>Ga0224512_10002053_pt1 | contig 18736 bp, 17 predicted proteins | sample SF_May12_sed_USG_4_FD_169103 | JGI IMG/M metagenome (GOLD analysis project Ga0224512, IMG submission 169103) | Sediment microbial communities from San Francisco Bay, California, United States - SF_May12_sed_USGS_13 | ecosystem: Environmental > Aquatic > Marine > Sediment | place: USA... | reverse complement strand
TACATTTCGACGCGACGTGTCACCCGCAATCGTCACTACCAGAGCCCGCAGTCGGAATCCACCGGGAATCGCGTCACGCGAATTGATCGCCGGGAGCAGAGGTTGCGGAACAGCACACAGCGCCGCGAGATCGTGCGTGAGCCGATATCCTTTCGCGAGCGGCCGCGGTCCGCTGCGATAAACCGAGCGGAACGTAACGACCGCACCGCCCGACATGAGCGGAACTCCCAAGTCGAAAGAAGTACCCGACAAGATCGGAATGCCCGAATCGATCGAAGCGCCCTGGAAGATCGGACTGCTCGAGTCAATCGGAATGCCCGAGTCGATCGGAGCGCCCGAGTCGATCGGAGCGCCCGCGAAGACCGGACTGCCGCCATCGCCGGAAATCGGCCGATAGCGCGCGTGACCCCGCGAACCCAAACCGCGGCGAGGACGCGATCCGACACGACGCGACAGCCGCGACGATCCGAACCCTCGACACAGGTACGTCGCTACGAGCCGGCGGTTCGAGCGGAACGCCGCGTTGAAACGCAGCATCCGGCGCAGCGAGCCGAACCGCAGCGCCAGGTCAGGCAAGCCGAGCCGCGGCGTCAGGAAAGAGCCCAGCGAGAAAGCGCTGCTCCAGAGACTCGACAATCCTCGGAGCGGAAATCCGAGCGGACATCGCAGCGACGATCGAGTTCGCGCGCATCGGAACGACGCCGGTAGAGAACTAGTTGCTCCCCGGAGGTTCTTTGTCGTCGGCCTTCGCAGGAGGCTTGTCGTCCGACGTCAGCACCCAGGCGATGTAAGCGATACAGCCGGCCGCAATTAACGCGAGCACGATTGCGACGATTGGAATGATGTTTCGCATCACTCCATGCTATCACCCTTCGACACATGCCCGTCTTTAACGGGCGCGGCCAATCGGCCCGATTTTCGCAGCGCCGCGCGCAGCACGAACTCTATTTGCGCATTCATGCTCCGCAAGTCGTCCCTGGCCCAACGTTGCATCGCCTCAAGCGTTTTCGCGTCGATTCGCAGCGCAAATGATTTCTTCGTCGCCATACTGTGTTCCCGGCGGATCGGCCTGAAGACCCGCCTTATCAGGTGTACAGCGAACCTGTATTCAGAACCGGTTGCGCGCTTTCGTCGCTGCACAACACGACCAGCAGGTTACTTACCATCGCCGCTTTGCGTTCTTCATCAAGCACCACGACATTATTGTCACGCAGCTCGTCGAGTGCCATATCAACCATGCCAACCGCGCCGCGCACGATAAGCTGGCGTGCGGCAATGATGGCCGCAGCCTGCTGGCGGCGAAGCATCGCATTGGCTATCTCGGGCGCGTAGGCGAGATGGCTGATTCGGGCCTCGATCACCGTAACGCCCGCTTTTTCAAGCCGATCCTGAATTTCTTCCCGCAGCGCATGCGCGATTTCGTTCGGATGACTGCGCAGCGCCGTGCCCTCTCCTTCATGCGGTTCGTACGGATAGGTCGTCGATAGATTGCGCAGCGCCGACTCGCTCTGGATCTGCACGAATTCCTCATAGTCGTCAACTTCAAACATCGCCTCGGCCGTGTCGAATACTTTCCACACGACGACGGCCGCGATCTCGATCGGGCTACCCTGGGAGTCGTTGACCTTCAGCTGGCCGCTCTCGAAATTCCGGATACGCGTTGAAACCGCGGTCTTTGCAAAAAACGGGTTTGCCCATTTGAGGCCCGGCTCATGCACAGTCCCAATGTACTTGCCGAAGAGCTGCAGGACCTTGGCTTCATTCGGGTGAACCATGAACAAGCCAACCCAGCAAACGAGGACAACGGCCGAAGCGAGGATGGCGACAACCACGCCACCGATGGACACCGCTCGTAAAGCCACAAAAATTGCGTAGGCCGTGGCGAACTGAGCGACCAGCAGCACTACGATCATCAGGTAACCCGAGGATACGGTTTTGGTTTTTTCGCGAATCACGTCGATCTCCTAATTTCTGTTCATCTATTTTGATATCATTTTGATATCATTTTATCGAGAAATCAAGGAGGGCCGTGCCATCCGGAACAAGCCGTTGAATTATTGAGAGTATTTTCTGGATGATCAGGAAATTATGTCAAGTCCAGCGGAATCCGGCATACAAAACAGCCGCCGTCCCGATCGGGTTTTCGGGATTCAGGGTACCGATCTTGACGGGGGAACGGGAGAGCGTAACGTGCCTCGTACTGAGCTGTTCTGCGTCGAGCAACGAGATGACGATCTTCTCCATTTCGTCTATTTCCGACTTCAGCGACTCGCGATCCGCTTCCTTTTCGAGAAATTCGAGCATCAGGCGCATGCGCGACAGCGCTGAATTTTTATGAATCGGTGACTATCCTGTACAGCGAACTCGAGGCCCTGAATCTCATCGACCCAGGCATCCGCATCATCGCTGAATTTCGGGCTGGGCCCGAAACCGAGCGTCTGCCGATCCGGGAAATTCTCGTCCGAGGCCCAGTCAATTCCCGGACCCAGGATGCGGATGTCGACAGGTGGCCGCTGATCAGTCCCCGAATCTCGCCGCTGTTATACACCCAGCGCAGCGCCGTGAAGGTGCCGCAGACAAAAGTCAGCGCCAGCACAAGGAAAACGGCCGGCAGCCTGAACGACGACGAACGGGATAGTCGTCTAAGCATCCGGGCGCGGAACGCCAACGAATGAGTACCCGCGTCCCCAGATCGTCTGAATGAATCGAGGCGGCTTCACGCAGTCACCCAGCTTGCCTCGAAGGCGGCTGATCATGATGTCAACCGATCGCGTCAGGATCGCGGCATCGATGCCGCACAGCTCGCTCAGGATGTCATCCCTGGACAGCTTCTTGCCGTGTCGCCGCGCAAGCATCAGCAGGAGCTCGAACTCCGTGGACGTAGGGTCAACGCTCTTGACGTCGACTTTGACAGCCCGAGCTTCAACGTCTATGGAACGGCCGTCGAGAACAAGCTTGCCGGCACTCGAGACGCCAGCGCTTGAAATAGGCCTGCGGCAAGTCCGAGTGCTTCTTATCGTCGTCGATCAACCGTACTTTGCTTATAGGTCCAATGATAGCCCGACGTCGCAGGCATTTGTCGGCTGGCAGTCGTAGTGAAACATATCGAAACAAAACGCTCCTCGCCGTCCGAAAAGGAACTCGGGTGCTGCCTTACGGGTCAAATCTCGCCATAATGCGCCCATGACTACATTCGTATCCCAACTCAGACAACGCAACATGCTGCGAGTGGCGGCCGCATACGCGCTGGTTTCATGGATTCTCATCGAGGCCGGATCCGTCCTTCTCCCGACCTTTGGCGTGCCGGAAGGGATATTCAAGTATTACGTCATAGTTGTAGTCGTGGGCTTCGTAATAGCGCTGATCATGTCCTGGGCATTCGAAATCACGCCGGACGGCGTCAGACTCGAAAGTGAGGTGGATCGCGCATCCTACAAGCCGAAACCGCGCGATCGAATGAACCGTGTCATTATCGCACTGTTGGTGGTCGCGCTGGGCATTTCCATAACTTTTAACGTGACGGGAATCCGAAGCGACCGCGACCCGCTTGCTGAATCATCGATCCGCGACTCCATTGCGGTTTTGCCGTTTTCAAGTCGAAGTACCGACGCCGAAAACCAGTATTTTGCCGATGGAATTCACGATGACATCCTGACCCGTCTCGCCGATGTCGAGTCACTGCGCGTCATTTCGCGTACATCGGTCAACAAGTATCGCAATACCACGAAAAACGTGCGGCAAATCGGCAAAGAGCTTGGTGTTGCGGCTATCGTCGAGGGCGCGGTGCAGCGCTCAGGCGATCAGGTGCGGATTACCGTTCAGCTTATCGATGCCGTCACTGACGAACACATCTGGGCAGAGACTTTCGACAAAGCCCTAACAATCGAAAACGTCTTCGAAATTCAAAGCGAAATCAGCGCGAGCATCGCGTCGTCACTTCGTGCGGCGCTCACTCCGGCGGATGAACTTCGGCTGGCCGCCATTCCAACCGACAGCATCGAGGCATATGCGGAGTACGTGAAGGGCCGCGGCAATCTTTCGGCGCGTACGTTTACGTCGCTGCAGGATGCGCGCGCGCAGTTCGAGCATGCGATCGAGCTGGATCCTGACTATGCGCAGGCGCATGCGGCTCTGGCGCAATCCGTCCTGGTCATGTTTTCTAATCATAAATCGATCCCCCAGCCCGAAGCATTTGCCGTCGCGGCGGCTGCTATCGAGAAGGCACTCAGTATCGATCCACAGCTGGCGGAGGCCTATGCTGCGCGCGGGCTACTGCAATTGATGCAGTGGGAATCTTCGCGCACCGGCGCCGGCAACGTCGATGCGGCCGCTTCCTTCCGGACCGCGCTGGCACTGAGCCCAAGCCAGGCCGATGCCTACGTCTGGTTTGCCTCCCTGCGACAATCGGAAGGCGATATCGATGCAGCCGTCGAACTGTTGACCAGGGCGTTGACGATCGATCCGCTGAGCCGAATTCCATACCTGAACCTGCCAAGCTTCTACGCGTCGCGCGGACAAAATGCCGAAACAACGACAATGCTCTTGAAAGCGGCGGCCATATTCCCCGACTGGTCGCTGCCGTACGGCTACCTGAGCAATCACCTGCAAAAGCTCGGACGCCTCGACGAAGCCGTTGCATGGGGATTGCGGGAAATGGCGCTCACCGAAGACCCGATGGCGGGTGGCGCCCTTATCGGTATTTACCAGGAGTTCGGTGACGACGCCGCGATAACCGATTTTGTACAGAGTTTCCCGGCTGATCACCCTTTTTACCCCATTGGCAAGAGCTATTGGCATTACGTCACGCGGGATTACAAGGGCGCACTGACCGAAATAGAGAGCCTCGATGACCCAAGCTCGTATCCCGTCGACTTTGTTTCAGGGCTAATGGTCGGCGCTGCGATCATGACCGGCGAATTCGATCGAGCCTACGACTACATCATAAATGGTCATCCGTCCCTGGCTGGCGACACTGACATAACGATCGATCACAAGAATGTTTACGCGGCCGTATTGCTTGCCTTCATCGAGCAAAAACGTAACCGGCCGAAGCAGGCAAGAGAGCTGCTGGACAAGGCGCAACCCGTCGTAGCCGAACTGCCGCGTTTGGGTATGGCCGGGCATGGCATCAAGGACGTGCATGTGCTCACGATGCAAGGAAGGTACAGCGCGGCAATCGATGCGCTGATCGATGCGGTCAACGAAGGATTCGTAAGCTCGCAGGCATTCGACGTGTGGTCGTTCGACCAGGATCCTATCATTGAGCCTCTGCGCAATGACCCTCGATTCTCTGCCATCGAGACGCAGATCAACATCAAGATTGAGGCAATGCGTCAGAACGTCGAAGAGGCCAGGGGCTCAGGCGACTGGAGCACATTGCTCGACAGGACAATTTCGGAGTCCGCCTGACGCCCGGTTCAAGCCGCCGATAGCCTCTCCAGCGCTGCCTCGACTTTCACCCGCACCCGTGCGGCGATCGGCGCTTCGAGAAAACGCTGCAAGCTATCGACATCGTGGCGGGTTTCATACGCAAATCGAAACAGATCGAGTACGGTTACCGAGCCGGCATGGCCTTCGACCATAGTCACGGAGTCGCCGCTGGAAACTGCACCGGGATTCAATACGCGGAAATAGATACCGGGCCGCTCTGCTTTTCTGAACGTCACGCCGAAGCCCGGGTCGTTCATTCGTGCTGCCAGCGTTTCGCACGGTATCCGCGCCGACGTGGCTTCCAGGACCAGGTCGCCGATCAGGAGACGGTCGCCTATGTACAGATCGCTGGGCAAACCTCTGATCGTCAGGTTCTCACCGAACAGGCCGGCGGGATAATCACGCCACGTCTCACCGGCCCACCATTCGTAGTCGTCAGCGCTGTAGGCATACACGGCCTGATCGACGCCGCCATGATGTTTCTTGTCAAGTACGTGGTCCCCGCGCAACCCCAGTTCCGTGACGGCGACAGTTCCCGACACCGGTCGTTTGCAGATGCCAGTCGTCATGGCCCGATTGCCGTGAACAATGGTTTCGGCGCTACCAACATTCACGCTCATGATTTGCATCGTTTCGCGCAATAGTCTGCTAGACCTTTATTCGCCCCAGGACGATCCCCAGGAGCGTGAACGCAATTAGCGCGACCGAGACGACGCCCAGAAACATGCAGATGATGAATATAGTCTGTTCCATGCTTACTCCCTCCGACTTCCCGCGAGTTACCAGGCCCAATGTGTACGCGGTTTGCGCCATTATTGCCACCGGCAATTCCATCACGAATCGGACCGCCGATAAAACACGCAAAACACGTTACAATTCCAATTTATTTACTTTACAATGTAACGCATGGCCAAGACCAAGATATCGACATTGAACCTGCGCATCGAGCCCGGCCTCAAGGAAGCCGTTCGCGAAGCCGCCGCGCGGGAGCACCGGAGTGTCGCGAACATGGTCGAAATGCTGATCCGTCGGCACTGCGAGCAGTCCGGCATCTCTATTCCAGAACAAAACGAGCTATTTCCGGGGAATTCGCATGAATGAACGCATGTTGAGGGCGATGGTCGCCGCTGGCGCTATCAAGAACATCAACATCATCGCCAGTGGGGCTCGTTTTCACATCGAGGCCAGGACACCCAACGGTCCGATCACCGCCGAAACGACCAAGGGAAAGGTCAGGACCTGGGCGACACTGGACGCGGCCGCCAGATGGGTCCGCGGGCTTGGCGTCGGCGGCGCCCACATTAACCTGACGCACTGGCAGCCTGGCCAGCGCGAGCTGTCAATCTAGATGCCGGCTACTCGCTGCCGCCTGACGGCCAGTCGCCGCCCAGCGGGAAGGGTCTCTCCTCCGTATTGAACGTCAGGTAGCGAACAATCTGGTAGATGTAAGAAGCTAGGCTCTGCCCCACCTGCTGAATCTGCCGGTTTGTCTCGCCCGTGAACAGGACCCAGAGAAATCCGAGCACGACAACGAATGTGCCGACGAACCCGGCAATGCTAACCAGGAAGCAGCAGATCACCATGAACAGGAATCGCGTCCAGGTCGCCCGCGACTTGATATTCTCCTCGATCGGTACTCCGGCGGGATTGCCGTCGACAAATTCGCCGTCTGCCGGTGGATTATCGTTGCTCATAAATATACTCCCGTAGACCGTACTGCCCGCTTGACTGCGCCGGGCATATCCCTATTGTTACAATCTTGGACCCGTCAAACCAGCGAAATCGCCGCGTGGTCTGCGTAATAGTTTGCCAGGCACCCTCGGTTGCAGACGCAGGACGCCAGCTCGGGTCGGGGCTTATCAAGGATCTATGCAGAAGAACATGGGTGAGAACCTTCTGCGTAAACGGCGGGCAGCCGACAACTAGGCTGGCGCAACGTCGAGCAGAACGTAACGCAGTAGAACCTCGTAACTGGTCCTGTCGAGCTTCATTCCTTCCGGAAGCTCCAGTGTGTGAATGTGGGTATCTTCGGGATCGCGCAATTCGAGGTAGTGTCTCTCCTCTTCGCGATACACCTGGTACTTCACGTCCTTGTGCTGGTCGAATTTCAACAATACAACGCTGTCGGTCCAATCCTGGATCGTCGATTTCGCCATACCGATCTCCCTCTCGTCATTCTCCGCCTGCCGCACCAGAACCGGTGCTGACAATCATGGAGGTGCAATCCGTATGCCAACTATCGCAGCCAGACGTAGTTATTTTTTATTTGTTATTTATCAGTAAATTACAACTATAATTTGATATATTACCTGGAAAGAAAGGGCTCCGCTTTGTCAGTTCGTGACGCAGTTTTCAGGCATTTTGCGACAGGCGTTTGACATATTACATCGGCCACACTGCGGTGATGACGGGCACCGACACAATGACGATCAGGATCTCGAGCGGCAGGCCCATCCGCCAATAGTCACCAAAGTGATAGCCACCGGGTCCCATGATCAGCGTGTTGTTCTTGTGGCCGATTGGAGTCAGGAACGCACATGACGCTGCGACAGCGACCCCCATCAGGAATGGATCCGGGCTGACGCCCAGTCTTGCCGCGATCTCTATCGCAATCGGAGCCGCGATCACGGCCGTCGCCGTATTGTTCATGACATCCGACAAGGTCATCGTCACGACAATAAGCAATGCCAGAACGACGACGGGTGAAAAGCCCGCTGACAGGTCCACGATACCGCCGGCGATCAGGGCCGTCCCTCCTGTCGTCTGCAGGGCTCCGCCAATAGGAATCATCGACCCGAGCAGCACGATCACGGGCCATTCGACGGACGTATACACATCCCGGATCGGGACAATGTTCAGGAACACGTAGAGCGCCGTTACGCAACCCAGCGCTATGGGCAGGTACAGAATCCCGACGCTTGCGGCGAGAATCGCGGCCCCGAAAATGCCAACCGCGAGCCAGGCTTTTTCGCGCTGGATGACGCGCTGGCCTCGATCAGCGAGCGGCAGCAGGCCGAGACGCGAGGTGACGTCCGCAAGGCGCTCGTCCGCACCCAGCAACAGCAGTACATCGCCCGGCCGCAGTTCCAGTTTACGCACGTTTTCCCGGAATCGTCTTCCCTGTCTCGAGACTCCGACAAGGGCAACCCGATAGCGGTACAGCAAGCGCACGTCCATCGCCGATTTTCCGGCAAGCCTCGATGATTCCTGCACGACGGCCTCGTTGAGAATCAGGTCCTTGTCGCCGAGCTGGCCGTTGCCTTTACCAACGTATTCGAGCTTCAGGGCGCCGAGCGCTTCCTCGATGCTGTCCGGGCTTGCATCGAGAACGAGGATGTCGCCGGCTTTGATTTCCGCGATCCGCGCAAGCCCCGGCAAGCGCCGACCGCGACGAGTCAGGCCGATGATGTCGACCTCGACTTTTGCCGCCTCGTCTTCCAGGTCCCGCACGAGCTTGCCGATGGCCGGAGATCCTTCGGGCACCCGTACCTCGGCTATGTAATTGGCCAGGTCAAAAAGCTCCTTGCCCGCATCGGCGGCGTGTCGCCCGGACGGCAACAAGCGCCAGCCGATCAGCGCAACGTAAGCGACTCCAACGACCGCGCAGGCGATGCCCACCGGCGCGAAATCGAACATGCGATAAGGCTCGCCCAGGGCGTCGCCGCGGAACTCCGCGATGATGATATTAGGCGGCGTGCCGATCAGCGTGATCATGCCGCCAAGAATCGATGCAAACGACAGCGGCATCAGCGAGAGCGACGGACTTCGACCCGATTTTTTTGCCGCGTGCATGTCGACGGGCATGAGCAGTGCCAGTGCCGCAACATTGTTCATCAGTGCAGACAGGCCGGCCGTCAGCCCCGCCATGATCGTTATGTGTGTAGACAGCTTCCGCGAGGCATCGACAAGGTGCCGCACGATGATCTCGATCGCGCCTGAATTAGACAGCCCGCGGCTGACTATGAGCACCAGCGCGATGATGATGGTGGCGGGATGACCAAAGCCGGAAAACGCTTTTTCGACAGGCACGAGCCCCGTCATCAAGGCCACCAGCAAGGCGACGAAGGCAACGAGATCGTAGCGCCAGCGGCCCCAGATGAGGAACGCAAAGACGAACAACAGCAACGAGAAAAGCGTCAATTGATCGAGCGTCAAGATGGTCCTCACGGCAGGCGATTCGGGCAGTGTGGCAAAACACTTTACCCGTAATTGGACGACAGCAACAATGCAGCAACAACGTATTGACGGGCCTCAAACCGCGCTAGGATATGGCCATGACTCTGCTTATCCTGATTCTGCTCGTGCTCGTGCTCGTGTTCGGACCCGGATTGTGGGTGCGGAGGGTCCTCACTCGCTACAGCAGTCCGTCCGACCGCTATTCAGGCTCGGGTGCTCAACTGGCGCGTTACCTGCTGGACGCACACGGGCTTAAGTCCGTAAAGGTCGAAAGGACCGAAACCGGGGACCACTACGATCCGGAGTCCAAAGCAGTCAGACTGACCGCCGATAAATTCGATGGCCGTTCGCTGACCGCGATTACGGTCGCCGCACACGAGGTCGGTCATGCGCTGCAGGACCACCAGGAATACGCCCCGCTACGCTTCCGGACGCGTCTCGTCAAGGCAACGCGTGGCATCGAGCGCATTGGTGCCGGCGTGCTCATGATCTCGCCTTTTCTCGGCATCGTGACCCGGGTGCCGGCCGTCGGACTGCTGACGTTCGCCGCCGGGCTTCTAACTCTCGGTACTTCGGCGCTCGTCCATTTCGTGACCCTCCCCACGGAATTCGACGCGAGTTTCAGCCGGGCGATGCCGATGCTCGACCAGCACCGGGTGCTCAAGGATGTGGATCGACCGCACGCACGCCGGCTGCTGACGGCTGCGGCACTGACCTACGTATCGGCTTCCCTGATGAGCTTGCTGAACATCGCGCGCTGGCTTGCAATCCTGCGACGTTGACCCGATAAGTGATTGACTGGCAAGGCTAAAGCGACTTGGCCAGGCCGCGGGCCCTGCTTTCTTTGAATTTCACTGGTTTAGGGGCTGCGGCACTGCTATTATCCGCGCCCGAACGCCCGTCCCAGCTGCTTGTCAGCACCCGAGCAGCTGCACGAAAGCACCCCAGGGACCGGCATGGAATACGTGCACCCACCGCGTTTTATGATCGGGTTCTCGCTTCGCAGGACTGTGAGGGCACCTGCAGGTATGGCGACGAACGAGGTTGGTGACAGAAATAGATTACACAGAGCTGAAGCAAACAGATGAAAGACCTTAGCACCTACCGGAATATCGGTATTTTTGCCCACGTGGACGCGGGCAAGACGACAACCACGGAGCGTATTCTGAAGCTCACGGGCAAGATTCACCGCACCGGTGAGGTTCATGACGGTGAGGCGACCACGGACTTCATGGAGCAGGAGCAGGAGCGCGGCATTACGATTCAATCCGCGGCGACGAGCTGCGAGTGGAACAAGCACCGACTGAATATCATCGACACGCCCGGACACGTGGACTTCACGATCGAAGTGTATCGATCGCTGAAAGTGCTCGACGGCGGCGTCGGCGTGTTCTGTGGCTCAGGTGGCGTGGAGCCGCAGTCGGAGACGAACTGGCGCTATGCCAATGATTCGGAAGTCGCCCGCATCATCTTCGTCAACAAACTCGACCGCATTGGTGCCGATTATTACCGGGTCGTCAAACAGATCAAAGACGTGCTGGCTGCAAACCCGCTGGTTATGGTCCTGCCGATCGGTATCGAAGACAACTTTAAAGGTGTCGTCGATCTCCTGACGCGCAAAGCGTGGATCTGGAGCGATTCGAACGACCCGGAGTCGTATGAGATCGTCGACGTTCCCGAAGACATGCAGGACCTGGTCGAGGAATGGCGCGAAAAACTGGTCGAAACCGCGGTCGAGCAGGACGATGATCTGCTCGAACAGTATCTCGAGGGCAATGAGCCGTCGATCGAGGACCTCAATCGCTGCGTTCGCAAAGGCACGATCAACCTCGAGTTCTTCCCGACCTACTGTGGTTCCGCTTTTAAAAACAAAGGTATACAGAATGTTCTTAATGCTGTAGTTGAATATCTGCCGAACCCGACCGAAGTCAAACCCCAGCCGGAGATCGACCTCGAGGGCCACGAGACGGGCGGGTTTGCCGTCGTCGATCCATCGAAGCCGCTGCGCGCGCTGGCGTTCAAGATCATGGACGATCGTTACGGCGCCCTGACCTTCACGCGCATCTACTCGGGCACACTCAGGAAGGGCGACAACGTGCTCAATACATTTACCGGCAAGACGGAGCGCATCGGCCGCATCGTCGAGATGCACGCCGCCTCCCGGGAAGAACTCGACGAGGCGCAGGCAGGCGACATCGTCGCCCTGCTCGGCATGAAAAACACGCGCACAGGACATACGCTCGCGTCCGTGGATAATCCCGCGACGCTGGAGCCGATGGTATTTCCGGAACCCGTCATCTCGGTGGCCATTTCGCCAAAAGACAAGGCGGGCAACGAAAAGATGGGCGTCGCACTGAACAAGATGGTCCAGGAAGATCCGTCGTTCCAGGTCGCGACCGACGAAGACTCTGGCGAAACCCTGATCAAGGGCATGGGCGAACTGCACCTCGACATCAAAGTCGACATTTTGCGGCGTACCCACAAAGTCGACGTCGAAATGGGCAAGCCGCAGGTTGCCTACCGCGAGACGATCACACAACTGGTCCAAGACACGTATACGCACAAGAAACAGTCGGGCGGCTCGGGCCAGTACGGCAGGATCAACTACCAGATCGAGCCAGCCGAGAAGAACGCGGGATACCTGTTCGAGTCCAAAGTGACGGGCGGCAACGTTCCACGCGAATACTGGAGCGCCATCGAGAAAGCGTTTGCAAGCTGCATGGGTGAAGGCACCTTGGCGGGCTACCCGCTGCTCGACGTGAAGTTCACGCTGCTGGACGGCGCCTATCATGCCGTCGATTCGTCGGCGCTGGCGTTCGAGATTGCGACCAGGGCCGCTTATCGCCAGTCGGTGCCGAAAGCCGGGCCGCAAATACTCGAGCCGATCATGAAAGTAGACGTATTTTCGCCGGACGATAACGTCGGCGATGTCATCGGCGATCTGAACCGGCGCCGCGGCATGATCAAGTCACAGGACGCCGGCGCTACCGGCGTTCGCGTCAAAGCCGAAGCGCCGCTGGCCGACATGTTCGGATACATCGGCCACCTGCGAACGCTGACATCGGGTCGTGGCCAGTTTTCCATGGAGTTTTCGCACTACGCGCCGTGCCCGCAAAATGTCGCCGACGTAGTCATCAGGGAAGCGCAGGAACGTAAAGCCAGCAAATAGCGGTGCTGCGACCGGTATCAAGCCCCCGCCGGCTGAGGCTGCGGGGGCTTTCTCGTTGCCCTGACCGCATCGATACTGAAAAACGCAACGGCTACCCAGATACAGCCAAAACAAATCAGGTGGGCCGTCGTCAGGTGTTCGCCGTAATAGATGCCCACACAAAACTGCAGAGTTGGTGCCAGGAATTGCATAAAGCCGATCGTCGTCAGCGGCAGGCGTCGCGCGGCTAGCGCAAAGAACAGCAGCGGTACTGCGGTCACCGGCCCTGCCATGATCAGCCAGGTTGTCAACCCGACATCTCCACTCGCGAATGCTGCCTGTCCGCTCGCTTTGAACCACATGAACCAGGCGAAGGCAAAGGGCAGCAGCAGCAATGTCTCGATGAACAATCCCGGCATGCCGCCTATGACAACCTTCTTTCGAATGACCGCATAGACCGTAAAGCTGATCGCAAGAAACAGCGCCACCCACGGAACCTCTCCAGCGCTTACCGTCAGCACAAGCACGCCGATTGCCGCGAGCACCACGGCCAGTTTTTGCAGCCATCGCAGCCTTTCGCCGAACAGCAAGATGCCACTCAGCGTATTGGTCAAAGGATTGATGTAATAGCCGAGGCTGGTTTCGAAGATCCGTTCGTCCTGAATCGCCCAGATGTACACCAGCCAGTTGAGTGCGATAAACAACGACGACAGGGACAGCCAGCCAAGCATCTGGCGGTGAGTCAAAGCCCGGCGAACCTCGGACCACTGCCGTCGCGCAAACAGGATCAACGCACCGAAAGGAACGGCCCACATGATTCGGTGTGAAAGAACCTCGACGGGATCGACGGATCCGACAACCTTGAAATAGGCCGGCAAGAAGCCCCAGATCACATACGCGATCAAACCGGCGATGACACCGTCCCGGATATCGGAGGTCTGTTTCGGCAATTGAGTCGGACCGATCGAATCTGAGCGCGTATTCTGACCGTTTTTGATCGGAAAAACAGTCATTTATTCATTTTGCCGAGACTCGGGAAAAATCTCGGCAGAACGGCTTCGGAGGTCCATTTTTGTGACATAACTCTATGAAATTCAGCCGATTTGATTCCAGACTGGCTTTCTCGAATAAGCACATCGACGTTTTGGCCAAGCAGCAAGGTAAACGGATCGCCATGTACGAACAACATTTTGGGTTCATCAAGCGCCCCTTCCCCGCACAGGCGACAGGTAGCGACGTATTCGTCGGGCCTCAGACCGCTAAAACCATGAGCGGCTTCAGGAAGGCGCTGGCCGCGCAGGATGCCGTCGTCACGGTTTGCGGACCGGTCGGTACCGGCAAAACGACGCTGGTACATCGCGCGCTGCAGGGAATGGGCACAAAGTACAAGACCATTCGCGTCGGCCGCATGGAAATGAAAAGCAGCGATGTACTCGAGTCGCTGCTTATTGTGCTCGGTGTTAAGGACCGACCGGCGGGTACTATCCAGCGATTCGCGGCGCTTCGCAGAAGACTCAGGGAGCTCCAGGACGCGGAGGTCAGGGTCTTCATTGTGATCGAGGATGCCCTGCGAACCGGCACCGAAACACTCGCTGAACTGGAAGCGCTTACAGCCGCAGACGCCGGTGATTCAGACGGTGCCAATATTGTCGTAATGGGTGACGAACGACTTCCTGAATTCATGCAGAATCCTGAAGTCGCGCAATTGCAGCAACGGGTTCGGCAGCGTCATACGATTTCGCCGCTGTCTGCCGCCGAACTTCGCGCTTACCTGATACATGGTTTCCGAGTGGCTGGTGCAAATTTCGAGCACATCTCCGGCGCCCGATCAGCCGAATTGCTGCACCAATTGAGCAACGGGATACCGAGAATCGTAAACAACCTCGTCGACGCAGCCCTGGTGACGGCGGCCGACCAGGGGTTGGACAACATTTCCGCAACACTCATCGCGAAGGTCGCAGCCGACGAGTTCGGGCTCAACGTGGAGAACTTCGATTTCTCCATCCCGGAGCCAGCTGTTTCGCCCGTCGAGGAAATTTCGCAGCCTGAGCCTGGCACGGCAGTGGACGCCGCGCCGGAACCGCAGCCAGAACCTGTCGCGGAGGCGACGCCCGAGCCGGCACCCGAACCTCAGCCGGAACCGGCGCCAGAACCCGTTTTGGAGGTCGCGCCTGAACCCGAGCCAGAACCCTTATTTGAGGCCGCGCCCGAACTGGCACCCGAGCCTCGACCGGAACCCGAATTGAAGGTCGCACCGGAACCGGCGCCGGAACCCGTATTAGAGGTCGCGCCTGAACCGGCGCCCGGGCCCGTCGCTGACGTTGTGCCCGAACCGCAGCCGGAACTTGCCGCCGAGGCCGCGCCCGAGCCTGCAAAGGTCGACGAGACGCAGCCTGCCAAAAAGCTGGCCGAAGTCGCCGAAGATGCCTATTTGGATCCGGACGACATTCCGCACCTGATTCAGGACACGCTGCCGGACCTGAAGACCCTTGCGCCCCAATTCGCAAAGCTCCCGGACGAAGAAACGAAAGAAGCTGTGGATCCCGTCGCCGAGCGAGCCTACGAATTCGAATCGGTTACTGAAATCGTTCCCGAACTGGAGCCCGAGCCGGAGCCAAAGCGAGATTTCGAACCGGCCGCCGAGCTCATTCCCGAGCTTCAACTGGAACCGGAGCCGGTCGCTGAAAACGCTGCACAAGCTGAAGTCAGGACGGACGCAGTCGTTGAGGAACGAACCGACGACGAGGTGCCCGAATGGGATCGTGATCCGACGCTCGCGGAGCTCAAACCCGATCTCGATGCGCTCGAACAAGCGATGGCCTTCGCCCACGGCGTAAGCATCGATAAAACCGTTGAACCCCCGGCGGAAACCGACGCTACCTCGGACGGTGTCGGCGAGAAAGAAGAATTGCCGGAAATCACGCTGGACAAGTCGATCGAGACGGGTATCGACAATCTGCTGATTGAAGATCCCGACGGTATCAAGGAACCGCGACGGACCACCAAGTCCGACGTTGAACTCGACCAGATCGCCCGGGAAATCGGCAGTGCGAAATCGCTCGACGACATCGATGACAAGATGGCCGAAACGCTCTTCGGCTCGGGGATAAGCATGATCGCCGCGCAGCTGCGCGCCAGTCCGCCCAAGGATGAGTCGGCGAACGACGCCATACAGCTCGAGCCCGACATTCCTCGGCTAGAGCCGGATATACCCGAGCTCGAGCCGGAGGTGCTGGCGCCATCGTTTCCGGCCGACGCCGAGATGGGTGAAGAAATCTCCCTGGAAACAAGGGACGCAGCAAATAAGTCCGGACTGGATTTGACCGCTACGCAGCGACTGAAGATGGTGCGCGGCCTGAACGCGAGCTCGCAATCGCGTCAACCGGGCACGAACGGTGGCGCCGACTCCCGGGCTGCCAATACACCCAAACCGATCGAGGACCAGATCAACACGTCAATAACGCAGACGCTCAAGGCGCTCGAGGTCCCTCGGGAATCTGCAGCTGAGCCGGAAACGGAGCGAAAGACCGGTTTCTTCAGCCGATTCCGCCGTTCGTAAGACCCTGCGCAGGCGCGGAACTGGACTAGTCGTCTATCGCTGCAAGTGCTTCGAGTCGCGCCGCCTCGAACTCGTCCCCCGGGTTCCAGGCAGGCATTTCGTCGACATTGGCGATTGCCAGCCCGTTCCAGTAGCCCAACAACGCATCCTCGACCATGCCGTCGAAATTCCAACTCGGATCGTATTCGTCTGACGGCTGGTGATAGTCGACCTCGGTGTGGCGGTCCTGCTGCGCCCGTCCCCAACCCGGCGGCCGGTCAACAAAGTCCGTGCCGGCTTTGAGGTACATTGCCGGTACGCCGATCTTCGCCAGGTTGAACTGGTCGGAGCGGTAGAAATAGCCTTTATCGGCAAATTGGTCCGGCTTCACGACACGCCCCTGCTCGGCAGCGATCGCCACGGCAATCTGATCGATTGACGATTTTCCGAGGCCGACAAACGTCACATCGTGAGTGTGGCCCCAGATGTTGGCGCTGTCGTAATTGATGTTGGCGGCGATCTTGCCCGGCGCAAACGTCGGGTGCGCGGCGTAGAACCTGGAGCCCAGCAGTCCCTGTTCCTCTGCGCCGACAAGTGCGATTAGAACGGAGCGCCTCGGCGCCGCGGGCAGTGCTCTGATTGCCCTCGCGATCGCCATGACGATCGCGACACCGCTCGCATTGTCCCGAGCGCCATTGTAAATCGCGTCACCACCCTCATTCGGCGTCGAGATGCCGAGATGATCGTGGTGCGCCGTGTAAATCACCGCCTCGTCGCTGAGCGCCGGGTCACTGCCCGGAATCACGCCGAGCACGTTGGCCGACTCGGCGTGCTGCAGTTCGACTTTCATGTCGAGTGACGTCCTGATGCCGAGTGGCACCGGTTTGAAATCCCGGTTAAAAGCAGCTTCGCGGAGTTCATCCAGATCAAAGCCCGCCAGGCCCACCAGACTGCGTGCTGCCTCCTCGGTGACCCACGCGTTAACCTCGCTGCGCGGCTCATCGCCGGCCGGCAGCTCGAACTGGACCCCGGTCCAGGACGTCTGCACGACCTGGAAGGGATAGCCGGCGGAAGGCGATGTATGGATGATGATCGCGCCTGCCGCACCCTGTCGGGCGGCGCTCAGGTACTTGTAGTCCCAGCGGCCGTACCAGAGCCGCGTCTCGCCACCGAACAGCGCGGGATCCCAATCCGGATCGTTGTTCATCATGAGCAAAACCTTGCCCTCCAGGTCTGCCCCCTTGTAGTCATCCCAGTCGAACTCCGGTGCCTGGATACCGTAGCCCACGAACACGATCTCGGCGTCATTGATCCTGGCTCTTTCGTCTTGTACACCGCTGGCGACGATAAACTCATCCCACTGTTTCAGCACGACCGACTCGTCGCGGCCCTCGAATGTCCAGGTCTTCGGCTGCGACGCGTTGATTCCTACCAGGTCGAACGGTTGCTCCCAACTACCGTCTTCGGCGCCCGGCTGCAGTCCAAGCGCAGCCATCTGGTCGGCCAGGTACTTGCGTGCGGCCACGTCGCCGCGAGTTCCCGGACCACGGCCTTCATATCGATCGTCCGAAATTTCGGCGACGATGCCGCGCATGTAGTCGCCCTGTATCTCCAGTGCGGCCTTCTCGGCCGCCGGATTTCCGCCTGCGACCTGCCTGGCGTTTGAGGGCCGATCATTCGCCGTCGTGCCGGGCGTCGCCGCCTCCCTGCTGCACGCAGTCAGGGCCGTCGCCAGGGCAATGGCGACCAGTATTGTCAGTTGCTTCACGTCACTCTCCCGGGCGGGTTACCCGTTGAACAGCTCTTCCAAAAAATTCTGCATGGCAATCCACGATCGACGATCCGCATCCGCGTCATAGACGGTGCCCATGGCCGTGTCATTGGCCGCCGGATTCGTGAATGCATGCAGCGTATTTCCATAAGCGTGCAGCTGCCAGTCGGCGCCCATTGCCGTCAGTTCCTTCGACAATGCGATAACGCTGTCGGGGGTGGCCATCGGATCATCCCACCCGTGCAGCACAAGCACTTTCGTTCTGATTGTATTTCCCTTCGTGTTTCCCGGCGCACCGAGCAAGCCATGAAAACTCACGACACCCGCAAGCTCCTCACCGGTTCTCGCGATGTCAAGCACGCAAAGGCCGCCAAAACAAAAACCAATCGCGGCTACTTTCGACTCGTCTGTCTCAACCTGACTGCGCATTGCAGCCAGCGACAGCAGCAGGCGCTGCTGCAGCATCGCACGATCGTCTAGAAAGGGCTGCATGAGGATGCTGTTCTCATCGGGATTGCTGCCGCGCACGCCCTTGCCGTACAAATCGAGCGCAAAAGCGGCGTACCCGAGGCCGGCCAGCGCCCTGGCCTTGCCGTCTTCATAGTCGCTGCGCCCTGACCAGGCATGCGACACGAGAACACCGGGACGCGGGCCGGACAAGCTGTCATCCCAG
>Ga0224512_10002052_pt1 | contig 18739 bp, 17 predicted proteins | sample SF_May12_sed_USG_4_FD_169103 | JGI IMG/M metagenome (GOLD analysis project Ga0224512, IMG submission 169103) | Sediment microbial communities from San Francisco Bay, California, United States - SF_May12_sed_USGS_13 | ecosystem: Environmental > Aquatic > Marine > Sediment | place: USA... | reverse complement strand
TCGCCCAAAGTAGATGATGTGGTCGAGACCGACACCCAGGTCACCGGTGACATAGCGCAGCGCGGCCCGCGCATCCTTATACGAGCCCGCTTCGCCCATGCGGCCCGCGCTCTTGCCGTAACCGCGGTAATCGATGATAAAGACCGAAAACCCCAAGGTGTGAAATATTCGGATTGAATCGAGACGATGGGAGACGTTTCCAGCGTTGCCATGAAAGAATAGCAACACGTCCCGAGCGCCCGGTGCCGGCACGTGCCAGCCGTGCAGCATGACACCGTCCTCTGTCTTGAAAAACACGTCCTGGTAGTCGAGCCCCGCACTTTGTGGTGTCGCGACCAGCGCGCGGTCAGGGAAAAAGACGAAACGGGACTGGAAGACAAAGAGAATGAGGCAAACAAACAGATAAGTAGCCAGCAGTGTCAGCAGAATTGTCATTGGATAGCGCATCGAACCTGGTATGTGTTATGATTCGGCAGTCGTTACGAGCCACGAGATTCTCTCGAAATCAAATCAAGAATACGATCGCCCAATTGTCGCACAGCTGTCAATCCACTTCCTGCCAGCGGATGCAAAAAGGAGTAGATCATGACCAGAGATTCCAACCGCATTGAAACCAAGCTTATTCGTGCCGGCGAGCCGGATCCACGCGTCATGGGTGCGGTCGCCATGCCCATCTTTCAGTCAGCCATGTTCGAAACGTTTGGCGGCGAGGGCTACCACGACATCAGATACATCAGGCTTAACAATACGCCGAATCACATTGTGCTGAGCAACAAACTTGCGGCGATCGAGAACGGACAAAGCGCCCTGGTGACATCGAGTGGCATGGCGGCGATATCGACCGGGTTGTTGGCCGCTCTGTCTAGCGGCGACCACCTGATGGTGCAGAACACGCTATACGGCGGAACTCACGACCTTGTCACCAAAGATCTCCCCGAGCTGGGAATCGAACATGACTTTATCGACCCCGCCGATCCCAGCTCCTGGGAATCCAAGCTGCGAACGAGCACCAAGGTGTTCTATGTCGAGAGCATTTCGAACCCCCTTATGGGTGTCGGGGATCTGCGATCCGTCGTCGAGTTCGCCAGGGCGCACAACCTGGTTTCGATGATCGACAATACGTTCACCAGCCCCATCAATTTTCGCCCCCCAGAGGCCGGTTTCGACATCTCGTTTCACAGTTGTACGAAGTACCTCAACGGCCATTCGGATTTAGTCGCCGGCGCGGTGATCGGTAGCGAGCGATGGGTGCACAAAATCAAGCACAAGCTCGATCACCTCGGCGGCACCCTGGATCCACACGCCTGTTATCTGCTTCATCGTGGCTTGAAGACTCTGGCGCTTCGTGTAAAGCAACAGAACAAAAGCGCACTCAAGATCGCCACCTTCCTCGATTCGCATCGCGCCGTTCGAGAGGTCAACTACCCAGGCCTCGAGAGCCACGGCGATCATGCGCGGGCCAAAGACCTTTTCGACGGATACGGCGGCATGTTGAGTTTTGAGCTGGAAGGCAGTCTTGCCGATGTCGATCGCTTCATGCGTACGGTCGAGATTCCGCTTATTGCCCCCAGCCTAGGTGGCGTCGAAACGCTTCTAACGCGACCGGCGGTCACGTCGCACGCGGGAATGTCCGACAAAGACCGCCAGAAGAGTGGTATCTCCGATACGCTGGTACGCATGTCCGTGGGCATCGAGTCGACCGACGACATAATCGAAGACCTGGGCCGGGCCCTGGTGCCATAGCCGTTTGCAAATAATGCGTTGGCATGATCGCGAAGCGTTCGTTAGTTGCGACATTCAATGAACATTCTGATCGTTGAGCCGTTTTTTACCGGATCCCACGCCTCGTGGGCCAACGGTTTCGCGGGGCACAGCCGGCATCAGGTAAATATTCTCAAGCTGGGCGGGAACCACTGGAAATGGCGCATGCACGGCGGCGCCATCACCCTTTCCCGACAGTTCATTGAAGCTGGTTTCTCGCCAGACCTCATAGTGGCCACCGATATGTTGGACTTGACCACGTTTCTTGCGCTGACCAGACACCTCACGGCCGGCATTCCCACGGCTGTGTACTTACACGAAAACCAGCTCACCTATCCCTGGTCGCCCCAGGACAGGGATCTCAAGCGTGAGCGCGACAAACACTACAGTTTTATCAATGTGACTTCCGCTCTTGCTGCCCAGCGCGTGTTCTTCAATTCGCGATACCATCGCGACTCCTTTCTCGACGAATTACCAAATTTTCTAAAACAGTTTCCCGATCACAACGAACTCGGCCAAGTCGATCGGATCGCGGCGAAGAGTCAGGTTTTGCCCCTTGGGCTTGATCTTCTGTGGTTCGACGAGGTACGCTCGCCGCGTCCTGCAGACGGGAGTGGCGAGACCCATACTGGATCGGTGCCAGTCATACCCAACGCGCGACCACTCATCGTCTGGAATCACCGCTGGGAATACGACAAGAACCCTGAACATTTCTTCAGGGCACTGGCGGTGCTGTCACAACGTGGGCGATCGTTCGACGTCGCGCTTCTGGGCGAGGTGTTTGACGTGACACCGCAGGCATTCCATCAGGGTATCAGCGAGCTGGCAGACCGTGTCATTCACAAGGGCTACGTGGAGGACAAGACGGAGTATGCCAAATGGCTGTGGCGTGCGGACGTTCTGCCCGTGACATCGAACCAAGATTTCTTCGGCGGTAGCGTAATCGAAGCCGTGTACTGCGGTTGTTATCCGCTCTTACCACGCCGCCTTGCGTATCCCGAACTGATACCCCACGACCTTCATCGGTTCTGCTTTTATGCCGACTTCGCAGACCTGGTGGAAAAACTCGACAGTGCGGTAACAAAGATCGACCGCGGTCCTCTCGTGCGATTTCGTCACGCGGTCTCTGGTTACGATTGGCGCGTCATGGCCCCGATTTACGATCGCACCTTCGAAGATCTCTTGGCTTCGCAGTGAGCAATTGACATTTCTGTTTTCTTGAATCTATTATATAGAGTTCACTCCATTCGCTCTCTGAATGATGCTTGCGAACAGACGAATTGCTGGTTGACTCGGGCCCGGGGTAGAGTTCATGACATTAGATCCCGATAAACTCGCGCGGACCCACGTGGCTGCGCTCGATCAAATCCTCGGAGTGCCCTTCAAGGTGCTCGACGATGGGTTTGTGCGGGTAGTCGATTACATGGGCTCCGACGAGTCTATCGTCCAGGCAGCTCGAGTATCCTATGGCAAAGGCACAAAAAAAATCAGCGAAGACCGAGGACTCATACGTTATCTCATGCGGCACAGGCATACGACACCCTTTGAGATGTGCGAGATAAAACTGCACGTGCGGGTACCGATGGATTGTTGGCGGCAGTGGATAAGACACAGGACAGCCAACGTGAATGAGTACAGTACACGCTATTCGGTCGCCATAGACGCTGCCCAGAAAACGACTCCCGACAAATGGAGGCAACAATCGTCGTCGAGCAAGCAGGGAAGCCAAGGATTTGTCGATCCACGGCAGGGCAAATCGCTGTCGCACGAAGAAGTCGAACTCCAGGAATACGTCCGCCAGGTTTATCAACGAAGGCTGCAGGCCGGGGTCGCCCGCGAACAGGCGCGCAAAGACTTGCCGCTATCGACGTACACCGAGGCGTATTGGAAGATAGATCTCCACAATTTATTTCACTTTTTGTCACTTCGCATCGATGATCACGCGCAGGTCGAGATCCGCGACTATGCACAAACCATCGGCTGTGAGGTTGTCGCAAAGTGGTGTCCGATCGCCTGGCAGGCATTTCTCGACTATCGCATGGAGATGATGAACCTAACCAAGCTCGATGTAGAAATTATCTCGGCGCTCGCCAAAGGGCAGAGAGAGAGCGCCATGGCTCTGGCCGAAGAGTTCGGTTGGCTAAAACGCGGTGAAAAAGGGCTAAAGAGAAACCGCGAGCGCAGCGAATTGGAGGACAAACTGAGGAGGCTCAATCTAGCTATTCCCTGGCGGGATTAGAGCGACCCCGCGCAATAAGTGCGGTATGATGCAAAACGGCCGCCGGGCGAATGGTCGCTAACGGAGGGCACTTATAAAGATGTTTGGAAGACAATTTCATCTGTTTACGCTCTACGGTTTCTCGATCCGTATCGACGTAAGTTGGTTTTTTCTTGCCGTCATCGTCACTTGGTCGCTTGCCACGGGCGTCTTCCCTTTCTGGTACGAGTCCCTTCCCTCGGTGATATACATTTGGATGGGAATCGCTGGAACGGTGGGGCTTTTCATTTCTATAGTCCTCCACGAGCTTTCCCACTCGGTGGTTGCGCGTCACCACGGCGTAGTGATGCGGGGTATCACGCTCTTTATCTTTGGCGGTGTCGCAGAGATGACCGACGAGCCACCGAGCCCGCGGGCCGAGTTTCAGGTGGCTATCGCCGGCCCCCTAGCCAGCATTCTGGTCTCGCTCGCCTGTCTCGCCCTGTTTTCGCTCGGCAACGCCCTGGCGTGGCCGGATGCGCTGAATGGTGTCCTCAAGTACTTGGCTCTCATCAATGGCATCCTCGTGTTGTTCAACATGATCCCCGCGTTTCCGCTCGACGGCGGCCGGGTCCTGCGCGCGTTGCTGTGGGAGCGCAAGAAGAGTCTGGTCGAAGCCACGCGCATCACTTCAAGGATCGGTGTCGGTTTCTCCTACGTGTTGATCGGGCTAGGTGTCCTGAGCGCCGTACGAGGAAATCTCGTCGGCGGTGTTTGGTATTTTCTCATCGGCATGTTCTTGCGTGGTGCAGCCACCATGTCATACCAGCAGCTGATGGTGCGTCAGACGCTGGAGGGTGAGACGGTAAGCCGTTTCATGCAGACGAATCCGATAACGGTGCCTCCTCACATCTCGATCTCGGCGCTGGTCGAGGATTATGTCTACCGGTATCACTTCAAGATGTTTCCCGTGCTGGATGGTGAAACCCTGATTGGCTGCATTACCACCAGGGAGGTAAAGAGCATCGACCGGCAACAGTGGCATCAGCGAACGGTAAGGGATCTCGCCGAGACCTGCGGGCCCCATAATAGTGTTGCACCGGATGTGAGCGCCATAAAGGCGCTGTCGCGAATGAGCCAGTCGGGCGTTTCCAGACTGATGGTGGTCGATAGTGGACGTCTATTGGGGGTCATTACACTCAAGGATCTACTTCAGTTCTTGTCGCTCAAGTCCGAGCTCGAGGGTGAATAGCCAGGCGCGCATGATGACCTCCACCAAGCATCTGTTGATCGGCGGTGGACTGGCCTGCAGCCAGGCGGCCAAGATGTTGCGCATGAAGGAATCCGGTTCCTCGATCACGCTGACCAGCAAGGAGCTTCACCTACCCTACGACCGCCCGCCGCTTTCCAAGGAACTGCTCCGCGGAGAAAAGTCGATCGAGCAAGTTATCTACGATCCGCCGCGGTTCTTTGAGGATAAGAATATAGGGGTCATTCTCGGTAACCCGGTTGTCGCATTGGATACACATGTGAAAACCGTAGAGCTCGCAGGCGGCGAGGTTATCCAATTTGAAAAAGCGTTCATCGCAACCGGTGGCGACCCGTTGCGGTTGAACATCCCCGGAGCCAAATTGGCTGGCGTGTATTACCTGCGGACAATGGAAGATGCGCGACGCATCGCCTCTGAGGCTGGACCGGGAAGACGTGCGGTGGTGATCGGCGCCGGTTTTATCGGCATGGAGGTGGCAGCCTCTCTGACCCATGCGGGTGTCGATGTGACCGTTATCGAGACACTTCCTCATATTTGGCCGCGTTTCCTCGATACGACGCTGGCCAAATACGTTCAGGACCATTGCGAGACTCGTGGCATTCGTTTGTGTGACCGGCGACAGACCCCAAGAGCTGCGCGGTCGCGACCGCGTTCACTCTGTGCTTACCGTATCGGGTATGCAAATCGAGTGTGACTTTGTCTGTATAGGCGTAGGCATCGCCCCCGCTGTCCAATTTGCGCGGCGGGCGGGGCTAGATATCGAAAACGGCATCGTCGTCGACGAACACTTGCGAACTTCGCACCCGGACATCTATGCCGGTGGCGATGTCGTGAACTACCCGGATCCTGTGTTCAAGAAGAGGCGTCGGGTCGAACACTGGGGGCACGCCGAGTACTGTGGTCAAGTGGCCGGACTCAATATGGCAGGCACCCCGCAAAAGTACGATCTTCTGACCTACGTGTGGTCGGATGTTTTTGACCTACACATTGAATGCGCAGGCGATGAGACCGCACGCGACCGCACGCTGTTGCGGGGCAGCCTCGGTGAGCCCTCGTTATCGTCCTCTATTTGCGTGACAACACGCTGAAGGCATACTTTGCCATCAACGGTAACAAAAGGGAGTTTCCAAAGCTTCAGCGTCTCATCCGCCGCCGTGTGGATGTGACCGGCAAGGATGAGGAGCTTCAGAATCCGTCGTTCGATCTCAAATCGTTTTTTTAGGCGATCTTGTCTTGGTCCCTACCGATAGTCCCAGAGCTCGACGCGTGGATGGTACGACCAACAACCTCGATCACGCGAAAAGCACCCGGCCAAGTTGAGCGACGAGACACGGCACGGAATCCCTTTAACGGTCTGTTAAAATCGCGTAACATCATCGTAGCACAAAAGAGCCCGGCGCCAATGCAAAGGAGCTTGTTAATGCCTGACCCCATGCGTTTTGCCTCGGCCACAAGCACGGAGGCGGAGCTGCTCACAGCCATACCGGACCTTGCGTCCAAAATCCGCCGCCAGGGACTGGCAGACGCGATCGATTTCGCCTTGATTTTTTTGTCTTCTCACTTCGGTGATGAGGTTGAAGCGTTCGCACGCGCCATAAACGATGAACTAAAGCCGCGGATGCTGGTCGGCTGTACTGGTGAGGGGGTCATCGGCAGCAACGAAGAGATCGAGCGTACTCCGGCGATAACGCTCGTTGCTGCTCGCTTGCCAAATGCGGTCGTCGAACCATTGGTTTTTCGCGCTCCGCAACTTCACAAAATGCTCGGTGGCTCGGTGTCGTTGTTCGACAGCTGCAAGCCTCCAGACTCCACTCGCATGTTCCTTATGATCGCGGATCCGTTTACGACGCCGATGGATGACTTGCTCGGTGCTTTCAACACCGCTTTCCCCGGAACACCAATCATCGGCGGCATGGCGAGCGGGGCGCCGGCACCCGGCAAGAGCGCTCTTATTGTCGGAAACGAGGTAGTCCGCGACGGAGCCATCGCCGTCGCCTTCGCGGGGGAGTTAGATGTCGATATCATCGTATCACAGGGTTGCCGCCCTATCGGCCCCGTATTCCGCGTTACCAACGCCAAGGATAACGTCATCGCGGATCTCGAAGGCGAGACACCGCTCGACTGTCTGCAAGAGTTACTATCCGAAATGTCAGGCGAGGAACGGGAGCTTTTGCGCAACGGCCTTTTTGTCGGTCGCGCCATTGATTCAAAAAAGGAGCTATTGGGCAGGGGTGATTTCTTGATTCGAGGGGTTATGGGAATCGACCAAGACAGTGGAGCGATTACAGTCGGTGACTACATCGATGAAGGAGAAGTGGTGCAGTTTCACGTGCGCGATGCTTTGACGGCAAAGGAAGATCTCGAGATGATGCTTACGCCGCATGCGCTGTTTGGCCAGCCCAGCGGCGCCTTTTTGTTCTCGTGCAATGGCCGTGGCACGCGCTTGTACGATTACGCAAACGGCGATATATCGGCGATACGGCAGTTTTTCCCCGGCATCAACCTTGCCGGATTCTTCTGTGCCGGCGAAATAGGTCCAATAGGTGGCAAGAATTTCCTGCACGGGCATACCGCGAGTTTGGCGTTGATCCGGCCATCATCCACAGCCATACCCAAGCAACCCTGAGCTCGGTACTGGCCTTCATGCCCATGGGATCTGAACTGGGCGTAGCGGTCGTCGATGTGGGCGACGGGTGTGCATGTCTAACGAGGAGAGCGAATGAAAATTGCTGTCATTGGAACCGGTAACGTGGGGGGCATACTCGGTGCGCGTTGGTCGGAGGTGGGTCACGAAGTCACTTTTGGAACCCGTGATCCCGCTAGCCCGAAAGTCAAATCGCTCTTGAAGCTTACCGAGAACAAAGCTCGCGCGGCCAGCGTCCTCGATGCGGTGTCGTCATCGGAGGTCATGGTTCTGGCCACGCCGTTGAAGGCGGCACGTGATGCCATCGCCGTGGCCGGTGATCTCATTGGCAAAATCCTGGTCGATTGCACGAACCCCATTGGTGAGGGGCCCGACGGAAAAACTATGGGTGCAGGCAAGTCTGCAGGAGAACAGGTTGCCGAATGGGCGCGAGGTGCCCGGGTGGTCAAGGCCTTCAATACAACCGGGTCAAACAATATGGCCGACCCCGCCTATGGAGACCACAAGGCGACCATGTTTATCTGCGGCGACGACACAGCGGCAAAAGCGGTTGTGTCAAAGCTGGCGGCCGAGCTCGGTTTTGAGGTGTGCGATGGCGGTCGCCTGTCGACGGCGCGTCTTTTGGAATCACTAGCTATGTTGTGGATACACCTGGCGTATTCGCAGGGTCTTGGCCGGGAAATCGCCATTGCGCTCTTGAAGCGCTAGCAGCGGGGGCTGCACGACTGGCGAGTGCATAAGAATGACCTCGCTCACGGTGGATCGCACGTTTCACCCATGACAATACGACCGATTACACTCGAGGGTCGACGCGTTCGTCTCGAGCCGCTGACAGTCAATCATCTCGACGGCTTGGTGGCCGTTGGCCTGGACGAACGCATCTGGCGGTGGAGCCCTTCGCAGGTTCGCTCACGTGCAGACATGCGAGCTTATATCGACAGTGCCCTGGCGGACCAGCAAGATGGCACGTCACTGCCCTTTGCGACCATCCACAGGGGTTCCGGGTACGTGATTGGCAGCACGCGCTACGGTAACATTGACTTTGAAAACCGGCGAGTCGAGATCGGCTGGACCTGGATCGCTCCCCGTTGGCAGAGGACCGCTGTCAACAGCGAAGCCAAGTACCTCATGCTCAACAACGCGTTTGACAGCTGGGGTTGTGCCCGTGTCGAGTTCAAGACCGACATTCTTAACCAACCATCGAGAACCGCCATCCTCCGCATCGGCGCCAAAGAGGAAGGCGTCTTGCGCAAACATATGCTCACCGCTGACGGCCGCTTTCGCGACAGTATTTACTACAGTATTCTCGACACCGAATGGCCATCGGTGAAGGCGCTGCTCGAAAACAAACTCAACATGTGATCGAAGCGATCAACGTCCATGACGAGATTCCGTTGACAACTCTTTTTGAGAGCTACATATTTTTGAACGTGAGTCATCCTCGCCGTGATACCCCACCCTCGTAACCCCACGTATAAATCGTCGGGGGATGCGTGGATTGGATCCGCCGTCCGCACGACATCGTTTTTACCCACCAGCATTGGGTCCCCACCGCATTGCTGTCGCCACATCGCCGGGCATGACATATGGCGCTTCAAACACCGACAAGGACGCGAACACGAGCGTCATCGTCTTTGTCGCAACTGCCGACTAATAAGAGAGCTTGTTGATATCCATGCGTGTTCGGGGAAGAGGAATCACCAGGGGCTCGTCGATGGCACGAGCGGCGAGCCCCGGTGGGCGTGGTGCCTGACACCGGTCATGTTTGGCAGCGTGTGGAATCCGTGGGCATCGGCGACAAATGGCTGGGCCCTAAAGGCGATTGCCAAGCCACAATGTCTTTTTTTGGCAAGGATTTGGCAGGATGACATTTGTGTTTGAGTTCTGGTCGTTCCTGCCGCATATTTGTGCTAGACTATGTGGAGTACGGAGGATAATGGTATGCACTCAACCTCTTCGACTTTGAGGCTTCCGCTGTCGGCGCTGGCGATGGCTATCTGCCTGGGCCTTGCCGGTTGCGGTGACTCCGACTCAACCCCCATATTCCAACCCATTCGATCCCTTATCCCCGACGCTCCACGAGACAACCGGGAGGCTGAGGAAGCCGCCCTGTGGTTGTCTGGTGAGCTCTTCGCATCCGAAGAGTCATACCAGACGATCGCTGGCGATCTAGCCGCCGTGCGGAATGAGTTCATGCCGACGATACCGCGGCTCGATGTCGAGTTTAACGCCCCGTGGCAAGTGGGTGAGTTGTTGCTCGGCCTTACCGAAAGCGGTGTTGATGCGATCAGGAATGGCGAGCTCGCGGCCTTGGATTCCCTCAACGTGGAGTACCACCTGGCCGTTATGGATACGTCTCGCCTGGATGACTCCACGCCGTTCCTCGTGCTGGAGTTCATGGGCCGGCTCCACCCCCAACGTTTGGCGGAGATATACGGTGACCTCGACCACATTCGCTACGCCGAGCCAAACGGGCGCTGGGGAGACTGGAGTAACGTGTATCCGTGGGTGGTGGATGGTTCGCGGACCTACCTCTTTCGCTACGCGTGGGGAGATTGTCCGGCGGGATGCATCAGCAGCCGCTTCTGGTATTTTAGGGTCGTCAGCTCGGGCATCGAATACGTGGGGACATGGGAGTTTCCGGCCGATCCGGAGCCCGCGTGGTGGTCCGAGGCCCGGGTGGCCTACCACAGGTTCCGCGGGTGGCCGCAGCCAGACTGAGCCGGTGGTTTTGCTTGACAGGTAATCATTCGGTTACTTATTGTCAAAACAGGTAACTACTTGGTTACCTGTTTTACTTCCGTCTATGCAACGCACTCAGAAAGATGTCTTTACGGTGATTGCGGATCCGACGCGGCGAGCGATTCTGGAGCTCCTGGCGACGGATGCCATGCACGTCAGCGCCCTGACCCAGCACTTTGGCATCAGCCGGCCGGCCGTCTCCAGACACCTGCGTGTGCTCAGTCAGGCCAATCTTGTCGCCAAAAGCAGGGTCGGCCGCAAGCGCTTTTACTCACTTCGCCCGCGTCAGCTGCAAGAGGTTCGCATGTGGATTGCCCGCTTCGACCGGCTGTGGGGTGTGAAGCTCAAGAACCTCAAATCGGATCTGTAGGATGTTCGATAGGCGGGCCGTTGATCGCCGGCCTCAAGACGGTGAAGAAGCGCGGGGGCACACGGATGACCGGCGAGCTCGGCATTTCGCTTAGGCTGGTGTTCCGGGTCTTGCAAAGCCCCCCAGAACATTGTCGAAACTGACGCCGCCGCATACGTGCGAAGCCCGGGCTGGCGTTGACCGATGTCAATCCTGGCAGACCCCATGCTCAATACACCCGATCATATCCTGGTTGTGATCATCGCCGTGGTATGGCCGCTGTATGTGGCCTTTTTTCGATTTCCGCGTTTGAGGAGAGCCGTTGCAGCGGGGCTACCCAGCGCCCGGGTTCGGGCGTACATCGAGACCATGCTCACGCAGTGGTCGCTGGCCGCCATCGCGCTCATGGTTTGGCTGCGCGCCGCGCGTCCCACCTCGGACCTTGGCTTCTCGATGTTGGGCGGGTGGCAACTGTGGCTGGGTATCGCGCTCGTGGTCCTGGCTCTGGTAATCCTCGGGGTTCAGGCGAGGCAGGTGGCCAGAGACCCAGAGCTCCAGAATACGCTTCGCCACAAACTAAAAGTCGGCGGCCCGATCTTACCCACTACACCAAGAGAGCTATTCCTTTTTCATCTCATAGCGGTCACTGCGGGCATTTGTGAGGAGCTTCTCTATAGAGGCTTCCTGATCTGGTACCTCACCCAACTGTTTGGTCTACCGGGTGCGGTGGTGGGCTCTTCGGCTCTGTTTGGACTCGCCCATACCTACCAGGGTGGTCGAGGCATCGTGCAGACCGGGACGGTCGGGTTGGTTTTTGCGTTGGTTTTTGTGGTTACCCGCACGCTATGGGTACCGATGCTTCTGCACACGCTGGTGGATGTGAATAGCGGTCTTTTGTGGTACCGATTCGTGCTGCCGGGGCGAGCGCATACGCCTGCCGCGGCTGAACCCAGAGACGATACTTCACGGGAGGGCTAGTGTACAGGTGTCAGTGGGCGCGTGGTAGTGAACTGGAAATTCGTTATCACGATGTGGAATGGGGCGTCCCGGTTCGCGACGATCGCGTCTTGTTCGAGTTTCTGACGCTGGAAGGAGCGCAGGCCGGGCTTAGCTGGTCGACGATTCTAAAGAAACGCGACAACTACCGACAGGCCTTTATGGGCTTTGATGTCGCCTCGGTGGCGCGGTATGACAAACGTCAAATGGCCGCTCTCCTCGAGGATCAAGGAATCGTGCGCAATCGTCTGAAGATCGCATCGACGGTGAGCAACGCCCAGCACATTTTGACGGTGAAGCATGAGTTCGGTAGCTTTGCCGATTACATTTGGCAGTTTGTAGACGGCGAGCCGATACAGAATCAGTGGCGAGCGCTCGCGGAGATTCCTGCCCACAGCCCCGAGTCGCAGCAGATGAGCAAGGACCTGCGCAGACGTGGTTTCAGGTTTGTTGGACCCACGATATGCTACGCGTTTATGCAGGCTGTCGGCATGGTCAACGATCATGAGACCCGCTGTTTTCGCCACCGTCAGCTCGGTAAGCGGTCGGGCTAGTCGACCTATCTTCCCAGGCCCCTGCGGTTACGAGCCACCCCGTGTCACACCGTCGGTAAGAGAACCAAAATTGGAGTTGTCGCTCGGTCGTTGCGTCTTGTATCTTGCTAGTGCACCTCTTTGTGGAGACCCCACCGATCGGTCACACACAGGCGGCACAAATGGTCATGGACCTTTCCCGGGCGGCACGTGCAATAGCCCTGACGGTGTTGATCGGTTCTCTGGCCTGTGATATCAACAGTCCGGAGCGCTACCCGCGCGCCCCAGTCATCGAGAGCTACCAACCCCACATCCTGTTGCTCACCGTCGCCGTTGGCGACAGCGTCGACTTCTCGGTCACGGCCAGCGACCCCGACGCCCAGCCGCTCAGTTATACCTACGCGCTGGACAAGGGGGTGGTCGCGCACGTGGCCTCGTGGCGGTACATCGTCGATGACACCGGACCCGTTACGGTGACGGCCCGTGCCTCGGATGGTTCACTGAGCTCTTCGGTCGAGTGGCAGCTGCTTCGCCAATCGCTGCCACCACCGCCACCGCCGCCGGACACCATACCACCCGCACCCGTCACCATCGTTTCCGTGGATACCGGTGAGCCCGGCCCGAATTATCTCGAGCTCATCGTGTGGTGGACCGCCGTCGGCGACGATAGCACGGAAGGGCGCCCCGCCCGTTACGACGTCAGATACTCGGATGAGCCCTTGGCCAGCGAAGCCGCATGGCAACGTGCGCAGCAAGCCTTGTTTGAACCCGATCCGTGGAATCCGGGTGCGCTGCAGTTCATGGTGATTCGGGTGTCAACCTGGATTGGCCTCAAGTGGGTCGGCGTTCGGGCGGTGGACGAGTCCGGCAATATCTCGCCGCTGGGTAACACATTGGCCGCCGAAAACCAACCGCGGGAGGTGTTCGGAACCGTTGGCGATGCCGCTACCGATGAACCCCTGCCGGGGATTCGTGTGGCAACCAGTGGTTTCCACGGGGTCACCGAGCCCGACGGAACCTATCTGACGCTGGCAGTGCCCAATCGTGAGATCTCGTTCTCTATTACAGATGATTTTGGCATGGGCGGCATTGGCGACTACTTCGATATCTCCGCCTCAATATGGGTCTCCGGCGGAGAGGCCACCGACTTCTGGCTATTGCCCAACTTGCCAATGGAAACCAATCATTACCCGAACTTTCTGACCTGGTTCAGACAGATGAGTAATACGATGAACGAACCGCCAAACCCCCTCGCGGACAATCGCTTGAGGACTTGGGACACCCCCGTGAGCGTCTTTGTGCCGGCGTTTGTCAGCAACGGGTTGGATTATCAGGAAACGGTCAAGAATGTTTTCCTCAGGTGGGAGACCTGGCTGGGTCGAGACCTGTTTGAATTCGTGGGCAGCCTGCCGGATATCGGGGTGTCGATCTTGTATTTCAGCGGGGCCACGCGCGAGCACTACGACGTCTATGAGCGAGACGCCGATTGGTTTCCAGTCAAAGGCCGAATCTGGCTGCGCACCATCTGGGGGGATGACACGGTCGGCAGCTTCCAACGGATCCTTGCCCATGAAGTGGGACACGCACTGGGCATGGGGCATAGTACCGACCCCGACCACCTCATGATAGGGGGCATCTCGCAAAGGGTAGCGGAGCCAACGCCCGATGAAATCTGGCTAGGCCGGGCCATGTACACGCTGCCGCGGGGGACGCCACTCGAATGGTACAGGTGGGAATAGACCTGAACTACCAAGCCGCGCTCATCACGTTGGCCAGCGAGAACCGTGTCCACTCGAGAATATTCTCTACGCCGGGCACAAGACCGGCGGGGCCAATACCCAGCCATAAAATGGCGAGGACAGCGACGAGGAGAACCACACGCGTACCTATATCGTCATTTACAATAAGCGGCGCCTCGCTTTTCTGCATGTACATTACGACGATGACCCGCAGATAGTAATAAAGTGACAGCGCGCTATTGAGCACGCCGATAACGGCCAGCCCCACCATTCCTTGTTCAATGGCCGCACTAAACAGATAGTACTTGGCGAAAAAGCCGGCTGTGGGCGGTATTCCGGCGAGCGAAAACATGAACACGGCCATGCACAAACCCAAAAACGGCTTTTCCACACCCAGCCCGGCATAATCGGGCTCCTCCAAACCACGAGTCATGTCGCGCTTCTCGAAGGCCGCTATGGTGGCAAATGTACCCAGGGTCATAAACGCGTACACGAGAACGTAGTACATTATGGCCGACGCCGCCTTGGTATCGTCGACGCTCAAGGCGGCGATACCAATCATTATATATCCGGCGTGCGCGATGCTCGAGTAGGCCATCATGCGTTTGATGTTTCTCTGCACGAGCGCGACGATGTTACCGAGCGACATGGTGAGCACGGCCAGAACCCATATGATGCCGATCCATTGCTCTTTGTTGACCATAAAACACATATAAAAGAGCCGCAGAAAAGCGGCAAAGGCCGCGGCTTTGACCGCTGTGGCCATAAACGACGTGATCGGCGTCGGGGCACCTTGATACACATCGGGTGTCCACATGTGAAACGGAACAGATGAAATCTTGAAGGCAAAACCGGCCAGGATCAGAGCAACACCGAGGAGAAAGAGTGGGTTGGTCGCCAGTGAGCGCTCTGCGATCGCATAGACGATACGCTCGAAATTCGTGCTGCCGGTAATCCCGTATACAATCGAGACCCCGTAGAGAAAAAAGCCGATGGCGAAGGCGCCGATCACAAAGTATTTCAAGGCGGCTTCATTCGAGAGAAAATCCCTTCTGCGAAACGCCACCAGAACATAGATGGCCAGACTCATCAGCTCGATCCCCAGGAACACGGAGATCAAATCGTAAGCCGAAACCAGGACTACCATGCCCATGCTGGAAAAGAAGAGCATCGAGAAAAACTCGCCGCGATCCAGGCCGAAGCGCCCAAGGTAATTGCAAGAGATAAGGACTGTGCCCATGGCGCAAATCGTGACCACCGCGGTAAAGAAAAGCGCGAAGCGATCGACAATGAGCATACCGTGGAGTATCGGTGCCGGATCCCACTCCCACAGCTTTACTACATAGCCGAGCACCAAAAGATAGAGCACTATAACAAAAAACCGCTGCACACGACCCACGGCTGTCGTCATCGCCCCCAAGAGCATGAATGCCAGCCCCCCCACCAACATGACCAGCATGGGCGCCAACTGCATAATGATGTCCATATCGACTACCGGCATCACTACGGTTCACCCCGCTCCACCGTGACGTTGCTCTCCGATTCTTGCAACAGCTCTTCACCCTGCGAGTCGACCAGCGTCCATTCGCGCGACTCTGCCCCCTGTCCCAGCGTGGTACGCTTGTCCTTGACCTCGGCGATAAACTTGTTGACGGCTGGCTCCATGCGGTCGAGAAACGGCTTGGGATAGACACCCATAAAGAGTATCAGCCCAATAATGGGTGCGAACACGGTCATCTCTCGTAATGACAAATCCTTTAGCGTCTCGTTGGCCGCGTGTTTGATGGGACCAAAAAAAACCCGCTGCAACATCCACAACATATAAATCGCGCCCAGTACGACGCCGGTTGCCGCCAGGGCACCCCACCACGGGTTGCGACTAAAGGCACCGATAAGGATGAGAAACTCACCCACAAAACCGTTGGTAAGGGGCAGGCCTATAGAGGACAGCGTGACAATCATGAAGATCGTGGCATAGATCGGCATGACCTTGGTCAGTCCTCCGAAATCGCGGATCATGCGGGTGTGCCTCCGCTCGTAAATGACCCCGACGAGCAAAAAGAGTGCACCGGTGGACAGTCCGTGGTTCAACATCTGATAGATTGCGCCTTCCACCGCCTGCACGTTGAGCACAAAGAGCCCCAGCATCACAAATCCCAGGTGGGAAACCGACGAGTACGCCACGAGTTTCTTAACATCCTTTTGTACCATCGCAACCAGCGCGCCGTATATGATACCGATGATAGCGAGCGTGACGATCAGGGGAATAGCCCTCATGGCCGCCTCGGGGAACATGGGCATGGCAAAGCGCAGAAAGCCGTAACCGCCCATTTTTAGCAGCACCCCGGCGAGAATCACGCTGCCGGCGGTGGGAGCTTCGACGTGAGCGTCGGGAAGCCACGTATGAAAAGGAAACATGGGTACTTTGATCGCAAACGATAGGCTAAAAGCCAGAAAGATTAGCCACTGCTGCGCCGAGGTCAGCTGCACACCGTAAAGCTGGGACAGCTCGAACGTGAGTACGCCCGCCTGCTGCTTGTGCGCGTAGGCGAGAAAGATTATGGCGACGAGCATGAGCAGAGACCCCAGCATGGTATAGATGAAGAACTTCACGGTCGCGTATACTCGCCGTTCGCCACCCCACATCCCAATCAAGAAGTACATGGGGATCAGCATCAATTCCCAGAACACATAGAACAGAAAAAGATCTAGCGCCACAAACGCGCCAATCATGGCCGTTTCCAAGAGAAGCATACAGACGTGGAATTCTTTAACCCGTTCTGTGACCGCCTTGAAAGCGCTCAGGACGGTAATGGGCATGGTAAACGTAACCAACAGCACCAGAAAAACGCTTAGCCCGTCGATCCCCACCTTATAGAAAATCCCCAGCGACGGGATCCACGAGTGCCGTTGTACGAACTGCATGTCGGCATTCGTTTCGAAGCCCGTTAGCAACTTCAAGGAGAGAAAAAAGACCACCAGCGTGATCAGAAATGTAAACGTACGGATGGCGTCATCGCTTCTCTTCGGAAAGATGAGCAACGCTACGGCTCCGAAGACCGGAAGAAAAGTGACTAGACTAACTAGATCCAAAACGGTTCTCTTTCTGTACGGCTCACCATCCCACCAGCCTGTAAACCAGGTAGAGGATGCCAAGCAGGAAAAACAAGGCGTACGTACGAACGACGCCGGTTTGCAGGAGCCGGACCGCCGACCCGAATAGGCGCGCTGTCACGCCGACCGCATTGACGATGCCGTCGATGATCCACACATCAATCACCTTGAAAAGCAGCTTATCCGAGAGCTGATATCCTGGTTTGACCAGCGTGGTCTCGTAGGCTTCGTCGACGAAGTACTTGCCATAGACCAAACGGTGGAGCCCGGCGAATTTCTCGGCTAGCCGCGCTGGCACCAATGGCTGCTTTATGTAGAGCCGGTGCGCAACGCCCACTCCCACAATCCCCACCAACACCGACATGGCCATCAGAAGCAATTCCAGGGTCGTCGAACCATGAGCTTCAACCCCTCCCTGCACACCATGATGCACGGCGTCCGCGCCGGGCTGGACAACCGGCCCGATCGACGGCTCTAGAAAATGATGAAAATAATTCACGCCTCCGAGAACCGCGGGTACCCCGACAAAGCCGGCAACCACGGATCCGGCAGCCAGGATGACCAGCGGCACGGTCATGATGGGCGGTGACTCGTGCAGGTGATGCTCGGCCTCAGTCGAGTACCGTTTCTCTCCCAGGAATGTGAGGAAGACGGCGCGAAAAACATAGAAAGCGGTTATGCCAGCCCCGATAAACAGAAGCGCCCACAAGAGCCCTGATAGCCATGGCGCACCGATTTCCGCGGTAAACGTGTTCCACAGAATCTCGTCCTTCGAGAAGAAACCCGCGAGCGGTGGAATGCCGGCGATCGCCAGCGATGCGACAAAAAAAGTGGCGAAAGTGATTTTCATCTTTTTGGCCAGCGCTCCCATCTTGAGCATGTTCTGCTCGCCACTCATGGCGTGGATCACCGAGCCGGAACCCAGAAAGAGGCAGGCCTTAAAAAAAGCGTGCGTCATCAGGTGAAAAATACCCGCTGAGAACGCGCCGACACCCACGGCGGCGAACATGTACCCCAGCTGGCTAATCGTAGAATAGGCGAGCACTTTCTTGATATCTCGCTGGCAGATACCGATGGTCGCGGCAAAGATCGCGGTTACGGCTCCGACCGTTGCCACCACCATCATGGCCACCGGACTCTGCATATACAGAAAGGACAGTCTCGCCACCATATAGACGCCTGCCGTGACCATGGTCGCGGCGTGGATCAAAGCGCTGACCGGGGTAGGCCCCGCCATCGCGTCAGGCAACCACACATAGAGCGGAATCTGTGCCGATTTGCCCGCGGCGCCGATGAACAGCAAGATGCAGGTGATGGTCGCGGTGGTTGCAAAGGCTTCGGGGTGCTCGCTGACCAGCCCGCGAAGGCCAATGAAATCCAACGTGGGATGGTCA
>Ga0224512_10002051_pt1 | contig 18752 bp, 18 predicted proteins | sample SF_May12_sed_USG_4_FD_169103 | JGI IMG/M metagenome (GOLD analysis project Ga0224512, IMG submission 169103) | Sediment microbial communities from San Francisco Bay, California, United States - SF_May12_sed_USGS_13 | ecosystem: Environmental > Aquatic > Marine > Sediment | place: USA... | reverse complement strand
AGGCGTATCAACGACAAGTTGGTGCGCCGCTTCGCCTCTATCGAGACGTGCCTGGCCGAAGACGGCCGGACGCCGAAGCTATCCGATCTCGATACAATGGATGCGCTCCGGCGGCAGGCCAAGGGGTCGACAAACGACCCTGTCCCGGTGTCGCTAGCGCGTGAGTTTGCGGCAGTGGTATTCGTAGTCGCAAACGAACGTGCCGAGGCCGTTGATCCGCATCGTACCCGCCTTGCCGTCGATCTGGCAGCCCTCACCACCCGTGATCGTGGTACCGTCGGCGAATAACAGCTTGTCCAGCATCCCATCCCGCGCCGTCCATCCCGACAGCGTCGTTGCCTTGCCGTCGGGATGCCTGAAGGGGCATTGCTTGCGGCCTTGCTCGTCGCTTGGATCGGAGATGAACCGGCAGCGGTCATTGTATTTCGGATCACAAAGGCGGCAGGACGCCTTCTTGTTGGCGAAGAAACGAAGCCGCGCTGCCTCGTTCTCCCTCTCCCACACGCCAATGATATGGGTGACGCGGCAGCCGGCATTCGCTTCAAGCAACGGCAAGACCAAGAAAACGGCCACGCACGCGGCCAGGAGAAAAACAGGACGAACCATCGCTCGCCTCCGGAATTAGATTGTTGGGATCGGCTTATGAGCGCGCAGGTCTGCCGCTGAGTGCTGCGCTTCCTGTTTCCAATCTAAGCCAAAACGGGGGCAAGGCGAACGCCCGTTTTCATCACTGGCCGCACCGGGCAAGGTGGAGAAGGTCGAGAGAGGCGGTCGGGTCGTGACCGTCGCCGGCACCAAGTACAAGGCTCCGGGTTCCCCGACCAAGGTCATCATCGGCGGCAAGAAGGCCAAGCGGAGCGCCATCAAGGCCGGCCTGGGATGCTTGGCCGAGGGCAAAGGCAAGTCCAAGATGAGCAGTTGGAATGAGGTTTACATTCTCCTGAATCACATCGCGGGGCGGGCATCCTCATGCCCGCCCCGTTTCCTTGCAGATGCCGCGAATGAACCTGGCTACTTGATGACCCGGGCCGCCCTTGCGATCAGCGGCGCCGGCGTGCGGTAGACCTCGGCAATCTCCTTATCGACGTCCGCACCGCGCATGGGATTGACGATATCGCGTTTGCCGCGCTCGGCCTCGGCACGGAAGGCGGGGTCGTTGACCGTCTTCCAGAAGGCTTCCCGCATGGCCGCGAGCCGCTCGGCAGGAACGTCCTTGGCCATGATCAAGGGGCGGAACACGTCATTGGCGGCAAGCACGACCTTGAGTACCGCCCGATCCTCTTCGGATTTCGCGAGGTCCAGCATGAATGGAACCGAGGCCGGGATTTCAGGGCTGGTGGCGGTCGAGTTGCGGACGATGACGTTGATCAGTTTTCGTTCGATCCAGTGACGCGGGATCGAGCCCCAAGACCCGCAGTCGCCGTCGAGTTCGCCCCGCTCTATGGCGATGCGCTGCTCGGTGCTGCCGGGATAACCGATGACGTGTCGGATCTTGGCACCGAACATGTTGCGGAGAATGGCGCCGTCGAGGTAGGAGGACGAACCGGTCGAGGTGGCCCCCAGATTGATGCTGTCCCGGGCGAGAAAGTCTTTGACGTCCTTGATCCCGCTCTTGCCCCACGTGTAACAGACCCGGATATCGGCGGTGATGCTGCCAAGGAAGCTGACATCGGTGAACTTGAACCTCACCTTGTCCGGGGTCAGCAGGGACTGGGTGACGAGGCCGGGGTTGAAGGCGACGATCACGGTGCCGTCCTTGGGCGAAGCCTTGAGGGATTGTACGGCCTTCAGGCTGCCCGCGCCCGGCATGTTCGAGACCACGGTCTTGGGAGCCCCCGGCACGTGGGCTCGCATGTGGCGGCCCATCATCCGGCTATAGGCATCGAACCCGCCGCCGGGTGACGCGCCGACAACAATCCGCACGACCTTGCGTTTATAGAAATCCGCGACATCGGCATGGGCCGGTGATGCGGCCAGGGCTGCGATTCCGGCCAGCGCAAGCGCCGCCGGGGTCATAACCCGAAACGGAGTCATTTCTTCGGTTCCTCGAGAGAAGGGCTCAACCCGGCCGCGGGCTGCGACCGTTCGTCCGCCCAAACGAGCGGCATTTGGGCACGCATTGCCCGGCTGTCAAGAGGCATCGAATTGACCGGGAGCCGAAAAAATCCCGCATTCCCCCCTTGGGGCTGAGGGATTCGGCGTCACCGGCGGCGGGCCCGCCAAATCCGATATCCAAGGTCAGCATCAAGGTAGCATCCGCCACTTTGATCGGGCGTTTGAGCCAAGCTCCGTTTGGTTTCCCTTATGGCTTGAAGCAGACACTAGATTGGAGCGGAAGTCATGTCGCATGGCGCCTGCTGACCGGAAGCCCGCTTGAGACCCAAACCGGAAATCGTGGCAATGGCGTCTGATCCCGTTCCTCATTCTTGATGGGAAACCTGAGGAGCGCGGGCCGGGCCCAGCACGCCGGCATCGCTGAGCTGCACCATTTCAATCCCCTCTGCTACATTGCCGCCATGATCGAAATAACACCGTCCATCATCATCAGCGAAAACGAGATCGTGGAGCAATTCACCCGCGCGCCGGGTCCCGGCGGCCAGAAGGTGAATAAGACGGAAACGGCGGTGCAGCTGAGATTCAACGCCCGAAAGAGCCCGGGCCTGTCCAACGCGGTGTTCTTGCGATTGAAACCGCTGGCCGGGCGGCGCATGACCCGAGACGGGCTGATCGTCATTACCGCCAACCGCTTCCGAACCCGGGAACAGAACCGCCGTGACGCATTGGAACGACTGATCGCGCTGATCGCCAAGGCGGCAACGCCTCCCGCCGTTCGGCGCACGACCAAACCGTCCAAGGGCGCAATAAAACGCCAGGCCGAGAGCAAGCGCCGGAGAAGCCAGATCAAGACGGAACGCGGCAAAGTCATCCTGCCCGATTAGGCGCTCCGGCCTCAGACCTCAAAGCCAATTCAGATCGGCGGAATCTGGAGGAATACCCCATTTCCGATGACGAGACCGCCAACACCAAAGGCACCATGACCGGCAAGGGCTGGGGGCATTCACTGGCCAAGAACGAGCCGTGACCTGAGTCCGCGGCGCCGCTGGCGCGGGCGGCATCCCGCCTGCCATCCACCTGGTGTCAGCTTGTGACCCGAAGCGCACAAATTCCCCCTGGGCAACCGGATAAATCGGTCAGCTGCCAAAGCGCAAAAAAAGCAGGCAGGTCTACAGGTCCAACGCGACCCGAGTCGGATTACTCGTTAAAATGCCCGACCTTATACAACGAGTACAAAAAGGGCCCAGCCAAACGCATAAAGTCCAACTGCTACTACTACACCCATAAATCCACTTTCCATTTGAATATTTCCTTGGGTTTGCGGCGCCGTTTTTTGCCGTCTTTTTTCGTGAAAAGGAAAAAACAAAATTCACCCTAACATGAAATATTTGATTTGCTTCCCTTGATATTTATTTTTCGCCTCTCGAGACAAATAGCAAAGGTCCTGTCCGCGCGCGGAGGGTTCTCGCCGCCGGCCGCAATCTGGATCAACCGCGCGTGTCGCCAAGGTGAAATGACAGGCCGATACTTTTGCCACCGCGCGCTCCGCATGGCGATAATCCCGATCCGTTCGGGATGCCATTCAGCTCGGGCGCCGGCGGCCCCATGCGCCGTGTCTTGCGCATGGCGCTGCGCTCCATTAGCAGTAAGATGCGACCGGACCGGTAAATGATACCGGACGTTCGAGCATCGTCTTGAGGGGAGAGCCATCTGTGAGTAATCCATTCCTAACAATGAGAAATGCATCGGTTGCGCTGACCATCCTTGCGGTCGCGGCGTTCGCCGGCGCCGTGAACGCAAGAGCGGAATTCTCGTATTTCAACGAGGAATCCAAAAGCGGCGGCTCCATGAGCACCGATGACAAGCCAAAGGGTTGGCTCACCAATGTCGGCAAGAACTGGATGTCCCACCTGCCCGACACGACACCGCTCAACAAGATTTCGATCCCCGGAACCCACGATAGCGGCGCGCAATGCTGCGGCATCGCCGTCAGAACGCAGACCTGGACGATCACCGAACAGCTCAACGCCGGCATTCGCTATTTCGATATCCGGACCCGGCGCACCGGCAAGTCCTTCGCCATCCACCACGGCGCCGTCTTTGTGAAACGGATGTTCGGCGACGTGATGAACGAGGTCACGGGCTTCCTGAGCAAGAATCCCAAGGAAGTCGTGCTGATCCGCATCAAGAGCGACGAACACACGGCGCAGAACGGCAGCCAGTCCAACAGCGCCATTTGGGCCAGCTACAAGAAGCGCTACGGTGGATACATCTATCAAGGCAACAACACGCTTCCGACCCTGGGCAGTGCGCGAGGCAAGATCGTCGTGCTGCGGAACGGGATCGGCACCTCGTCCGACGGCGTCAGCTACTCGGCGGCCGACATCCAGGACAAGTACAAGGTCTATTGGCTCGCCCACAAGATGAACGACGGCGAGAAAGTCTCGCTGCCATCCAAGAAGGACGTCATCAAGGCCCAGATCAGGGACGCGAAGACGCCCAAGAGCGGCAAGCTCTACCTCAATCACCTGAGCGGCGCCATGGGCATGACGCCCAAGGACGTCGCCCGGGCAACCAACGGCGAAACCTACAAGTACATCGCCGGACGGCGCGGACCGCTCGGTGTCGTGATCATGGATTTTCCGGGCGACAAGCTGGTCTATCGCATCATCAAATCCAACTTCAGGTCTTCGGAATTCTGCAGCCCCAAGACCTTCCGGACCGTGAGCGCCAAGACCTGGGCCGAATTCCGCCTGCCCAAGAAACGGGAAGGATCGACCATCACCGTCAAGGGCGGCGCCTACAACAAATACGTCTTCCCCAAATGCAACCGCGTGCATTGGAGCGACCTCACCTTCTATTGCGACGGCAAGAAGGGATGGAAAAAGACCAAGGGCAAATGGGGATCCGACGCCCTTTGTCACGGCTCCAAGGGCAAGAGTCCCTATGTCGCCGTGGGCAACCGTTAGGAACCGGGCGTTTCCCCCGGCGCGGGAGGACGACACATAGCAGGCACGGTGAATCGACCGGCGGCCTGGTGAGCCGCCGACGGCACCCGGTCGTTCCTCAAAGCCTAAAGGCCGCTAAAGCCAAGACCGAGCTCGTGGCCTCCGCCGCCAAACGGCCGAGCCTCGGCAACGGCGAGGGGCGCGGGAATTAGAGATTAATCGGCGGGTTGTATTCGTCCACACCGGCCGGCAGTTCCTTGGGTGGGTAATCCACCACCTTCTGGAACAACATGTGCATGAACAGGAACAGCGGCTTGGCCTTCATGACCAGGGCGATCATCTCGTTGTCGCCGTCGTTGAAATGCTGATGCACGCAGCCGTTTTCAACGATGCAGGCATCCCCTGCCTTGTAGGGCAAGTGGACCCCGTCATGAACGTCGTGGCCCTCGCCGGTAAGGATGTAGAACACGGCCGAGTTCATGTGCCCGTGCTTCTGGCCGTGGCAATGGGCGGCAAATGCGCTGATATGGCATTCGATTGCCTGGGCGATCTCGACCGCCTGGGGATTGATGGGCGCCTTGTCGTAATATCCTGGCCCCCCCTTCCACGCAAAATCGCCGTGGGGATAGACACGGGGCTGGGAATACAAGCTCTTGTATACTTCCCCATAGGTGCCTTCGAGCGCGCGCACGAAGGTGCGTTTTTTCTGCCAGCGAGTCCAGACCACCTCCTTACCCGCGTTATGGCCGGGATCACCCGGTTTTACGTAGACATCGGTCTCTTGTTCGCTGAGGGTGTCTTCGCTCATTGCTCTTTTCCCCATTTACCTATGCGGTACTGTGCTGCTTCAAATGGAATATATCACTAAAATCTCCCCAAAAGAGCTTCGAAAATCAAATAAGGCGGAACCCCGGACCGGCTGCCGATTTCGGCTTCTTACCATGATAAAGACGGCCCGGCCGGTTCATCATGTCTTGCCGGCCCCTCACGTGCTCCCTGAAAGCATGCGCCGCTGCGCCGAGCCCGGAACCGCCGCTGCACCATGCTCTATGCCAGGGGACGCCGCGGCGCCGGTGGCGCTTCACGGTGGTTGACCGTTCCCCGGCGGCGTCCTAGTTTTTCCACCCCCACCCACAAAAATCCGAAATATCAGCGGGATGGCAAAGATCGCACCAACAACCGAAGCCTCGCTGCCGTCCGTCGACCGTACCCTTCGCCTGCCCGCGGCCGCGGCGCTGATCGAAGCCCACGGCCGGTCGGCGACCACCGATGCGGTGCGCGCCGTGTTGTCCGATCTGCGGGCCGCGATCCGCGCCGGGAAGAGGCCCGCCCTCGGCGATGCGGCCCTGGCCCAGCGGGTCGCTCAGGCGCTCGAGGCCGAGGCCCGCCCTTCCCTTCGTTCCGTCTTCAACCTGACGGGAACGGTGCTGCACACCAACCTCGGCCGCGCCATGCTGCCGGCGGAGGCCTTGGAGGCGGTGACCCGGGTGGCGGCGGGCGCCTCGAACCTGGAATTCGACGTCGAGACCGGCCGCAGGGGAGACCGTGACAACCATCTCGACGGGCTGTTGCGGCGACTGACCGGCGCCGAGGCGGTGACGGTGGTCAACAACAACGCCGCCGCCGTCCTTCTGGTGCTCAATTCCCTGGCCCTGCGCAAGCAGGTGCCGGTCTCCCGGGGCGAGTTGATCGAGATCGGCGGCGCCTTCCGGATGCCCAACATCATGGCCCGCGCCGGCTGCAAGCTGATCGAGGTCGGCACCACCAATCGCACCCATATCAAGGACTACGAGGACGCCATTGGACCGCGCACGGCTCTGATCATGAAGGTCCATGCGAGCAACTACGTGGTCGAGGGATTCACCGCCGCGGTGCCGGAGAAGAGGCTGGCCGAGACCGCCCACCGCCGGGGCATCCCTTTCGCCGTCGATCTCGGCGCGGGATCGCTCCTCGACCTCGCGCGCTACGGCCTGCCCCATGAACCGACGGCGGCTGAGACGCTTGCCAACGGCGCCGACCTCGTCACCTTCAGCGGCGACAAGCTCCTGGGCGGACCGCAGGCCGGCATCATCGCCGGCCGCAAGGACCTGATCGACCGGATCAAGCGCAACCCCATGAAGCGGGCCTTGCGCTGCGACAAGATGACCATTGCCGCGCTTGAGGCCGTCCTGCGCCTCCATGCCGACCCCGACCGGCTGGCCGCCCGGCTGCCCGTGATCCGCTTCCTTTCCCGCTCCGAAGATGAGATCGCCGCATTGGCACGCCGCATCGCGCCGCGCCTTGAAACCCGATTGGCGGGCTTCGCCGCGGTGGAGGTGGCACCCTGCCAAAGCCAGATCGGTAGCGGATCCCTGCCGGTCGAGAGGCTGCCAAGCGCCGCGCTGGTGCTTGATCCCGCCACCGCCAAGCGCGGCCGGGGAGCTGCGCTCAAGCGGATCGCCGCGGCTTTCAGGGGTCTGCCCGTTCCCGTGGTGGGCCGCATCCAGGATGACCGATTCGTCATGGACCTTCGCTGTCTTGACGACGAAGAGCGGTTCTGCGCCCAGCTCGCCCACCTTTCGTTCGGCGGGGACGGCAAGCAGTGATCGTCGCCACCGCCGGCCATATCGACCACGGCAAGACGCTGTTGGTGAAGGCGCTGACCGGCGTCGATGCCGACCGCTTGCCGGAAGAAAAGCAACGCGGGCTGACCATCGATCTCGGTTTCGCCTATACCCCGGCCGCCGACGGTTCCGTGCTGGGCTTCGTCGACGTGCCGGGGCATGAAAGGTTTATCCGCAACATGATCGCCGGCGTCACCGGCATAGATCGCGCGCTCTTGGTCGTGGCCGCCGACGACGGCCCGATGCCCCAGACCGAAGAGCATCTTGCCGTCCTCGATCTGCTGGGCGTGTCCGGCGGCGCGGTGGCCCTGACCAAGATCGACCGAGTGCCGGCCGAGCGGGTGGCCGAGGTCGCCGCCGCCATCCGGGAGCTGATCGCGGGCACGGTCCTGGACGGGGCCGATATTTTCCCGGTCTGCGCCCCGACCGGTGAGGGCATCCCGGAACTGGCCGCGGCCTTGGGGCAGGCGGATATGCGGCGATCCCGCGAGGCGGCGGGAAACTTCCGGCTTGCCGTCGACCGTAGCTTCACGGTGCCCGGGGCCGGCATCGTGGTGACCGGTGCGGTATTCTCCGGGGCCGTGAAGACCGGGGACCGGCTGGTCCTGTCGCCGGCGGGCGTTGCCGTCCGGGTGCGCGGCATCCACGCCCAGAACCGACAATCGGACAGCGGCATGGTCGGCCAACGCTGCGCCCTCAACATTTCCGGCCCCGGCCTCGAACGCGACGCCATTGCCCGCGGCCAGTGGATCCTTGCCCCGGAGGTCGACGCGCCCACGGCACGGATCGACGCGCGAATCCGCGTGCTTCCCGGCGAGCCGAAGCCGCTGAGACATTGGACCCCGGTCCATCTCCATCTCGGCGCCGTCGATGCCCCCGCCCGGGTTGCGGTGCTGGAGGACCGCGCCATCGCACCGGGGGCGAGCGGCCTGGTGCAACTGGTGCTGGCGCAGGAGATAGGCGCCCTGCGGGGCGACCGGTTCATCCTGCGCGACCAATCGGCCAGGCGGACCATCGGCGGCGGCGGCGTGATCGATCCCTTCGCGCCGGCACGGGGCCGGGCCCGGCCGGAGCGCATCGATCTGATCCGCAAGATGGAGATGGAGCCTGCGGAGGCGTCCCTGGCGGCGCTGCTGCAGGAGATGCCGATGGGCGTCGATCTCGACTGGTTCCAGCGGTCCTGGAACCTCCGCCCAAACGATGCCGAATTGCTGTGGCGGACGACCGTGTCCAAGCGGGCGGCGGAAACTTACGGATTTTCGGACGCCCATTGGCAGGCTTTGACCACCAAGACCAAGGCCGCGCTCGGCGACCATCACGCGAAGAACAGGGCGGCCCAGGGGATCGCGGAAGAGACCCTGCGCCGGATGGTCGCGCCGAGACTTCCGAAAGCGGTGTTTGCCGCGCTCATCACGGAGCTCTCGGCCAGCGGCGCGCTTTCGGTTGACGGCGGCAGTGTGCGGCTTGCCCAACATCATGCCGAGCTCTCGCCGGCCGACGCGGCGCTGTGGAAGACCCTCGGTCCGGCGTTCGACGCGGCCGGCCTGCGGCCGCCATCCCTCGCCGATCTGGCAGGCGCGGCGCGAACCGATCGACGCACCGTCGAACGCTTCCTTGCCCGTGCCGCCCGCCTTGGGCTGGTGGTCGGAATCGCCGATAAATCCTATTTGCGCCCGGAGGCGCTGGAGCAGTTGGGCGTCCTGGCCGAGGCCATCGCGAAAGAGGATGGCGTGTTGACCGTCACGGCGCTGCGCGACAGGTCCGGCATCGGCCGCAACTCCACCATCGAGGTCGCGGAGTATTTCGACCGCATCGGTTTTACCCACCGGCGCGGCAATGAACGCCAGGTCCGCAAACCCGCGGTGGAGATCGAATGGAGGAGGAAATCCTGAGCCCGCACCGTTGCCGCCTGTGGGCCGGCGGCATGCTTCGGGCTATAGAATGGGAGGATTTTGGTTTCGGAAGGGAATCGTGACCCGGTGGTGCGCCTGGACTTCAAATCCAGTGGGGGGCGTTCGACGTCCCTGGTGGGTTCGACTCCCACTCTCTTCCGCCAAACTCCGATCGCGTCAACGAACCGACAGGCTCAACCGCGGGCAGCCTGAACCGAAGCGTGCACCTGGCCCGCGCCGACCCGCCGCTTCCCCATCCCAGGGGCGGCACCCCGGCCTCAACCGCGGGCTTCGCGCCGTGTCAGCCACCTGACCACGTCGGCCGCGTCGGTGCGCGCCAAGGGCCCGGAACTGTAGCTGGAGTGCAGGATCTCGCCGTCCGCCCTAACGATGAACTCCGATGCCTGGAATATGTTCCGGGGTTCGCCCCACCAGGCGCCGATGGCGTCGGCATGGTCCTTGGTCGCGCCATAGGCCACGGGGAAGGACACCTCATCGGCCACCTTCTTGGCGTCTTCCAAGGGATCGACGCTGATGCCGATCACGGAGACGCCGAGGTTATCGAGCGCTTCTTTCTCTTTTTCGAAGCCGACCAACTGCCGGCGGCAATACGGTCACCAATGGCCGCGGTAGAACAGGGCCACGAAATACTTGGTGTCGATGTCGTCCGGTACGGTGATGGTGCCGCCGCCGACGAGGTCGAATGTCAACGATGGAAAGGTTTCGCCTGCGTAGAGCTTTTCGGCCATTGGGATCTCCTGGTTCCAACGACGGCCATTTCACACTCATTCCGCCCCTGAAGGCAAGATCACACTTGAGTGATCGGATTGAAAGCTCCCGCCCGGAGGTTGACCACTGTTGGCCACGAGTCCAAACTTGTTCGGATACAAGGGTGTGGGAGACACCTGTCCACCTGAGGAGGCGGATTTTGGCCGACAAGCTACCGAAAATTTTTGAAGATCGAATCGCCAGGATCACCGACGAGGAGCTCGAATTCCGCGGCTGGACCCGGGAGGACATGCGCGCGCGTTACCTCGCACGCATGGAGCAGGACAAGAGCTCGCCCCAGGTCGGTGAAATGGCCCCCGATTTCGAACTTGAACTGCTGGATGCCGCCGGCAAGCGGACCGGCCAACGGGTGTCGTTATCGGGCTTGCGCGGCAAGCCGGTGGGCTTGATCTTCGGGTCCTATACCTGACCCCCCTTCCGTCGCGAGGCCGTGCGTCTCGACAACATTGCCAAGGAATTCAGCGACCGCATCCACTTCCTGTGCGTCTACATCAAGGAAGCGCACCCGACGGACGGCTCGCAGTCGCCGGCGAATATCGACGACGACGTGCTGTTCGCCCAGCCGACCACCGAGGATGAGCGGGCCGAGGTTGCCGCGGTCTGCATGCTGCGCTTCAACTTCTCCTTCCCCATGGCCTTGGACGACATCACCGATGTGGTGGGCACCACCTATATGGCCATGCCGGAACGGCTTTATGTTCTGGATGGGGATGGCCGCGTGGTGTGGAAATGCGGCCTTGGCCCCCATCTGTTCGATCCCGACGGGTTCGAGACGGCCATTCGCGGGCTGGCCGCAGCGCTTCCAGACTGATCGGAAAACATCCGTACGGCCGAAACCCGGCTCCGGGGCCGCAGCACAGGCGCGGTTACGGTTAACCCGCCCCACACGGAAATGTAGCGGTTAACGGTGCAACCATTGCCGCCGTCGCCGGGGGCCGCGATCCTGCTTGCAACGTCCACCGCAGAGAGTTGAACACGTGGGCGATGTTTGCGGGCTTGGGGTTGAAAGGGTGTGCATGAACGATCGGATCGGAAATGGCTAGCCCCGGACGGGCAAGTCATCCCGTGCTCATCGGGCCCCGGCAGGAAGCCGAATCACCAGTGAGCGGAGTTTGAAATGGCGGATCAGATAACCAATTGGGTCATGTCCTATGTCGAGAGATGGGACAAGTTGACCAACATGGAATACGGAATCGTTGCCGCCTGTGTCTTCGGCATGATCATCGTGACGATCATCACGTGGAAGATCTACAGATGCGTTGAGGCCTACCTGTATCGCAGGTACCAACTGCACGGCTGGCAGGAAAACCGGGGCAAGGCCATCCAACAGTAATCCGACGAAGGGCCGTGCCCCTTCGGCTTAGAGAAAGCGGCGGCCGAGACAGAAAAAGTATTCCGTCCCGATCCTGTCCGGCCGACCATGCATGGTGCGGCATGGTAGTTGCCAGCACCATCGTGACGCGCGGGTTCAACCGGCGGGCACTCCATCCCGTTGCGAGCCAACGCAAATTCACTGCTTTTGCACCCGCTGGATCCGCTCGAAATGCCACGGGCCGCGGGGAAGAACGTGGCCGCTCCAGACGACTGCTCGCCCCAGCGCGGCCACGTCCCGGGACTAACACTAGTTGCTGCTGAAACTCAGTCTGAAGAACCGTTCGAATTCCACATCGGACTGCCCCAGATCGTTGCCGACCCGCAGACTGAACGGTACCGGTTCATCGACGTTTGTATTGCCCAGGTCGACCTTTGTCGCCCAGATGTTGAAGCGTCCGTCGGGCTTCAGCTCCAGGTAATTGATACCAGGCCCCCAGCCCCAGAAAATCGCGGCGCGAACCTCTCCGCCGCCCCTTTTCCGAAAGTACTTAGAAAAATGGAACAGCCGCTTCCGAATGATATGGAAAGCGTCCGCCGGGATGTCTTGCGTGTAGCCACCGACCGTCACCCGCACGTCTTCCGGCAGATTGAACCCGTCGGAGTTTTCGGAGTCGAAGATCAGCGTGCCCTTGATTTGGAACGTGGACTTTCCCTTGAATTTCGCGAGCTTCGCGCGATCGATCTCCACTTCCGCATCTTCCGCGCTTTCCACGACGAGAACACCGGCATTCCCTTCGGTCGCCCAGTTGGACAAGGTGCCGTCGGCAAAGTTCTCGTTGGGAAGGCCCGGGAAGTTGACGTTGTCGATCAACACGACCGCGCCCGGGTTGGGATCGTCGATGGTAATCTTGAGTTCCGCACCCGAGAGATTCTGCAAAGCCGGATCGGTCACGTCGATAACAAGAGGGGTGAAATTCTCATCCAAGGTCGCGGGGGCGGGAACCACTGCGATGGGCGTCCCGTCCAAGTTCACCGTCAGTTCCCCCGACGTGCTTTCGAAACGATAGTCCAAGGTGACGCTGTAGTCCCCGTTCGGCGTGTCCACCAACCGGCTGATGCTCGCCGGACCATCCGTTTCCAGCCGCGCCAGGGCCAGATCGTCCCTGACGCGCACGCGGAACTGCGCCCGGGTGTACTCCTCTCCGTTGAAGATGGTGATCGGGCTGCCGATGTTGGGCGACCCGCCCGGGTTCGAACTAACGATGACGTTGTCAAGCTGTTCGAAGGTCAACGCGGAGAGATCGCCGGAGATATCGATCGGCGCGTCCAGATAGGCAAACTTCGCTTGGACCTCGCGGTCGGCCGCTGAATTCCCGCTCCTTGTCAGAATCAAAAGGATCAGCGCGCGAGTCGCATCAAGGGGCATCTGCCCCGCCACTTCCGTAACACCGGTTTCAGCGTTGGACCGGACAAACGATACCCTATTGTTTCCGCCGCCCGGAGTCTTGTTGACGCGGATTCTGACGCGGTCGTTGCCGAGATTGCCGATATTGGTCGCGCGATCAACCAGCCCAATGCCGTAAGTGTCGGACTTTTTCAACGGCACTGTAAGATCGAACAATCCCCGAACCTCGATCGTGTCGTCAATCTTGAGTCCAGCCGTGCTAACGCTGACAGGATCGATATTGGTGCGGACCCGCGCACGGTTCAAAAGCACTGGCTCTCCCAAGACCGCCCCAGACAAACCGAGGGTCGGAAAACCATCGGCGCTATCGAGGATCGCCTTGCTTCCGCCTTCCGTCATTACCCCCCGCATCATGTAGGTCACAGGCGTAGACCCGTTGTTGAAAAACGCCTCACTGGTGGGAGGTGGATTGCCGTCGTCGAACTTGTCGTTCACGAACAACGACCCATTCTTGAAGATCACGAACTGGTCGATCCGCGTTTCAAGGGCGTTGGCCGAAGGAAGGAGAAGAAACATGAACATGGCGGCAACGAACGCGGCGCTCGATACTGCGGAATATGGGACTGGCATAAGTGTTTCTCCCTGTTTCAAGACTTGTAATTTCAGTGACCGCCGATCGCGCGACAGGCTGCCCTGCAAACCGCACAGCAACGCGCCGGAGGCACGACAACACCCGTTCCCGACGTCGGGCGGAAACTGCCTTGAACTCTCATCACGATCAAATTTTTGGCGTTGGAAGAACGCCCCGACTGCTATTCGTAGTCCTGTCCCCACAGCCCGGGCCCTACCCCCCCTAACGCCAATCGATGTTCACAGATTAATTTTTGGTTGTCCATACCACCAAAGTACAAGTGGAACTTGTAGCGTGCTCAAGGGATAGGTAACAAGGCGACGGATTCCGACTCGTTGCCAGTTGAAACTCTGAGAATTCGATTAGTCAGAGCGAGGCACGGCCGCCATACGATCTACGGGTCCGCCCCGGCACAGGTATCCGGTTCCCGCTCAGGCTCCTTCCCGTTCCGCCGCCGGCCAGGCGCGGGCCAGGGCGTCGCGGTCGAGCTTGCCGCGCGCGTTCTTGGGCAGCGCATCGACGAAGCGCACGTCCTTGGGCGTCTTGAACGGCGCCAGGAACTGCCCGCAATGGGCGATCACGTCTTGCGGCGACAGGGCTGACCCCGCCCGGGGCACGACATAGGCCACAACCTCGTCGCCATAGATCCTGTCCGGTATGCCGACGGTCGCGCCCTCGATAATCTCGGGATGACGGCTGAGGACGTTGTCGATCTCCACCGGCGAGATGTTCACCCCGCCGCGGATGATCAGGTCCTTGAGACGGCCCACCACCTTGATATGACCGTCCTCGTCCCGCACGCCGAGGTCGCCGGTACGATGCCCCTCGCGCGGCAGATCCTGCACGCTGCCGTCGGGCTTCAGGTATCCCGACGTCAGCTGCGGCCCGGAGACCGTAATCTCCCCGGCCTCGCCGTCCGCAACCTCCTTGCCGTCCGGGTCCAGCAGACGCAGAGTCTGGTGCTTCAGCGGCAGACCTACGGTGCCGATCTTGCGCGCGCGGCCCCGGTGGCTGCACATCAGCCCGGCCTCGGAGCAGCCATAGGACTGGCAGACGCGGATGCCGTACATTTCCTCGAACTCGCGCCAGCGTTCGGGCAGCATCGGCGCCGAGCTGGTCATCAGGAACTTGAGGTGCGGAATGTCTTCGCCCCTTATGTCGATGGGCTCGGTCATCAGGATGTTGAGGATGGTGGGAACCGAGGTGGCGATGGTGATCTCATGGTCCCGGATCCAGTCGAAATACCGGCTGCGCGAGAACTTCTTGGCCATGAACACCGTGGCGCCGCCGACCAGGGGCGCGCCGAGGGTCATGTTCTGGGACGACAGCCAGGTATAGGACCGGCATTCCAGCATGCGATCATCGGGCCCGATGCCGACGCAATCCGCGATTCCGTCGAAATTGGCCCAAACGCTGCGATGGGATTGCAGCACCCCTTTGGGCTTGGCCTCGGTGCCGGAGGTATAGAAGATGACGGCGATGTCCTCGGGCCCGCAGACTTCTTCCGGCTCCACCTCGCCGTCATGGTCTTCAAGGAGGGCAAAGAAGCCCGTCGAGTGGCCGTCCTTGTCCCAGTTGCCGAGCGCCAAGCATTCGGCTTCGGTCGCCCCGCCCACGATGTCCTCGAGCCCGAGCCCCTCCTGGATCAGCACCAGCGCGGGCTGAACCGCCTTGACGATCTCGGCGATATAGTCGCGGTTCATCTCGACATTGGCGGTGGCGATCGTGGCGCCGTGCCGCTGCACGCCGATGAACGTCGCCATGAACTCGATGGAGTTCTCCGACAGCAGCACCACCCGGTCGTTGGCTTTCAGCCCGCGCGCGGCGAACTCCTGCGCCATGCGGTTGCCGAGCGCGCGCAAATCGCCGAAAGTCAGGTCCTTCGACTGCTCGATCGAATGGACATAGACCTTGTCCGGCCTCAACGATGCCTGTTCGGCGATCACCGCCCGGATCGGCCTGTAACTTTCTTGCTTGCCTCCCATGATTTGCAAACTATCACAGGCCCCTAAGGCCCATCAATCGGGCTGATCGGCCCGCCTGGCCGGTTCCGTCCTCTCTCCTGTTGTCTGGCGATGAGAAACGGTGTAAATTGCCCAATTGTTCGGGACCCGAACATAAATTGGCCACCTTGCGGTGGCGTATTGGGGCGCGGATACTCATGACGAAATCGATCTTAAGCCTCTCCCTCAACGGTGCGCGGCGCGAAGACGCGGTGGCCGACAACATGCTGCTGATCGACTATCTGCGGGAGGTGGCAAACCTCACCGGCACCAAGATGGGCTGCGATGGCGGCGAATGCGGCGCCTGCACGGTTCTGGTCGACGACCGGCCGCGGCTATCCTGCATCACGCTCGCCCATACGTTGGCGGGCCGGCGGATCGAGACCATCGAGGGCGCCGTCAGGGACGGCCGCATGTCGCATTTGCAGCGCGGCTTTCACAAAAAGCTCGGCTCCCAATGCGGCTATTGCACGCCGGGCATGATCATGGCCTCGGAAGGGCTCCTGCGGGCGAAGGCCAATCCCAGCGACGACGAAATCCGTGCCGGGCTCAGCGGCAACATCTGCCGCTGCACCGGCTACGTGAAGATCATCGAGGCCGTCCACGACGCGGCCGCCCAGGGAGGCGGATCATGAGCGAGCTTTCCCCCGTCAAAGGACGCGCCAGCGCCATCGGCGCCCATGTGCCGCTGATCGACGGCATCGAAAAGGTGACGGGCCGGGCGCTTTACACTGCCGACCTCGCCCATGGCGACGCCCTGGTGGGACGCATCTATCGCAGCCCCCATGCCCATGCGCGGATCATCAAGGTCCATATCGACAAGGCGCTGGCGCTTCCCGGCGTCGTCGCCATCGTCACCGGCGAGGACTGCGACGTGCCCTTCGGCGTCCTGCCCATCGCCCAGAACGAATTTCCCATGGCCCGCGACCGGGTGCGCTACCGGGGCGAGCCGGTCGCTGCCGTCGCGGCGAAAGATGAGGCCACGGCCGAGGCGGCGCTGGCGCTGATCGAGATGGAGGTGGACGTACTGCCGGCCTGTTTCGATCCCGCCAAGGCGCGTGCCCCCGGTGCCGTGGATCTCCACGACGACCGGCCCGGAAACCTGGAGCGCGACGTCCATCACGAGTTCGGCGATGCCGAGGCGGGCTTCGCCGCCGCCGATATCGTGCGCGAGGAAAGCTACACCTGCGGCGAGGTCACCCACATGCAGATGGAGCCCGACGCGTCCATGGCCGAATATGATATGGAACGCGACCGCTTGACGCTGCATTCATGCACCCAGGTGCCCTACTACGTTCATCTGCGCGCGGCCCAATGCCTCGGCATGGACACCGCCAAGATCCGCGTCATCAAGCCCCATGTAGGCGGCGGCTTCGGCCACCGTTCGGAGACGCTCAATTTCGAAATCATCGCCTGCATCCTGGCCCGCGCCGCCAGGGGCAAGGTGCGCCTCAAGCTCAGCCGCGAGGAGACCATCGTCACCCACCGCGGCCGCCCGGCGACCGAGATCAAGATCAAGCTCGGGATGACCAAGGACGGCCGCATGACGGCCTGCGCCTGCGAAACCCTGCAGGCGGGCGGCGGCTACGGCGGCTACGGCATCGTCACCATTCTCTATGCCGGCGCCCTGCTGAACGCCATCTACGACATCCCGGCGGTCAAGTTCGACGGCTACCGGGTCTACACCAACACGCCGCCCTGCGGCGCCATGCGCGGCCACGGCACCGTCAATGTGCGTTTCGCATTCGAATCGCTTCTCGATCAGATGGCCGAAGAACTCGGCCTCGATCCGTTCGAGATCCGGCGGCGCAACCTCTTGGCCGCACCGACCAAGACCATCAACGACCTGATGGTCGAATCCTACGGCCTGCCCCAATGCCTGGATTGGGTCGAAGAGGCCTCGGGCTGGGCGAGGAAACGCGGCCAATTGCCCGCCGGCAAGGGCATCGGCATGGCGTGTTCGCATTACGTGTCCGGTGCCGCCAAGCCGGTGCACTGGACCGGCGAGCCCCACGCGGTGGTTAACCTGAAGCTCGATTTCGATTGCGGCGTGACGGTGCTGACCGGGGCCGCCGATATCGGCCAGGGGTCGGACACCGTGCTCGCGCAGCTGGTCGGCGAGGTGCTGGGGCTCGATTTCGAGCGCATCAACGTCATCGCCAACGACAGCCGCATCACGCCCAAGGACAACGGATCATATTCCTCGCGGGTCACCTTCATGGTCGGCAACGCCGCCCTGGAGGCGGCCGAACGGCTGAAGGCCGTCCTCTGCGAGGCGGCGGCGCGCAAGCTCGACGCCAAGGCCGAGGACATCGAATGCCTCGGCGAGGTTTACCGCGTGCGCGGCGGCCAGGACCCGGGGCTCACGTTCAAGGAAGTGGTGGACGAAGCGCTGGCCGATGACGGCACCATCTCCGTCAAGGGCACCTTCACGGTGCCGCGCTCGCACCAGGGCGGGCGCTACCGGGGGGCCGGCGTCGGCCCGTCGATGGCCTATTCCTATGCCGCCGTCGCCGCCGAGGTCGACGTGAACGAAGATACCGGCCTGGTTACGGTGGAGCGCATCTGGGTGGCGCACGACTGCGGCTATGCCCTCAACCGGCTCGCCTGCGAAGGTCAGGTCCAGGGCGCCGTATGGATGGGATTGGGCCAAGCTCTCAGCGAAGAAATACGTTATTTCAATGGCTTGCAGATCAGCGCTAACATGCTGGATTACCGGGTGCCGACGATCGTCGAATCGCCGGATATCGAGGTCAAGCTGATCGAAAGCGTCGATCCCAACGGCCCCTATGGCGCCAAGGAAGCGAGCGAAGGCGCCTTGGCCGCGGTCCTGCCCGCCGTCGCCAACGCCATCCGCGATGCCGTCGGCGCCCGACTTACCGAGATGCCGGTGACGCCCGACCGGGTGATCGCCGCCCTCGCCCGCCCGGCCCGGACCGGCCGTCACAGCCAGGACGTCGCCTGATGGAGTTCATGCCCGAATTCCATACGATCCGCCCGGCGTCTCTGGCCGAGGCCCTGGAGGCCCGCGCCCAGCAGCCCGACGCCCGGTTCATCGCCGGCGGCACCGATCTGGTGCCCAACATCCGCCGCGGCATCGTCTCGCCCAAGA
>Ga0224512_10002050_pt1 | contig 18757 bp, 19 predicted proteins | sample SF_May12_sed_USG_4_FD_169103 | JGI IMG/M metagenome (GOLD analysis project Ga0224512, IMG submission 169103) | Sediment microbial communities from San Francisco Bay, California, United States - SF_May12_sed_USGS_13 | ecosystem: Environmental > Aquatic > Marine > Sediment | place: USA... | reverse complement strand
CTTCTGGGTGTTGATGCCGCCCCAGAAGGTGATGCGGTCGCCGAACCGCTTCTTGAGCGAGCCCGGCTCCATGTCGGTGGCCGTCACCTGCACGGGGTTGAGGGCATCGACGCCGATGTCGATGAGGTCGTCGATCAACTGCGAGACGGCGCCGCAGCTGTGGTAGAGGACCTTGGCGTCGGTCTTGGCCTTCACGGCCGCGATCATGCGCGCGTGGCGGGGCTTGATCAATTCGCGGTAGATGACGGGATTGAAGAGCGGCGCCAGCTGCGAGGCGAGGTCGTCGCCGAAGAATACGACGTCGACGTTGCCGTCGACCAGATCGAGGGCGTTCTCGGCGATCCGGATCCAGTGGTCGGCGACCATGTCCATGGTGCGCTCGGAGAAGGCGCGGTTCTTGTAGAGATCCTTGAGCCAGTCCGCGAACCCGCGCAGGAACTGGCCTTGGTGGATGACGCCGATGGGCATATTGAGAATGATGGCGTGGTCGGTTTCCCGGCGCAGCCTTTGCGCCCGCTCGGCGAGGCCGCGGTAGTACCCCGGATTGTCCGGATCCGGCCACTTGCCCTTCTCAAGGTCTTCGGGGTCGGGCTTCTTGCGGCCGAAGAACGGCCCGTCGACGTACAGGTAGTGGCCATCCTCGGCCTTGCGCCAAGTGGTGCCCCATTCGTCGAGGTAGGTGTCGGCATCGAGCTCTCTCTGGTCGCCCTCGTAAGCGCCGAGCCCCAGGAACCGGGTGTCGACGTCAAAACGCCGCAGCACCGTCTCGTCCGGGATCGCGAGACGGCGGGTCTTCGAATAGATGTCCGTTTCGTGCTCGACCCCGAGCAATGTCTTGAGGCGCTCGTATGCGGCGAAGAAAATGGTCGTCGTGTAGGTGCCGCCGAAATCGATCGGCACCCGGTCGGTCTGCTGGTGATTGAAGGCGGCGAGGACCCGCTCGCGATGGGTCATGACGGGCATGATGACGGCATCCCTCTTTGCCCGGTTTTCTCAGGCCCCGACCAGCGCCGGCAGATCCGCAAGGGTGAAGATTTCCTTGCGGATGGCGCCGGGCAGGCCCTCGGGCCGCTGCCGATAACGGTTGATCCACACCACCTGATAGCCGAAGGCCGCCGAACAGTACGCGTCCCAGGCATTCGACGACTGATAGCAGATGGTCGCGGCCGGCGAGCCCAGCCAGTCGACGGTCAGCTGGTAGACGGACGGATGGGGCTTGTAGACACCAACCTGCTCGACCGACAGGAGGGCGTCCAGCAGATGGTCGATGCCGGCGTTCCTGGCCGCCGCCTCCAGCATCCTCGGCGAGCCGTTGGACAGGATCGCTGTCTTCATGCCGGCGTCCTTGAGGCGCATCAGCATGGCCTTGACCTCGGGAAAGGTCTCCAGCTCCAGGTAAAGGTTCATCAGGCGCTCGCGCAACGCCGGGTCGTCGAAGCCGAAGGAGCCGAGGGCGAAGTCGAGCCCGGCGCCGGTGACCTCCCAGAAGTCCACGTGATAATCGCCCATGAGGCTCCTGAGCCACGTGTACTCCATCTGCTTGGTGCGCCAGAGGGCCGAGAACCGTTCCCACTTGCCGTCCAGATCGTCCTTGCAGCGCGCGGCGGCATTGTTGAAGTCGAACAGCGTGCCGTAGGCGTCGAATACGCAGGCCCGGATGCCCGTCAATTCGGCCTTAGCCATGGTTTCCTCCCCATTCCTTTACTTGCGTTCAGCGCAAGACCTTGCAAATCCGGCGGCACCGCCGCGTCCCGGACAGTCATCGATGCGCCGCCGCGGCGCCCATCCTAGGCGGCGTCCGTCCGCGAGCGCCGGGCCACCCTGGACGTCCTCGGATTCGCCGTGGCCGCCGGCAGGGTCACGACCCTGGCCAGATTGGGAAACGGATGTTCGCCGTGCGGGATGCCCATGGCGGCGACGAAATGCTTCTGGAAGTTCTTCTGGGCCGCCGTTTCGACCTTCTCCACCCGCCGCGCCAAGGCCTCGATCTCGGCGCGGGTGGCGCGGTTCAAGAGCGCGATGCGGGCGCCGGTGCCGGCGGCGTTGCCGGCCGCGCGCATGCGCTCCAGCGGGCAGTCGGGAACCATGCCGAGGATCAGGGCGTGCTTGGGGTCGATGTAGCTGCCGAAGGCGCCGGCAAGCACGATGCGGTCGGGCTCGGCGACGCCCATGATGTCCATCAGAAGCCGCGCCCCGGCATAGAGCGCCGCCTTGGCGAGCTGGATGGCGCGGACGTCGGTCTGGGTGATCACGATCCCGGGCTCGCCGTCATGAAGCCGGTAGGCGAAGGCGTCGCCGTCGGCAACGATATGGGGGTTGCCCCCGTGGCGGCCGCCATCCAGGTACCCGGACGCCTGGATGACGCCGGCCAGGTACATCTCCGCCACCGCCTCGATGATGCCGGAGCCGCAGATCCCGGTAACGCCGAAGTCGGCGACCGACCCGGCGAAGCCCTCGTCGTCGGACCACTTGTCGCTGCCGATGACCTTGAAACGCGGCGCCAGGGTCGCGGGATCGATGCGGACGCGCTCGACGGCCCCCGGCGCCGCCCGCTGGCCGCAGCTGATCTGCGCGCCCTCGAACGCGGGGCCGGTGGGGCTGGAGCAGGCGAGCAGCCGGTGGCGGTTGCCGAGCACGATCTCGGCATTGGTGCCGAGATCGATTACCAGCATCATCTCGTCCGACCGATGGGGCGCCTCGGCCAGCAGCACGCCCGCGGTGTCGGCGCCGACGTGCCCGGCGATGCAGGGCAGCGTGTAGGCGCGGGCCCCGGAATTGAGGTCGAGGCCGAGGTCGGAGGCGGCAAAGGTCAGCGCCGTTTCCACGGCGAGCGGAAACGGCGCCCGGCCGAGCTGCAGCGGGTCGATACCGAGCAGGATGTGATGCATGATCGGATTGCCGACGAAGGTGACTTCGAGAACGTCGTCGGCTTCGACGCCGGCCGCCCCCGTCGTCTCCCGAACGAGGTCGCCGATCGCCCGGCGGACGACCGCCGTGGGCTCGTCCCGGTCCTCGGGGTTCTGCTGGATGAACGAGATCCGGCTGATGAGGTCCTCGCCGAAGCGGATCTGCGGGTTCATCGCGCCGGCCGCGGCCACCACCTCGCCGGTTCCAAGGTCGCAGAGATGGACGGCGATGGTCGTCGTCCCAACGTCGACCGCGAGACCGAAGGCGCGGGCGTGAAAGCCCGGCCAGACGGCGACTAACCGCCTGCCCTCGCGCACGGCGACGGTGATCTTCCAGGCGGCTTGGCGCAGGACCCCGGGAAGGCGTTTCAGGAGCCGTTGGTCGACGGCCTCCAGCGAGATCTGCCACTGCTCGGCGAGGGCGGCCCTGACCCGCTCGACGTCGCTGCGCTGATCGCGGATGCTGGGGGCGTCCATCTCCAGGTAGTGGAGCCGCACCACGGGGTCGATCTCCACCGGCCGGCTCTCCACCTCCTTGCGCACGATCTGTTTGTGCAGCTGGCTTTCGGCGGGCACGTCGATGACGGCGTCGCCCTCGACGCGGACCGCGCAACTCAACCGGCGCCCCTCGGCCAGCCCCTTGCCGTCGGCGTAGGTGCGCTCGAGATCGCCCGGCCGGCTCAGGTGATCGGTCCGCGAGACGATGCCGAACTTCGGATATTCGCCGGTGCCGAGCGTGATCTGGCAGCGGCCGCAGATGCCGCGCCCGCCGCAGATGGAGTCGATGTCAACGCCAAGCTTGCGCGCGGCCTTGAGGACCGGAGTGCCGATCGGGAACCGGCCCCGCCGCCCCGAGGGCAGGAAGACGATGAGGGCGTCGTCAGGCAACTTTGCTCTCTTGCTCCCTGGCCTCGGCCGCCTTCGCCAGGGCCCGGTAGCGCTTCATCCAGCGCTTGCACCGGGGATCGATGCCAGCCAGGACCTCGCCTCCCGCGATCGCGGTCATAACCTCGCCGTGCAGGGGATTGACGATGGCCGAGGTCAGGCCAGCGCCCACGAGCATGGAGAGGAAGGCGGCATTTAGCCCGATGCGGTCGGGGAGGCCGTAGCTGACGTTCGAGGCGCCGCAGATGGTGTTGAGCTTCAGCTCCTCGCGCACACGCCGCACCAGGGTCATCACGACGCGTCCCGAGTCGTTGACCGCGCCGACCGGCATGACCAGGGGATCGATGATCACGTCGGAGGCAGGGATGCCATGGTCGATGGCCCGCTCCATGATCGCTTTCGCCACCCGGAAGCGGACCTCGGGGTCCTGGGAAATGCCGCCCTTGTCGTTGCAGATGGCGACCACGGCGGCGCCGTGCTTCTTGACCAGCGGCAGCACGCTTTCCAGGCGCTCATCCTCGCCGGTCACCGAGTTGACCAGCGCCTTGCCGTTGTAGGCCTCGAGCCCGCTCGCCAGCGCCGGCACCATGGACGAGTCGATGCACAGCGGCACGTCGGTCAGGGACTGCACCCGGCGGATCATGTCCGCCATCATCGTCGCCTCGTCGGCCATGGGCACGCCGGCGTTGACGTCGAGCATCTGGGCGCCAGCCTCGACCTGGGCGCGGGCGTCGCGCTCGACGCCGGAGTAGTCGCCCTTCGAGATCTCGTCGGCGAGTTGCTTGCGGCCGGTGGGGTTGATGCGCTCGCCGATGACGACGAAGGGCCGGTCAAAGCCGATCACGACTTCCCTGCTGGCCGATGCGAGAACGGTGTCGGTCATGTCAACGCTCCTTCCTTGGCTTCGCGGCGAGTCTTGCCGTTGCGGTCCCTGTGCTTCAGCACCCCCGATGAGAGAATGATCTCGGACACCAGTTCCTCCTGGCGGTAGGCCATGACGTGGACCCCGGCGACGCCGGGGATGCCGCGAATCTGCTGGATGAGCTCGATGCACAGTTTCTTGCCTTCCTGCTTCTGGTCGGAGGCGCCCGCGAGGCGCGCGATGACGGCGTCGGGAATGTGGACGCCGGGTACGTTGGCACGGATCCAGCGCGCCGCCCGCGCCGACGCCAGGGGCCCGACGCCAACCAGGATGAAGCATTTCTTGTCCAGCCCGAGATCGCGAACCCGCGCCATGTACTGCTCGAGTAGCGGGATGTCGTAGCAGTACTGGGTCTGCACGAACTGGGCCCCGGCCTCGATCTTCTTGGCGAGGCGCAAAGGCCGCCAGTCGTGGGGCGGCGCGAAGGGATTGGCGGCGGCGCCCAGGAAGACCCTGGGTGGAACCGTGATCTTGCGCCCCGACAGGAACTGCCTTTCGTCGCGCATGCGACGGATGGTCCGCAGAAGCGAGATGGAATCCAGGTCGAACACCGGCTTGGCCTCGGGGTGGTCGCCGGATTCGACGCTGTCGCCGGTGAGGCAGAGGATGTTGTGAACGCCCATGGCGGCGGCGCCCAACACGTCTCCCTGTATGGCGATGCGGTTGCGGTCGCGGCACGATATCTGCAGAACTGGCGAGTAGCCGGCCTGGATCAGGAGCGCGCAGATGCCGAGGCTCGACATGTGACAGTTGGCGCCCGAGGCGTCGGTGGCGTTGATCGCGTCACAGACCTTGGACAGCACGAGGGCCCGCCGGTAGGTCTCCTGGGGATCGGCGGAATCGGGCGGATTGAGCTCGGCGGTGATCGTGAAGCGGCCCGACCGCAGCACGCGCTCCAGGCGTCCCCCGGAGGAATGTCCGTCGAGGACCGGATAGGAGGAACCGGCGCCGTGGTTGGGAACGTTCATTCGGCGGCCATCCCTTGGCGTTCAGCGGGCACCCCCTGCGCTCCGGCGGCGCGCCGGGCCAGGTTCTCCGCGCTGAGCCTCAGCCAGGCGGACGTTCCCTGGGTGCTGAAGTCGCATGGCTCCTGCAATTCCTGGATTCGCATGCCGTGGCGCATCCGCGTCGCACCGGACCAGGCCTCGACCCAGACGCAGGGCATGTCCGGGCGCACCTCGCAGTGGCCGTTGGCGCGCACGCCGCCACAGGGGCCGTTGCGGATGCCCTTCGGGCAGTTCATGGGACACGTCATGCCGGTGACCGAGAGCACGCAGCGCCCACACATGTTGCAGTCGAACAACGCCCCCTTGCACCAGGCCTCGAGAGCGGCAAATGATGTCTCGAGGCGGTGAAAGCCGACCCACCCCCACAGCGGGTCGAAGGCGTGAAACGCCTTGGCGAGCACAAGATAGATCGCTTCCAAGAGGCGGGCGTTGCGGGTCGCCCATCGGCGCATGACGTACATCGCAAATTTCCCCATTCGGGACGCCGGCGGATCCGACGGACCCCGCCTTGATGGCTGTACCCCCTGCTTACGGCGTCTTACCGGGAGGCCAGAAACTCCTGAAAACCGCCGTACCCCGTGTAGCGGACCTCGAAGGCGAGGCCGACGCGGTCGGCGGCGGCCTGGGCCCGCGCCATGAGGTCCGCATCCTCGCGCTGGGCCAGGTAGACGAGCTTCTTGTAGTTGCCGAAATAGGCGTCGCGGAGCCTCGGGAAGCGATCCAGGCCCAGCCCTTTGTAGACGAGGGTCTCGAAATGCCGGGCCAGAAAGTCGGTGACGAAAAAGCACCCCGTCTCCTCGGCCATGATGTCGCGGAACACCTGCGAGCCGGCGAAGACCTCGTAGCAGTGGGCGCCGTCGATGCCCTCGACTCCCTCTTCGGCCAGCATCTTCTCCATCCTGCCGCCGGTGCCGCAATCGGCGTAGAGCACGAGGACGTTGTCGAAGCGCTGGCGGCCGTCGCGGATCTTGGCGCGCACCCCTTCCGGCAGGGCGTCGGGATCGTTGTGCAGTTTCGCCGGCAGGCATTCGACCCGCATATGATCCCAGCCGTTCTCGTCGATGATGGCGAGGATCTCGCGGGCGACGGCGCCGCAACAGATCACCAGGGTGCTCGGTTTCCGCATCTTGGCGCACATCCCCGAGCCATCAATGGTAGGCATGCTTCACGCCCGTCTCGAACATGGCGACAATGTTTTCCGGCGGCACTTCGGCCTGGATGTTGTGGACGCTGTTCAGGATGTAGCCGCCGCCCTTGCCGAGCACGTCGATGATGTGTCTGGTTTCCGCGGCCACCTCGTCGGGCGTACCGAAGGGCAGGATGCGCTGGGTGTTGATGCCGCCCCAGAAGGTGAGCTTGTCGCCGAACTCCGCCTTCAGGCGTTCCGGCTGCATGTCCTTGGCCGTGACTTGCACCGGGTTGAGGGCGTCGACGCCGATCTCGATCAGGTGCGGGATGAAGTGGTAGGCCGACCCGCAGCAGTGGAAACAAACCTTCGCCTTACCGTTGGTCAGGCCCTTGACCGTCTCCACCATGCGCCGGTGGCGCGGCTTGAGGTAGCGGCTGTAGATGGCGTCGGGGTCGAACATGCAGCCGTCCTGGGTGCCCAGGTCTTCACCGAAGTAAATGATGTCGACATTTTCCGGCCCGGCCGCGGCGATCACGGTCTCGGCGGTGTCGCACCAGAAGTCGCAGAGTTTGTCCATGAGCAGCTGCAGTGCCTCCGGCCGCTTGTAGAGGTCCTTGAGGTAGGCCTCGAAGCCGCGCATGGCATAGCCGCGGTGGATGACGCCTCCGGGCAGATACAGGCAGATCGCGTGATCGCCCTTGGCCTTGATTTCGGCGACCCGCTCCTTGACGCCCTTGGCCAACCCCGGGTTCCTGCCGTCGGGCCAGTCATGGGCGTCGACCGCCTCTACGGTCAGCTTGCCCTCGTAAAAGGGACCGTCCTTGTGCAGAAAATGCTGGTCGACGTCCTTTTCGGTGCGCTTCCAGAGCACGCCGAAGATGTCCACGTAGCTGTTGTCGTCAATCCAATGGTCACGCCCGCCCTCGTAAGCGCCGGGCTGGACGTTGCGGGTGTCGACCCCGAAGCGTTCGAGGATCTCCTCGGCCGGATGGGCGACCGAGTGGATGATCGACATGGGCTCTGTGGGCGTCGTGACGCCCAGGTACTTCTTCAGCCGCTCGTAGCCGGCAAGGGTGATGGTTGTGAATTCGGCGCCTCCGAAATCAATGGGAACCCGGTCGGGTTCCTCGTGGTTGAGGGCCGCCAGGATTCTATCGCGGTGTGTCCAGGTCATGACCTGTTCCTCCTCCTGCGGGGCGGCGGATGGGATCGGGGTCCGGACCGGATACCGCCTGTCCAGAGACCCGCGCCGCGGTCTAAATCCGTACGAAGCTCCGGGCCGTTTCGACGGCGCTCGGCGCGTCCATGCCGTAGCCGTCGGCGCCGATCTTGTCGGCAAAGTCCTGGTTGATCGGCGGGCCACCGACCATGACTTTGACGTTTAGGTTGCGGGTCCGGTTGGCTTCCTGGACGATGGCGACGGCCATCTCCATCTCGGGCATGGATGTCGTCAGCAGCCCCGACAAGGCGATGATGTCGGCGTCATTCTCCTGGGCGGCGGTAATGAAGTTCTCGGGATCTACGTCGGTGCCGAGGTCGATCAGGCGGAACCCCGCCCCCTCGAGCATCATGCCGACCAGGTTCTTGCCGATGTCGTGGAGGTCACCCTTGACCGTGCCCAGGATCACGGTTCCGACGGGCTTGGCGCCGGAATTGGCCAACAGCGGCCGAAGGATATTCAGGCCCGCTTGCATCGCCTCGGCAGCCATCAGCATCTCGGGGACGAAGAGCGTGCCCTTGCTGAACTTCTCGCCGATCTCATCGAGCGCCGCAATCATCCCCTGGTTGAGAATGACATTGACGTCGGTGCCGGCATCGACCTCGGCCTGCACCAGTTCGGCAACATCGTCTTCCTCGTACGCCATGACCGCGTTGTAGATGTCCTGGATAGCCATTTCTGCCTCCCTTCGGATCCAGTTGCCCACCCGGTGTTCATTCCGGCGCCGCCAACGGCCGTCACGACCTTGCGAGGGCGGTCCTCGGCCATGCGATCGAGGCTCCGAGGTGGATTCCGCCGGGCCAGGTACACTGGCCGCGACATTGTAATATATCATTGGTATATCATACTGACAACATGATTCCGCAGAGCCCGGGTCGAGCCATATCGAAACGGCCGTTCGGGCTGTTGGGGGCTGTCTTGGCGGGCGGAGAGCTGCGGGCAGGACTTCAGCGAAGGCCGTCGGCCAAGCGAGCGCGCAGGAAGGCGGCCATGTGGAACCGGGCTTGGGCCGGTTCGTAACGATGCTCGGTGCCTACGGGACAGGCCCGGCGCGCCCGGCAGCCCAATTCCATGCAGTCGCGGCCGGCCTCGGTGGCGATGTGGCGGACACAGGCGGCGACGTCGTATCCGTCGTCGGTGAAGGCATTCACCGGACAGGCATCGCGGCAGGGCCGGTCGGCGCAGGTCGCGCACGGGCTTGGGCGCTCGTCGGACGGCAGCCCGCCCAGGCTCTCGGGGAAGGCCAGTGCTCCGCGGTAGCCGTGCCAGAGCCCGTAGTCGGGGTGTATGAACATTCCGAGAGGTGACGGATGGCAGGCTTCCGCCCGTTGTGCCCAGCGCTGGAACGGCAGGTGCGGGCGGGTGAAGGGAAACAGGGCGACGGCCCCCAGCTCCACCGCCAGGGCCGTCAGCTTCGTCCGCGACCATTTGTCCAGGCTATCGCGTGCGGGGTCGCGCTCGGCGCTGAAGGCGCGCCACATGTCCGGCCCCGCGTTGCCGGCGAGAACAAGCGTCCGCGTCGCGACGCCGGGCGCCACGTCGGGGACCCTGTCCTGTGGTTCGGGGCCAAAAGCGCCGCGCGGCGTGAACCCGGTGCGGACGATCGCTTGTTCGACGGTCGAGAAGTTCAAGCCCACGCTCCACGTTCCATGACGAGGGGCCGCCGGTCGCGCCGTGGGGACGGTAGCACGCGGCCCGGGCCGGCGCCAAACGACGCTCCGGGGAGGGTGTCCCCGGTCACAGACCCACACCCTGGCCCGTCCGAAAACCTCCGGGCACCGTGCGCCCGCCGCTCACCGAGCGGCGTAGTATTCCTCGACGCAATCGCGGATCGCCCTGACGTTCTCGGTCCTGGCGTTCAGGGGCACGGCGCATTCCGGGGCGATAATGTCGATGCCGGCGTCGAGGGCGTGGAAAACCTCGCGCCGCACGTCGTCGACGGTGCCGCCGAGCAGCGTCCGCGGGTTGTTGATGTTGCCGACCAGCACCATGGTCGCCTTGCGCCGCATCTCGAAAGGATCGTTCTGGGATTCGAAGTGGAAGGCCGGCATGGTACTCTCGTTGAAATACTCGATCCGGTCCAAGGTCCGGCCGCAACAGTGGAAGATCAATGGCGCGTCGATGGCCTGGACGAGCCGGCGGTCGATGTCGCGCAGGAACCGCGGATAGGCGTCCGGGCGGATGAGATCGGCGGTGATGTGGGCGCCGTAGCAGAGGGCATCGGCCCCGGCCTCGGCCTGGGCGTTGCCGAACGCGATCGCCGGCGCCATCAGGCCCTCCAGGATGGCGTCCACCATGGCCGGGTCCTTGATCGTCAGCTTGAGGAACCGGGGCAGGCCGAAACAATGGTAGGCGAGGCTCCACGGCCCATAGACCTTGCCGATGATGGCGACCCGGTCGCCAAGCTCCGCTTTTAGGATTCGGATCGCCTCGAGCACGGTGGCGATCGCCGGATGGTCCAGGAAATTCTCCGGCACGGCGATCTCGTCCGCATGTTGCCAAATTGCCCGTTCGCAGGCCGGCATATGCCCACGATCGCCCCAGCGCACCGGCACGCCCAAGGCTTCCGCCTCATGAGTGCCACCGGCAAAAACCGGGAAAACAGCGTCATAGCCGAGGCGGGTGTGGCCGGCCAGCGCCAGGGCCGCCATCTGTTCGGGGTCGTGGTGGGCATCCGGGAAAAAGGCGCCGACAGCGCCCTGCAGGCCCTCGGTGACGACCGAGGTCGGACTGGCGACCGGCGCGCGGTCGACGGGCTCACGCGCCAGGGCGTTCAGGAACCGCTGGCGGGGTGTCATGACGCCAAAATCACCATGGCAAGACCCATATGTTGAAAGTGTGATCGGCACCATTCGACGAAAAGAGCATGGTGACGCTTGCCCGTGGTCGATTTCGATATCCGGTACGCGCGTCAGCTCTGCCGGTCTTTTTGCCGCCCGGCTTCAGGAAACAGCCAGACCGCGCCGATCATGACTACGCCCAGGACAAGAGCGAACCACTTCAAGAATCCCTGGCCCGCCTGATACTCGAAATAGAGTACAGCGACGACGACGAGTGCCACGACGAGACTTAGCATTCTGCGGATATTCGTTGGCATGGCCCTACCTCCCCATCCGTTCGCCCCGGATCGACACCATTGATCGCTCGAAGCGCATCCCAGCCTGCCGCCAACATGGAAAGGCCGCCAGTCGCGATCCGCGACATGACGCTTGCCCTCTTGATTAGGGATATTGATAATATATCAGAAATAGACCAGAGGAAAGTCCGAACGGTGAGCGATCATGCCAAGCCAACCCGCAAGAAGCGAACGATCACCGAAATTCGCGAGTCGAAGACAACCGGCGAAAAGATGGTCTACATGTCGGTGCCCGACTACACTTCGGCGCAATGGGCCGAGATGGGCGGTGTCGATGTGGCGGTGGTTGGGGATAGCCTGGCAATGATCGCGCACGGCCATGCCAACACCATCCCGGCGACCATGGATATGATGATCATGCACGCGCTGGCGGTGCGTAAGGGTGCGCCGAACACCTTCGTCCTCGGTTGCATGCCCTATCAAAGCTACAACACGGTCGATCGCGCCCTCCTCAACGCGACCCGCTTCATGCAGGAAGCCGGCAGCGATGCGGTCAAGCCGCAGGGCGGCAAGAGTCAAGCGCACATCTTAAAGGCGCTGGTCGATGCCGGGATACCGACGGCATCGCACATCGGTCTAACGCCCCATACAGTGGCTCTGTTCGGCGGCTTCAAGATCCAGGGTCGGACTGCCGAAGCGGCGATGAAGATCCTGGAGGACGCGTTGGCTATTCAGGATGCAGGGTGTTTCATGCTGGAGTTTGAGGCCGTGCCCGGTCCGATCGCGGCGCTGATCTCCAAGCAGGTCGAAATCCCCACGATTGGCATCGGGGCTGGTATAGGGACCGACGGGCAGATTCTGTTGTGCTATGATCTGCTCGGCGTCTTTACCGATTTCAAACCGAAGTTCACCAAGCGATATGCGACCCTGACAGAGGTTGCGGTGACCGGAATCTCGCGGTACGTCAAGGAGGTCAAGGAGGGAACGTTCCCCGACGAGGACCACACCTATGGCGTGAGCGAAGCCGAGTACGAGAAGTTCGCGACAATGCTGGAGCGCCGCAAGCAGTTGTAATCCAACACCGCGACACGGATGCGCCACTGGAGGACCCGAGTTTGCCCAATCCCAGAGCGACCGCCAGGAATGCCCCCACGGCGGGCCCTCGCGCCGAAAGCCAGACGGATCAGGCTTATGACGTATTAGAGGAGCAAATTGTTACGCTCCGCCTGGAACCGGGTGCTGTCCTATCGGAAAACAGGCTCGCCGACGCACTCGGCTTCGGCCGGACACCGATTCGCGAGGCTTTGCAGCGCCTTGCCCGCGAGAGTCTGGTTGCGATTCTACCTCGAAAGGGCATCCTCGTCGCCGAGATCAACCCGCGCGAGCAGCTCCTGGCCCTCGAAGTGCGGCGCGAGTTGGAGCGCCTTATGGCGCGTGCGGGCGCGATACGCGCCACGCCGGAGGAGAAGGCACGTTTCCTGGAGATTGCCGAGGGTATGGAACGGGCCGCGCGGGACAACGACGATATCAGCTTCATGCGCTTTGACCACGAGCTCAATTTTCTCGTGTCCAAGGCGGCACACAACGAGTACGCCAGCCGTGCCATGGGTCTTCTACATGGCATGTCCCGGCGCTTTTGGTACATGCACTATAAGGAAGCGGCCGATTTGCCGCTTTGCGCCCGCCTGCACGCGCAGCTGGCTCGGCGGATCGCGGCGGGGGAACCGGAAGAGGCGGCTCGTGCCTCGGACCAGCTGGTCGACTATGCTGAAACGTTTACGCGCGCAACCGTTGGCGCCGGGGCCTTGTCGGTAGGCGGCCAGCGGAATCCGTAATCGATATTCAGGCTTTCGGCGGGGCCATGGATCTTACCGCGTGGTCCGGTCGAACAAGGCGCGGAACCCCATTTCGATATGCTCGCCAAAGACCGGATCCGTATTCTTGGCGAAAGCCCGCCGTATCGGCTTCCAGTCGTCGTCTTTCAAACACGCCCTGGCGGCCGGCAGGACCTCCCGCTCTTCCACCCCCTGTGCTCGCGCGGTGAGCGGACAAAGCTGCACTCGGCATCGTGCAGCGCGTCGAGGCCTTTCGGATAATCCCGGTCGAAGGCCTTGATGGCCGCATCCAGCCGCTCCGCCGACGGTTCCGACCCGCCACGCAACATTGTCCTCAAATTAGGTTGATCAGCCTGCTTTACATTAACGCTATATGTCCGTACCATATCGCAGATATATCAGACAGCAAAGTATGGCTCCCGCGGGTGCCCACGACGAAAAAATACACAGGGTCGCGAAGCATGGACGGCATAGAAGTCCTCGTCGACGGCCGGCGGCTTGATGAGCGCTACGACTTGAAGAAATTCACCAGTGGAGGCTTCGAGTGGACCTACGAAGGCGCGGAGCCGCGGCAACTTGCGCTGGCCCTGCTCGCGGATCATTTGGGTGACGATCAGGCGGCACTCAGGCTTTGCCAGCCTTTTATGCGCGCGGTCGTGGCGAATCTCGAAAATGATTGGGAACTGACCGGGCAGGAAATAGACGAGGCGCTAAAGCGGCTTGAGACTAATGCGTGACGGCCCGGGCAGATAACTGTGCGCCGGTGACGTACGCGGCGTGGCCGGGGTTTGGCTCAAGAACAGAGGGGCGGGTAATGGTTGCCTGCCGAAACAGGGAGGGTGAGAAGAAATGGAAGTCTTGGGAAAACTGAAGATGCTTGCGGTCGCGGCCGTAGTGGGCTTTGGCGCTCTGTTTTCGGCCGAAGCGGGTGCCCAAAACGTCAAATGGAAGATGGCCACCAGTTGGGGCGGCGGTCCGTTGATGGAGATCGGGGCCCAGGCGTTCGCCGATAAGGTCAAGCTGTTCACCGAGGGGCGTGTGGACATACAGGTCTTTCCGGGCGGGCAGTTGGGCTCCGCCCTGAAGGTCGCGGAAACCGTGCGCAATGGCGTCGTCGAGGTCGGGCACACCTGGATGGGTTATGACTGGGGTCAGGATAAGACGACGGTCGTGTTTGGCGGCTTTGCCGGCAGCATGGACTCCGAACGCATGTTGCACTGGCTCTACGAGGCCGGCGGCGCGGAGATGTGGGCGCAGTTCCGTGACGAGAAGTTCGGCGTCGTCTCCATGCCGCTTTTCATCCGCACAGCGGAAGTCTTCCTCCACTCGCGTAAAGCGGTCCGGACACTGGACGACCTGCAAGGCTTAAAACTGCGCACGGCTGGAGCCTGGTTGGAAATCTCAAAGGATCTCGGTGCCGCGCCGGTGACCATGCCGGGAGCCGAGGTTTACACCTCGCTGGAGCGTGGCGCGATCGATGCGACCGAATGGGGCACCTTGTGGGAGAACATTTCGCCCGGTTTTCATAAGATCGCCAAGTACGTGATCATTCCGGGCGTGCACCAGCCGGTAGCGCCTTTCGAGGTCATGTTCAACAAGGATGCCTGGAACAGCATATCCGAGCGCGACCGGACCCTGATTCAACAGGCCGCCAAACTGGTGACCTTCGAGACCTGGACCCGAATCGGCCAGGAAGACGCCAAGGCGCTGGAATTCTTCCGCACCTCGGGCAATGAAATCATCGAGCTGGATGAGGATGTCCAAAAACAAACCAAGAAGCTGGCCACCGAATGGGCCGAGAAGCAGGCCAAGGAGAATCCCTGGTTCGAGAAGGCTTGGCGGTCCCAGGTTGAGTTCGAGACTCTCTGGAAGGATGCCTCGCGGTATCGAAACGTGAAGGGCTGAAGGTAATTCGCATATAGATGGGGGCGCTTTGGCGCCCTCATCTCCCTCGCCGTTTGCGGCAGTCTTGCGAGCTCCGCCATGCATGCTTTGGTACGCCTGATCGAGCGCCTGTCCGGTGGATTCGGAGTCCTTGGCGCGATCATCGTCGCCCCTTTGATCCTGGCGACCGTCTACGAAGTGTTTTCCCGTTACCTCTTCAATGCGCCGACGATCTGGGCCTATGAGATCGCCTATATGGCGATGGGTGCCAACTTCCTGTTGGGGGCGGCCGTCACCCTGCGCGACCGCGGCCATATTCGTATAGACCTCCTCTATGCCCGCTGGTCACCAAGAACGCAGGCTCTGATCGATATTGTCGGCTATGCCTGTCTGTTCCTGCCGGTAGCCTGGTGGTTGAGCTGGGGTCTCTGGAAGTACGCGTTCTACGCCTATCTGTCCGGTGAAACCTCGGGCGATTCGGCCTGGAATCCGATCATTTGGCCGTTCCGCCTGGTCTTTTTCGCCGGCTTCGTGTTGCTGGCGCTGCAGGCCACCGCGGAACTGATCAAGGCGGTTTACATCCTGGCCGGCCGTGAGCCGCCGGGGGCGTCGCGGTGAGCGACTATCTTGCGCTCCTGATGTTTCCGGCCCTGCTGTTCGCCCTCTTCATGGGGATTCCGGTCGCGTTCTCTATGATGGGCGTGGCGCTGATCTTCGGCCTTATGACCTTCGGCGATTCGGTGATCTTCCAGTTCGTGCAGAAAGTCAACGATGTCGCGTCGAACTTCGTCCTCGCGGCCGTGCCGTTGTTCGTCTTCATGGGTTCCATGCTCGAGCGTTCCGGAATCGCGGAGGAACTTTTCGAGGCCGTGCACCTTTGGACGCGCCGGCTACCCGGCGGTCTAGCGGTCGGTACGATCATCATGTGTGTCATTTTCGCCGCATCGACTGGTGTCATCGGGGCGACGGAAACCGTGGTCGGCCTGCTCGCGATCCCGGTCATGATGAGGTACAACTACGACAAAGGTCTGATCTCCGGGACGATTTGTGCCGGTGGCTCGCTCGGCACCATTATCCCGCCGTCCGTGGTGGTCGTGATCCTAGGCCCTGTGGCCGACGTCTCGGTTGGCGATCTTTTCGTCGGCATGATCTTCCCCGGCTTGCTGATGGCTGGCCTTTACGTGATCTACATCCTGGCTCGTTGCATCCTTGACTCCGGCGCTGGGCCGCGCCTGCCGCGTCGCGATGACGATCCCCCTTTGAGCGCCAAGCTGCGTACCACGGTTATTGCCTTGGTCCCGCCGGTCCTGATGATCTTCGCCGTGCTCGGCTCGATCATGTTCGGCTGGGCGGCGCCGACCGAAGCTGCCGGGCTGGGGGCATTCGGCGCGATCCTGCTTACCCTTGTATACCGCTCCTTCTCGTTCGGCGTCCTGTGGGAAGCCTTGATGAAGACGCTGAAGGTGACATGCATGATCATGCTGATCCTGCTGGGCGGGAACATGTTCGCGGGTGTCTTCGTCGGTTCCGGCGGTGTTACTCTGGCGAACGAGCTTGTGCGTTCCGCAGAGCTCAGCGGCTGGGCGACCCTTGCGCTTTTCCTGTCGATCAGCTTCATCGCCGGGTTCTTCCTCGATTGGATCTCGGTCCTGCTGATCTTCATTCCGGTGTTCATACCGCTAGTGGTCGGCTTCGGGTTCGATCCGGTGTGGTTTTGCATCTTGTTCCTGATCGTGATCCAGACCAGCTACCTGACCCCGCCCATGGCGCCGGCGATTTTCTATCTGCGCGGCATCAGTCCGCCGGAGATCACGCTGAACCACATGTTCAGGGGCGTGATCCCCTTTATTTTGCTGCAAATCCTGACCTTGGCGATTGTCGCTGCCTATCCGCCCTTGGTGCTGTGGCTGCCGACCAAGCTTCTTGGATTCCAATAGATGCGGAAGGCTTCTTGACTATTTGACCGATCTGATGTACCTGTAATATATCAGATATTGTTGCCGTCTCTGGAACGGCCGCTTTCGATGCGGTGAAAAAACTGCCGTATCGTACAAGTGCGGGAATTCTGCGCCATGACGCCCGAGGATGTGCTGTCGATCGAACCGAAGATCCTGACCCACAAGCAACGCGAATCCTACTTCGCCGACGGCTACCTGCTGGTCGAGCGGGCAATTTCGGAAAAGTGGCTCGAGCGGCTACGCGGGGCCACGAATGAGATGATCGAAGAAAGTCGCGGCATCACCAAGTCCGATGCCGTCTGGGACCTTGAGGCCGGACACAGTGCCGAGGCGCCGCGCCTGCGCCGCCTGTCGAGCCCGAACGACAAGCATCCAACCTACTGGGAATTCGCCTCGCGGTCGGTCATCCCGGATATCATCGCCGATCTCGTTGGGCCGAATGTGAAGTTCCACCATTCGAAGCTCAACTTCAAATGGGCGCACGGCGGCGAAGAGGTCAAGTGGCACCAGGACATCGGCTTCTGGCCGCACACCAACTACAGCCCTTGCACGGTTGGCGCCTACATCTACAACTGTGGAATGGACCAGGGTCCGCTCGGCGTGATCAGGGGCAGCCATGACGGGCCGCTCTATGATCAGTATGCCAAGGGCACCTGGACCGGTTGTTTGTCCGAGGCCGATGCCGCGGCGATCGATCCTTCCAGAATCGTCTTTTTGGATGGTCCCGCGGGCTCGATCACGATCCACAACTGCCGCACCATACATGGTTCGAAACCCAACACCTCGAACCTTGGCCGGCCCCTGTTACTCAACGTCTATGCCTCGGCCGATGCTTTTCCGTATACGCATAACCCGATCTACTCGAAATACGATCAGCAGATCGTGAGCGGCGAGCAGGTCCACTGGGCGCACCACGATCCGCGGCCGTGTTTGGTGCCGCCGGATTGGTCGGGAGGCTATACGTCGATCTTTGCCCTGCAACGAGCTGAAGGCAAGACCGCCGCGGAATAACACGGCATCAAATGGACGCATCGCCCGCCGATGCGTAGGAGATTGGAATCATGATGAGCGATAAACAGGCCCGCTTTCGCAAAGAGTACCGCTCGCGAATCGCCGGTTGGTACAACGGTTATTTCCACGTCGCGGTCATCTATGCCCTGGGCGGTGCCGCGCTGTACTACATTGTGCAGCACATTCATGATGTGCAGTGGTGGGAGTGGCTGACCATCCCGGTGGTCTTTCTTCTGTGCAACGTGTTCGAGTGGGCCGTCCATCGCTATGTCATGCACCGGCCAATCAATAACCGCGGCGCGCGCGCCGTCTATTCGCGCCATACCTTGAACCACCATCAATTCTTCTCCGATACGGAGATGCGTTTTCGGGATCACAAAGACTGGCGTGTCACGGTATTCCCGCCCTTCGCGCTTGTCACCTTCATCATGATGTCGACCCCGCCGGCCGTGATCCTGGGGCTCTTGGCCTCCGCGAACGTGGGTTGGCTGCTGATCAGCACAACGGTCAGCATGTATCTGATCTACGAGTTCATGCACTTCTGCTGCCACGTCGAGGAGAACTGGTTCGTGCGCAATTGTCCCTTTGTGAACACCTTGCGCCGCCACCATTTCGCCCACCACAACACCCGGCTGATGATGGAGGTCAACATGAATCTGACCTTCCCGATCGCCGACTGGATGTTTGGGACCTCGGACCTCGACCGCGGGCTCTGGGGGCACATCTTCAATGGCTACAACACCCAGCACCTCAAGAAGGACCTACGTGGTCAACCGGTCCCGCCGGGCAAGATCGGCGCCGCGCCGGCCTTGACGCAGTAACCGGAAACGGCATTGTCATCTATGGACGCTGTTCCTTGAATAAATTCCATCCGGCGCAGAAAACCTAGCGTTTCGCCGTGGCACGCCATAGCGTTGAGGGGTGC
>Ga0224512_10002048_pt1 | contig 18767 bp, 14 predicted proteins | sample SF_May12_sed_USG_4_FD_169103 | JGI IMG/M metagenome (GOLD analysis project Ga0224512, IMG submission 169103) | Sediment microbial communities from San Francisco Bay, California, United States - SF_May12_sed_USGS_13 | ecosystem: Environmental > Aquatic > Marine > Sediment | place: USA... | reverse complement strand
CCGAGTTGACAAGGTGCGGCGTAGATCGTGAAGGGTCCAATGGTCTATGCCAGCCCGTTCGGCAACGGCGGCCTTCGCCTTCGACAAGCCCGAAATGGGAACGATGCCGCCACGGGTCGAGAAGACAAATTCGCCATCAGGCGCATCATCGTCGCCGACAAAGCGGGGTGCGTTTTCAAGGATCGTCACGACCTGGGGCGAAAGTGGCACCAGGTGGGCGCGGCCCGCCTTGGTCCGCTCGGCCGGCAAGTTCCAGGTCTTCGCTTCCAGGTCGATTTCTGACCAGCGCATTGCTGCGATCTCGTTGCGCCTCTGACCAGTCAACAGCATCAATTTGAAGGCATCGCCGAAGGGGTAGGCAGCCGCTTCTAAGGCGGGCCACAGGGCGACTATTTCATCGTCGGTCAGGAATCGGTCGCGGGGCGTTTCCTTGCCCGGCAGGGCCTCGGCGGGGATGATCGCCGGGCTGGCATCTATGATGTCGCGGGCCGCTGCCCAGCTAAACAATTTTCTCACCGTTGCATAGGTCCGCCGCGCCGCAATAACCCCGCCGCGCTTCCGATTGGGCCGGGGGGCGCGCCGTCCTGTTTTGCCTTCGGTGGGCACCGGCACGGGCAACTTGCCATCCGCAACGTCGTCGATCAGATCGCGTATCTCGCGCCGGGTGATTTCACCGATGGGCCGGTCGCCCCATCGAGGTTTCAGCCATTGCTCTATCGGACGCCGGTATTCGTCGGCGGTGCGGGGTTTCACTTTCGAGACATGGCGAGCGATGAAGTCGTCGGCAACCGATGCAAAAGCGTCATTAGGCGGTGCGGTGTCGCGGGCGGCTGCCTTTGCCGCGTCCTTTTCAGCCTGCGGGTCTTCGCCCCGAGACACCTGGCGCAAAACCTTTTGCGCTTCCTCGCGAGCATCCTTCAAGCTGAAAGCAGGGTAGGGCCCAATGGTATAGCGCCTCTGTATTCCCCTTTTTGGCCCTGCCTTGGGGCGGTAGACGACGGACCAAATTCGGTTGGTATTCGTGACCTTGAAACAAAGCCCCGGCAAGAGAGCGTCGAAATAGTCCTCCCGGTTTTTTCCCTTCGGGACTTGCAGCCGTTTGCAGGCTGCCTCGGTCAGCTTCTTTCGTGGCATGGTGATACCCCCCGCCTTGGTCTTGTGGTCCTCGTGGGTAACAGATGGGTAACGAAACGCAGTGTTTACGGCTGTTACAGCTTGCAATGAAATGTAGTTTATTGTGGGTCAAATACCAAGGTTTACAGAGGGTTCAAGCGTTGCTAGTGCTTACGCCTGCAACCGGCTGCTGAGGGTAGATACCTGTTTGTGGATCTGGAAGTCGTGGGTTCGAATCCCATCACTCGCCCCATTCCCTCGCCGCAAACGCTTTCCAGCTCGGCCCATCGCCTGGCGAAATGCCGAAATTTCCGTGCGTAGTGCCTGGAGCCGCCGCTTGTGCTGGCGGCGGCAACCCGCATATCATTGAGCAACGGTGCTTTAGAATTGCCGGCGGAGAAAGGCTTCCGGAGCGGGCGGGTTTGCCCGGAATCGGAAAGGAGGGAAGGACCCATGCTGTCGAAGGCGCAAAACGATTTGCTCACCCAGACCGGCCCGGGCACGCCCTGCGGGCGCCTGCTCAGGAGCTATTGGCAGCCCATCGCCGCGGCGGAGGAAATGCCCGTCGGTGGCGATCCCATGCCGATCCGGGTCATGGGCGAAGACCTTGTCCTGTTTCGCGATGATGAGGACAGGCTTGGCCTGATCGGGCAGTTTTGCCCGCACCGCGGCACCGACCTGTCCTATGGGCGGGTCGAGGACGGCGGCCTGCGTTGCCTCTATCACGGCTGGCTGTTCGATCGCGATGGGAACTGCATCGACCAGCCGGCCGAGCCGGAGGGCCGCAGATTCTGCGACAAGATCCGCCATCCGGCCTATCCGGTGCAGGAGAAGGGCGGCGTCATCTGGGCCTATATGGGCGAGGGCCAGGCGCCGTTGATTCCGGATTTTCAGTTCCTGACGGCGCCCGAGCCCAACCGCTTGGCATTTCGCACCATCCAGATGTGCAACTGGCTGCAGGGGCTGGAGAGTGTGCTTGATCCGGCGCATACGACCTACCTGCATCGCCGGGCCGTCGGCACGGTCAGCATCCGGTCCGGCAATGACGTCCGGGCGCTGCGCGGCATCGAGACGCCGGAGATCGCCACCGAGAACGCGAGCTACGGCATGCGGATCTACGCCCTGCACAATTCGCCCAACGGCCGGAAGTATCTCAGAGTCAACAACTACGTCTATCCCTGCGGTGCGACGCCTTCGACATCGACCGGCGAGGTCGGATATCAGGGGCGCTGGTACGTCCCGCGGGACGACGTCAGCCATCATGCCTTTGAATTCTTCTATCGGCATTCGGAGCCGCTCGACAAGGAAACGCTCAGGGCGTTCCGCGCCGACAATGTCGGGCCCGACCTGCGCCATGTCCGGCGTGCGGAAAACCGCTACCTGCAGGACCGCGAGGAAATGAAGGGCGAGGGGACTTTTTGCGGCATGGGGGATTACTTTCCGGCCCAGGATGCCTTCGCCATCGAAACCCAGGGCGCCATCCGCGACCGCACCAAGGAGAATCTCGGTTCCAGCGACATTGTCATCACGGCGGCGCGCCGCACGCTGATCAATGCGATCAAGCAGGTGGAGGAGGGCAACGAGGCGCCCGGATTGATCCGCGACAGCGCCGAGGGCCTGTTCGCCGATTTCATCTGCACCTCGACCTTTATCGAGGACGACGAGGACGGGCCGGGATTTTGCCGCCGCGCCTTGAGGACTTCGGCGGCGGCCGAATAATAAGAAAGGATTTTTCCATGCTGTCCAAGGAACAAAACGATCTCCTCACGATGACGGACGCGGGCACGCCCTGCGGACGGTTGCTCCGGAGCTATTGGCAGCCGGTTGCCACGGCGGATGAAATGCCGCCGGGCGGCGATCCCATGCCGGTGCGGATCATGGGCGAGGATCTGGTGTTGTTCCGCGACGATTCCGATCGTCTTGGCCTGATCGGCCAGTACTGCCCGCACCGCGGCACCGACCTGTCCTATGGGCGGGTCGAGGACGGCGGCTTGCGTTGCCTCTATCACGGCTGGCTGTTCGATCGGGAGGGCAATTGCCTTGACCAGCCGGCCGAACCGGAGGGCCGGAAGTTCTGCGACAAGATCCATAACACCGCCTATCCGGTGCAGGAGAAGGGCGGCGCCATCTGGGCCTATCTCGGCGAGGGGGAGCCGCCGTTGATCCCGGATTTCGCCTTCCTCTCGGGGCCGGATGAAAACCGCCAGGCGTTTCGCGTCGTGCAGATGTGCAATTGGCTGCAGGGCCTCGAAAGTTCCACCGACCCGGCCCATACCACGTTCCTGCACCGCCGCCCGCCGGGCAAGGCCAGCGAGCGGTCCGGTGCCGACATCGCCGCCATCCGGGGCAACGAGCCGCCCGCGATCGCCACCGAGAACACCAGCTTCGGCACCAGGATCTATGCTGTCCATAACGCGCCCCAGGGCCGCAAGTACCTGCGGGTCAACAACTACGTGTTTCCCAGCGGCGCGACGCCCTCGACCTCGGGCGGGGCGCATGCCTACCAGGGACGCTGGTACGTCCCCATTGACGACCACAGCCATTGCCGTTTCGAGTTCTTCTACAGCGACAAGGAACCGCTCAATAAGGAAAGGCTGCTGAAGAGCCGCGCTGAGAATGTCGGGCCCGACAGCCGGCACCTTCGCCGCCCGGAGAACCGTTATCTGCAGGACCGCGACGCTTTGAAGCGCGGTGAGAGTTGGGGCGGCATGGGGCTCCATTTCCCGGCCCAGGATGCCTTCGCCATCGAAACCCAAGGGCCGGGGCCGATCCAGGACCGCACCAAGGAACATCTCGGCTCCAGCGACGTCGTGATTGCCGCGGTGCGCCGGGCGCTGCTCAACGCGGTCAAGCAGGTGGAGGAGGGCAAGGAGGCCCCGGGACTGATCCGCGATGCGTCGCAGGGTTTCTATCCGGATTTCGTCTGTACCTCGGGATACATAGAAGATCACGAAGACGGCCCCAGCTATTGCCGCCGGTTGCTCGCCGGCAAATCGGCGGCCGAATAAGCCGTATCCCGAAAGGCCCCTGATGAAACTGCAGCTCAGTATCGGCATGGCCGACAATCCGCGTACCCGCGCGGTCCTCGAGGGCACCGTCAAACCCGACGGAATCGAACTGATCCCGACCTGCGTACATGCGTCGGAGCTGTTCTGGCGCCAACTACATTTCGGCGATTTCGATATTTCCGAGATGTCGATGTCCGAGCTCTTGATGGCGGTTGCGGGCGGCGACGACCGCTGGGTGCCGATCCCGGTTTTCACCACGCGGCGGATGTATCAGTTCGGCATTCTGGTGCGCAAGGACCGCGGGATCGAGGTTCCGGCCGACCTCAAGGGCAAGAAGATGGGCGTGCCCGAATACGCGCAAACCGCGGCACTTTGGACCCGGGGGCATTTGCAGCATGAATACGACGTCCATCCCCGCGACATGGAATTCTGGATGGAGCGCAACGACGACCACAGCCACGGTTCGGCGACGGGTTTCAAACCGCCGGACGATGTGAAGCTGTCCTATATCCCCAACGACACCAACATGGGGGAGATGCTGCTGGAGGGGAAGCTGGATGGAGCGATCCGGTACCTCGTCAATACCGACAACCTGGTCGACCGCTCGACATTGGATCTCTTCAAGCATCCCGACTTCAAGTATCTCTATGCCGATCCCCATGCCGAAGGCGTGCGCTATTTCGAAAAGACCGGCATCTATCCCATCAACCACGGCATGGTCATCAAGCGCGAGGTTGCCGAACGGCACCCCTGGGCGGTGCTGAATGTCTTCAAGGCGTTCGAGAAAGCCAACGAGATCGCCGAAAAGGCGCGCATGGAAGCGGTTCACTATCACCTGGAAACCGGCCTCATTCCGCGGGAGTATCGCAAGGCTGTCCAGACGCCCCTGGTGCGTCACGGAATCAAGGCCAACCGCAAGGTGCTTGAGACCATCGCCCAGTACTCCTACGAGCAGGGCCTGACGCCACGTCTCATGACGATGGAAGAGTTGTTCCCACCCCAGGTGATGGAACAATAGACAGGCGCCGGCGCGTCAATCCCAACTGGCGAATGCCATGCCGCAGCCGGTGCCGGCCTCGGACCGGTAGGCCGGGACGTAATCGATCAGGTTCATCTGAAGATCCGTTTCGGAGAGGATGCCGGCCACGGTGATCCAGTTCTTGGTCTCCGACGTGCCGGAGCGGAAGACGATGTCGGGCTCGGCGAAGATGGTTTCCGTGTCGCGGTTCTTCATCGCCGTCAGCATGCGTTCGTCGAAATCCTCGTCGACCACGAAATGGCTGATGCCGCCGGATGCGCAGACCGCGACCCGCTTGTCCGCCCCCGGGCCGTTCCAACCCGCGATCGACCGCCCGATGGAGCGGCCCAATTCATAGCAGCGCTTCGCCGTCGGCTGGTTGGGCGGAAAATAAGTGTTGAGCAGGATGGGGACGATGGGGACCGGCCGGTCGCGCAGGATCCGCCGATAGATGAAGGCAAACGCGTGGCCGATGCCGATGATGCCGCGCGGGCCGGTCGGCTGCTCGATCGAGACGGCGATGTCGAACTCATCGGCGATGGCACCTTTGACGATGGCCTCGGCCAGCTCTTTTGGCACCGGATAGACGTGATCCTCGGGCGGAAAGTACCCCTTCATCGCGAGCTGGATGCCCGGCGACTTGGCCTTCAACCGTTCCTCCGTCAAGCCGGCATTGATCACCTGGTCGCCGCAATAGACCGTGAAGGACGGTTGGACCTCGTTGAGGAACCACTCATGCTGATCGTCGCCGACGACGACGACGATATCGGGATCGACCGCGGCGACCTTCTCGGCAAGTTTGTCCAGGGCGTTCTGGTTGCGCACGTGGCGCTCTTGGCGCATCTCCAGCGACATCTCGGTGCGGAAGTCTTTTTCGTCCTGCCGCAGTTCGGCCAGGTCCTGGAAGTTGTAAACATTCCCCCGGAAAGGATGCGCCGGGTTCTTGCGGTCGTCCGCGGCGCGTAGGTCCCAGCGTTCAGGCGGCGTCGACAGCAGCGGCCCGTGGGACGCGCCGAACCCGAATACGATGCTGGCCATGATGTTGCGGTCCTCCCGTCGTTTGGCGCCATCCTAAGCGCTGCGTGCCTTGCGGGAAAGGGTTCAGGCCCTTGCCGCGGCACTGTGCGCCAGGCCGCTCCCATGGTATGATTCAACAAAGTGAATTTCACACGACAAGGAATGCAAAAAATTTCCGAAACGGAGGTACCCATGGACGACAGCTCGATCCAAGACGCCATTACAGGCATCAGCCACTCCGGCTTTTATGTGGACGATCTCGACCGCACGGCCGAATTCTACACCAAGGTCTTCGGGGCCCGGTTGGCCTGGCGCAACGACGAGTCGAAGAACCCGCTGATGAAGCTCTATATCGGCGAATTCGGCCTTTCGATCATCAAATGGCCGCCCGATCAGCCGCGCATCAAGATTCCTCACGCCATCCATTGGTCCTACCAGGTGGTGCCGGCCAAGGCCGAGGAGACCGTGGAATACATCAAGTCGCTCGGCATCAAGGTGGAAGGCCCGGTGGGCCACCGGCGCGAGAAGGGCTACGTCAACTGGTTCTTCCTGGACCCCGACGAATACCGGGTCGAGGTCGAAGCCCGCTATCCGACCGCCGAGGAGGCGGCAGAGGTGCTGGAACGCGGCAAGGACAACCGCAACGAAGAGATGGGCCTTTACGCCGGAGACAAGGTCCTGAGGACCTGACCGCATCCGCCGGTGCGGCCAATCGAGAAAACACAATTCAACAGGGACGGAAAAGGGAGTTCGTCATGGAGAGACAGATTTTGGCTACAGCCGCGGCTTTCGGTTTGAGCCTGGCGGTGGGCACGGCGGCCGTCGCGGCCGACCTGCCCAAGGCGACCCAGAAGGCTCTCGCCGAGTTGAAGCTCGATGCCTCGATCATGAACGGGCTCGATGACGAGCTCAACGTGCCTAGGGCGTGGCTCGACGGCGCAGCCAAGGAGGACGGCGCCATCATCCTCGGCACGTGGCGGGAACGGCAGTTTCTCGATATCACCGAAGCCTTCAAGGAGCGTTATCCCACCGTCAAGCTGAGCTACCATCGCGCCGGCACCACGGCCCGCGGCATCAAGGTGGTGATCGCGCTTCGCGAGGGCCGGGTCATAGCCGACGTGATCACCAGCGTCGCCGATGCCTATTTCCATTTCAAGAGGCTCAAGGCGCTGGCCGATCTCAGGGAACTGCCGGGCTTCAAGAACCTGGCGAGCGACCATGTCGCCAAGGACGGCACCTGGGCCAGCTTCAAGCTTTCGTACCGCTGCATGGGCTACAATACCAACCAGGTCAAGAAGGCCGATTTGCCCAAGACCTGGGACGACCTTCTCACCAACCCGCGGTGGCGCGGCGGCAAGCTGGCGCTCTCCAACCATCCCAACGCCTGGCTGTTGGCCTTGTGGGCCGCGAAGGGCGAGAAATGGGGGCTGGATTTCACCCGCCGGCTGTTCACCGAGGTCGATCCACAGCAACGCAAGGAAGGCATGACGGCGAATACCGCCCTGACGGTCGCGGGCGAATTCCACGCCAATATTCCCGCCCCGGAATGGCGGGCCAAGACTTATGCTGATAAGGGTGCGCCGATCAGCTACCACTGCCCGGAGCCGGTCCCGATCACCGGCTCGCAGATCGTCATGCTTGAAAAAGCGAAGAACAAGAACGGCGCGCGCATCTTCATCAACTGGATGCTGAGCCGGGAAGGACAGATTCTGCAGTATGCCGCGACCGCCTCGGTGCCGATCCACAAGGCGCTTCAGCAGCCCCGCTTCATTCCGTTTGCCGAGACCATCATCGGCAAGCCCAGCGTCCTTCGTGACGACGAACAATTGAACAGCGACCTCCATAAGAGGATGGCGAAGGTCTGGGCCTCCTACTGGACCAAGGAGGTGGGCAAGGGCCGCAAGCGCGGCAAGAAGGGCAAAGGAAAGCGTAAGAAGAAAGAGTAGTCCGCCAAGCCGGCCGCGGCCGCCGGCGCGGCCGTGCCCGCCTGCGGCCGCGTGTCCCCTGACAGCCCTATAGCCTTCAGTGGCTGTGGGACTTCGCGCGGCCTTCCTGCTTCCGCTTGAGCCGCTCCATGTGCAGGATCAAGGTGTCGACGGTTCCCTTGAGGAGGTCGAGTTCCTCCACGGTGAGGTCCTCGAGCTGCTCGAGATTGTATTCGATGGAATCGATGATCTTGCGGGCGGGCCGCTGCAGCGGGCGCATGAAATAGGCCGTCACCGTCGCCACGATGGTGCCGAAGAACAAGGTCGATCCGACCACGATCCAGATTCCGCCGATGATTTGGGCGCCGCCGGATCGCGGCGTGTCGGCGATCCCGGCGGTCGAGAAGGCTGCGACGCCCCAGTAGAGCGCCTGGCCGTAAGTCCGGATCGATGTCTCGGCAGCGCCGCGTTCGGCGTAATAGACGCCGGCGGAAAACGCAAGCCAGAGGACGATCAGCAACAGGATCATCCACACGAGCGGAGTACGGTTTATCACTTCGGCGGCGAAGCGCGCAAAACGGCTGTTCCTGCTCACGGTTCGGCCCATCCCTCTGTGGCTCTCAAATGTCGGTGTCGATCATGGGCCATCACGGGGGTGGGGTGCAACCGAGCGCGGCGGCGGCAGAAGAAGAACAGGGCGGGAGAGCGCAAGCGCCGTCCCGCCCCGAAAGAGGGTTCGATCGGTCTGCGGCTTACTTGGCCAGGGGATCGGGCCGCAGTTGGAAGTGCACCACCAGGGGCTTGTTGCCCTTGCCGCCCTCGATATGCCAGGGCGTGCGGTCGCCGCTGGTGGTCCACAGGCCCCGGCCTTTCCAGCCGGCCTTGGGGTCGTCGATCCGCCCGTCGAAGCCCTTGGCATAGAACCCCAGCGGGTAAGGAACGCGGAGGGTCACCATCTTGCCGTCCTTCAACGCCACCAGACCGTCGTTGAGGTTGCCCGTCGACATCGGGACATCCTTGCCGAGACCGAAGGTGTCGTGCTGGTCGACCCAGGTGTAGTAGCTCGATTCGGCGCTGTTGGGGCCGATCCCCTTAAAGCCGGGACCGGGATACTGATGGAAGGACCAGCCTTCCGGGCAATGGTTGCCGGTCGCCTTGGGGCCGTTGAGCGGACCCTTGCACTTGCGCCGGTCGAAGGCGCCGATATGGCCGCTTCCCAGCGAGACCCAGACGACGCCCTGGCTGTCGATGTCACCGCCGCGCACGCCGAAGCCAGGCTTCGGAACCTTGTAGATTTCCGAGAGCGCCGTGGCCGGCGGATTGGCACCAGGGTTGATGCGGACGATGGCGCCGGGATATCCCCGGACCGTGCCCCATATCGATCCGTCCACCGGGCTCGGCATCACGGCATAGAAGCCGCCGCGCACGACGCGCATGTCCTTGGTCGGGTCCACCTTCTGCTTATCGGTGGTGTATCCCTCGTCGCGCTTGCCGTTGCCGTTGGTGTCGATGACGATGGCGGTCCATCCCTGGGAAGCCGCCGCGTTGCCGGTGGCCAGGAACTTCTTGGTGTCGAGCCAACCGACCACGGTCCGGCCGCCGCTGGTCCACAGCGTGTCGCTCTTATCGAAGGCGAACTGCAGATGGTGGGTCGAGAAACAGGCCGGCACCATCACGTACTTCTTCGTCTTTGGATCGTAGAACGAAAGCTGCCTGGTGCTGCGTTTCAGAGGGGTCAGCCGGGCCGAAGGATGCTTCGATCCTTTCTGGCACACGGCCGGGTTCTTGGCATCGCGCACCCGGGCGGCGAACCACACGCGGCCCTGCTTGTCGAACATCGGGTTGTGATTGCTGATCTTGTTGTTCCAGATCTCCTCATTGCCCCAATAGGCCGACGGTGCCACCGGCTTGGCCCGGGCATGGCCCGCCACCGCCCGCGTCGTGCCCTTTTGCACCTTGCCCTTGAATCCCCAGGCCACGTTCCTTTTGGGATCCAACACGGGGATGATGTCGGTCGAGAACTCGGCCGAGCCGTAGACCGGCCCATAGGCATTGACCGTCGGGTGCCGCTTGTCGGTCGAAATTAGATCGTGGAGGTAATGCCTCTCGTTGAGCCAGTCGCGCACGGTGACGACGACATTGCGCTCCACGCCCTGGGGCCGATCTGGCTTGGTATGGGGCAGGGCGCCCTTGGCGATGCGGTCGGTCCATTCCGCGAAATACTTGATCGGCACGCTGTTGAGCTTGCCCGCGATGGATCCGACCATGGCTCCCCCGGCCTGGCCCGACTGGATGCGGCGCATCCAAGCCTCTTCCGACGTCTTGCCCTTGGTGAACACCGCCGGAATGGTGCGGGTCGCCTCGTTGCCCATCTGATGGCAGCCGACGCAGCCGTTGTTCTTCATGTCGTTCAGCCACCGGGTCTGGGTGACTTTCTTGGGGATGCCGGATTTGCCGCCGAATTGGTCCTTGCCGGGAATCCGCAGCATCGAATACCAGTGAATGGCGGGATAGACCTTTGCCGCCGCCGCGTCGTCCGGCGCGGGAACGGCCTCCAATGTCGTGACGCTGCCCGGCCGCAAATTGACCTTGGGCGAATCGACTAGCCCGTAGCCCCGCACCCAGACTTGGTAATTCGCCCGGGGCAGGTCGGGCAGCACGAAGCGGCCCGCGTCGTCGGTGACGACGATCTTGATGTAGCGCGTCTTGAGGTCCTTGGTCTCGGCGATCACCCAGACGCCGGCTTCGGGGCCGTTGGGGCCGGAAACCACACCGCCGATGTCGTTGCGGTCGACTGCGGGCACTTGGGCGGCGACATCCGAGGTTTGGAAACTGAACAATGCGGTTGCGCTCGCCGCGGCGATGACCGCTCGGCGTGCTGTCCCGATGCAAAGAATCTTGCGAATCATGGATGTCTCCTCCCTGTGTCGATCTAAAGCGCCGGCCATTCGCGCGATTATCTTTTTCAGGGGCCCGGACGCGAACTCTAGGTCCAATCGAATCTTTGCGTCAATCGATTGTGGCCGGCCTTGACGCCGAACGGTTTGAGGGAAGTCCGTTACCGGAGGGGCAGGAAATCAAGAAGTGGTGATCGCAAGCCGATTGACCGTTGGGGGTGGATCGGCTTTGCTGCGTTTCGACGCTGTTTTCATTCTCCGCAGGGGCCAGACCGCGCCCGCGGGCAGGAAAATCGACCCATGCGCGGGGAATGGCGCGCGACCTCTGTTGCAGGGAGATCCCTTCATGAGCCTGTCACTCTCGAAAGATGTGCTGCTTGCCCACGTTTTGGCCTTTGGTTTGGCCGTCGTCGTACCTCTCGGCCTGATTGCCAGTCCTGCGTCGGCGGCGGGAGATCGCGACGATGCGCCGGCGTCCCGGCCCTCGGCATCGGCGAGCCAATATCAGACCGCGAAAACGGCGGTCGAACAGAAGCGCTACGACGTTGCTATTGCCATCCTCGAAAAATTCATCAAGGAACGGCCGCGCCATGCCGGGGCGCACAACTACCTGGCTTTCGCCCACCGCAAGCTGGGGCGACTGGATGTGGCATACAAGCTCTACAAGAAGGCGTTGGAGCTGGACCCGAAGCACCGCGGCGCCCACGAATATCTGGGCGAACTCTATCTTCAGCGCGGCGATCTTGCATCTGCCGAGGCGATGCTGAAGAAGCTCGACGGCTTGTGCTTTTTCGGCTGCGAGGAATACGACGACCTCAAAAAGGCGATCGCCCGATACAAGGCGGAGAAAGCGAAGAAAAGCTGACGGCACCGCCGCCCCGCCGAAGGCTCACAGCGGATCAGGCAGGGCGCCCGCATCGGCCACCGCGAGCACCGGCAGCGGCTGCTTCAAGCCCCGGATGTCCGCCGCTTTGCGGGGCCAACCGCCGAAATCCAATTTTGCCGCGCGGGCGACATCCTCGGACAAAACCAACTGGCAGCCGTAGTCCTTGGTCAGGGTTTCGAGGCGGCTTGCGGCATTTACGGCGTCACCGATGGCCATGAAATGCCGCGCCGCGCCGTAACCCATGTTGCCGAGGATGACCGGCCCGACATGGATGCCGATGCCGATCCTGATGGGGGCGGGGATATCGTCCTGAAGGCTCTGGTTCAAGCGGTCCAGGGCGCGGGCCATGGTGCGCGCCGCATTGACGGCGGCCCGCGAGCCCTCGGCGGGGCTGCTGCCGACACCGAACAAGGCCATGATGCCGTCACCCATGAATTTATCGACCCGGCGGCCGCCCGCCTGCTCGATGGCCTCGCCCATGGCCTGGAAATATCGATTGAGGATGAAGACAACGTCATAGGGGAGTCGCCCTTCGGCGAGACCCGTGAAGCCCCTAACGTCGGCGAACATGATGGCAATTTCCCGCTCGGCGCTGCCGTCGCCGGCGTGCGCGTCCGCGATGCCCGCGGTTGGGGCAAGGAGAGGGGTGACGGAGATCGGCGCCGTGGGACGGAGCTGGCAGGCAAGCCGTGTATCGGGCGCGGCCCCCACTCGATCCAGCACCTGGCGTTCGGCGGGCAGGGGCGGATCCAGGCCTTCCAATCCCTCTCCGATGCGCACCCGGCAGGTTGAGCACCGGCCCCGGCCGCCGCACACCGAGGCATGGGGGATTCCCTTGGCGCGGCTTGCCTCCAGGACCGAGAGACCCTGGGGCACGGTCACCCGATTGGGCCCGGGATAGGTGATGGCGACGGTCCCCCGGCGCACGGCCCACAACGCGCGCATGGCTTTGGCCGCGAACACGGCGACGACGGCTCCCGCCAAGAAGCCCCAGACGGCCTTCCGCAGATCGTCGACCAGGGCGATGGCACCCGCCTGGGGCCAATGCATCCGGGCGCCGACATCGGTCGCCCATCCGGTTTGCTGTGCCAAAATCTCGATTTCCCGCCCGGCCGCGACGAATCCCAACAGGGAGAGGACGGGGACAAGAACCGCGAGGGCGGAAAGCAGGGGAAAAAGCCGCGGCACGCCCGGCTTGAGGCGCAACCAGTAGTACAGGCCCATGACGCCGTGCGCCCAGACCACGGTCAGCGCGACCGCCTGGATCGCCCCTTTGCCGGGGGCCAGAACCCACAGGGCGTAAATGACATAGGTGTAGTTGCCCCTGAGCTTGGTGATTTCCTCGAGCAGCCTGGTGGCCAGGACATGCTCCGCCAGCAGGGGGATCGCGGCCAGGCCGAGCAGGAGCTGAATCGCCTCGCCGAGGCTCATCCGCAGGGTGCGGCGGCGATAGAGGGCCAGGAGACCCAGGGTGAAATGCACCGCGAGGCTGCCATATAGCAGGATCGTTCCCGGCCAGTTGCGCCACACCAGGTTGAACAGGCGCCGGCCTTCCTCCATGACCTCGAGAGAGATCAACCCCAGCGCGTGGTTGGCGAGATGGCTGAAGACAAAGGCGAAAAGGACCAGCCCGCTCGCCAGCCGAATCCGGTTCGTCATGGCGTGCCGCGGGGGCGCCGACGGGACGATGCGCGCGCCGCAATTCCCTGCCCGAAAATCAATATACAGAAAACGGCGGTGCGGGTTGGCTGCCTTCCGGTGCTGCGCCGATCACCCGTGCGAGCCATGGCTCCGTCTTCTCCCAATGGGTCTGAACCTAACGCGGCTAATCGGCCCCACTGGGTGATTTCTTGTGGTTGTCCGGGCCTCGGGCGCGACTTTAGGGCCGATGCTCCGGCGCCGTCAATCGGTCCGATGGGCTTGGCGGAATGGGTGTGGGGATAAGGTTCTATTTAACCCGCGCGGCGTTGGCAACGTCAGCATGACCGGTATCGCCAAGATCGGACAGGGCTTCGGCAATGGCCTTGGCGGCGCGCCGGTGCTCCTGGACAATGCGAGGGACGAGTTCGGCGATTTCCGCTGCGCCTTGAGCGTTCCTAGTGGCATCTTCGAGTTGGAGGCAAGCGGTGGAAAGGGCCGTGGCACCGATGAAGCCGCTCGCGGATTTGAGGCTGTGGGCCGCTTCATGGATAGCCTTGAGGTCGCCGCCCTCTAACGCGGCCTTGATCGTGGCAATCCTTTCCCGCGAATTCTCCTGGAACAGGCCGACGAAGCGATTGAAGCCGTCGGGATTGCCGGCATAGATGGATTGGGCTTCGGCCCATGCGGCGCGGTCAAGGATCGGACAGGCTTCATCAGCAACGGACTCTGCGCCGTCGTCGAAGGGCTCGGTCTCGCCCGGCACCGGGATGGCAGCAGGCGCGAGGCCCCGGCCCGGCGAGTTGGGGAGAATGCGGTGCGGCTGCAGCCATTGCGCCAGGGTCCTGAGGATGGCTTCTTCCCTGAATGGCTTGATGACGTAGCCGTTCATGCCGCTCTCCAGGTACTTTTCTCCGAGACCGGGCCGGGTGTCCGCCGTGACGGCGATGATGGGAATGTTCGCTGTCTTGTTGGAGAACGCGCGGATGGTCCGGGTGGCTTCGATGCCGTCCATCACCGGCATGTGAATGTCCATCAAAACGACGTCGTAGCGGCCGCGCTGCAACGCCTCGACGGCTTCCTCCCATTGGCGACGACGTCGCAATTGACGCCGATGCCGTGCAGGACCTGGGCCATGATTTCCTGGTTGACGGTGTTATCTTCCGCCACCAAGACCCGGCAGGTGTCACCACTGCCCTCCGCCAGGCTCGCTTTGAATTGCTGCCAGTCCTGAATGGTCGGAAAGGTGGCGGAATCGCCGATTTCGCACGGGACCGTGAACCAGAATTTGGACCCCTGGCCAACCGCGCTGTCGACGCCAATCTCGCCGCCCATCAAAGATACCAATTGCTTACAGATTGCCAGGCCGAGTCCCGTGCCGCCGAAGCGGCGGGTGGTGGAGGCATCGGCCTGGGTGAACTTTTCGAAAATCTCCGTTTTGCGGTCTTCCGGGATTCCCACGCCCGTGTCTTTGACCTCGAATCGCAGTACCATTTTGCCGTCCGGCAGCGGATGACTGTGCGCTGCGACGGTGATGAAGCCGACATCGGTGAATTTCACGGCATTGCCGATCAGATTGAACAGGACCTGGCCGATGCGGGTCGGGTCGCCGATCAGGGCTTTGGGCATGTCGAGGTCCGCGGCCATGGTCAGCGACAGGCCCTTTTCGGAGGCGCGGGACATCATGATGCCGACGACGGGCTCGAACATGTCGGCGAAGGAGAAAGTGGTGTGCTCGAGCTGCAGCTGGCCGGATTCGATCTTGGAAAAATCCAGCACCTCGTTGAGCAGATTGAGAAGGATGGTGCCCGATTGGGTGATCCGGGTCAGGTAGTGGCGTTGATTGCCGTCGAGCTCCGTCGCGCCGAGCAAACCCGCCATGCCGAGCACCCCGTTCATGGGTGTGCGTATCTCATGGCTCAGCATGGCCATGAATTCCGACTTGGCCCGGTTTGCGGCCTCTGCCTGATCCTTGGCGGCTTGCAACTCTGCGGTCCGTTCCTCGACGCGGCGCTCCAGATTGGCATTGACATCCCGGAGGGCCCATTCCCGCTGAGAAAGCTTCTTCGACATCCCGTTGAAGGCTTTGGCCAGACGGCCGAGGCCGTCCTGCCCGGAATCAGGGATTATGATGTCCTGCTCGCCGCGGCTGACACTGTCGGCGGCGGTTACAAAATCGGACAGCCGCCGGCCGATGGCCCACTGGATCGCAAACGCGATGGCGAACGCCGCCAGCACGCCGATTACGGCATACACGATGAAGGCGATGCGCCGTTTCTTGCCGGAGGCGGCAAAAGCATTGTCGTGGTTTTCCGAAAGCCTTTCGATTTCCGCCTGTGTCTTGCGCAGCAGGAAGTCCGCTTCGGCCGCGGTGTTTTTGACGAGGGTGGTGATCTCCCGATAGGCCGTCCCGGTCAGGTATTGGTCTTCCGTGTCCCAATATGTGAAAAGTGCCGCACGATAGCGCTTGAGGGCCGAAAGGAGCGTCGCGCGCATCCCGCTGCGCGCCATATACTGCGGGATCGATTCGTAATGCGCCCCCTCATCGGCATGGCCGGCATGAATCCCCCTTGGCAGTTGCTTGATTGCATCGATCGCGCGGTCCACCGACTGTCTGATCAGGCTCCGGTCGATAGGGGCACGGGAAAAATAGCGACCGATGATTTCCTCGGCCGTACCCAGAATATTGGATAAGACCGCGATCTCGCCCGGAGACGCCCCGGCCCCAGACTTGCCGAAGTAGGCGATGTATTCGGAAATCGCGACCCTGGCCTGGGCGAGAAAGCCGTCGACGTTTATTCGCAGGCGGACGGCCGTGTCACCGGCTGGGTCGTCTCCTTCGGCATTGAGATAGGCCAGGTAGGCACCCAAGGCCTTGCGGATGGGCATGCGGGCGATCTTTGCGGTGCGTTGCGCTTGGGGCAGTTTCGCAATCAGGCGCGTTTCGGCGGCGCTGAGCCGGCGCAGAAGGACAAGGCCGTCCTGCGCGGAGACACGGTCCCGAAGGGCGTAGGTTTCGAACTCTTGACCGGACTGAGCGAGCAGCTTCTGGACATGATTGAGCGTGGTACGGATCGGTTGTACCAGCATCGAATTGATGTGGAGATGGGTGCGGATGTGTTGACTCTGCTGCACGGCGAGCCAGGTGACGGCAAGCAGCAATGTGGCCAGGGCGAGGAACCCCATTCGCACCAGGTCGACGATGGAAACGCCCCTGGCAAATTGTTTCAATAGCGTCACCGCCGCAGCCCCTAAATCATCAATCGAAGGTCAGGCGGAGCATTTGGGTGATCTCCCCGGCGCCGAAAAAGGGCTGGTCGAGCTTGGGATTGACGGGGCGCCCGGAAATTTCGAACTTGGCGACTCCGAACAGATAGGCGCGACGGCGGTCGAAAGCCACGTCATCGGGATGACCGGTCACGAGTTTGCGCGAGAATTCGATGGACCACCGTCCGTCCTTCCAGACCCCCTTGGCGCGCACGTCGGCGCGGCTGCCCTTCGGCTGCCGCGCTGCGAACAAAGGGATCCGGTCTGTCTTCTTATCCGCGTGGATGACCGTCTTATATGCCGATTGCCCATTGTCGCCCGGTCGGCTGAGGTAGAATCGGAGACCGGCCTTGGAGGACACCAATTTGGCGTTGGCACTCCGCAGCGGCGAATAGATATGCATCTTGTCGTCGGCGAAGCCCATCGGGTCGGTCCGGTGTGCCTTCCAGAACCAAATATCCGCCTTGTAGGCCGATTCGGCGTCGACCCGCAGGTCGACGGGGCCGGGTTCCATGCTCCATTTGAGGACGAAGCTGTCTTCCCGGTCCAAACCGATTCGATACCGCTGCTGGGCGTCATCCCAGGTCTGGGTCTTGTGGCTTCGGCTTTCGGTTTTGTCGGCAAAGGACGCGAGCACATAGATGCGATCGTTGGAATAGAGGAACTTGAGGCTGAGGTCGACCTTGGCCTGGGGGTCGTAGGTGACGAACGGCTTGGCCTTGGTCCAGTCGGATTCCGAGGCGATCCCATCGATCTTGATTTCTTGCGTGGTTTTGACGGCATGGACCTCGGCGGGACCCTTCGCCTTTGGGGCGGCGGAAAGCCCGGAAGGCAGGGTCATGAGGCCAATAAGGAAAAGAAGAGAGGGAAGTCGAACGCGCATTGTTTCGTCCTTGGTCAACGTTGGTCCTTTCCCGGGCCTTGCATTACGCGGGCGACCAGTCTTGCGTGGGGAGGGAAGGCGCGCGGCGCAACGGGCGCGCCCGCTCGCCGTGCAATTAGGCCCAGGCGAATTGTGGATGATCGCTGAAGCGCGTTAATTTTCGATAAATCTGAGGCGCCCGGAACGGGCCGTCGGGCCTGGATTCTTAGGTTTTTTTATGGGTCAACGGAAATGCAGATCCTCGGCCACGATCTTGTCGTGCTCGGTCATTTCCGGCCCCTCATAGGGCGTCGCCACGCTCATGGTCTCGTAGGACGCCACAAACCAATGATGGTAGGGCGGGCCCTGGTACTTCTGGTAGGGCGCGCCGCAATACTGCACCGGCTTGACCTTGTCGAACAGGATGTAGCCGCGGTCATCCACGCAGTCGGCGTCGACGGAAGCGGCGACCACATTCCCCACGACCATGACGCGGCCGGTCCATTCCTTGGTCCAGACCACTTCGCATTCGAAATGACGGTGGCATTCCGCGACCCGGGGCGGTTTCACCGCCCGCGCCGGGAGGGCGCCGAATCCGGCCTTTTCCAATTCGTTGACGCCGCGGTCGAAGGGCAGGCCGAGGATGCAGGCCTTTTCCAGGATCTCCCGGTCGAAGGAGGGCAGGTTGACGGTGAACTGGCCGGTCTCCTGCACGTTCTTGTAGCTGTCCTTGTAGAGGCTTGTGGTGAAGGCGATGTGCACCGGTTCGTGCACCACCCGCACGCAGGTGGCGAAAGTCGCGGCGTTGACGTTACCCTGGCCGTCCACGGTGGTGATGATCCCAAGCTGGCCGACATTCGCGAACAGCCGGTCCCAGGTCTCTGGCTGAGCATCGATCTTTTCGGGTTCGGACACGGCAGGCCTCCCATCTGTCCTCGGTGCACGGGCCCGGGGTTCGGCCCCGTCGCAACCCCCGGTCCGGCCCCATGCAGGTTGCCGGACCGGGGCCGCCGGTTATTGTCTGCGGGCTATTTGCATTCGACCTTCTTGGCTTCCTGGCCGGGGCCGGGATAGGTGACGGCGCACGTCATGCCGACCTTGATGCTGCCGCGCTTGGACTTCTTGCCGCCGACCGT
>Ga0224512_10002047_pt1 | contig 18767 bp, 17 predicted proteins | sample SF_May12_sed_USG_4_FD_169103 | JGI IMG/M metagenome (GOLD analysis project Ga0224512, IMG submission 169103) | Sediment microbial communities from San Francisco Bay, California, United States - SF_May12_sed_USGS_13 | ecosystem: Environmental > Aquatic > Marine > Sediment | place: USA... | reverse complement strand
GGGTTTTCTTTTTCAGTATTTTCGGGAATTAAGTAAACTGTCCCCGAAAATTCGAATTAGCTAGAGGGGCCAGACGAGGAGGATCATCGGCACCGAAACCAGGATGACGATCACCTCGAGCGGCAATCCCATGCGCCAGTAATCGCCGAAACGGTAACCCCCGGGGCCAAGGATCAGCGTGTTGTTCTTGTGCCCGATCGGGGTCAGAAATGCACAGGAAGCGGCGACCGCGATTGCCATCAGGAATGAGTCCGCGTTGACACCGAGGCCGAAAGCGATGTCGATTCCTATTGGCGCCATGACCACCGTGGTCGCGGCATTGTCGAGCACGTCCGACAGCGTCATGGTCACGATCATCAACAGGGTCAATACCACGACCGGACCGTAGCCCGCGGCAAAATCGACGATTTGCTGCGCGATCAACGCCGTGCCGCCCGATGCCTCGAGCGCCGCACCGAGCGGCAGCATCGAACCAAGCAATACGATTACGGGCCATTCGATCGACGTGTAAATTTCCCGCAGCGGCACGATGTTGAAACCGACCATGGCAATACAGACCAGCGCCAGCGCCTCCGGCAGATGGATCAGCCCGGCGGTCGCCGCGGCGATTGCCAGCGCGAAGCTGGACACGGCGATCCAGGCCTTGTGACGCTGCACGACCTGCAAATCGCGCGCCTGCAGCGGCAGGCAGCCGAGCCAGCCGACGACATCCTCGAGCTGCTCGGTGGGGCCCAGCAACAGGAGCACATCGCCGGCGCGTACGTCGAGCTTGCGTACCCGTTCGCGAAAGGTTCGGCCCTTGCGCGACACCCCGAGCAGGGCCACTCCGCGCCGGTACAGCAGTCTCAGGCTGTGCGCGCTGCGTCCATTGATGCGCGCGTTTTCGGGCACCACCGCCTCGATAAACGACAGGCCTTCGGTGGTATGACCGATGTACTTTTCGCTGCCGACATACTCGAGTTTCAGGGCGCCGACAAAGTTATCGATCGATTCCGCGTTCGCCTCGATGACGATCAGGTCGCCCTGACGGATTTCCTCGTAACGCGCCCTGCCAGCAAGCCGCTTGCCGTTGCGTATCAGACCGATGATCGCGACGTCGTCATTCTCCGCCTCGGGATCGAGTTCTCTGACGCGCTTGCCGATCACCGTCGAGTTTTCGCCGACGCGCACCTCCGCGACATAATCTTCGATGTTGAAAGACGACTCCACGGCACCCTTGTCCTTATCGTCAACCGGGATCAGGCGCCAACCGATCAGCACGATGAAGGCGATTCCGGCCAACGCGGTGACGGCGCCTACCGGCGTGAAATCGAACATGCCAAAGGATTCGCCGACCGCCTTTTCGCGAAAACTCGCGATGATGATATTCGGCGGGGTGCCGATCAGCGTGATCATGCCGCCGAGGATCGACGCGAAGGAGAGCGGCATCAGGCTCAATGCAGGGCTGCGTTTGGCTTTTTTCGCCGCCTGCATGTCGATAGGCATCAGCAGGGCAAGCGCCGCGACGTTATTCATCACCGCGGAAAGGGCAGCCGATACCCCCGCCATCAGGCTTATATGGACGAACAGCGACCGTCCGGCGGCGACGACGTGGCGTGCAATCAGCTCGATGCCACCCGAGTTGGAAAGGCCGCGGCTGGCGACCAGCACCAGCGCGATGATCACCGTGGCGTGGTGACCGAATCCGGAGAAGGCCTGATCTCCGGGAACGACACCGATAACGATCGCGAATACCAGGCCGCCGAAGGCAACCAGGTCGTATCGAATCCTGCCCCAGACGAACAGCGCGAAGATCGCGCCCAGCAGGCAAAACAGAATGACCTGGTCGGAGACTACTCCCATTGGAATATCCGCGCTCCGATGATCAGCAGGATGGCGCTGGACAAACCCAGCACCAGCAGGTGGTCCGAGATCTGCGGCAGACCATCGCCGTCAATCATGATTTGACGCGCCGCCTGGGTGACATGAGTCAGCGGCAGGATCAGCGCGAATTTCTGCATCAGCGGATGCGCTCCCTCGAGCGAAAACCAGACCCCCGACAGAAACATCATCGGCCAGCTGAACAGGTTCAAAACCCCGTTGGCGACTTCCTCGCTGGATACGCGCGCGGCTACCACGAGGCCACAGCAGATAAGGTTGATGCTGCCTAGCGTAAATACCAGAAACAGGTTCAGATAGGACCCATGCATGCGAAAATCGACGACGAAATCCATCGCGACGAAGATGACGACGTTAACCGCGATCAACAGCCATAGCCGGGACAGGATCTGTGCGGTCAGGAACTCGATCGCGGTTACCGGCGTCGCGCGCAGGCGCTTGAGCACGCCGAACTTGCGATAGCGCACGATTACGTAACCGATGCCGAACAGGGCGCCCCACATGATGTTCATGCCGATGACCCCGGGTATGACCCAGTCGACGTAGCGAATTTCGTCACCCTCGACCAGGATTTGCAGCAGCGCCTCCCCGGAATCGGCGTAAGCCGCGATCAGCAGCCTCTCGACGATATAACCGTTGGGCGAAGTCTGGTTGATCCAGTAGCGGTTGGTGTTCGGGTCGAACAGCAGATCGATCTGGTGACGCTCGACCTTTAACAGGCTGGCCTCGACCTCGTCGAATTCGATAAACTTGACGAAGCGCGTATTCTCGAATTCCGCCGCGGCGCCCTCGAGCGTGCCGCCAGCGATGATCCCGACCTTGAATTTTTCCGGGTTTTCCTCGGTAAACGCGTAAGCGAAGACAAAAATAATCAGAATCGGCAGCAGCACGCTCCAGGCGAGCGACGAACGATCACGGATGAATTCGAGGTTGCGGGCAACGAACAACGCGTAGATTCGGTTCCACATCAGCCGCGTAATTCCTTGCCGGTCAGTTCCAGGAACAGGTCTTCGAGATTGCGCGCGCGGATGCGCAGGTGGTCAAGCGGGATATCGAAACGCAGCAGGTGCTCGATGGTCTCGTTGACGTCGCCGGTAACGATATGGGCGCTGTCGTTGCGATAAATCGCCTGGAATTCCCGCTCTCCGATTTCGCGCGGGATATCGGCGGCCTGGATCTGCAGCACGACATCATCGAAATGCGCCGCCAGCAGCGCGTCCGGCGCGTCGTGGGCGATAATCCGGCCATGGTCCATGATCGCGATCTCGTCGCAAAGCTCGTAGGCCTCTTCCATGTAATGCGTGGTCAGCAATATCGTCGCGCCTTCCTCCTTGACCTGCTGCACCTGTTTCCACAGGTTGCGCCGCGACTGGGGGTCGAGCCCGGTGGTGGGTTCGTCGAGGAACATGATTTTCGGCTTGTTGATCAACGCCATCGCCAGCAGCAGGCGCTGTTTCTGGCCACCGGATAACTTGCGCGTATCCTGGTTCAGGAACTCCCCTAGTGCGTAACGCTCGGCGAGCTCGTCGATGCCGTAGGTATCGGGGTAGAAGCGGCTGAACTGCACCATGATTTCACGCACCGTGATGAATTCCTGTAACGCGGTCGTCTGAAACATGATGCCGGCCTCATTGCGGAACTGCTGACCCAGCGCCTCGCCCCGGTAAAGAATGGTGCCGGAATCCGGGGTCTTGATGCCTTCCATCATTTCGATGGTCGTGGTCTTGCCGGCACCGTTGGGTCCGAGCAGCCCGAAGCAACTGCCCTGGCGTATCGAAAAACTGACGTCGTTAACCGCGGTCAGCGCGCCGAAACGCTTTACCAGGCTGGATACTTGCAGGATGACAGACATGGCGGACTCGTTCAGAGAGCGCAAAGTATAAACAGGCTTCGGGGTTAAAACTAGCTTACCCCACGAGGAGGTAGGCATTCGCCGGATATCTACCTTATACTCGGCACACCATGGGTGAGGAAATCCAGAAAGAAAGCTTCGAGCAGGCCGACTACGACCGTTTCCAGACAAAGCTGGAGGAGGAAACCGAGCTGGTGCGCTCGCTGTTCGCGCAACGCGCTTTCGACAACGAAAGCCGCGTGCTAGGTTACGAGCTTGAACTATGCCTCGCCGATGCCGAGGGCAACCCCAGCCGAAACAATATCGACATCATCGAGGCGACGGGGAACAAGCTGTTCACTTCCGAGCTGGCGAAGTTCAACATGGAGATCAACGGCAACCCCTTCCCCTGTACCGGTGACGTTTTCGACCGGGTCGAAGCCGATCTGTACGAACTCTTTGCACAGGCCGACGACGCCGCGCGCAGGCACGACACGCGCATCGGCATGTTCGGGGTTTTCCCGAGCGTCACGCGGGAACACCTGAATCCGGAACGCTACATGACCGAGCTGCATCGCTACAAACAGCTCAACCGTCAGTTGCTCAGCATGCGCGGCAGACCGATTCAGCTGCAACTCGACGGCAAGGATCAGCTGGTGGTCGAAAAAGAGGACGTCATGCTCGAGGCGCTCGCGACGTCGCTGCAGATTCATCTGCAGGTTCCCTTCGACGAAATCGTGCCGACTTACCATGCCGGGCTCTGGTCGAGCATGCTGATACTTGGTGCGACCGCGAATTCGCCGCTGGTGCTCGGCAAGTGCTGCTGGCAGGAGTCGCGCATCGGCATCTTCAAGCAGGCTGTCGATACCCGCAACCAGCAGGAAATCGAGGATAGCATCGTTCCTCGCGTTCATTTCGGTAAGCGTTACATCGATTCGCTGCTCGACCTGTTCGAAGACAATTTCTACTACAGCCCGATCCTGCCGGAAGTGCTCGACGAGCCCGTCGAAAACCTGCGCCACCTGTGCCTGCACAACGGCACCATCTGGCGCTGGGTGCGCCCGATTATCGCGCGCAACCCGGATGGATCCTATCACCTGCGCCTGGAGTTGCGCGTGGTGCCGTCGGGGCCGACGCTAGTCGATACGCTGGCCAACCTGGTATTTTACGTCGCGCTGACGGAGGGCATGAAAACCCTGGGCGACGAACTCACCAGGGTTGCCTATGAAATCCTCGAGGCCGACTTTTATCGCGCCGCGCGCGACGGCCTCGGCGCCAGGGTGCACTGGCCCGACGGACAGGAAATGCAGTTGAAGCAGGCATTACTGGATCATGCCCTGCCGCTCGCTGGCGAGAGCCTGGCGCGGGCCGGTATCCGGGGCGGCGATCGCTGGCTCGACATTATCGAGGCCCGCGTGCGCGACGAGGCGACCGGCGCCAGCTGGATAACTCGGCACTGGGAGCGTTTCGGCGACGGCGCAAAACTGGTATGTGACTACATCGACCAGGCGCAGACGAACCGGCCCGTGCACCAGTGGCGGGAACCCGGTAAATGATCGAAGAATTCGATCGCCTGCACGGCCTGCCCGACGGATTTTTCGACCTTACGACTGCAAATATCCGCAACCTGTTTCCGAATCCGACGCTGATTCAGCTGAACGGCAGGAATCCGGAATTCCTGTTCATATCGATCCTGCTGCATGGCAACGAGTATTCGGGGCTCAAGGTGATGCAGCAGATCCTCGCCAGGCATGCACACGACCTGCCACGGTCCATCATGCTGTTTATCGGCAACGTACGCGCGGCCGAGATGAACCTGCGCTTTATTCCCGGACAGGTGGATTATAACCGCTGCTGGCCCGGCCACGTGCTCGAGCCGAGCCCTACCTCGCAGATGATGCAGCGCGTGATCGAGATCGCGCACGGACTGCCGCTGTTCGCCGCCATAGATATCCACAACAACACCGGCAAGAATCCGCATTACGCCTGCATCACCGATCCGACTCCGCAAAATCAGAACCTGGCGGCGAGGTTCAACCGTGTCGGCATGGTGTTCAATCACAAGGGCGTTTGCACCATGGCCTTTAACGGTATTTGTCCCGCGGCGACCCTCGAGTGCGGATTACCCGGAGATGCGGATGGCATTGCGCACGCTTGCCGGTTTATCGAGGACCTGCTGACGCTCGGGGAGTTACCGCACAAGACGCCAACCCGGCATGCGCTGCACCTGGTCGAATCCCATCTGACCCTGAATATCCCTGAAAACATCAGTTTCGAGTTCGACCCGGGCGCCGATGTCGACCTGCGTTTCGAGCCGGATTTCGAGGATCGCAACTTTACGCTGTTCGATCCGCAGCAGGTTTTCGGCTACACCCGGGTCGAGCGTCCGCTGTCGGTCACCGACACCGACGGCCACGACGTCACCGACGACATCATGCGCGTCGAGCAGGGGAAAATTTACCTGAACAATACGTTGATGCCGGCGATGATCACGCGCGACAAGCTGGTCGTGCGCCAGGACTGCCTGTGCCACCTGCTGCAGGATTACATTCACCACGAGGTCGAGCTGTAGGCGCTCCCGCTAGCGCCGCGTAAAGATCCATAACCCGGCATTCGACCGGGCGCAGCAAGCTTCCCGCTGGCGTGGGGATGACCCTCTTTAACACCTGTCGGACGACTCCGGTCGACCCGTTATGCCGGCGCCTGCGCGGCCCGACCGAGCGGATTTGACGTTATCTGCAAACCGCAGCGGCTAGCTCAGTTCTCCGCGCGCGGGGTAATCCTTCTCCAGCGCGAACTTGAGCCCGCCGATAATTTCACGGAAATGCGGGCGCGCGAACGGCATGGTGCTGATCTGCGACCAGTAGAGCGTATTGTCCGGCCGCACGATGAAAATGCCGGGTTCGTTGAACTCGGCCGGCTCCTCGATACCGATCGAGGTCATGCCGCGGCTTGCCGACCGGTGCAGGCCCCAGTCGCGGCACTGCCCGACGGTAACGCCGTAACCGAGGTTAAGATTGCTCAATTCCCAGTCCTTTCTGGCCTGCCCGGCGCGCTCCTGCGTATCGGTGCTCAACGCCAGAACGGAAACGCCGATCTCGGAAAAATCGCCGACCATGCGATCGAGTTCACCGATGTACTTGGTGCAGATCGGGCAATGCAGGCCGCGGTAAAAAACGATCATGGTGAAATTTTCGGGTTTCTGATCAGCGAGCGACCAGGGACCGTCCAGCGTCTCGACTTCGAGTGCCGGTACTGCTGCGCGAGGTTTTAATACGTTCACAGAGTGCTCCTGTCATTTATTTTTAAAGAAGGCGAAAGATAACCAAAAAAGGGACGAACCTCCTGTATAAATCAGGGGGAAATCCGGTTTTGCTTTGTTGATACTTATCAAGGCGCCTGCACCAGCACGGTGATAATGTCGACAAGGATAACATACCTGGGAAAATGGGATGACGGATACCGAATCTGCACGCCTGATCGAGCTGGATACCGGCGAATCTATCTGGGAGAGCTTTTTCACCGTGTTTCCGCTGGTCATCGTCGGTACGCGCGAGGCCGATGGCAGCGACGATCTCGCGCCCAAACACCTGGCGATGCCGATGAGCTGGAAAAATCATTTCGGGTTCGTCTGCACGCCGCGCCACAACACCTACCAGAATATCCGGCGCGACCGGCAGTTCGCGGTGACCTACATGCGCCCGTCGCAGACCGTGTTGGCAAGCCTCGCAGCCACCCCGCGCTGCGATGACGGCAGCAAGCCAATCGTCGAGGCCCTGCCCACCTTTGCAGCCAAATCGGTCGATGCCGTCCTGGTGCAGGATGGCTACCTGTTCCTCGAGTGCGAACTCGAGCAGATCGTCGACGGTCTGGGCGACAACTCGTTGATCATCGGCCGCATCGTCGCCGCGCGCGTTGCCGAGGACGCGATGCGTGCCTCCGACCGCGACGACGAGGACCTGGTGTTCGAGTCGCCGCTGCTGGCCTATCTGTACCCGGGACGCTTTACCGAGATTACCAACTCCAACAAGTTACCCTTTCCGGCCGGCTTCAAAAGGTAGGTAGGGGATATGAGCGATAGCAGCGAAGTATTAATGCATTTGCGTGCCGAGCAGAATTCGATGACGGCGCTGCTCGGCGACCTCGTGCTGATGGAAACGCCGTCCACCGACCGCGCCAGCCAGGCGCAAATTCTCGACCGACTGAAACGGGAGTTCGAGGAAATCGACTACCGCGTCATCCTTGTTCCGGGACGCCAGAGCGGTGGACACGTCTACGCTGCGGCGAAATATCGCGCCCGGGGTCAGCCCGCGCAGCTAATGCTCGGGCACTGCGATACCGTCTGGCCGATCGGCACCCTGCAATCCATGCCGCTGGTGCTTGAGGAAGGCAGGCTGCGCGGACCCGGGGTCTACGATATGAAAGCCGGACTGGTGGAAATCATCTACGCGTTACGGGCAATCGAATCGCTGGGCCGGAGGCCCAGCGTCGCCCCCCTGTGCCTGATCAACTCGGATGAAGAAATCGGCAGCCGCGAATCGACCCGTTACGTGCGCGCGCTGGCGCAGCGCGTCGACCGCTGCATGGTGCTCGAGCCGTCGCTCGGGCCCAGCGGCAAGATCAAGACCGCGCGCAAGGGGGTCGGCCGCTTCGAGGTGACCGTGCAGGGCAAGGCGGCGCATGCGGGTCTGGACCCGGGCGCTGGCGCCAGCGCAATCCTCGAACTTTCCCACGTCATCCAGAAACTGTTCAAAATGAACGATCCGGAACATGGCACCTCGGTCAATGTCGGCGTTATAGATGGCGGCATCCGGCCCAACATGGTGGCGCCACAAAGCCGGGCGATCATCGACGTCAGGGTGCAGACCCAGGCCGATGCCGTGCGCATCGAAAACGCGATTCATGGCCTCTATGCCGAAACTCCGGGGGTATCGCTGACGATCGAAGGCTCGATCGGGCGCCCGCCGATGGAACCTACCGAGAGCAACCAGCAGCTCTGGCGAGTGGCGCAAAAACTGGCCGATGACCTGGATCTCGAACTCGAACAGGGCACCGCCGGCGGTGGTTCGGACGGCAACACCACGAGCCTGTATACCGCGACAATCGATGGTATGGGCGCGGTCGGTGACGGCGCGCATGCGAGTCACGAGTTTGTTTTTACCGATTTACTGCCGGTGCGCTGCGCGCTGCTAACCCTGCTACTGCTGGCGCCGCCGCTCAAAACCTGACGCGATATCGAGGAACCGAATCATGATTCGTCCATTCCTGACCTCCGTCACGCGAATTTCCGACCTGACACCCGACAACTTCACCGCCGCGCCGCTGGCGCGCGAACACTGGAGCACCGGCGACTATGTGGTCGGCAAGGTGCTCGACACGCGTGGTCACCTGAAAGCGCTGGAATTATCTGGAGGGCGCATGATTGAAGTCATGGAGGACGACCTGGTGGTGGGTGCATTCGGCACCCGGGTCGCCACGCTCGAAGCCGTCGGCAGCTGGCGCTCGATCGATGACTCGGGTGAATTCAACGCGCTGACCGGGGCCGGTTTATTTGGCAAGGCCACCTCCCTGTCCCCGTTCATCGGATTACCGATGCTGCTGCAGTACCAGGGGCATGTCATGCGTAACGATGCCAAGGTAACCATGCGCGGCAGCCTGCAGGAGATCGAGCTCATTAGCCTCGAAGCGCCCATCATCCTGATCGTCGGCACCTCGATGTCGGCCGGTAAAACCACGGCCGGACGCGTCATCGTGCACCTGCTCTCGCAAATGGGGCTCAACGTGGTCGGCGCCAAGCTGACCGGGGCCGCGCGCTACCGCGATATGCTAAGTTTCTCCGACGCCGGAGCCAGCGCGATTTTCGATTTCGTCGATGCCGGGCTGCCATCTTCGGCCGTCGCAGAGGAGACCTATCGGGAGGTCCTGCCCTACCTGCTATCGCGCATCGCCCAGGCGAATCCCGACGTCGTCGTCGCCGAAGCGGGCGCTTCACCGTTGGAGCCCTATAACGGGTCGATCGCCAAGGAAATGATCCGGGACAAGGTCAAGTTCAAGCTGCTGTGCGCGCAGGACCCCTACGCGGTGGTCGGCGTGCAGCACGCATTTCAGCGATCACCCGATCTGGTCGCCGGCGGCGCCGCGAACACCGACGCCGCGATCGCGCTGGTAGGCAAATTGTCGGGGCTACCGGCGCTCAACCTGATGGATCCGTCGAGTCATGGCGAACTCGCGGACATGCTGCGCAGGGCGCTGGGTCTGTAGCTTCGACGGCCGGGAGCCACGGGTAAAAATCCGGGTATCAGTTTATTGCCGGTTTCAATACACTATCGAGTCTGAAAAAAAAGTTAATCGGGAACCGATTGAATTCGCAGACCCATATCGCCGTGATCGGCGCCGGAATCGTTGGCTGCAGCTGCGCCCTTTGGCTACAGAAAAAAGGTTTCAGGGTAACCCTGATAGACCCCGACGAACCGGGTGCGGGTACCTCGTCCGGCAACGCGGGCACCATTGCCGATTACGGCTGCATCCCGGTTAATAGCCCGGATCTTTTGCGGCGCCTGCCGTCGCTGCTGTTTTCCCGCGACAGCCCGTTGAGCCTGAATCCCGGTTACGTATTGTCGCATCCTGGCTGGATGATCGAGTTCCTGCTCAATTGCCGGCGGCGCAAGGTAGAGCGAATCATCCGCTTGCTCGGCAAGCTGCTGGCGCAGACCTACGACGGTCTCGATCCGCTGCTCGACATGGCGAATGCGCGTGATCTGCTGGCGCAGCGAGGCTTCATGCACGTCTACGTCGACCAGCAGGAATTCGACGCCGCGAAACCGGCCAACCAGATGCGGCGCCAACAGGGCAGCAACTTTGTCGAGCTGGACCAGGCCGATATCCGCGACCTCGAACCGAACCTGAAAATTCCTTTCCAGCGTGGCCTGCTTTTCGACAGCGTCAGCCACGTGCTCGACCCGAGGGCGCTGTGCCAGCGCTATGTCGACTGCCTGCTGCGTAACCAGGGGCAGCTGCTGCGCCAGCGCGCGCTCGGGGTGATGCATGAAACGGGCTCGGTGCAGGTTCGACTGGATAACGGCGAAACGCTGGACGCCGAGCGCGTGGTCGTTGCGGCTGGCGCGTTTTCGAAAAATATCAAAGGGATCCCCACGCAGCTGCTAAAGCTCGATACCGAGCGCGGTTACCACGTGCAGTTCAGCAACATGCAACACCTGCTGACGCGCCCGGTGAGCTGGCATCACGCGGGTTTTTACGCCACGCCGATGAATCAGGGCCTGCGTTTCGCCGGAACGGTCGAGATCGCGGGCTACCATAACGACCTGAATCCTCGCGTTATCAGCTATCTGACGCGCAAGGCACACGCAATGCTGGACCTGCCGGATAAACCCGACCAGGAATGGCTCGGATTTCGCCCCACCTGCCCCGATGCGCTGCCGGTTATCGGCTTCAGCACCGTGTCGGAATATATTCTGTATGCCTTCGGTCACCAGCATCTCGGGCTGACGCTCGCCGGCATCACCGGCAAACTGATCGCCGAACTGGCAAACGGCGAAGAACCAAGCCACAATATAACTCCGTTCAGCCCGAGAAGATTCTTATAGCCATGCGATTTGACGATCAAAGCGTAGTCATCACCGGCGGCGCCGGCGGCATCGGCCAGGCGCTGGTCGAGCTATTCGCAAGCGAGGGCGCCAACGTCCTGTTTTCCGACCGCAGCGAGGAAGACTGCGCCGACTTCAGCGAGAGCCTGAAACGCAAGGGCCTCGACACCCATTTCCTGGCCGGCGATCTGCGGCAGAAGACTTATTGCGAAGCGTTGATCGCCGAGGCGGTAACCACCTTCGACGGCGTCGACATCCTGATCAACAACGCCGGCATCATCCCGCGCGGCAACATCCTCGAAACCAACGACGACATGTGGTTCAGCGCGCTGGACGTCAACCTGACCGCCGTGTTCTACCTGTGCCGCGCCGCAATTCCGCACATGCGGGCCGCTGGCGGCGGCGCGATCGTGAATACCTCGTCGGTCTGGGGAATTTACCCCGGCCCCGGTCACGTGGCCTATTGCACCAGCAAGGCGGCGGTGGCCGCGCTGACCAGAAACCTCGGGCGGGATCACGCGCCGGACGGTATTCGCGTCAACGCGGTTTGCCCGAACGAAGTCAATACCCCGATGCTGCGCAGCGGCTTTATCCGCCGCGGCATAGATCCCGATAACGCGATCGAGGAACTCGGCAAGACCGTGCCGCTGGGCCGTGTCGCCGAGCCCGAGGAAATCGCCGACGTAATCGCGTTCCTGGCTTCCTACGAAGCGCGTTACATCTGCGGGGAAACGGTAGAAGTCACCGGTGCCAAGCCGGTTTACGGCTAGGCGATGAGCGCGCTCTCCGGCAAGGTGGCTGTCGTTACCGGCGGCGGCCAGGGTATCGGTCTCGGCATCAGCCTGGCGCTGCTTGCGGCGGGCGCCGAGATACTGGTCGCGCAGCGCAGCCCGCTGCCGCGGGAACTCGCGCAGGCGCGCTGGATCGAAGCGGATCTGTCGCAGGCGCAAAGCCACGCCGCGATCGCGGACGCCGCCAGCCGGTATTTCGGACGCGTCGACATACTGATTAACAACGCCGGCATCATGTTCGAAAAAACCCTCGACGACATGGATTACGACGACTGGAACCGGATGCTTGCGGTCAACCTGACCGCGCCGGTGTTCCTGAGCAAGCATTTGTTGCCGCTGATGCGCACCGGCCAGGGTGCCAGTATTATCAATATCGGTTCGATAGAAGGCCTCGCGGCCAACCCCGCTCATGCCGCCTACTGCGCGACCAAGGGCGGCGTTCACGCGCTCACCCGGGCGATGTCGGTCGATCTCGGCAAGGACCGCATCCGCGTCAACGCGATCGCGCCCGGCTGGATTCGTTCGGACCTGAGCAACGCTTACATCGATGCCCAGCCGGATTCCCCAGGCGCCTGGCAGGATCTTTTTAAAATGCATCCACTGGGGCGCATCGGCGAACCCGAGGACATCGGCAGGCTCGCGGTTTTCCTCGGCGGCGACGACGCGTCATTTATTACCGGGCAGGTCATCGTCATAGACGGCGGGCGCACCAGTAAACTGCCGCTACCGTTCTGAGCGCGAACGCGGGCTCGTGGTTTACGCGGATTTGAGATTTTCGCAAGGTTCGACCTTGCGGTGAATACGGGATAATTTTTAGACTTCAGGCTGGCAGGTAAATATGAAAATTTCCGGGGTTGATAAATTGATGCAGGGCTACCGGCGCTACCGCGACGGGGACTACGAGCACAGCCGGGAGCTGATCGAGAGCCTCGTTTCGGCCGGCCAGCAGCCGCAGGTCGCGGTGGTCGCCTGCTCCGATTCCCGCGTCGACCCGGCGATCCTGTTTCAGTCCGATCCCGGCGACCTTTACGTAATCCGCAACGTCGCCAACCTGGTGCCGCCGATGGAAGAGGAGGGCACTTACCATGGCACCAGCGCGGCGCTCGAATTCGCCGTACTCGGTCTCGGCGTGAAGCACCTGATCGTGCTTGGTCACGCGCATTGCGGCGGCATCAAGCTGATGATGCAGCCCGATCCTTACGATAGTTCGTTCAAGTACGTGCCCTCCTGGGTGTCGATGCTGTCGGCGGCGCATCGGCGGGTGCTCGCGACCATGGCCAATGCCGGCCCGGAAGCCTGTACGCGCGCCTGCGAGCAGAACGCGGTGCTGGTTTCGCTGGAAAACCTGACCACCTTTCCGTGGGTGCGCGAACGCATCGAGTCCGGCGAACTGCAGCTGCACGGCTGGTATGTCGATATCGCGGGCCCCGAGTTGAGCGCCTATGACGGCGAGGCGGGCAAATTCGTGACCGTCATCTGATCCGGGTGACTGTCGCCGCGATGGTTGTCGCGGCGAGCGAAATCGGATTCGGCAGCAACGCAGCTTACTGCCGACCTCGACAGGTGCGAGATAAATCTCTTGTGTTGAGAAGTATTTACGCCCGATCCTGTATCATATGTAACCGTTTTCGCACAGCCGATATCAGCGTGAAAGAGAAATCTAGGCTCTATCCGGAATTGACCGCGACAATTTACGCGATCAAAATGCAGATGGCCTTGTGCAGATTCTGCATGATATTTCCGCGAGCCGACCAATCCAAGCCGAACAGGTAAAACATGAGCAACGTATTTCCACGCCATTGCAAGATCAATATGCCGCTCGCGGTACAGGGCGAAGGCGTTTACATCATCGACCGCACCGGCAAGCGCTACATCGACGCGTCGGGCGGTGCCGCGGTTTCCTGCCTGGGCCACGGCGACCCCGACATCGCCGAGGCGATCAACAACCAGCTCAAACGGCTCGAATTCGCGCATACCGGGTTTTTCAGCAGCGTGCCGGCCGAGGCGCTCGCCGAAACGCTGATCGACGAGGCCCCCGGCGATCTCGACCGGGTCTACTTCGTGTCGGGCGGTTCCGAGGCGGTCGAGGCCGCGATCAAGCTCGCGCGTCAGTATTATATCGAAATTGGGCAGCCGTCCCGGCACCGCGTCATCGCGCGACTGCAGTCTTACCACGGCAATACCCTGGGCGCGCTCGCCGTGGGCGGCAACATGTGGCGGCGTGAGCCGTTCGCGCCGCTGATGATCGATACAACGCATATTTCTCCATGCTACGCCTATCGTGGCCAGAACAGGGACGAAACCGAGTTCGACTATGGCCAGCGCGTCGCCGACGAACTCGAGACCGAAATCCTGCGCCTCGGCGAAGACCAGGTGATGGCGTTTATCGCCGAACCCGTGGTCGGCGCGACGCTCGGCGCGGTGCCCGCGGTAGAGGGTTACTTCAAGCGTATCCGCGAAATCTGCGACCGGTACGGAGTGCTGCTGATCCTCGACGAAGTCATGTGCGGAATGGGACGCACCGGCAGCCTTTACGCCTGCGACCAGGACGGCATCGCCCCGGATATCATGACGATCGCGAAGGGTCTCGGCGCGGGTTACCAGCCGATCGGCGCGATGCTGTGTACCGATAAAATTTACCAGGCGCTCGAGCAGGGTTCCGGATTCTTTCAGCATGGTCACACCTACCTCGGCCACCCGGTAGCCTGCGCGGCCGCGCACGCGGTGGTCAGGAAAATCATGGACCGCCGCGTACTCGACCGGGTGCTGTCGCAGGGCGTGCGCCTGCACAAGGCGCTGCTCGACAAGTTTGGCGAACACCCGAACGTCGGCGATATCCGCGGGCGCGGGCTGTTTTTCGGGCTCGAGTTCGTGCGCGACCGCGACACCCGTGCGCCGTTTCCGCCGCAGCTCGGCTTTCACCGGAAATTGAAGGCGGCGGCGTTCGAAGCAGGCATGATCTGCTACCCGATGGGCGGCACCATCGACGGCCAGCAGGGCGATCACGTGCTGCTCGCACCGCCCTTCATCATCGATGCCGAGCATATCGACGAAATCGTCGGCAAGCTCGATACCGCGGTCAAGTCTGTCCTGCGCACTTTATGATGCGAGACGTCATTATCATGGTAGCGCCGAACGGCGCACGCAAGACCCGGTCCGATCACGCCAGCCTGCCGGTCTCGATCGAGGACACGGTCAGCGAAGCCGCGCTGTGCCACGCCGCGGGCGCGAGCGCCCTGCACGCGCACGTGCGCGGCGCGCATGACGAACACGTGCTCGACGCGGGGCTGTACCGCGAACTGATCGCCGAGATGTCGGCCCGGGTGCCGGGCATGCTGGTACAGGTTACTTCAGAGGCGGTCGGGATCTACACGCCGCAGCAGCAGGTCGACTGCATCGAGGCGGTGCTGCCGCAAATGGTCAGCATGTGTCTGCGCGAAATCAGCTCCGGCTTCGAACATCCCGAGTTCGCGCGTCGCTTCTTCGCCTGGTGCGACGACAACGCGGTGCACGTCCAGCATATCGTTTTCTCGGACGACGAGTTTCGGCACTTCCTCGAGTACCGCGACCAGGGCGTGATCCCGCCCGGTCACCGTTGCGTGCTGTTCGTGCTGGGTCGCTACAGCGCGAACTTCCAGTCCGCGCCCGCCGATCTCGAGCCTTTTCTGGCGCATGACCTCGCCGAACTCGACTGGTTTACCTGCGCCTTCGGCCACCGCGAGCAGGATTGCGTCATGGCCGCGATCGAGGCCGGCGGCAACGCCCGCATCGGCTTCGAAAACAACCTGTACCTGCCGCATGGCGAGGTCGCACCCAATACCGCGGCGCTGGTGTCGAGCCTGGTCGGCGCGATCGAGTCTAAAGGCTTCACGGTCGCCGATTCCGCGCGGGCGCGTCAGTCGCTCGGCATCCGCAGCGCGTAAACCAGCAACAGCGTCGCGACGACGCAGAACCCGGCCAGTAGCAGCGTGATCGCGAGGAAAGACACCTGCCATTGCAGCAGGGTACCCACCGCGGCCGGACCCAGCGCCGACGAAAACACCATGATCGCGTTGGTCAGCGACTTGATCGCACCGAGGTGTCTCGGACCGTAGAGCTCGGCCCACAATGCGCTCAAGCCGGTAAAATAGATTCCCGACGTCATCCCCTGCAGCAGCATGAACGGCCACACCAGGTATTCGTGGCCGGACAGGTTGATCGTGACCAGCGCAAGCGCCAGCGGTAGCAGGAAAAACGGCAACACGCGCCGCGCGCTGAAGCGATCGATCAGGACGCCCGAATAGATGGTCACCACGACCGACACCGTCGAGTACAGCCAGTAGTTTCCGGTCACCCACAGGCTGCTCCAGTCCTTGGCGCGCGCGATTTCGTGCGGAAAAAAGAACAGCGCGGTGCCGATCATCGGCGTTGCGATCAGCGCCGGCAGCAGGTAATAAAAACGTGCCTCGGCGAGCATCTGCCGGCGCGTATAGTCGCGCCGACCGCCCGCCTCGGCCGCTCTTTTATCGAGGTCGGCGGTGTGCGTCGCGTGACGCAGCCGTTGCCCCTTCAGCAACCACAGCGCCGGCAGCAGCGCCAGCAGCACCGCGACGGCCACGACCCGGAAGGTATCGCGCCAGCCCCACAGGGTCGCCGCGTACAGGCCCGCGACCGGCAGCAGCGCTTCGCCGCAGGCGTAACCGATCGCGGCCAGCGCGATCGCCTTGCCGCGATCGTGATCGTAGTAGCGCGCCATCGACGTGAGGCCGGCGTGGCTCGCCAGGCCCTGGCCGAACTGGCGCAACAGGAAAATGGCGACCACCAGCAGCGGCGGCGACGTTACCGATCCCATCACCAGGCAGGCCGTGGCCAGTCCAGCCAGGACCAGCCCGGTGAACAGGCGCAGATCCAGCCGGTCGATCAACGGACCGCTCCAGTTGATCAACAACGCCGAGACCAGCGTGCCGAGCATGTAGATCCGCCCCCAGCTGCCGGCGTCGAGCCCGAAATCGGCCTGGATGCCGGGGCCGAACACGCCGATGAAATAGGTTTGCCCGGCGCTCGACAGGAACGCGAGAAAAAAACCGAATCCGAGGAAGCGGGGATTGGCGCGGGCGAAGCGCCAGTAATCGACGAGCATTATGAATTTTTGTTATGCAGCTGCTGAGGTGCGCAACATTATCAGGAATCCCGACGGAAACCTACGATCCCGTTGGTCGATGCCGGGTGCGCCTTCCGCGGGCCGCGCGGCGCGATATCGGTTTCTGCCTAGCGGGGACCGAACAGTTTTTGCACCCGCGCCAGCAGGGATGGAGAAGAAGGCTTTTCGTCGTCGAAATACTGTCGCACCAGCTCCCGGCGGATCTTCTCGCGCCGCCGTTCGACACGGTCCCGGCCCACCGCGCAGCTGACCACCTGGGTAAAATCGGTGATCAGGCTGTGGTCGGTAGCGTCCGTGATATCGGTTCTTTCCGACCTGGGTAATGTAATTTCTTCGCTCATCCGGGCAAGCATTAAAAATCGTTTGCGCTCCTGGTGACTGAATTCAGATACGGATTCGTCTCACCATACTGATATTGTAGCCTAACAGGCTATCGTTATGGCCGCATCGCCCGAATGGGTTAAATCTTTAATGCGGGGACAGTTTACTTATATCAACGGATTTCCTCTGAATTAAGTAAACTGCCCCCCGCAATTCGACTTTTGATATAAGTAAACTGTCCCCGTAATTCTCACTATTCGTCGCTACATTTCACCGATCTGGGCGAAAAATCGTGTAATTCTGCCAGCGCTGTCGATATAGTAGCGGCGTATCTGTAGCGACAGTTTATCGCTTCAAGGGTCGAATAATGGACGTGCGCAACGGCTTCATCGAGACCATCGGAAACACCCCGCTGATTCGGCTGCGGGCCGCGTCGGAGGCGACCGGCTGCGACATTCTGGGCAAGGCCGAGTTCCTGAATCCCGGCGGCTCGGTCAAGGACCGCGCCGCGTGGTGGATGATTCGCGAGGCCGAGAACAGCGGCTTACTGCAACCGGGTGATACCGTCGTCGAGGGCACCGCCGGCAACACCGGGATCGGCATCGCTCACATCTGCAACGCGCGCGGCTACGACTGTGTCATCTTCATGCCCGACAACCAGTCGCGCGAAAAGGTCGAGATCCTGGAAATCCTGGGCGCCGAGGTGCGCGTGGTGCCGACCGTGCCCTACAGCAACGACATGAACTATCAGAAGCAGGCCGACCGCTACGCGCGCGCGCGCGACGGCGCGCTCTGGGTAAACCAGTTCGACAACACCGCCAACCGGCTCGCGCACTACGAATCGACCGGCCCCGAGATCTGGCGGCAGACCGACGGCGCCATCGACGCTTTCGTCTGCGCGGTCGGCACCGGCGGCACCATCGCCGGCGTTTCGCAATACCTCAAGCAGCAAAGGGATGACATCGAAATCGTGCTGCTGGACTGTATCGGCAGCGCGCTTTTCAACTTTGTCACGACGGGCGTCGCAACGCTGAGCGAGGGCACCTCGATCACGGAAGGCATCGGCAACGCGCGCATCACCGATAACCTCGCCGGCGCCGCCATCGACGGGGCATTGCAGATTTCCGACCAGGACATGGTCGACAATGTCTATCGCCTGTTGCGCGAGGAGGGCTGGTTTCTCGGCTCGAGCACCGGCGTCA
>Ga0224512_10002046_pt1 | contig 18771 bp, 16 predicted proteins | sample SF_May12_sed_USG_4_FD_169103 | JGI IMG/M metagenome (GOLD analysis project Ga0224512, IMG submission 169103) | Sediment microbial communities from San Francisco Bay, California, United States - SF_May12_sed_USGS_13 | ecosystem: Environmental > Aquatic > Marine > Sediment | place: USA... | reverse complement strand
CGCTCGAGCGGTACTGGGGCTCCTGCATCGCAAGCGCCACCAGGTCGTAGTCGGTCGGCTTGATTCCGGCAGGACCGCCCGCCGAGAGTTTCCCAGGCAACTTGCGGGAGTCGACCTCCACAAGACCGTCACGGCCCTTGACCGGCATGCGCACGCGCGCGCCTTCCTGGTTGATCAGGTCCGCTTCCGCGGGCAGACACACGAGCCGGGCGGCGTGCCCCGCGAGGAGCAGCTTCGTAGCGAGCAGCGAACCGTAGGACGCGCCGAAGATGAGGATGTTGTAGGGGGCGCTCATTAGTCAAGAACCCAGGCGTCGGCCGTGTCTCATAATGTGAAACGCGAATCCGCACATTATACGCTGATCAGAATCTTCCTTTTGCGGTGCGGCATTCCACTACATAAAATGCCACCCTATACATGCTCAGCCCACTCCCTAAAGGTATCGAGGTTCTCGGGCCCGCATCACCTGCGTTCGCTCGGATCCTGACGCCCGAGGCCTTGGCGTTTGTCGCCGAGCTGCACCGGCAGTTCGAAGCGCGCCGCGAGGAGTTGCTCGCAATGCGCGCCGCGCGCCAGAAGGAATTCGACGCCGGCAAGCTTCCCGACTTCCTCCCTGAAACGAAGAAGATTCGCGACGGGGACTGGACGATCGCCCCACAATCGAAGGACCTGCTCGACCGGCGCGTCGAGATCACGGGACCGACGGACCGCAAGATGGTAATCAACGCGCTGAACTGCGGCGCCTCGACGTTCATGGCGGATTTCGAGGACGCCAACTGCCCGACCTGGTTCAACATGATCGACGGACAGGTCAACCTGCGCGACGCGGCGCGTCGCACGATCACCTTCGAGCAGGGCGACAAGAGCTACGCGCTGAACGATAAGACCGCGGTACTCCTCCCGCGGCCGCGCGGCTGGCATCTGAACGAGAAGCACGTCACCGTGGACGGCAAGCAGGTCGCCGGCGGCATCTTCGACTTCGCGCTGTTCTTCTTCCACAACGCCAAGGCGCTGCTCGAGCGGGGCACTGGCCCTTACTTCTATCTGCCGAAAATGGAGTCGCACCTCGAGGCGCGGCTGTGGAACGACATCTTCAAGGCGGCGCAGGACGCGCTGCAGGTGCCCCAGGGCAGCATCAAGGCCACCGTGCTGATCGAGACCATTCTCGCCGCGTTCGAGATGGATGAAATCCTGTACGAGCTGAGGGAGCACTCCGCAGGCCTCAACATCGGCCGCTGGGACTACATCTTTTCCTGCATCAAGAAATTCCGCGCCAACGACAAGTTCTGCCTCGCCGATCGCGCGCAGGTGACGATGACGGCGCCGTTCCTGCGTGCCTACGCACTGCTGCTGGTGAAGACCTGCCACCGCCGCGGCGCACCGGCGATGGGCGGCATGGCGGCGCAGATCCCGATCAAGAACGACCCCGTGGCAAACGAGGCGGCGCTGGAGAAAGTGCGCCAGGACAAGCTGCGTGAGGTCACGGACGGCTGCGACGGCACCTGGGTGGCGCATCCGGGCCTCGTCCCGGTGGCGAAGGAGGTCTTCGACCGCCACATGCCGAAGCCGAACCAGTACGACAGGCAGCGGCCCGACGTGAACGTGTCGGCGAAGGACCTGCTCGATTTCCGCCCCGAGGCGCCGATCACCGAGGCAGGATTGCGCAACAACATCTCGGTCGGTATCCAGTACCTCGGTGCTTGGCTCGGCGGCAACGGCTGCGTGCCCGTGTTCAATCTGATGGAAGACGCGGCAACTGCGGAAATCTCGCGCTCGCAGATCTGGCAGTGGATCCGCAGCGACAAGGGCAAGCTCGACGACGGCCGGCGCGTCACCAAATCCCTGTTCCGGCATCTGCTGGCGGAAGAGCTTCCCAAAGTCAGGCGATACGTCGGCGAGGAGGCCTGGGCGGCGGGCAATTATTCCGAGAGCGCCGCGCTGTTCGAGAAGATCACCTCCGACGACAACTACGTCGAATTCCTCACCCTGCCGGCCTACGACCAGATCGACTGATCAGTCGATGCGCCACTCGTGGGCACACTTGCGGCAGCTCACGATCATGAATCTGGGCGTCGCGCCGACCAGGCGGTAAAGGCCATAGGTGCCGCAGGCCTCGCACGTCGAACGCTCGGCCAGATGCTGCGCCCGCAGCAGCATCCGCAGATAGCGCGCGAGCGCGTACCAGGCGATTGCGCCCGCCGCAAATGCCACCATCAGCACGATCGCTGCCTGCGCGCCGAACGCGCGCCCGGCGAGGTCCTCCAGCAGGGCGAACATGCCGAAACCGCTGACCAGGCAGGCCACGAGCCAGGCGTGGCTGGCGTAGAGCTGGCGCTCGTACCAGCGCCTGAAGCCGAGCTTGCCGATGGAGCCGGCCGGATTCATGCCGCGTATTGTAAATCTGCGCCTTTGCGCCGGGGCCTAGCCGACGCGTAACTCGACAACCGCCGGCGCATGGTCTGACGGGCGCTCCAGCTTTCGCGGCGCCTTGTCGATGGTGCTGGCCGTGCAACCCTGCGCCAGCGGCGGCGACAGCAGGATGTGGTCGATGCGCAGTCCGGCATTGCGGCGAAACCCCAGCATGCGGTAGTCCCACCAGGAGAAGATCTTCTCGGGCTGCTCGAACAGGCGGAAGCTGTCCTGCAGGCCCAGGGCGAGCAGCTCCCGCCACGCCGCGCGCTCGGGGTCGGAGACGTGCACCTGGCCTTCCCAGGCCTTCGGGTCGTGCACGTCGCGATCTTCCGGCGCGACGTTGAAGTCGCCGGCCACCACCAGGCGCGGGTGCTTCGTGAGTTCTACCCGCAAGTACTCGCGCAGCCCCGCGAACCAGCGCAGCTTGTACTCGTACTTCTCGGAGCCCACCGCCTGCCCGTTCGGGCAGTACACGCAAACCACGCGCAAGCCCTGCACGCCGGCCGCGATGACACGCTTTTGCTCGTCGGCGAATCCGGGCAGGTCCATGGCGATTTCGGCGAGCGGCGAGCGCGCGAGGATGGCGACGCCGTTGTAGGTTTTCTGGCCGTTGACCGCGCACGCGTAGCCCGCGTCCGCAAGCGCCGCGAGCGGAAACCCGGCGTCCGCGGACTTCAGTTCCTGCAGGCAGACGACGTCCGGCTGCGCGGCGGCGAGCCAATCGAGCAGCTGCGGCAGGCGCACCTTGATGGAATTCACGTTCCACGTCGCGAGCTTCATGCCGGCGACGCTGCGGACGCTAGCGCGGCGTGTAGGGACCGACCGCGGGTTCCTCGGCGGGCGGCGCGTCGCCGGACGGGGCGGGCGGCGCCGGCTTGGGCTCGGCCTGGCTGCGCGGCGGCAGAATGCCGGTGCGCGGGTAGCCCGCGTTGTCGAGCAACGCATGGTAGGCGCCCTGCTCGAAGCCTTTCTGCACGCTGGTGCCGACCGTGATGGCAGGCACGGAAAGGCTGCCCACGGATTTCTTCAGCTCCTCGGCCTGCTGCTCGTTGCTTACGCTCACCTCGCGGAAGGGCACACCGCGCTGGTTGAGCAGCGCCCGCGCGAAGCCGCAGGGTGCGCATTCGGGCGCGGTGTAGAGCGTTACCGGGTAGTTCTTCGCCGCGAGCTGTACCGCGTAAGGCTGATTGGCCGAGGCCGCAGCGGGCGTCACATCCACCGCGCGCTTGCGCACGTCCTTCGCCGAGGGCGGCGGCGGCGTGTCGGTGACGTGCACGCGGCCCTTGTCGTCGGTCCAGCGGTACAGCTGCGCGCTGGCGGCGCACGCGGCGCCCAGCAGCACGGCAAAGATCACGGTGCGCATGCGCGATCCTCCAGATTTTCCTGCCGTTGCCCCTACGTGGCGATCATACCACTGTGCCGCAGCAACGCCTCCACGCTCGGCTCGCGCCCGCGGAAGGCGCGGAACGATTCCGCAGCGGGGCGGCTGCCGCCGACCGCGAGCACCTCGTCGCGAAAGCGCGCGCCGGTGGGCGCATCGAGAACGTCGCGCGCTTCCTCGAATGCGGCATAGGCGTCGGCCGAGAGCACCTCGGCCCACTTGTAGCCGTAGTAGCCCGCGGCGTAGCCGCCCGCGAAGATGTGCGAGAAGCTGTTGGGAAACCGGTTCCACTCGGGCGGCACCAGCACCGCGATGCGCGCGCGCACTTCGCGCAGCAGGTCGAGCACGCTCGACTGCGCGGCCGGCTCGAAATTCCAGTGCAGCCGCATGTCGAACACGGCGAACTCGATCTGGCGCAGCATGGCAAGCCCGGACTGGAAGTTCTTCGCCGCGAGCATCTTGTCGTAGAGCGCGCGCGGCAGCGGCGCACCCGTGTCGACGTGGCGCGTCATGTGGCGCAGCACGTCCCATTCCCAGCAGAAATTCTCCATGAACTGGCTGGGCAGTTCGACGGCGTCCCATTCGACGCCGTTGATGCCCGAGACCGCAAGGTCATCGACCTGCGTCAGCAGATGGTGCAGGCCGTGACCGAACTCGTGGAACAGCGTCAGCACTTCGTCGTGCGTGAACAGGGCGGGCTTGCCGCCGACCGGGCGCGAGAAGTTGCACACCAGGCGCGCAATCGGCGCCTGCATGCTGTCGCCGCGGCGCCGGCGCGAGACGGCATCGTCCATCCACGCGCCCCCGCGCTTGGTATCGCGCGCGTACAGGTCCATGTAGAACTGGCCAACGAGCGCGCCGCGCGCGTCGCGCATATCGAAAAAGCGCACCTCGTCGTGCCAGAGCGGCGCGCGGGCGGGCGCAATGCGCACCCCGTACAGCGTCTCCACGAGCCGATACAGTCCCGCCAGCACGGCGTCCTCGGGAAAATACTGCTTCACCTCCTGGTCGGAGAACGCATAGCGCCGCTGGCGCAGCTTTTCCGAGGCGAACGACAGGTCCCAGGCCTCGAGCCGGGCAAGGCCCAGCTCATCGCGCGCGAAAGCCTGCAATTCCGCGAGGTCGCGCTCGGCATGCGGGCGCGCGCGCCGCGCCAGGTCCTCCAGGAACTCGATCACCTGCGCTGGCGAATCGGCCATCTTGGGCACCAGCGAAAGCTCGGCGTAGCTCGGGTAGCCGAGCAGCCGCGCCGCCTCGCGCCGCAGGGGCAGAATGCTCGAAATGAGCGGCGTGTTGTCGAGCTCGGGCTTGCCGAACTCGGAGGCGCGCGTAGCGCTGGCGCGGTACATCGCTTCGCGCAGTGCGCGATCCTCCGCATGCTGCATCACCGGCAGGTACGAAGGCATGTGCAGCGTGAATTTCCAGCCGCTCGCGCCATCCTGCTGCGCCGCCTGCAGGACGTCCGGCGGGATGCCGGCGAGGCGCGCTTCGTCCTCGATGACGATGGCGAAGGCGTTGGTGGCGTCGAGCAGATTCTCGGAAAACTTCGCCCCCAGGCGCGCCAGTTCGTCCTGGATCTGCGCATAGCGCGGCTTCACTTCGGCCGGCAGCTCGGCGCCGCCGAGGCGAAAGTCGCGCAGCGCGTTCTCGACGATGCGCTGCCGCGCGAACGTGAGGGCGGCGAACGCCGGCGAGTCGCGCAGCGCGCGGTACTTCGCGAACAGCGCCTCGTTGTGACCGAGCTCGGTCCAGAACTGGGTGAGCTTCGGCAGGTTCTCGTTGTAGGCCGCGCGCAGCTCCGGGTTGTCGAGCACCGCGTGCAGGTGCGACACCAGTCCCCAGGCGCGCCCCAGGCGCTCGCTCGCGTCTTCGAGCGGTTCGATGAACGTCTCCCACGCCGGCGGCGCCTGCTCGGCGCGCGCCACCGCGGCGCGCGCCTCGGCGAGGAGCAGGTCGATGGCGGGCGCAACGTGCGCGGGGCGGACATCCGCGTAGCGCGGCAATCCGGAAAATTCGAGCAATGGGTTATCGGGCAGTTTGTCCAATGGCGAGCTCCGTGGCGCGTACCGTGTTGGCGACCAGCATGGCGACGGTCATCGGCCCGACGCCACCCGGCACCGGGGTGATCCAGCCGGCGCGTTGCGCGACCGCCGCGGCATCGACGTCGCCCACCAGCTTGCCGTCCCCGCCACGGTGAATGCCCACATCGACGACGCAGGCTCCGGGCTTGACCATGTCCGCGCCCACGAGGCGCGGCTCGCCCGCGGCGGCGACCAGCACATCGGCCTGGCGCGCCAGTGCGGCCAGATGTGCGGTCTTGGAATGGCAGATGGTGACGGTGGCATCGTTTTGCAAGAGCAGGAGCGCCAGCGGCTTGCCAACGATGCTCGAGCGGCCGATGACCACGGCGTGCCGGCCGGCAAGGGGCACCGCCGCGTGCTCCAGCAGGCGCATGATACCCGCCGGGGTGCACGGCACGAACCGCGGCGTGCCGCGCAGCAGCAGACCGAGATTGTGGGCGTGGAATCCGTCGACGTCCTTTGCCGGCGATACCGCCGCCAGCACGCGTTCGGCATTCACCCCGCGCGGCAGGGGCAGCTGCACCAGGATCCCGTGCACGCGCGCATCGCCATTCAGCGCGGCGATGCGCTCCAGAACGGCGGCTTCGGCAACGTCCGCCGGCAACTCGTGCAACTCCGAGCGAACGCCGGTCTCTTCGCAGGCGCGGACCTTGTTTCGCAGGTAGATATGCGAGGCCGGATTGTCGCCCACGACGACGGCCGCCAGTCCCGGGCGCGCGCCGCGCGCAGCGAGCGCCTCGACCGCGGGCTTGAGGGTGGCGCGCACCTGTGCGGCGAGCGCCTTGCCGTCGATGATCTTCGCTGCCATGTGTTGCATAATACGATGACCCGCCGCGCAGCCCGAAAGCCATAAGCTGGAGGAATTGATGTCCGCCGTTCCCCAACACCCCGCAGCGAACGACAGCGACACGCTCGAAACCCAGGAATGGCTCGACGCACTGGAGGCCGTTCTCGAGCGTGAGGGGCCGGAGCGCGCGCATTTCCTGCTCGAGCGCCTGGTGGAGAAGGCGCGCACGAGCGGCGCCTACATTCCGTTCTCCGCGAACACGGCCTACCTCAATACCATCCCGCCGCACCTCGAGGAGCGCTCGCCGGGCGACGTGACGCTCGAGGAGCGCATCCGCTCGATCTGCCGCTGGAATGCGATGGTGATGGTAGTGCGCGCGAACAAGAACGACGACGAGCTCGGCGGCCACATCGCGAGCTTTGCGTCGGTCGGCACGCTGTTCGGCACCGGCCAGCAGCATTTCTGGCACGCGCCGCACGAAGGCCACGGCGGCGACCTGGTGTACTTCCAGGGCCATTCCTCGCCCGGCGTGTACGCGCGGGGCCTGCTCGAGGGCCGGCTCACCGAGGAGCAGCTCAACAACTTCCGCCGCGAGGTCGACGGCAAGGGCGTGTCGTCCTACCCGCATCCCTGGCTGATGCCGGATTACTGGCAGTTCCCGACGGTGTCGATGGGCCTGGGGCCGATCCAGGCGATCTACATGGCGCGCTACCTCAAGTACCTGCATGCGCGGGGCCTGGCCGACACCGCGAACCGCAAGGTGTGGGTATTCTGCGGCGACGGCGAGATGGACGAGCCCGAGTCGCTCGGCGCAATCGGCATGGCCGCGCGCGAGAAGCTCGACAACCTGGTGTTCATCGTCAACTGCAACCTGCAGCGCCTGGACGGCCCGGTGCGCGGCAACGGCAAGATCATCCAGGAGCTGGAAGGCGATTTCCGCGGCGCCGGCTGGAACGTGATCAAGGTGATCTGGGGCTCGTACTGGGATCCGCTGTTCGCGCGCGACACGGAAGGGCGGCTGCTGCGCGTTATGGAAGACACCGTCGACGGCGAGTACCAGAACTACAAGGCGAACGACGGCGCATTCGTGCGCAAGCACTTCTTTGGCAAGGACCCGAAGGTGCTGGAGCTCGTGTCGCGCATGACCGACGAGGACATCTGGCGCCTGAACCGCGGCGGGCACGATCCGCACAAGATCTACGCGGCGTATGCGGCGGCGGTGAAGCACAAGGGCCAGCCGAGCGTGATCCTCGCCAAGACCATCAAGGGCTACGGCCTGGGCAAGCAGGGCCAGGCGAAGAACCCGACGCACCAGCTGAAGAAGGTCGACACGGCGACCATCAAGGAGATGCGCGACAGCTTCAACATGCCGATCCCGGACGACAAGCTCGACGAGCTGCCGTTCTACGTGCCGGCGCCGGATTCGCCGGAAATGAAATACCTGCACGAGCGGCGCAAGGCGCTCGGCGGCTTCCTGCCGCAGCGCCGGCGCAAGGCCGACGCGGCGCCCGCGGTGCCGCCGCTTTCCGCGTTCGATGCCGTGCTCAAGGGCTCCGGCGAAGGCCGCGAAATCTCGACCACCATGGCGTTCGTGCGGTTGCTCACCGCGCTGGTGCGCGACAAGGATATTGGCAAGCGCATCGTGCCCATCGTGCCCGACGAGGCGCGTACCTTCGGCATGGAAGGCATGTTCCGGCAGCTGGCCATCTTCGCGCCGGAGGGTCAGAAGTATGAGCCGGTCGACCGGGACCAGGTGATGTACTACCGCGAGGACAAGGCGGGACAGATCCTGGAAGAGGGCATCAACGAGGCGGGCGCGTTTTCCTCCTGGATCGCGGCGGCCACCTCCTACAGCCACTCCAATGCGCTGACGGTGCCTTTCTACATCTTCTACTCCATGTTCGGCATGCAGAGGATCGGCGATCTGGCCTGGGCGGCGGCGGATCAGCGCGCGCGCGGTTTTCTCCTCGGCGCCACGGCCGGCCGCACCACGCTGAACGGCGAAGGCCTGCAGCACGAGGATGGGCACTCGCACATCCTGTCGTCGGTGATCCCGAACTGCGTGTCCTACGACCCGACCTACGGCTACGAGCTGGCGGTGATCGTGCACGACGGCCTGCGTCGCATGGTCGAGGAGCAGGAGGACGTTTACTACTACCTCACGGTCATGAACGAGAACTACGAGCACCCGCCGATGCCGCAAGGGGTCGAGGAGGGCATCCTCAAGGGCATGTACCTGCTGCGCGAATCGAAGTCCAAGGCCAAGGCGCGCGTGCAGCTCCTCGGTTCGGGCACCATCCTGCGCGAAGTCGAGGCCGCCGCCGAGTTGCTGGAAAAAGACTGGGGCGTAGCCGCCGACGTGTGGAGCGCGACCAGTTTCACCGAGCTCAGGCGCGAGGGGCTCGCCGCGGACCGCTGGAACCTGCTGCATCCCGAGGACAAACCGCGTACGCCGTACGTGACGGCGGCGCTGTCGAAGCGCCCGGCGGGACCGGTGGTTGCTTCGAGCGACTATATGAAGACCTTTGCCGACCAGATCCGGCCGTTCGTGCCGCGCGAGCGCGTGTATCGCGCTCTCGGCACCGACGGCTTCGGCCGCTCCGACTCGCGCGCCAAGCTGCGGCATTTCTTCGAGGTGAATCGCACCTTCGTGGTCATTGCGGCGCTGAAGGCGCTCGCCGAGCAAGGCGAGGGCAAGGCGAAGGCCGCGGCCGACGCCATCAAGAAATACGGCATCGATCCCGGCAAGCCGGATCCGACGACGGTATGAAGGAAATCAACGTCCCCGACATCGGGGATTTCAAGGACGTCGAGGTCATCGAGGTCCTGGTGAAGGCGGGCGACACGATCGCTGCCGAGCAGTCGCTCATCACCGTGGAGTCGGACAAGGCGACGATGGAAATCCCGGCGCCCGGGGCCGGCGTGGTGAAGGAAATGCGCGTCAAGGTCGGGGACAAGGTGTCGCAGGGCTCGCCGATTCTCATGCTCGACGAAACCGGGGACGCCGCAAAGGAATCGCCCGCGCCCGAGAAGGCCAAGGGCGCGCCGACGCCACAGCCGTCCAAGGCGACCCCGGCGCCCGCGGCATCGAGTTCAGGCCCGACGACGGTCGAGGTGCCCGACATCGGCGACTTCAAGGACGTCGCGGTGATCGAGGTGCTAGTGAAGCCGGGCGACACCGTGGCGCCCGAGCAGTCGCTCATCACCGTCGAGTCGGACAAGGCGACCATGGAGATTCCGTCGCCCGCCGCGGGCACGATCAAGGAACTGAAGATCAAGGTCGGCGACAAGGTGTCTCAAGGCTCGCCGATCCTGGTCCTGGAAGCGGGCGCAGCGCCGGCGAAACCGGCGGCGCGCGCGCCCGTGGCGCAGGCAGCATCCGCGCTCCCGGTCTCGGCACCCCACCGACCCCCCGTTCCGCTCGAGCCCAAGGAAGCCACGCAGACCAAGCCGCACGCCAGCCCTTCGGTGCGCAAGTTCGCACGCGAACTGGGCGTGGATCTCGCACGCGTGAAAGGCAGCGGGCCGAAGAGCCGCATCGTGCACGCGGATGTGCAGGCGTTTGTGAAGGGCGCGCTCGCCGCGGTGCCGGCGCCGGCGGCCAAAGGCACCGGGTTGCCGTTCAATCTGCCCGCCTGGCCGGACGTGGACTTCGCCAAGTTCGGACCGGTGGAAGCAAAGCCGCTGACGCGCTTGCAGAAGCTCTCGGGCCCGAACCTGCACCGCAACTGGGTCGCGATACCGCACGTCACGCAGTTCGACGAGGCTGACATTACGGATCTGGAAGCGTTCCGCAAGTCGAACACCGCCGAGACCGAGAAGCAGGGCTTCAAGCTCACCATGCTCGCCTTCCTGGTCAAGGCCTGCGTGACCGCGCTGCGCCAGCATTCGAACCTCAACGCCAGCCTCGATCGCGGTGGCGAGAACCTGATCCTGAAGAAGTACTACAACATCGGCGTGGCAGTGGACACGCCGGATGGGCTGGTGGTGCCGGTGGTGCGCGATGCCGACCGCAAGGGCGTGTTCGACGTGGCCCGCGAGCTCGCGGAGATCTCGAAGCTGGCGCGCGACAAGAAGCTCAAGCCGGGCGACATGCAGGGCGGCACCTTCTCCATCTCGAGCCTCGGCGGCATCGGCGGCACGGCCTTTACGCCGATCATCAACGCGCCCGAGGTGGCGATCCTCGGCGTGTCGCGCTCGGCGCTGCGTCCCGTGTGGACCGGGAAGGAGTTTTCGCCCCGGCTGATGCTGCCGCTGTCGCTCTCCTACGACCACCGCGTGATCGACGGCGCGGCCGCAGCGCGATTCACCGCCTATCTCGCCAGCGTGCTGGGCGACATCCGGCGCTCGCTCCTGTAGATGGCCGACCTCGACTGCGACGTCATGGTGCTTGGTGCGGGGCCTGGCGGCTACTCGGCGGCTTTCCGCGCCGCCGACCTCGGCCTGAAGACCGTGCTGGTCGAGCGCTACCCGGTTCTGGGCGGCGTGTGCCTGAACGTCGGCTGCATTCCATCGAAGGCGCTCCTGCACACCGCGGCCGTGATGGATGCGGCGCGCGCGCTTGCGGATCACGGCGTTAACTTCGGCGACCCCAAGGTCGACCTCGACAAGCTGCGCGCCTTCAAGGAAAAGGTGGTCGGCAAGCTGACCGCCGGCCTGGCGGCGATGGCGAAGATGCGCAAGGTGACGGTGCTGCAGGGCGTGGGCGCGTTCGCCGGCGCCAACCAGCTGGCGGTCGATGGCAAGGAAAAATCGAACGTGCGCTTCGCCAAGGCGATCATCGCCGCGGGCTCGCAGTCGGCGAAATTGCCGTTCCTTCCCGAGGATCCGCGCGTCGTCGATTCCACCGGCGCGCTGGAGCTGAGAAGCGCGCCGAAGAATCTGCTGATCATCGGCGGCGGCATCATCGGCCTGGAGATGGGCACGGTGTACTCCACCCTGGGTGCGCGGCTCGACGTCGTCGAGATGATGGACGCGCTCATGCTGGGCGCCGACCGCGACCTGGTCGCGGTATGGCAGAAATTCAACGCCAAGCGCTTCGACAACGTGATGCTGAAATCGAAGACCACCAAGGCCGAGGCGCTGAAGGAGGGCATCCGCGTCTCGTTCGAGGGCCAGGAGGCGAAGACGTACGACCTGGTTCTGGTCTCCGTGGGCCGCGTGCCGAACGGCAAGAAAATCGGTGCCGACAAGGCGGGCGTGCGTGTGGACGAACGCGGCTTCATCCCGGTGGATACGCAGATGCGTACCAACGTGCCACACATCTTCGCCATCGGCGACATCGCCGGCAATCCGATGCTCGCGCACAAGGCGGTGCACGAGGCGCACGTGGCGGCCGAGGCGGCCGCCGGGCAGAAATCGCATTTCGATGCGAGAGTGGTACCCGCGGTAGCTTACACGGACCCCGAGATCGCCTGGGTCGGGCTCACAGAGGACGAGGCGAAGAAGGCGGGAACGAAGGTCGGCGTGGCCAAGTTTCCGTGGACGGCGTCCGGGCGCGCCATCGCCAACGCGCGCGACGAGGGCTTCACCAAGCTCTTATTCGACGCCGAGACGCACTGCCTGCTCGGCGGCGGTATCGTCGGTACTGGCGCGGGGGACCTGATCAGCGAGCTGGCGCTCGCCGTGGAAATGGGTGCCGACGCCACCGACATCGGCAAGACCATCCATCCGCACCCGACCGTGTCCGAGTCGATCGGCATGGCGGCCGAGGCGTTCGAGGGCGTCTGCACCGACCTGCCGCCGCAGAAGAAGAAATGACGCAGGACGAATTGAAGCAGCTTGTCGCCCGCGAGGCGCTGAAGCACGTGGTCGAAGATGCCGTGGTCGGCGTCGGCTCGGGGTCGACGGTCAACTTCTTCATCGACGCGCTCGCCGGCATCAAGGGCCGCATCGAAGGGACGGTGGCGGCATCCGAGACGAGCGCCGCTCGCCTGAAGAAGCACGGCATCCGCGTCTTCGACCTGAATTCCGTGGACGAGCTGCCGGTGTACGTGGACGGCGCCGACGAAGTGAACGAGCACCTCTACATGGTGAAGGGCGGCGGCGGCGCGCTCACGCGCGAAAAGATCATCGCCGCCGTGGCGAAGCGGTTCGTGTGCATCTGCGACGCTTCCAAGCTGGTCGGCGTGCTGGGCAAATTCCCGTTGCCGGTCGAGGTGATCCCGATGGCGCGCGGCCATGTCGGGCGCGAGTTGCGCAAGCTCGGCGGCCATCCCGAGCTGCGCGAAGGGTTCAAGACCGATAACGGCAACCTGGTCATCGACTGCCACGGCCTCGTCATCACGGATCCGCCACGGTTGGAAGCGGACCTCAACAACATCGCTGGTGCGGTTACCAATGGCCTCTTTGCCCGCCGCCCGGCCGACCTGCTGCTACTGGGAGAAGCCGGCGGGGTACGCGCACTGAGCGCCCGAAAAGCGTAACATTCCAATCATATCAACATGATAGGCTGAGTGGTAATGCCCGAGCATACCTCCAAGCAATTCGACGCCGAGCTGGAAGCCGTGCGTTCGCGCGTGCTGCAGATGGGCGGACTCGTCGAGGAGCAGATCATCCGCGCCATGGAGGCCCTCGCGGCCGGTGACATGCCGCAGATCGAAAAGGTGATCGCCGACGACCATCGCGTCAACGCCATGGAAGTCGAGCTCGACGAGCTGTGCAGCCACATCATCGCGCGCCGCCAGCCGGCGGCCGTCGACCTGCGGCTGCTGATGACGGTGATCAAGACCATCACCGATCTCGAGAGGATCGGCGACGAGGCGGAAAAGATCGGCCGCATGGCGAAGCTCATCCATACCGCCGAGCGCCAGCACATGCCGCGCATGGACCTGTCGCCGATGGCCGAGCGGGCGCTGGCGATGCTGCGCCAGTCGCTGGACGCGTTCGCACGCCTCGACGTGTCGGAGGCGATGCGCGTGGTGAAGCTGGACAGCGAGGTCGACGACGCCTTCCGCGCCATCATGCGCCAGCTGATCACCTTCATGATGGAGGATCCGCGCACCATCACGCGCTCGCTCGAGATCCTGTTCATCGCCAAGGCCATCGAGCGCATCGGCGACCACGCCAAGAACATGGCCGAATACGTGGTCTACATGGTCAAGGGGCGCGACGTGCGCCACACCTCGATTGAAGAGGTGGAGAAGGAAATACTGCAGTAAATAGGGACAGACCCCATTCTTCTCATTTGAGATAAATGGGGTCTGTCCCTATTTTGTTGGCGGCACGTAACCTGAGGCCGCGTCGGCGCCTTCGCCGAAGAAGTGCTTTTCCATCTGCTCGGCGAGGTACTTGCGCGCCCGCGCGTCCGCCAGGTTCAGGCGGTTTTCGTTCACCAGCATGGTCTGGTGCTTGAGCCACTGCGCCCACGCCTCCTTCGACACGTTCTCGAAGATGCGCTTGCCGAGCTCGCCCGGGTAGGGCGGGAAGTCCAGACCATCGGCCTCGCGGCCGAGCTTGATGCATTTCACCGTTCTCGCCATGGCAATCAGATCCGCTTGAGGAACACTTTGGAACCGCGCTTCCAATTATAGAGCGCCTGTCGCTCGCCGGGCAGCGCCAAGGGGTCGGCGGCCTTGAAGCCCTGCGCCAGGAACCAGTGCGCCGCCCGCGTGGTGAGCGCGAACAGGCGCCGCACTTTCATCGTCCGCGCGCGCGCCTGGCATGCCTGTAGCAGCCGCTCGCCATGGCCCGCATCGCGCGCCTCCGGGGCCACCGCGAGGCAGGCGAGTTCGGCGCTTTTCTCGGGCAGCGGATAGATCGCCGCGCAGCCGAGGATCGCGCCGTCGTGCTCGAGCACGACGAAATTGGCAATCTCCCGCTCCAGGCGCTCGCGGCCGCGCTTCACCAGCGTGCCGTCGGCCTCGAGCGGTTCGATCAGGCCGAGGATGCTGCCGACGTCTTCGATGCGCGCCTCGCGCAGCCGTTGCATGGGCTCGGCGGTGATCATGGTGCCGACACCCGAGTGCGTGAACAGTTCCAGCAGCGCGGCCCCGGGGGTGCGCCGCGAAATCAGGTGCGCCCGGCCCACGCCGGCGGCGAGCGCGGCCAGCGCGTGGCGCAGGGCGCCCGTGGCGTGCGCGCCGAGGTCGGCCTTCTTCAGCAGTGCCTCGGCCTCGCGCGCGGTGAGTTCGCCGATCACCGCGCCTTTCTTGTTCGCGGGCAGCCGGTCGACGAAGAGGAGCAGCTTGTCCGCGCCGAGCGCGGCGGCGACGTTCTGCGCCACGTCCTCCCAGGACAGGTTGAAGACCTCGCCGGTCGGCGAGTAGCCGATGTGCGGCACCAGCACCACTTCGCCGGCCTCCAGGCGCCGGGCGATGGCCGTCGCATCGACCTTGCGCACGAGGCCGGTGAACTGGTAGTCGACGCCTTCGACCACGCCGATCGGCTGCGCGGCGATGTAGTTGCCCGACGCGACGCGGATCCCGGCGCCGGCCATCGGCGAACTGGGCAGGCCTTGCGAGAGCAGGGCCTCGATTTCCACGCGCAGCGCCCCCGCCGCGTGCTTCACCGCGACCAGCGCCGCCCCGCCGGGGACGCGCAAGCCCCTGGCATAGCGCGAGCGCAGGCCCTTGGCCTTCATCTCGGCCTCGATCTGCGGGCGCGCGCCGTGCACCAGCACCAGCCGGATGTCGAGCGCGGCGAGCAGGTTCACGTCCTGGATGAACCGCGCGAAGCGCGCGCGCTCGGTGATCAGCTCGCCGCCGAAGCCGATGACGAAGGTGCGCCCGCCGAAGGCGTGCAGGTAGGGCGCGGTCTGGCGGAACCAGCGGACGAACTCTTCGGGCTTGACGGGCGCGGTCATGGGCTCGCGCGCGATTCTAAGGCAAGGCTCAGAAATCGCCCGCGAGCGCGTTGAGCGCGGCGAGCGCCGCGATGGCGGCGGTTTCGGTGCGCAGCACCCGCGGTCCCAGGCGCACGGGCACGAAACCGGCCTCCACCAGCATCGCTTCCTCGTCCTCACCGAAGCCTGCTTCCGGCCCGGAGGCGAGCGCGGCGGCGCCGTCGAGCCGCGCCGCGGCGGCACGCATGCCGAGCTCGGCCTGGGGCGACAGCAGCAGGCGCGCACCGCCGCCGGCGGTTGCCCGGCAGTACTCGGCAAGCGGCAGGACCGGCAGCACCTCGGGAACGCGGTTGCGGCCGCACTGCTCGCAGGCGGCGACCGCCACGCGCCGCCAGTGCGCGCGCTTCAATTCGGCGCGCTCGCCGGTGATGCGTCCGGTCGAGCGCGCGGCGAGCACCGGCTGCAGCGCGGCAACGCCGAGCTCGGTCGCCTTCTGCACGGTGAAATCCATTTTCTCGCCCGCGGATACCCCTTGCACCAGCGTCACGGCGAGCGGCGATTCGCGCTCCAGCGACCGGTGCTGGAGCACATCGACCGTCACGCGCAGGCGGTCCATGGCGGCGATGCGTCCCGCATATTCGCCGCCGCGGCCGTTGAACAGCACCACCTCGTCGCCCGGGCGCATGCGCAGCACGTGCACCGCGTGATGCGCCGACGCTTCGGGCAGCGGCGCAACGCCGCCGGCGCGCAACGCCCCTTCCATGTAGAAGCGCGCTATGCGTGCGGGCTTTTCGTGCATGCCCGGATTCTGCATGAAGCTGGCACGGCGCGCGCTAGAGCACGGGCAGGCAGACGCTCGTACCGTCGAGCGGCGCGACGCGCACGTCGACGCCGTACACCTGGCGCAGGTTATCGGCCGTAATCACCTCCGCGGGCGTGCCCTGGCGCAGGGCGCCGCCGCGCGCGAGCAGCAGCACGCGGCTCGCGGCGAGGAACGCCTGGCTCGGGTCGTGCGAGGAAAACACGACCGCGTAGCCCTCGGCGGCGAGGCGCCGGATCTCTCGCAGCACGCGCACCTGGTTGCCGAAATCGAGGCTCGCCGTGGGCTCATCGAGCACCAGCGCGCGCGCGCCCTGCGCCAGCGCGCGCGCGATCATGGTGAGCTGGCGCTCGCCGCCCGAGAGCTCGGTGACGACGCGCTCGGTGAGCTCACCGATGCCGAGCGCCTCGATGGCGCGTTCCGCTGCGGCCCGGTCAGCGGCCCCGGGCGCGGCAAACAGGCCGATGTGCGCCGTACGCCCCATCAGCACGACATCGCGCACCGTGAACGCGAACTGCGCGACGTGCCCCTGCGGCACGTAGCCCACGCGGCGCGCTACGTCGCCGCGAGCAAGCGCGGCTAGCGCCTGCCCTTCGAGCCGCACCTCGCCTTCCTGGGGCACGAGCAGACCGAGGAGGGTGCGAAACAGGGTCGTCTTGCCGCCGCCGTTCGGCCCCAGCACGCACAGCACCTCGCCCGCGGCCAGCTCCAGGTCGAGTCCGCGGCCGACCGCGCGCCCCGGGTAGCCGTAACCGAGCGCACGCGCCTCGATCTTTACTGCCACGCGCGCCTCGCGGTGGCGAACAGCCACAGGAAGAAAGGCGTGCCGATCAGTGCGGTGAGCACCCCCGGCGGGATTTCGATCGGCGCCGCCGTACGGGCGAGGGTGTCCACGGCGAGCAGGAACGCCGCGCCGAGCACCATGGAAAGCGGCAGCAACCGGGAGAACTCGGGACCGACGAGCATGCGGGCGGCGTGGGGAATCAGCAGCCCCACCCAGCCGATGATGCCGGAGATGGCGACGGCGGCCGCGGTCATCAGCGTGGCCGCGCACACCACCGCCAGCCGCAGCCGCCCCACCGGCACGCCAAGCGCACGCGCCTCGTCGTCGCTGAGCGAAAGCAGGTTCATGCGCCAGCGAAGGAGATACAAGGGCAGGAGCCCCGCCAGCGCGAACGGCGCTGCCAGCGCCAGGTCGGACGGCGCCACCGCGGCCAGGCTGCCGAGCAGCCAGTAGGTGATCGCCGGCAGCTGGTTGTACGGGTCGGCGAGATACTTGAGGAGCGCGAGGAGCGCGCCGAACAGCGTGCCGAGGACGATACCGGCGAGGATCAGCGACAGGACGGGGTCCTGGCGGCGCACGTTCGCGCCTACCGCATAGACCATGCTGACCGCGGCCAGGCCGCCGGCAAAAGCGCCGAGCTGGATGACGAGCGCGCTCTGCGAAAAGAATATGCCGAGCACCGCGCCCAGTGCGGCGCCCGCGGAGACGCCGAGGATGTCGGGCGAAACGAGCGGATTGCGGAACATGCCCTGGTAGGCGGTGCCGGCAGCGGCGAGCGACGCGCCCACCAGCAGCGCGGCGAGGATGCGCGGCCCGCGCACCTGCAGCACCACGGTCTCCACCGAGGGCGCGATGCTGTAGCTCGCACCGAAAAGCTTGTTGGCGGCGAGCTGCGCGAGCTCGCCCGCCGAAATCGGGAAGCGCCCGAACGCAAAGGCGAGCGCCGTCAGCAGGACCAGCAGCAGAATCGCAAAGGCGTACGCGGAGGCGCGCGTGCGCCCGGTCACATCGTGGCGCCGACGACCCAGGGCGCGAATTCGTCCTCGCCGAAACCGAGCAGCTCCGACTTGCTCCGCTTGCCTGAGGCGGTTTCCAGGATCAGCTTGAAGATGCGCTCGCCGACCTGCTCCACGCTTTCGGCGCCGTCGACGATCGTCCCGCAGTTGACGTCCATGTCCTCTTCCATGTGCTGGTAGAGGCGCGTGTTGGTGGCGAGCTTGAGCGAAGGCGAGGGCTTGCAGCCGTACACCGAGCCGCGCCCGGTGGTGAAGCACACGACGTTGGCGCCGCCGGCAACATGGCCGGTGACCGATACCGGGTCGTAGCCCGGCGTATCCATGAACACGAACCCCTTCGCCGTCACTTTCTCGGCGAACTGGTACACGTCCACCAGGTTCATGGTGCCGCCCTTGGCCGCGGCGCCGAGCGATTTCTCGAGAATGGTGGTGAGGCCCCCGGCCTTGTTGCCGGGCGAGGGGTTGTTGTTCATCTCCATCTTGTTGCGCGCGGTGTAGTCCTCCCACCAGCGGATGCGCGCGAGCAGCTTCTCGGCCACTTCGCGCGACACCGCACGCCGCGTCAGCAGGTGCTCGGCGCCGTAGATCTCGGGCGTCTCGGAGAGGATCGGCGTGCCGCCGTGGCGCACCAGCAGGTCTGCCGCCGCGCCGAGCGCGGGGTTGGCGCTGATGCCGGAATAGCCGTCGGAGCCGCCGAACTCCAGGCCG
>Ga0224512_10002045_pt1 | contig 18786 bp, 21 predicted proteins | sample SF_May12_sed_USG_4_FD_169103 | JGI IMG/M metagenome (GOLD analysis project Ga0224512, IMG submission 169103) | Sediment microbial communities from San Francisco Bay, California, United States - SF_May12_sed_USGS_13 | ecosystem: Environmental > Aquatic > Marine > Sediment | place: USA... | reverse complement strand
GAAGCCGGTGCTGGTTTGACGCAGCGCAGTTGAGAGGTTGTAGTCCTCGCTCTGGTGGTGCACCGCATGTGCTGCCCACAAGATCGACATCTCATGGCTGAAACGGTGATACCAGTAGTAGCAGAAGTCCCAGGCAAGCGCGGCCGTAACCCAGAGCGCGATGCCGCCTGGCGACGTGTCAAATGAGTCCAGCGACAGGTTCAGAACGGCGAATTCTTCGAGCACGATTCCCCAGGCCAGTAGCGGCAACAGCTTGGTGAAATAGCCCAGTGTTGTGCTCAGAATTCCGGCACTCAGGCTGTTGATTGCGTCGTTAGCACGAAACAGGCTGCTGCGCCGGGCACGGTCGATGCCGAGTTCGAGCAGTATTGCCAACAGAAAAAACGGTGCGGCGATCGGGATCAGGTCCATCAGCGAATAGTAACGCCATCGGGCCCGGTTGCGGTAAGCTCCGCGGCGTGCCCGGCGAAGAGAATTCGATGATCAATCCCGCAGAGCTGCAACTGCTGCAAGATGCACTCGCCACACTGGCGAATGGGTATGACGAACTGCCGGCGTTTACCCCGGAATTCGATACCCAGGCAGCATCCGAGGTGCTGCAAATCGTCGCCGAACGAATGCAGGACAACTTCCCCTACTACCATCCACAATACGTCGGACAGATGCTCAAACCGCCGCATCCTGTTGCCCGGATTGCGTATGCGATGTCGCTCTGGGTCAACCCCAATAACCATGCGCTCGATGGTGGCAGAGCGAGTTCAGCGATGGAAAAGGAATGTATCGTTGATCTCGGGCGCATGTATGGCTGGAAAAACCCGCTCGGACATCTGACCGGCGGCGGCACGATGGCCAATCTCGAAGCGCTGTGGGTTGCCGGGCGCCTGCATCCCGGCAAGCGCGTCATCGCATCGAAGCAGGCCCACTATACCCACAGCCGCATCAGCGATGTGCTCGGTTTGCCGTTTTCATCCGTGGACATCGGTGACGACGGGCGTATGGATCTCGCCGCGATCGAGACGCTGCTTGCTGCAGGCGACGTCGGCACTGTCGTCGCCACGATCGGCAATACGGGACTCGGCGCCGTGGATCGCTTGCCACAGATCCTGGAACTGGCCCACCGGTACGATGCTCGTGTGCACGCCGACGCTGCGTACGGCGGCTACTTCGGCCTGGCAAGTGAACTGCATGACGACACAAGGGCCGCCTATGATCATCTGACCGAGGTCGATTCCCTTGTCGTCGATCCACACAAACATGGGCTGCAGCCATACGGTTGCGGGTGTGTGTTGTTCCGCGATGCGGGGGTGGGCCGCTTCTACAAGCATGACTCACCGTTCACCTATTTCAGTTCGGCCGAGTTGCATCTCGGCGAGATCAGCCTGGAGTGTTCACGTCCAGGCGCATCGGCGGTGGCGCTGTGGGCTACGCAGCAAATGTTTCCCCTGGAAAAAGGCGGACAACTTGCCGCATGGCTCGACCTGGGATTGCTGGCGGCCCGGGAATTCTGGCAGCGATTGAGTGTCAGTGACCACTACCAGCCACTGCTGCAGCCGGAACTCGATATCGTCGTCTATGCGGTTGCGGCCGACAATGCACAGCAGGCCAGCGACAGGTCCCGGCGTGTATTCTCTTTAGCGGCAAAAAGAGACCTGCACCTTGCGATGATCGAACTGCCCGTCGAACTGGTGCGCACCTGCCTGCCTGATCTCGAGGCGAACGCCGAAACGGTGACTTGCCTGCGATCGGTGCTGATGAAACCCGAGCACAAGGAATGGCTCGACGGGATCATGAAGATTCTCGACGAGTGCGCAGCCGCTATCTGACTGCGCGTGTCAGCATAAAGCCGACGTAGAAACAGGCGAAGCCACCAATCATCGTCACCATCAGGTAGGCAAACGAATTCAAGATCTCACTGCGCTGCAACATGGTGTGAATTTCCATGACCAGTGCCGATAAGGTCGTGAAGCTGCCGCAGAAGCCGATCGCAAACAGCAGGCGGTATTGGTCGGGCACGAAGCCAGCCTCGTTGAACCACGCTGCGCTGGCTACAAGCTGCGCGACGACCCCCATCACGAGGCATCCCAGCAAATTCGCGCCCAGGGTCCCCCACGGAAAGGCAATGTCTCTTTGCAGCATGACATTCAATGCGAACCGGGCCATTGCGCCAAGCGCGCCGCCGATCGCAACGAATGTGTACGACCAAAGAACAATGCGCATTGCTTAGCGTATGCCGAGGGTGTTGCGCGAGTCGTTGTACTCCTGCTCCATCCGCAGCACGAGATCACGTGTGGGCAGGATTTCTTCGATATTGCCAACGCCCTGCCCGGCACTCCAGATGTCCCGCCAGGCTTTCGCTTCGGCCTTATTGCGCTTACCGAAATCCATCGCGGCCTTGTCGCCACTCGGCAGATTGTCCGGATCGAGTCCGGCCTTCGCCACACTGCCTTTCAGGTAACTGCCGTGCACGCCGGAGAACAACGATGAATAGACGATATCCTCTGACTGGCTGGTGACGATCATCTCCTTGTACTCAGGTTGTGCATTGGCCTCCTCGGTCGCGATAAACCGCGTCCCGATATAGGCCAGATCGGCGCCAAGCGCCTGCGCGGCAAGGACATCGCCGCCACTCGTCATGCACCCCGAGAGGATGATAGCGCCGTCAAACTCGCGACGAATCTCTTTGACGAGTGCAAACGGGCTCGATGTCCCCGCATGCCCACCCGCACCGGCACAAACGGCGATGATGCCATCGACACCCTGCTGCATGGCTTTTCGTGCGTGACGCAGGTTGATCACGTCATGAAACACGAGACCACCGTATCCGTGCACGGCCTGAACGATCTCAGCCGGTGGTCGCAGGCTCGTGATGATGATCGGTACCTCGTGCTTCACGCAGGTTTCCATGTCGGCCGATAATCGATCGTTGCTCAGATGCGCGATCTGATTGACGGCGAAAGGCGCTACGGGCTCGTCCGGGTGCGCCGCCGAATACTCGGCGAGCGCTTCCTTGATTTCGCGAATCCACTCGTCCAGTTGCTCTTGTGGTCGCGCGTTGAGCGCAGGAAATGAACCGACTATGCCCGCCTTGCACTGTGCGATGACCAGCGCGGGATTGGAGACAATGAACATCGGTGCGCCGATCAAAGGCAAACGTAGTCTTCCCTCAAGTGCCGGAGGCATTCCCATCGATCTGTCCTTATTAATCAGGTGTTGTCGAGCATGAAGCTCGATTCGCAATCGGCAACAAGCACGTCGTCGACCGCGCGGCGAACTTCGCCCCTGAGTATCACCAGCCTGCGCCGCTCGTTTTCAATCCACCCTTTGAGTTTGAGTTTCTCACCAACGCGTGACGGTTGCCGATAGCGAACTTCGCAACGCGCAGTGTGCGCTTTGCGGCCCTGCTGGTACATGATGTTGGCTGTGACATCGTCGAGCGCCGTGTAAATGATGCCGCCGTGGACGGTGTCCTGAAATCCAACATGGTTTTCGGTTGGCGTGAACTCGGCTGTGCAGGCCTCGCCATCGAAGTGGAAATGTATTCTCAGGCCTATCGGGTTGTCCTGGCCACACGCAAAGCACATCGGTGCCGCTTCAATCTCATCGGACATGGGCGTCTCTTAAGGTACCTGCTCTGCGATTACCAGTTCGATATTGCTGTTTTCGGCCGGTTTGACTATTTGCGCTCCGAACCAGTCACCCGATTGCGCACTGGGTTGACCGGAAACAGAGACTCGCGCGACGAGTTCGAATTCGTCGAATCCTGACAGGGAACGGCCCGGCACCATCGACTCACGGTCACCAATGTCAACCCTGGCCGACAACTCCGACAGCCGCCGACGAACAACCGCTATCGGAGGCGACGGCTGCGCCGGGTCTCGCGCAATAATGAACACGATTGCCTCGGCAGGCACCGCGGCGGCAGCGGCAGCACTCAGCGCGAGTTGCGCACTGACAACAACACCTGGCCGATCAATTGGCAATTGTGCGGCAGACTGAGGGGTGGCCGAAGCTTCAGCCATCGCCGGCGGGGCTTCGCCCCGCCATTCTGCGATGCGTTGCTGGAGTATGCCTTGTATTTCGGCTGGCGGATTCAGGGCAAGCAACTGTTCCCAGCGACTCGCCGCGAGTTCCTTGTCATTCCGATTGAATGCGCCAATACCACCGTAGAAAAGAGCCTGCGGATTATTCGACTCCAGCGCCAGGGCATTCTCGAACAGAGATGCGATACGACCATCGATGCTCGCACCGGTATGCGCGAGCAACGCCTCGCCCAGTGAAACGAGCGACGCTGCGTCCCGCGCCGATTCAAGTTCAACAACCTTTTCGAATGTCTCGACCGCAGCGGCGTAATTGCCCATCGCCATGTACGAACGGCCCAGCATTTTCCAGCCATTCACATCACCGGGGTTGCTGGCAAGCCTCTCGGCCAGGGCCGCCACCGCCTCGTCCATGCCAGGCAGGTCCGCAGACCCTGACGCAGATAACTGATTCGGCTTGCCCTGGTAATAGTAAAGACCGGATGACAGCGCGACGACGAATACGACGGCAACGGCGATGAGCGGCGTCAATCCTTGTTGCTGCCGGTACAGCGGCCAGATCGCGAAGCCGACGGCGACCAGACTCATGATCCCGAGGAAAATCCATAACGTCATCTGAGTTACGCCCCTTCTGCCGGTTCGTCATCGATGGGCAACGCCATACGCCGTCGCACGATCCGCCACAACACGAATGCGCCACCCAATAGAAATAACGCTGGCGCAAGCCACAATATCAAGGTCTTGCCGCTCGCACGTGGCCGGTACAGCGCGAACTCTCCGTAGCGGTCGACGAGAAAATCAAATATCTCTGCATCGGTCATGCCCTCCTCCAGCATGCGCCGGATTTCCCGTCGCAGATCCGCCGCGAGGAACGCGTTCGAATCCTTGATGGTCTGATTCTGACACTTGAGGCAACGAACCTCATCGATGATCTTTTCGTATCTCGCCTGCAGTTCCGGGTCGTCCAACGACTCACTCGGGTCGATCGCGAATGCCGGCGTGGCCAGCAACAGCAATCCCAGTATGGCCAGTCGTGTCTTCATTGGGTATGTCTCGCAGCGTCGATCAGCGGCACGAAATTCTGCTCCCATAAATCGGGATTCAGCGGGCCAAGGTGCTTATACAACACGGTGCCGTCCGCTGCGACAAGGAACGTTTCGGGTGCACCGTAGACACCCCAGTCGATTCCAACCCTGCCATCTTCATCATAAGCGGAGTCGACGTAGGGATTGCCGAGTTGTTGCAGAAACCGTTGCGCCTCGGTTCGGTTGTCACGCCAGTTAAGGCCGTAAATCGGAATTGCGCCGCTCTGCGCCAGCTGCATCAGAAAGCCATGTTCCTGACGGCAACCAACACACCAGGTCGCCCAGACATTGAGGATTGCCATCTGATTCTCGAAGCTCGCCGAGCCAACGTTCTTGCCCGGATCGGTCAACGAGGGGAGTTCGAATTGTGGTGCCGGCTTCTGCAATAACGGCGACGGCAAATGACTGGGGTCCTTGCCCAGCCCAATCACGAATACGGGAATCAGAATCGCAAACGCGATCAACGGCACGAGGTATCTCGACATCAGGCTGGCTCCACCGCTGCCGACGATGCCCTCGACTCGGACGTCGCGCGCACCCGATAACGCCTGTCGCTGACGGCGATCAACCCGCCCAAGGCCATCACCAGTGCGCCAGCCCAGATAAAGCGAATCATCGGCTTGTACTGAATACGAACACTCCAGGTGTTGTTACCGAGCTGATCGCCCAGGGCGACAAACAAATCCTTGTTCCAGTCGACGTGTATGCCGGCCTCTGTCATCCAGTTTGTCTGCACCAGGTACTGGCGTTTCTGCGGTCTTATTTCAGTGATGAAATTACCGTCGCGACGTATTTCGACGACACCCTCTATTGCCGAGTAGTTTGGTCCCTGAACGTCGCGAAGTTCGCGCAGCTCGAACTGATGGCCCGCGACCTCCAGTGTTTCCCCGGGGCGCATCGTCATATCCGTTTCCACGTTGAATGCAGACACCACGGTCACGCCGATGATGAACATGCCGACTCCGAAATGCGCAACCGACATGCCGAGCACGGCCGGCGTGATTCGCGACGCACCCTCAGTCCGGCGTAAGGAACGAACCGGATCGATCAACGCGGTGCCCATTACCCAGAATGCGGCGATGACCCCGACGCTGACCATCACGCCGAAGCGACCGTACAGCAGCCCCGGTATCAGCACGCCGAGCGCGATCGCGGCGACTGCCACCATGCGCAATCGGCCCGCAAGCAGATTGCGTGGATCGTGACGCCACGCCGTGTGCATACCAATCCCCATCAGGAGCACCAGAGGCAACATCGGAATCAGGAATGCGATGTTGAAATATGGCGGGCCAATCGAGATCTTGCCGAGTTCGAGGACTTCGAACACGAGCGGCGCCAGCGTGCCGATGAACACCACTGTCGCAGCGATGACCAACAGCACATTATTGAGCAGCAAAAAGGTCTCGCGTGAATTCGGCCTGAATCCGGCGTCAGTGTCGAGAGACGGTGCGCGCCACGCATACAGAGCCAGCGCGCTCAGTATGACGATGCCGAGAAAACTCAGAATAAAAATGCCGCGCGTGGGATCCGTCGCAAATGCATGCACCGACACGATAATGCCGGAACGTACGAGGAAGGTGCCCAGCAGACTCAGCGAAAACGCGGCAATGGCAAGCAATAAGGTCCAACTGATGAACAGGCCGCGTTTTTCAGCAACTGCCAGGGAGTGAATCAGCGCTGTACCGACAAGCCATGGCATGAACGACGCATTCTCGACCGGGTCCCAGAACCACCAGCCGCCCCAACCGAGTTCGTAGTACGCCCACCAACTGCCAAGCGCAATGCCGAGAGTCAGAAACATCCATGCGATGGTCGTCCACGGACGCGTCCATCGGGCCCACTTCAAATCGAGATTGCCGCTGATCATCGCCGCGACGGCGAACGCGAACGCAACCGAAAAACCGACGTAGCCGATGTACAGCAATGGTGGGTGAATGGCCATCCCCGGATCCTGCAGCAGCGGGTTGAGATCGGCGCCATCGGCAGGCGGGATAGCCAGTCGATCAAACGGATTGGACGTCAGCAAGGCGAACAACAGAAATCCCGTCGACAACAGCCCCAGCACACCGATCACCCGAGCGATGAATGCGTCCGGCAAGTTCCGACTGTAACGACTAACCGCAACGGTCCAGCAAACCAATATCAGTATCCACAGCAGCACGGAACCTTCGTGACCACCCCAGACAGCGCTGGCCTTGTACATAACCGGCAGTGCAAGCTGCGAGTGACCCGCGACGTACGCCACCGAGAAATCGTCGGACAAAAAGGCCCAGGTCAAACAGGCGTAAGCAATCACCACAAATACGAGTTGCCCCAGGGCTGCTGTTCTCGCCGTGGACATCATCGCAACGTCCTTACGATGCGCCCCGACCAGCGGCAGGATGCCCTGCAACAAGGCTAACGACAGCGCGAGTATCAGCGCGAAATGACCAATCTCAGGAATCACTGGACGGGCACTCCAGTGGACCCTCTTGCAGACCCGATGTCTGTTCCTCTACGTGCTCGGCCAGCGAGTCCGCCACTTCCGGGGCCATATAGTTTTCGTCATGTTTGGCGAGAATCTCGTCCGCGACGAAGACGCCGTCCTCGCCAAGACGTCCGTGGGCCACCACCCCCTGTCCCTCACGAAACAGGTCGGGCAACACACCGGTATAGCTAACCGGCAAATCACAACGCAGGTCGGTCACCAGAAACGTCATCTCCAGCGACCCTGCTTCACGATTTATACTGCCGTCACGAACCAGTCCGCCCACCCGGAAGTTGCGGTTTTCCGGATATTTTCCTTCAGCGACTTCGGTAACGCTGACGAAAAACATCATGCTGTCCTTCATCGCCTGTAGCGTTAGCCCCGTCGCAGTTGCGACACCCACTATTACAAGGCCAACAGCGAGCATGCGTTGCTGTCTGGGTCTCATTGTGTGTCTCCAAGCGCTTTGATCCGCACTTCAATATCCCTGTATACGCGACGGTGACGCAACCGCGCGCGCCATTCACAAATGACGAACACGACAACAGTTAGCATGAAGCAAGTCCATACGTAAGCACCGTAACCACCCATTGACAACGCATCCATCAACTAAGTCCCTCCTGACAAAACCATTTCTTTGACCCAACGTGTGCGGCGTTCGCGAAACAGGACTTCAGCCCGCACACGTCGTAGCAACAATGCACCGAACAAGAACGAAAACCCGAGAATCATCGCAAGCAATGGATACAACATTGCCGTATCCATCGCCGGCCCGCCCTTCTTGACCAGCGTTGGCCCCTGATGCAACGAACTCCACCATTCAACGGAAAAATGAATGATCGGCACGTTGACTGCACCGACCAGGGCGAGTACGGCGCTCGACTTGTCGGCCTTGACCGTATCGTCAATTGCACCGCGCAATGCCATGTAGCCGAAATAGAGGAACAGCATGATCAGTTCGGACGTAAGTCTTGGATCGCCCCATTCCCACCAGGTTCCCCACATCGGCTTGCCCCATATCGAGCCGGTCATCAATGCGAGAAACGTAAACCAGGCGCCCAGAGGCGCTGCCGCCGCCGCAACCGCATGCGAGAGCTTGATCCGCCAGATGAGCCCGATGCCAGCGCTTACTGCCATAATCATGTAGGTCATCATCGACAGATAGGCTGACGGCACGTGCACGTAAATAATGCGAAATGCGTCACCCTGCTGATAATCAGCCGGCGCCAGAAATAACCCGGCATATGTCGCATAAGCGACAAGCAACAAACCGGGCACGACAAGCCAGGGCACTATCTGCGCGGCCAGCCTGTAAAAATGTGGCGGCGACGCCAATTTATGTATGAATTTCCACATGGTCGGGGATTCTACTCGTTACTGATGCGTAATGCGGCTGCTGTGGCAAATGGGGCAAATGACAGGACTAACACAGCATAAGCGCCGAGAAAATAGAGGCCGCCAGCAACACCATCGCCGGCAGCCACGAGCGACACGGTTCTCGCGCCAAAAATCAGGACCGGCATGGCGAGCGGCAGGATCAACAGACTTAACAATGCGGTGCCGCGGTGGAGTCCTACCGTCAGGGCAGCGCCGATCGAACCGAGCAGACTCAAACTGATGGTACCAAGCAGCAAGGTCAGCATGAGGATGCCAGTCACAGAAAACGGCATGCGAAATGTTATGGCAACTACGGGCGAAACCAGCACTAATGGCAACCCGCTCGTTAACCAGTGTGCGAGTGTCTTGCCCAGCGCCAGCGCGGACAACGGCAACGGGCTCACCAGCATCTGGTCCAGACTGCCGTCTTCGAAATCCGACAGAAACAGGCTGTTGAGCGATAACAGCATCGCCAACAAAGCAGCGACCCACAAGACAGCCGGGCCGCTGAACTCGAGTTGTTCCGGGCTGGGTCCTACCGCTAGCGGAAACAGTGTTGCGACCATCGCAAAGAAGAATAAAGGATTGAGGATGTCGCCCGGTCGTTTCCACGCGAGCAGCAGATCGCGGCGTGCGACGCCGAGCGTTCCCGCGAAAATGCCGAGCGATTCGTCATTGTCTGTCATTGCAGTACGATCTTCGTTACGTCGGCGTCAATCTCGACATCCTGGTGCGCCGCCATGATGCACATGCCGCCGTCGGCGAGATGCTCGGTGGTCAGCTGCATCACCAGCGCTCGCCCTTCGCGATCCAGATTGGTGAACGGTTCATCCATGAGCCATAAGGGCACCTGCGACAACAGCATTCTGGCCAGGGCGACGCGGCGTTGCTGACCCGCCGACAGGGAACGCAGCGGCAGCCGCTTGAGCCTGTCTATGTCCAGTCGCTGCAAAACGTCGTCAAAATCAGCTTTCGACTGCGAACGCAGGTGCGATTCGAACCTGAGGTTCTCGACAAGTGTCAAATCCGCCTTGAATCCAACCCGGTGCGCCATCCAGACCAGCGCGCCATGAAACGCCTGGCGATTCGATCGCACCGAGATGCCCCCCCACAGGATCTCACCGGATTCGAATTCGATGAGGCCGGCAATTGCGCGCATCAAACTCGTTTTGCCGCTGCCATTGCGACCCTCGAGCAGCAGCAACTGGCTCGGGTTCAGCGCAAAATTCAGGTCGGTGAACAGGCACCGCTCACCCCGAAACAGCGTGAGCTGGCTTGCAAACAGCTGCGCCGTCAACGCCTTACGCCTCGTCGCCAATCGCAGACGGTGCGATTAGAAAATATAAACATACTTATTTTTCAACTATTTAAAATAACTTCTTAATTATTTTTCCACATTTCGACGGCGTCCGCTTGATCCGTAAAGAAACATTTCTTTCCGGTTTGCAAGCTTTCGATGGCGATCGTAGACTGAACGGCCCGGCCAAACAATTAGAGATACAAGGGCCGGACCCGAGAACAAGCAATATTACGCGACAACAGTGTCTGCGAGAAAGTACTTATGGATTTAGGGGCAGCAGGCCTTAAGGAGCAACCTTTCAGGACCCACGGCAAGCCGCTTGCGACGGTATCTTACGCGTCGTACGAAGAGGGGCTCAAGGTCCTCGCGGATACCTACATCGCCCACAATGGCCTGAGCCTGCTGCAGGGGCCACCGCTCTCCGGCAAGTCCACCCTGACCAGGGATTTCGTTGATTCGCTGTCCTCCGATTGCGAAGTCGCGGTGGTCGATGGAAAAGGCCTTAATACCACCGCCCTGCTCGAAGCCATACTCAGGCAATTCGGCTACGTGCTGGACCACAGTTCGCCCAATGAACTGCTCGCCATGCTACGCGTATTCGCGATGCAGCAAGCGGCACATCACGAAGCGCCTCTGCTGATCATCGAAAACACGCACGCATTGAAAGCAAGTGCGCTGCGTGCCCTTTGTGAACTCGCTGACCTGGATTTCCGCGGCACCGGTGCAGTGAAAATTGTATTGGTCAGCGATCGGCCATTGAGGTCCATTATTGAGTCGCCCGCGATGCAGAGCATCGCCAGTCGCCTGACGCACGATTTTCATCTGCGCCCGATGGGCAATGAAGAGGCGACGCACTACATCTACAGCAAACTGCGCGCAGCCGGCAGCCTGGTTCCGGAATTCGTATTTCCGCTCGCTGTGTGCACTGAACTGTGGCGCGCTTCGGCCGGTTGGCCCGGCATCCTGGATCGCATCGCCTTACTGTCGCTGGCAAGAGCAGAATCGTTGCCGATACCTGTGGAAAGTATCGAGCGCCCTGTCCTGCCGCAGGGAACCTGGAACGAATCGGAGGTTACCGATATCGGACAACGGTCAACAGAAGAGGTGGCGGTTCCGACATTGTATGTGTCCCACGACGGGGAGACATTGAATGAGGTGACATTCGATCTGCCGCGATTGCTGATTGGCCGCTCGGAACATAATGACATCGTGATCTCGAGCAAATTCATCAGTCGTCATCATGCTCTGCTGGTGCGCCACGGCAGCACGACATTCCTGATGGATCTGAACAGCACCAACGGCACATTCGTCAATTCCAAGCGTGTGTCGAATCATGTGTTGATCCACGATGACGTCATCAGGCTCGGCAATCACCGCATCAAGTTCAACGATCCGTATGCGACCAAGCGCGGCTCGCTCGAAGGTCTGGAGTTTGCAGACACGGCTATCATGAAAACGCTCGACGACATGCGCAAATTGCTCGCGCAAGAGAATACCGAGGTTCTCCCTTCGGTCTCCGAGAACCTGCCGACCTCGGGCATCTAGCCCAGATACTTTTCTTTAAAATGCTTGCGACACATCGAGACGTAGCGGTCATTGCCGCCGATCTCGATCTGTGAGCCCTCGGTTACCGCATTGCCGCTCTCGTCGAAGCGAACGACCATCGTCGCTTTCGAGCCGCAGTGGCAAATGGCCTTGAGTTCCTTGAGATTGTCGGACCAGGCCAGCAAATACTTGCTGCCCTCGAACGGTTCGCCCTGAAAATCGGTGCGCAGACCGTACGCGAGCACCGGGATATTCAGCGTGTCGGTCACCTCACCGAGCTGAAACACCTGCTCCTTGGTTAGAAACTGCGCCTCGTCGATCAAGACACAGTGCAGCGGGTCATCCTTGCTTTGCGCCTGTACGATCTTGAGCAGATCGTCGGTCGGTCGAAACGTAGCCGCATCTGCTTCGATGCCGATGCGTGACGTTACCTTACCGGCGCCATAACGGTCGTCGAACTCGGGTGCCAGCACCAGCGTATTCATGCCACGTTCCCGATAGTTGTAACTGGACTGTAATAGCGCCGTGGATTTGCCGGCATTCATCGACGAATAATAGAAATAGAGCTTGGCCATGCGGCCGATAGTGCCGCAACGCGGTGCGCACATCCAGACCCGCAGACCAGGACAGAAAGTTCATCATCGCGTCAGATGCGTGAGGATACGGCGAAGGTTTCGGCGTCTCGGCCTGGCGCAATTGCTGCAACGCGACCGCGGTGTGTGCCTGGGCGAAACTATCTGCGGCACGGGCGTGATCTTGCCCTGCCGCAGGCAGCAGCTGCATATCACGAGGTCGGACAGCAGCCCAAGCAGGCGATAGTCAACGTTGGTACTCGCGGTCGCAGTCTTCATGGTGCATCTCCGTGGGACACATGTTTTGTCGCAAAACACACGAAGAATGTCTAATAAGCTGTTGGTTTTATTATGAAACTGTGAAGCGGTTAACACTCACGATGAGACCAGGTCATACGAACCCTGCGGAAAGCCACGATTGCTGCGGCAGTGTCGTACACCTACTTTGGTGCAAAGCGAACAATAAGGACGAGAACATGACCGCCAACATCGTGTACAGAGTATGTGTCGTTGCGCTGTGTTTTGGGTTATTTGGCTGCGAGCGCCCGGTGAGTTACGCCAACGACATACAGCCATTGCTTACCGAGTCCTGCGGGAACTGCCACTTTCGTACCGGCGAAGGATCCATCGCCAGCGGCTTCAGCGTCAGCGGTTACGACGATGTCATGAAGGGGACGAGTCTGGGCCCGGTCGTCATCCCGGGGAGCAGCGAATCGAGCAACCTGTACCGCGTGATCGCCGGCAAAGTAGCACCGGAAATTCGCATGCCGCCGCATCACATCGAATCCTGGGCTGAAGGCCGGGGCAAACCGCTGACAGACGAGCAGGTTGCTGTTATCAAACGCTGGATCGACGAAGGCGCCAAGAACAACTAGACGGCGGGATTGGGACCACGGCCGCTGCATCGGACAGAGGTGCACGCGAGCATCCAGGACTGTGCCGCTCGGGTGTTATCCGGGCAAGCGCATGGCATACACCGGCGAATCGACGTGGCGGACAAGAACTGCCAGGTCGGCATCGTCGAAATGCGCGACCCGAAACCGTCCGAATGTGTGCATACGGTTAACGTATTGTTCGGCCCGATCTTATCTTGTTGGTCCAGGTCGTATGGCGCACCATCTCTTCGGCGCGCGTCGCGGCGTCAAGTCGGTTTTACCGCCTCGCCACAAAAAACCCCGCACTCGGCGGGGTTTCGTGATTCTCTCAGTTGTTTCAGGCCTGACGTCTACGTCTTGTCAAGCCTAGTCCAGCCAAACCAATGCCCAGGAGCATGAGAGTGCCCGGTTCCGGCACGGCAACCAGGCTGACCCCGTCAAGGTAGCCACCCAGAGAATCGCTGATTCCTGTTGCCCGGAACTCGAGGACTGTAAGGTCCGTACTTGCCGTTACAAGGAAACTGTAAATCGTCCAACTTGTGTCACTCAACCCGGCTCCGCTTGCCGTTATAGAATCCAGAAGCAGGCCATCCCAGAATATGTCGATGCCGTTAGACAGTTCGGATACACCGGGCCTGGCCGAGAATGCAAATACCAGTTCATACAATCCGCCAGAACTCGTACCAACATTCTGCGCCATGCCGCTATTCCGTGTTGCGTCCAGTTCGACGAGTTGACCGCCTTCGTACGGCGAACCGGCCACATTGTCCTGTATCTCGATTCCGTCCCCGGTGGTTACGTACCATCCTGGTATACCACCCCCAAAAATCGCAAACGAACCTGTGGAAATGTCCGGGTCTTCAAATCCGCCGTTTACGATGAGATCCGCATTCGCCGCCATCGGTAATAGCAGCACGGCCAGTAGCGCCAGATTCCTGTTCTTGATTCTTGCCATCGGACTCCCCAAATTCAAAATCGGTCGAATACACATTTCCCTTCAGACAAAGCACTTTCCGTGCCGAAATTTCGAACTTGTATCTGTTTCAAATAGTTATGATAAGTAATTAAGTGCCTGCTTGAGCCACGGCTGATCATTATGGAAAGAATTTCGACTGCGTCTGGCACTGGTGGTTCTGTGCGGCCGCTATTCATGGGAAGTTTGCATCGATCAAGCGCGGCGAAGACCGACTATTGCGTGCCCGATCTTTCTGACTTGCGCCCAATCGAGCAGATCATCTGAAATGAATCCGACATTTCACAATTCCCGAACCCAATCGCCGAGGTCCTCATCAGCTACAAAGGATTCTACGTATAGACGCGTGAACATAGACTGATGTTGAATCAAGAAAATTAGACTGACAGCGCCGGCTCGTGGCGGCTTCGACAATAGACGGCAGCATAGCGCCGGACGCTGCCAACAGCGGGCTTCGCAGCTATTTGATTGCTCTCTCCACGAAGTGCCTCTGGCAATGACGAATCAGACTGTTTACCAGGAGAATCAGCGGTGAGATTTGTTTGCCTGGCTTCAAACTGGGCATTCGGGATTATCTTTTTGTTGGCGGGCTTGCATTTATCCAAAGGGTTTCTTCTCGGCGGCCTGTCATTAGTCCTGATTTCTCTGCTGTTGCTTCCGCCCGTTAGAAGTCTTGTCTACTGGAAAACGAGAAAGGAGCTTTCACCAAGAATTCGAGCAGCCGCAATATTGTCACTGGTCATTGCGTCGGGAGGTTCGGTTGTAGGGAGCCAAATTCGGGAGGATCAAAAGCTTTCTGCCATGGAAGCCCACGAGAGGATTCAAAGGAAACACGCTCAAAGTCAGAAACGGCACGTTGATTTTTTCTGGGATGAGTCCTGGGACCACTCGGACTATGTCGAAGGCCGTGGCGCAAGCTTATGTGAGTTCTGTCACGGGGTGGAGGCTGCCGATCCAAGCCTGTTCGGACCGCGGTGCATGAGCTGCCATCGAGACATTGAGGCTTTTGAGCGCAGCATTCAGCCGCGCCGGCAACGGACCTCGCTTCCTTATTAGCCGCAGCTGGTCGCACGTTCTTCGGCACAGGTTTGCCGATCCAGCCACGGGCCGGAGCTGCGGCTCAAAAACGACAGGCTGCGGCATTATCGCATATGAGATTGCTCGCAAATTACGGCAGGCCCTCGTGAGCAGAGGTTCCTTCGCCTTGAATCGACGCGACGCCGTGGAAAATTGCCGAAAAACGCCTTTCTCATCCAACTAATGTGGATATCTCTTGGACAGGATTGAGCTTGGATTGCCAGAGTCGACGGACTGACGCCAAGGCCGTATCCGGGCAACAAGACAGCGTGTGTCGGAATTATTTACGTATGAGTCATGGCGCCAAATCAACGCGCTCATAGGTTCCTGTTGTATATGGTTGTTTTGATGTCGGCATGTTTTTTGCTTTGTAAAATCTGTAAACCATTGGGAGCACGACCATGCGTAGGATAAAACTAACAATTGTGGCGCTATTTCTAGTTGTGCCTTTGGTGGCACACGCTGATTTGATTACTGTGGATTTTGATGACCCCGGGGTGCCGCCTCCTGGATTCGGCGTGACCGGTGGCTTTAACGTTAGTTCTCACGGCTGCGATTTTTCAACGAGTGCAGCGTTTAGCGGATTGGAAAACCAGTCGGAGGGTTCGGACAACGGCACCACGCATCTGTTTGGTAGCGATGTCACAATGACGTGCGGCGGTGTGTTCGACCTCGTTACATGGGACATGGGAGAGGATTTCGAGGAACTCGCGATCTTTTTCTTGATCGATCTTGTTTACGCAGATGGTACTACTCTGACTCAGGGTGGAACGCTTGACGGCGTATTCGGATTTGAGACCTGGAATAATTGTTGCGACGCAGGATTGGGCCTTATTTCAGCGCGTTGGTATACAAACGACAGTTCCGTCATATTCCCTGATCAACCGGCTCAATTCGTACTGGATAACATAGTTGTAAGAGTACCGGAACCCGGCACTCTCGCGCTCCTTGGCATCGGCTTATTCGGAATGGGTCTGGCAAGACGCGGGAAATTTGTCTGACTGAAACATGATTGAGAAAAAGCCCCGCCAAGCGCGGGGTTTTTTTGTGCACTTACGGTCGGTCTGGTCTGGCAGACAGTGAAATCGCGTCGAATTTCCTGGCCAATCGCTGCAGCTTGTCTTTACTGTTTCGTGTCGAGTAGTTCTCGTTGCCTGAGTCTCGCCAGGTTTTCGTTTGTCGAAAGCCACTGCCACGGGAATCGCAGGGTCCTTGCCTCTCGTCGATACACTGACCAATTCGCCCGTCGTAGGGTCGCGGAAAGCATCCCCGTTTCCAGTTCGCCTCGAGACTTGCTGACCAGATTCTCTAGCTGTCAGCGGCCGATTCGGAACAACGACAAGAAGCAAAAGCTGCCGAAAGACCACAAGAATCTATCAATTATTGATCTTAGAAGTGCCCAGGGCCGGCCTCGAACCGCCACGTCCTTTCCGACAGCAGATTTTGAGTTCTAGTTTTGCGCAAAACCACGCAATCTCAGGCAAGGAGGCACAACGTAACCCATTGATCCTATTAGTGTACGTTTGCACTGCATTGTCTGGCTTTGAGTACGCCGTGGGACAAATTTGGGACAAATCCATTTTTCAGGACGGTGACCGGTGCGCGATCACCCTACTCTCGCCCGCCGAATCCTCAACCACCGATACGCCGATCGGCCCTTACACCATCAATCTGCCCCTCAAGAAACGCCTGCTCGATCAGATCGACCAATTCAGGATCGGGAGGCCTGGATGCCTGTAACAGGTTTGGCAATTCACAGTGAATGCAGAACATCCTGAGAGCATGGCTGGCCTGAGGATTGACTGCCAGGCCAGAAATTATCCTTTTCGGGCTGAAATGGGGCCCCAGATTGGGTGGCGTGGGGGGCAAACTTTCACTTTTGGATTATCGTCATGAGGGTGCTTGTCACGCCGCTACAAAACAAAAGGGACCATGTCGCAAGCACAGATCGAGGCTCGTACCTCAAGGTCTCCAGCGTGCACTTTAGGTAATCGAGGCCTAAGTGTTAGAACGCCGTTTTGCCCCTCTTTCGCAATTTCCGAAATTCTTCCTATCTCTGGCAGCTATTCGGGTTGGCTAAATGGCCCCGTCCCCTGATTCTCTATGTATTGACCGATGCCTCTATTACCGCTGGTTTTTCAAGACTCGAAGCCTGGCGACCGATACGGTGGCAGGCAGGCATGCGAGAATCAATGGTGCGCGGACAACGCCGGGCAGTCGCGTCAGCCTCAGATCGAAATTAACCTTTGACCCAAGAAAAATCGGCTTGAACAATGTCTTTCACTGGCGTGTCGTTACCGGCTATTGTTAACTTTATGTGCTCGTCTTTGCCATAGGGCACATTCTCTGAGACAAAGCTCCGCATACAGAACAAGGAATAACACCAAGCGAGAACCACCGTGTGTCCTTGCATGAGATGAACGGCTATTAGCGCCTTTAGGTTATCCACTGTGTGGTCTTTGTTATGAAGCCACAAGTCTTGCACCTCAATTTTCAGCTTGGCGTCCTTATTTTTTTCCTCAAATGCTTTTTTGCGTTCCTTATCTTGGCCGACATGTTTTAGCTCATATATTCTTTTCTTATCAAATACCCCTGTTTTACCCAATGTAGCATTGCCTGCTTGTTCACCATGCCGGCCCGTCAACACCCACAGTGTTGTGTCGTTTCCCGCTAGTTGGTCGGCAAAGGGGGTCCAAGAATTGTCCCCAGTGAATGTTACTGACACGTAGAGGTTTCCAATCTTTACCCACGGGCAGTCATCGAACGACCACTTACCGGATTCCAATAGTCCCCATATTTGTGCTGCGGATTTTTGTTCGGTAGGTTGAAGAATCATCTTATTATCCTTAATTCTGGTAGCACTGTGGCGAGTTACCTAAGCACCCTTACACAGAACCGAGCGTTCCGCCGGAATCATCAATGTAAAGACCCGGGGCTGAAACGCACGATTGTGCTACGGATAAGCTAGGGGAAAATAGCGCACTGAAAAGCATCAGAATTACAGCTAGGAACGCCATACGTCTTGTAGCAATAGTCATGGTCGCCGTCCTTGATTCTTATTATTGTCGGTGCCGTGTCAAATCTAACATAGATAGAGATCTTGACCAAAGTGTTTGCTAAGTCGGCCCGGACCTGGCCGACCGGGTGTGGGAATTGTGGGATGCTGGGGTAATTGCGGATGATTTGGCCGCCGAGGCGTGGTGTATATTGGCGGCATCCGCCACAGAGTAGGTAGATGATCAGATCGCAGAATCTGCCGATATCGGTCGTCGTCATAGCTTGCGTCGTCTATTGGCTCGTCGAACGACCGGAAACGCTGAAACAAAGCAACGGCGCTGAAGGTCTGATTCACGATATTGTGCAGGGGGTTAGGTACCGGTAGTCCGGACACTTTAGAATAGGCTCAAAGAGCCATGAGAGGTGTCCAATGGCAAGAAGAAAATACTCTGACGAGTACAAGCAAGAAGCAGTGGCATTA
>Ga0224512_10002044_pt1 | contig 18786 bp, 24 predicted proteins | sample SF_May12_sed_USG_4_FD_169103 | JGI IMG/M metagenome (GOLD analysis project Ga0224512, IMG submission 169103) | Sediment microbial communities from San Francisco Bay, California, United States - SF_May12_sed_USGS_13 | ecosystem: Environmental > Aquatic > Marine > Sediment | place: USA... | reverse complement strand
TCGTTTGTGAGGGGGCGAGGGTAACCGTCTCGTCGCCGGAGCCCCGCGGCTCAGCCGCGGCTAGGCATGCTCAGGGTGGGGGAGTTTGCCCTGGCCACAGGTGGGGGAGTTTGGGTGGCCGCCGGGGTCTACCCCGACCTGGCGCGTTACTACGAAGAGGCCATCGACCGGTATTTGGACAAGCTCCTGGCGGTGAACGAAGCTATAGAGGAGGCTGCTGCGTAACGAATGGACACTTGGTTGATGAGGGTCAAAGGGCGGCCCTCAATCAAACGGGATCCACCGTTGGCGGCGCGAGATACCGCTCTATGCCCCCTAGACCGCGCCCGCCGCGCGCACTGGGGGCGCTCTGGCAGCGCGTGGGGCATTCCTGTGACGCTGCTTACTCACTGCTTACTCACCTTCTTGGAGTTGGTAGGCCGCCGGGGACTTGAACCCCGAACCAACGGATAATAAATCCGGTGGTGTTGTTCACAACCCCATAGAGGCATGTCTAATCCATAAATATTGTGTAAGCAATGAGTAAGTAGCACGGCCCCATGCCCCGTTTCCTTGCCACCCTGCTTGCCCTCGCAGCCTACGGCGCCTAGACACGTCCACAAACAAGAACCCCGCCGAAGCAAGGTGTCGAGTTACGGCTGAAGGATGGACGTTGCCGCTTTGCGCCACACGCATGGCGGGTCAGCTGTCGTGCAGTATCATGCTGCCAGAAAGCTCTACTGCCAGCCTGTCTACGAAACAAGGGAACTTACGTCTTTTCTCCATTACAATAAAATCCTTGCAGTCAACCTAGGTGCCACCGGACGACAGAATTGGATTGCATGAATTGGCGAATAGGCTGAGTGAGCGGAGACCCTGCGCAGAACTGGTGGCAACGAAACACACGCATATTTTATGAGAGTCATCAAGCCATTAGCGTTCGTCGGATGCCTCTTGCAAGGCTGCGTCCTTGGGCCCGAACCTACGGTAAACGCCCCGTCCTTCGACCAGCGTTGCTCGCTCCCGAGCGTCGTGAAGTGCGTCGGCTTCGACGCTGCTTCGGAGATCACGGGCACGTACGGCGACAACTCGGGCATCCTCCCGGGTGCCACGACACCTGTGCTCGATACCAGCTTCAAGGCCTCCGGCGCCAGCTCGCTGAAATTCACGATTCCGTCTCTCTCGGGCTCGAATACCTCCGGTTCCTATTTCACGAACTTCTCAGACAATCTCTCCGTGCGGTTCGGGGAAAACCAGGAATTCTACATTCAGTGGCGCCAGCGCTTCAGCCCGGAGTTCCTCAATACGTTTTATCTAGGTGGTGGCGGGTGGAAGCAGGCAATCATCGGTACGGGAGACAAACGAGGTTGTAATTCCAGGAACACTGCCAGTGGCCTTTGTTATGCTTCGTGCACTAATCTCGAAATCGTTGTGCAGAATACGGACCAGCGCGGATATCCCCAGATGTATCACAGTTGCGGTGCCAAAGACGGTCACTATGAAGGAATCGGTCCGGTTTTTCCGATTGGGTATCGGCCCGACGAATGGATGACTTTCCAAGTGTACGTCAAGGTTGGAACCTGGTACAAGAATGACCGGAACTACAGGCGTGACAGTACGATAGAGCTCTGGGTGGCGCGCGAGGGATATCAATCGGAATTGGCAATAAGCAGGAACAACTACGACCTTGCGAGCGATGACCCGACGGCCGGGTACGGCAAGATCTGGCTGCTGCCATACCACTCTAGAAAGAGTCACGAACAAAGTCACCCGGTTGCGTACACCTGGTACGACGATTTGATCATTTCGACGAGCCGCATACCTGATCCTTGACGCAGAGTGATGCCCCATGCCGCGGTGAATGTGGCGCAGAGAATCCATAGCGCCATAAACAAAAACCCGGCCGAAGCGGGGTGTGTAGTTCCGGCTGAATGAGGTTAATGGGTGTTGCTGGTGGGGGCGACCGGAATCGAACCAGTGTCCTCTTGCATGCTACGCAAGCGCTCTCCCTGCTGAGCTATACTCCCACATTTTATTCAACGCGTAGTCTGGTAACCATACGCCCGACGCTCACAATTGCGAATGGGACAAGCATCCCCTTTACGGTAGGGCAATCGTCCTTTTTCGTGAGCTTATTGATCTGGCGCGAGCGAAGGCCCATGCCGTGGGAATATCGAGGCCATGCGGTTACCATCCTCCGGTATGACCAAACTGCTCTTCGCTGCAATGGCCCTCGCGCTATCTCAAGGCTCCTACGCCGCTGAGACGGTGGGTCGTGTGGTGATCGTTGCCCGGATTACGGGTAAAGGCTGCTGAACGAACGGCAGTTTTCCACAGATTCTCATCGACGTCCCCGCAGTGCTGACCCAACTCAAAGTCTTCCTGCGTGACACCCTGGGTATCCCCGCGGCGGCGGTAATGCTGGTTACCGGTTTGCTTGCTCACATTGTGTTGTGCCTTTTGTTGCGCAAACCAATAGTGTCCGCTTGGGGACTTCTAGCACCGGCTCTGCTGGGTGTGATGATCGAGGCGTACGAAATCTGGGTTCAGTACCGGCAGATTGGTTTGTTCGCGCTGGGAAACGACCCCGTCGCAACGATTCTGCTCCGTCATGCCTTCGATATAGCGAAATTGCTTTTACTTCCCGGCCTACTGGTAATAGCCGGTAAGTTTCTTAGCCAAACCGGTGTTTGAAGGAGGTCGCCGTGTTCTGGCTTGATCTCACGCGCAGCCCCTCGTGCGCGCTACGAGTCTCCCCAGCAGGAAGCGAGATGCGGCAACAGAGACTGTGGCAGAACAATGACACGTTACCGCCGTGGGAGTGGCGGCGTCAGACACGTAAATAGAGCGTCGAAATGGTCATCCATAATGAAGAGACACGCCGGTCTCTACATTCACTGTTAGGCGAAGGAGATCCACACCGCGGACGCTGAAGATCCAAAACAGACGATACGTGACTATGTCAACTCAAAGGTTCCATTCAAGAGTGAAATAGGGTTGGCCAAGCGGTTACGGTTACTTGAACGCATAAGGTCTCTCATCCCCCAGTTCGAAACGAGAACTGGACTATGGGCGCGCGTAGTCTTATGGCTCGCAGCACTTAGCATCTCTGCTGTTACCGGATACATTTGGGCTGCCAACTCCATTGTTGAAGCATCCATTGCTGCCGCCATAGCAACCGACCTCGAATTTGTGCGGTATCGTGGCCACGGATTTGCGATAGTTTACGACCATAATCTTAATGAGGTGGGACAAGTCCAACTCAATTTGGCCTACTTTTATTCCTCTCGGATTGGCTTTGCCCTGGGTATTGGCATCATAGTGCTCTTACTCTTTCGGCGCGCATACGTGAAACCGGTTGAGTCGGGTGGAAACTCTGAGCCTGTGGAGGCCTCCGGCTAATGTTGTTACGCAAAGTCGCAAGCAGATCGCCTAAATCCCTCCGTCAACCGGACGCGCTCCGGCCTGCGGCCTCCGTCGGCCGCCCATGTCAAAAGTTAACCTGACGGTCCGTCGCACTCGATAGCCCTAACCTTGTCCCGCGCCTGCCGTGCGCTCCTAGCGCGTTCTCGGGGCATTCCCCGGGACGCTGCTTACTTACTGCTTCTTCACGTCCTAAGAGTTGGTAGGCCGCCGGGGACTTGAACCCCGAACCAACGGATTAAGAGTCCGCTGCTCTACCAGTTGAGCTAGCGACCCACTCGGAACGGTGCCTGTGTTCGAGGGCACCACAATGTGAACGCAGGAAGCGTATTGTCCTTCGCCACGCTTGCCAGCGTCAACTATGATCCGCCCCGTCGCCCACGTGCATGTTGCGCAACTTCGCATTGGCCGACGTTCCCGGTCCGCGCGCGTGCCCGACATTGCGGATCATAAACTGAAGGACTCAGTCAGCCTGATGACAGTGCAAGCCGTGTCTCAGCAATTCCGCATTTTCAGCCGGTATCCGCTAAAATGCGCCCTTTTCGGATGATAGCGATGACGAAGTCCAACTGGCGAACGCCGCACGCGGTCCTCATCTGCAGCGGCATAATTTTGACGCTCGCGCTGGGAACCCGACACAGCTTCGGCCTCTATCTCCCGCCGATGACGATGGATCTGGGCTGGAACCGCGAGACCTTCGCGATCGCTCTAGCACTGCAGAATCTCGTCTACGGCATCGCGACCCCATTTGCCGGCATGCTCGCGGACAAATACGGTGCGCACCGCGCGCTCATTGGCGGCAACCTCCTCTACGTACTCGGCGTCGCGCTGATGGCGTTCTCGCAGACCGGGTGGGAGTTCAGCCTGAGCGCGGGGCTGCTTGTGGGGACCGGCTTGTCGTGCAGCGGTTGGGCGATCGTTTTTGGCGTCGTCGCGCGTGCCTATCCACCGGAAAAGCGCACGCTCGCGCTCGGAATCACCAGCGCGGCGGGCTCGTTCGGGCAGTTCATCATGCTGCCGTACGGACAGACGCTCATCAACAACATCGGCTGGCAGAACTCGCTGCTGGTCTTCGCCGCGACCCTCCTGCTGATCCTGCCGCTAGCCACCGCTCTCGCGGAGGACCAGAAGGCACTGGCCACTCGATTCCATCAGCAGTCGGTGCCCGAGGTGCTGCGCGAATCGCTCGGCCACCGCGGCTATATCCTGCTGTGCTCGGGCTATTTCGTGTGCGGCTTCCAGATCATGTTCATCTCGATCCACTTTCCGGCCTACCTGATCGACCAGCGCATGTCGCCGGAAACCGGGATGATGGCGCTGGCGATGATCGGGCTCTTCAATATCTTCGGCAGTTTTTTTTGGGGTTGGCTCGGCAACCGCTTCACGAAGAAATACGTGCTGGCGACGCTTTACTTCTCTCGCGCCGTGCTGATCGGGATATTCCTGCTCTCGCCCATGGCTCCCCTCACCGTGTACATCTTCGCCGCCACGATCGGGTTCCTGTGGCTGGGAACAGTACCCGTGACAAGCGGGCTTATCGCGCACATCTTCGGTCCGAGATACCTATCGACGCTCGGTGGCATCGCCTTTCTTTTCCACCAGGTCGGTAGTTTTGTCGGCATCTGGGCCGGTGGACTGCTCTTCGACACCACGGGCTCGTATCAGCTGATGTGGATTCTGACGATCGCGATGGGCGTGCTGGCGGCGCTCATCAATCTGCCCATCGACGATCGGCAGCTCGCGCGGCCGGTGCCCCGCCCCGCCTGACACTCAACATCGTGACCGGTGACCCGTGACCGGTAAATGGAGCGTGATGGGTGATGGTGATGAGTGATGGGCCTAACACCGGTGAATGGTGAATGGAAAGCGATTAAAGCTTCACCGCGAAGAACGTTAAGGCCGCCAAGGAAGAAGAAAAGCTTTACCGCAGAGGACGCCAAGGTCGCAAAGGAAGAGCAAAGCTTTACCGCGAAGGACGCCAAGGACGCGAAGGAAGAGAAAAGCTTTACGGCAGAGGACGTAGAGGTCGCAGAGGTCGCGAAGTATTACCAATAAGAATTCAAAAACACGGAAAGTTTGTCCCGGGTGCCCCGACTACCGGCTCCCCTGTATGCCACCCTTGGCGTTGTCTTAGCGTCCTTGGGGTTCGATTGAAATTATTGTCCCCTTGGTGTCCTTCGCGTCCTTCGTGTCCTTGGCGGTGAGGCTGTTATTTTCCTTGGCGTCCTCCGCGACCTTGGCGGTGAGGCTGTTATTTTCCTTGGCGTCCTTCGCGTCCTTGGCGGTGAGGCTTTTTCCTTCCTCCGCGTCCTTGGCGACCTTGGCGGTAAGACTGTTATCTCCCTTCGCGTCCTCCGCGACCTTAGCGGTGCGGCTTTTCTTTACCTCCGCGTCCTCCGCGTCCTTGGCGGTAAGGCTTTTTCCTTCCTCCGTGTCCTTCGCGACCTTGGCGGTGAGGCTGTTATCTCCCTTCGCGTCCTCCGCGACCCTGGCGGTTCAGCTTTAGGGTTTGTCGGCGTCCATCGGCGGTTAATTAGACTTCCTGCTCTTTGGCCGCCTCGGCCAGCAGCCACGCGCGAAACGCTGCCACCGCCGGCCGCGTTACCGCCGCCTCCGTAGACACCACGTAATACGCTGACTCCAGCGGCACGCGCAGCGCGAAGGGGGTGACAAGACGCGCGGCGTGCAGATCGGATTCCGCCAGCACCGGCAGCGATGCCACCACCCCGAGCCCCTCGATCGCGGCTTCGAATGCGAGCACCGCGTGGCTGAAGTGCGGGCCGCGGCTCACGGCCACATCCTCCACACCGGCCGCCTTCAGCCACACCTCCCACCACGAGACGCCATCGTAGAGGTCGCCGGTGTCGTCGTGCAGCAGCAGATGATGCTTGAGGTCCCGCGGCCGGATGAGAGGATGGTCGCGGTCGGTGGCGACTTTCGGGCTGCAGACCGGCGTGATAGTCAGCGAGAGCAGCTTGTCCACGGTGAAGCCGGGATAATCACCGCGCCCGTAGAGGATCGCGATCTCGGAATCTGCCAGCCAGGAATCGACGCTGGCGCGCTCGGCGACCGCGCCTCGGCGGCCGCCTTCAGACGGCTGGCGCAAACGGGCGGAAACGCGCACGTCGATTTCCGGGTGCGCCTCGAAAAAGCGGTGCAGACGCGGCATCAGCCAGCGCGCCGCGAATGACGGCGCCGCGCTGACGGTCAGCATGCCCCCGCCCTTGTGCATCCGCAGCCGCTCGACCGCCTGTGCAAGGTTCTCGAAGCCCTCGCGCAACCTGGGCAGGCACACGCGCGCAGCCTCCGTCAGCTCCAGCGCCCGGTTCTGGCGGTGGAATAGCTGCACCCCGAGGTGATTCTCGAGCGCCTTGATCTGGTGGCTGACGGCCGCGGGCGTCACGTTGAGCTCGACCGCCGCCTTCTTGACGCTCAGGTGGCGGACAACGGTCTCGAAGGCCCGGAGGGCATTCAAAGGGGGTAAACGAGCTGTCACGGCGTTTTAAGCTTAATTAAACTATATCGAATAAGGATTATATATCATCTATTGCAATGCAACAAATCGGGACCTGACCAGTCTATACTTACGTTGAAAGTCATAGAGATATATGACATAACTATTACAGAATCTGTTCCGGGCGTATAGCCGCTAAAGGAAGATTAACATGAGAAAAGATAAGCAAACAGCTTTCAGATCAGAGATTTACAAGGTCCTGGAGGACTCGCGCCTGAGCGAGTCGGATCGTCTGGTCGCGATGCACGCACTGCGCGACGCCGAATTAATCGCGGACGCGTGGGTTTGGCTGAAGGAAAAAGTTGAGGCGCTGGGGAGTTACCTCCTGAAGCCCAGCCTCAAGCATTAAGACAAACCTCCTCCGACCGGGGATCCCCCTCCTCCTCCCTCCGGTCGATGGCCGCCACAAGCGGCCAGGTAAGCGCGGCGGCACAACCGCCGCGCTTTTTTTGTACAACCGGCGAGTGGTGCCCCGTGACCGGCAAGGCGGAAGGGTGAGCCGGGGTTTCAAAAGACGTGCCTGCGCACGTTTAAGCCGGCGAACGCCTGACGCGATGCAGCGCAGCGGGATGGGCAGGCAAACGCGGAAGAATTTTCTGAGTTGTATCCGCGTTTATCTGTTTCTGCGGCTAATGAACACGAACACCCCTGTCGCTCCGCAGCAACACACACAAATTGCTCCAAAACAATCCGTTAAGAAATAGCGTCTCCGCAGAGTCGTTGAGCGGCGACAGAATCGCCGCTTCGTGACGGCCGAAAATATCCTTCGCGATCGCATCCCCAGAGCGAAAAAGCAGAATGCGTGCCATAATGTTTGTTGTGGCATGCGCCTTGCTAGCGTGTCGCACTCAAGTTTGCTGGCTACAACAAAGAGGAGACGCCATGTTCGCTCGCGATGGACTGTTCACCAAGAAGGAAGACACGTTGCGCAAGGATCCGAGGGCGTTGCCGCAGGGACAGCCGGCACAAGGCGCGAGCCAGCGCCCGCCAGTCGAGGCGCCGCGCGCCGAGCCCCAGCAGCCCGTGCCGGCACCCGCCCGCGGCGCCGCTGATGGCAAGGGTAGCAAGCTCATCGTCGGCCCGGATATCAAGCTCAAAGGCGTGGAAATCACCGACTGCGACACACTGGTGGTCGAAGGCCGGGTCGAGGCCTCGATGGACAGCCGCGTGATTCAAATCGCCGAGCAGGGTGTCTTTTGCGGCACCGCAGGCATCGACATTGCGGAAATCCGCGGCCGCTTCGAAGGCGAGCTCACGGTGCGCAAGCAGCTCGTCATTCACGCAACCGGTCGCGTGACCGGCAAGATCCGCTACGGCCGGCTGACGGTCGAGGATGGGGGCGAGCTCACCGGCGACATCGGCACGATGGACGCAGCCGATCCCTTCGGCCGGCGGGACAAGGCACCGGCATCGGCACAGTCACCGGCACCGACGCTGAAACCCCCTGCCCTCGTCTGAACGCCGTGACGGGCTAAAGCCTTACCGCCAAGGTCGCCAAGGCCGCGGAGGAACAGAAAAGCTTTACCGCGAAGCACGCAAAGGCCGCGGAGAAAAAGAAAAGCTTCACCGCAGAGGACGCGGAGGAACAGAAAAGCTTTACCGCAAAGGACGCCAAGGACGCGGAGGAACAGAAAAGCTTCACCGCGGAGGGCGCCAAGGACGCGAAGGAAGGGAAAAGCTTTGCCGCAAAGGACGCAGAGGTCGCGAAGCATTACTATTAAAGCATCAAAAAAACGTAATAAGTCTGTCCGGGGTGTCCGGACCGCTGGCTCCCCTGTATGCCACCCTTGGCGTTGTCTTAGCGTCCTTGGGGTTCGATTGAAATTATTGTCCCCTTGGTGTCCTTCGCGTCCCCCGCGTCCTTCGTGGTAACGATTTTTTTCTCTAGCGGATGTCTTCAGCATCCTGCGTGTCCCGACCACTCGCTCCCGGGTATCCCACCCTTGGCGTTGCCTTAGCGTTCTCGGGTTTCGATTCTGATAATTTTTCCCTTGGCGTCCTCCGCGTCCTCGGCGGTGAGGCTGTTATTTTCCTTGGCGCCCTCCGCGTCCTTGGCGGTAAGGCTTTTCTCTTCCTTGGCGCCCTCCGCGTCCTTGGCGATGAGGCTGTTATCTTCCTTGGCGCCCTCCGCGTCCTCGGCGGTGAGGCTGTTATCTTCCTTGGCGCCCTCCGCTACTTTGGCGGTGAGGCTAGGGGCCTGCGCTGCTGAACTCAACCAGCATCATCTCGTTGAGCGACCGCGGCACGCCGGGAATACCCCTCCGTAGCACCTGAAGCATCTGCTCCCGCTGCTCCGCGGGCAGCTTTTCGTACTCGCGTCGGGCCTGGGCGACGACCCCCCGCATATCGGCATCCGACATCTGGCCGAGTATGCGATGCGCATCGCGCAGGTTGTTAGCCTGGATCGTGAACTCGGCGATGAGCACCTGGCGCTGCGCCGCGTTCGCCGGGTCGTTCACGATCTTCATGAAGCTGGCGTACAGCTCCCCCCGCTGCTGCGGCGTCAGATGAACGAAGCTCTCGTCGATCAGGGCCCTGAGCCGTTCACTCTCGGTCGCGCCGGGCGGCAGAGACGGCGGCATTCCGGGCACCACTGGGGGGACCACGACAAGCGGCGCCTCGTATGCGTCTTTGGCCGCCTCGTAGCCCGCCTCCATAGCTGAAGTGATGACCTGGTCACGCAGCATCTTCAGCAGGAAGAGCACGAGCGGGTCGATGCCGAAGCTGGCGGTAGACCAGGAGGCGAAGAACACGCCGATGAGCGCAAGCCTCAGAATCGACCGCAGGCGGGACAAGATTCCTGACTTCCTCCAAAAAGGGTCGCCGGTTAGCGTTCCCACTGCGAACTGTACCACCGCCGCGGCCGGTTTGGACAGATATAACAACTCACTGCGAAGAATGCTAAGGCCGCGAAGGAAGAGAAAAGCTTGACCGCAGAGGACGCGAAGGAACAGAAAAGCTTTACCGCAGAGGACGCAGAGGACGCGGAGGAACAGAAAAGCTTCACCGCGGAGGCCGCCAAGGACGCGGAGGAAGAGGAAAGCTTTACCGCGGAGGCCGCCAAGGTCGCAAAGGATTACAAATGTGCGACAGGATAGAACGTGTCGTGAACCGGCAAGAATTTTCTTCTCTAGCGGATGTCTTCAGCATCCGGCGTGTCCCGACCACTAGCTCCCGGGTATCCCACCCTTGGCGTTGCCTTAGCGTTCTCGGGTTTCGATTCTGATAATTGTTTCCTTGGCGTCCTCCGCGGTAAGGCTGTTACTTTCCTTGGCGTCCTCCGCGTCCTCCGCGTCCTTGGCGGTAAGGCTTTTCTCTTCCTTGGCACCATCCGCGACCTTAGCGGTGAGGCTTTTCTCTTCCTTGGCACCCTCCGCGACCTTAGCGGTGAGGCTTTTCTCTTCCTTGGCGTCCTTGGCGGTCAGACTTCTTTCTTCCTTGGCGCCCTCCGCGACCTTTGCGGTTCAGCTTTGCGGGTTATCGGCGTCCATCGGCGGCTACCTAACTACCGTGAACGGTGAACGGTGAACGGAAATCCGACCGCTGCCTTGTATTCCAAGTTTTTCTTGGCGCCTCGGCGGTTCAATTCTTCGTTCTTGTGTCTCTCCGCGTCTCAGTGGTTCCCACCAGCCGTGAATGGTGAAGGAAGCGTGATGAGTGATGGGTGACGAGTGATGGGTGCGAAGTTACGATAACGAATCTGTGTTTATCTGCGTTTATCTGCGGCTCAATTACGTTTTGATCTTATCGGCGTATATCGGCGTCCATCGGCGGCGAATACTGGTTTTTCGCTATATCTGCGTTTGTCTGCGTTTATCTGCGGCTAGGGTTTTCGGTTTTCCGATTCACGTTTCACCATCCACCATTCACCATTCACCATTCACGGTTCTTAGATGAACGCCGATGAAAATCAAAGAATGGACAGGATCTACAAGATTAACAAGATTCATAAAGTTCGCCGCGAAAATCCTGCTAATCCTGTCTATTTTTTCTTCGCCCTATCGGCGTTTATCGGCGTTCATCTACGGCTAAATTCAGACCCTAAACGAGACACGAGTCGCATTTTACATTTCACGTTCCACGATTCACGGAACTCTAGGGCTCAGGCCCGACTTTTTCCATTCAAACAACAGATCGAGTCTGACCCCTACGCTTTACTTGACAATCGTAAACATTTTGTTTATACTTGTTTTCCGTGATTCGCTCCTTCGCCTCTTCCGAGACGGAACGTTTTTTCACGACTGGAAAATCCCGGCGCTTGCCGCCGGAAATTAGGAGGCGGGCGGCAATGCGGCTAATCCAGCTCAATGCGGCTACGATACTGGACGATCTGCGCGTCCCGCCGTCAAACCGGCTGGAAGCGTTGAAGCACGACCGCAGGGGGCAGTGGAGCGTACGCATCAACGATCAATGGCGTGTGTGTTTCCGCTTCGAGGTCGGTGATGCCTTTGACGTGGAGATCGTCGACTACCACTGAGGAAAGAACGCTATGACTATCAAATACGGCCTGCCCCCGATTCATCCGGGGGAATTCGTGAAGGAAGCGCTGGATGAATTAGGCATGTCCCAAGCGGAGTTCGCCCGCGCTATCGGGGTTGCGCCGATGCGCATTTCCCACGTGGTAAAGGGCACGCGCCCGGTAACGGCGGAGCTTGCCCTGCTGTTCGGTCGGGCTTTCGGCACATCCCCGCAATACTGGCTCAATTTGCAAGCCGCCTACGATCTGAAAACCGCCGAACGGACGATCAGCGGCCGGCTGCGTGCGGTGCGTCCGCTGGCCCACGCTTGAAAAGCGGTGAGCCGTCGTTTCTACAGTTCCTTTATTTCTAGGCTTCTTGGCGGTTCCACCCTTCGTTCTTATCGGCGTACATCGGCGGCTAAACCGCTCTACTCTCTTTTTTGATTTTCTGTTTTTTGTATAGATGAATTGTGATTATTACAGAAGGACGTGCGCGCTCGGCGGTGCCTAGCAACACATGGGATTAAGGCGTGGCGATCGGGTCGCCACGCTCATGTGGAACCACCACGCGCACCTCTAAGCGTATTTCGCGATCCCGAGCATTAGATTCCTTGCGCATTCCGACGGGGTATGATAAATTATCATACCTTGGAGGTGCGCCATGAGCAGTATCAAAGTTGCCATCACTATCGACAGCGGAACGCTGGAGCGCGTTGACAGCTTAGTTGCAAAAAAGGTTTATCCCAACCGCAGTCGAGCGATCCAGTCAGCCGTAGCCGAGAAGCTCGCACGGATGGAGCGCGGCCGCTTGGCGTCCGAATGCGCAAAGCTCGATCCTAAATTTGAGAAAGCGCTCGCTGAAGAAGGCTTAGGGCAGGAGCTCGACGCTTGGCCCGAATACTGAGGGGCGAGATTCGGTGGGCCGACCTCAATCCGGTCCGCGGTCGCGAACAAGCGGGCTTGCGCCCGGTGTTGGTTCTCAGCCACGACGTGTTCAATGAACGTTCCGGCACCGTCATCGCAGTGGCGTTGACAAGCCAGCCTCAGCGCGCCGGCTTCCCGCTGACTCTCGAGCTTCAAGCCGCAAAGCTGCCGAAACGCTCGTGGGTCAAAATCAGCCAGATTCGTACACTTGCCGTCGAGCGCATTGGGGCGAAACTCGGTCGCGCCTCACCCGAGGAGATTTCGCAAATCGTTGAGGGTCTCAATGAGATCATCGGAATCTAGTCACGCGCTGAAGCTGACCACAAAACGCGCCGGCTGATCGCGAACGCAAGGTTCCCGATCTCGATCATCGGGATGATTTCGATGACTCGCTCCCCTCTGAATTTATCGGCGTTCATCCCTTTCCAATGATCTCCGAAAACTCTTCAAGATCGATAGTCCGCGACACGCCTGGAAGACGGACATTGGAACGGGATTCATCTGCGGCGGGGAACAACATGGCAGAAGGATGAGGGAGAAGCGATCAGCGAGGATGAGGCTCTGAAGACCCACCTCCCACCCTCTGCTCCCTCCCCCTGAGGGGAAGGAAAGAAGTACAGCGCTGCGCGTCAAAAGGATTGAAGGATAAGGGCGGGGCCATTCCTTACTTTCGACTTCCCCAATACCCCGGCTTGCGCGCGTGGTGGGCGATCGCGATGACGCGAAGCTCTTCGCCTCTGATGTAATAGATGATGCTGTAAGGGAATCGGGGCAGCGGGAAGCGGCGTCTTTCAATCCGCCAAGGTGCGCCCAGTTGTGGATTGGAACAAAGAAGGTCGAGTGCCCGCTCGAAGGTGGCGATGAAGGCAAGCCCGAGTTCGGCGTTGGCCTCCCGGGCGTAGTAGAGGGCGCTATCGGTCAGTTCCCGCTCAGCCTCGGGACCAACCGAGGGTGTCACTCGATCGCGGCCCGGGCCCGGGCGATGGCGTCAGTCGCGGGAACAAGCTGGGCGCGACCGCCTTCGATTTCCGCGATACGCCGTTCGACCTCGGCAGCCCAAGCCTGCTCAATCTCATCGCTCTTAAACAGGCTCGCAATCAGTCGGTCAGCTAGCAAGGCACGCTCCTCCGCGGGAAGCATAAGCGCCTGGGCTTGCACGGATTCAAGCTGGCTTGACATGGATAACCTCCGGACGCCGGTTGACGACCAATGATACTCCACCAGGGCATCCAGTGAGGAGACCTGCAGCGGGTACATCAGGAACAGACCCCATTTCGAAATTCAGCGATCAGTGGCTGGTTCTAATCTTGTAAATCCCGTCCATTCTGGTTTTGATTTTACCTGCGTCCATCGGCGGCTACCTAACTACCGTGAACGGTGAACGGTGAACGGTGAACGGTGAACGGTGAACGGTGAACGGAAATCCGACCGCTGCCTTATATTCCAAGTTTCTCTTGGCGCCTCGGCGGTTCAATTCTTCGTTCTTGTGTCTCTCCGCGTCTCCGTGGTTCCCACCAGCCGTGATTCGTGAATAGTGAAGGGAGCGTGATGAGTGATGGGTGACGAGCGATGCGTGACGAGTGATGCGTGATGAGTGATGCGTGATGAGTGATGGGTGATGGGTGCGAAGTTACGATTACGAATCTGTGTTTATCTGCGTTTATCTGCGGCTCAATTACCCTTTTTTTTGATCTTATCGGCGTATATCGGCGTCCATCGGCGGCTAATAAAGGTTTTGAGTTTTTCGTTATATCTGCGTGTATCTGCGTTTATCCGCGGCTAAATAGTTTTTTTGATCTTATCGGCGTATATCGGCGTTCATCGGCGGCGAATGCTGGCTGGTTTTTCGTTATATCTGTGTTTATCTGCGTTTATCTGCGGCTAAATAGTCTTTTTGATCTTATCGGCGTATATCGGCGTTCATCGGCGGCTAATCTGATTTGATCTGGTTCTTGAATTCTCTGTTTTCTGTATAAATCAGAGCCGCCTGGCGCAGTGGTGTTGAAGTCCTGCCTACAGCGTACGTTTGTCGGCAAGCCGGAGGAGCTGCTCGACAAGAAACCAGGCAATCTAACTGCTGTACACCGGAACTGTCGAATCATCGACAGGTTTGACGGAATTTCTGCCCCTTTATCCTCTTCAACGAGTCCCAGTGACGTCAGGAAGGCTGACGGTCGAGACCCCATTCCGGCGCGTGTAGTACCCGGCCCGGAAGCCCAGGCCGTACTCATCAATCCCTATCAGGGCGTATTTCGAGGGCTTCTTGGCCCGCAGGCGAAAGGTTTCGCCATCGACATAGCCTCTCGCACGCTCAAGTGACCAGCCGTTTCTCTCTGCCACTACCTGGCACTTTTCCTTCGATAGGACTTTCACGTTACTCCCGTTTACTGCGGCACGCGAAAATCCATCGCAATTTTCGGGCCAAGCACGGGGGACCGTTCCCAAGTTGCCTAACTTGGGCTTCCCTGCAACGGCTGTGTCTCCTAACGAAAGAGTCCTGGCTCGACCATCGACAAAGCCTTCCGCGCGAGCCGGTGGCCAGCCACTTTTCTCTGATAGGGCCTTGATCTTTACGTTGGACAGGACTTTCATAATGCCTCCGGTCTTTCCCAGGTACGGGAATTACCTGGCACCCCTTCCCCATAACACCACCTCCACGGTGGAGATCAGGACCATCAGATCGAGGAACAAACCGTGGTTCTTCACATAGTAAAGATCGTACTGAAGTTTTTCGATGGCATCATCAACTGACGCGCCGTAGGGGTAGCGCACTTGCGCCCAGCCAGTAATCCCTGGCTTCAGTTTGTGACGCAAAGCATAGTAGGGAATCTGCTTCACCAACTGGTCGACAAAACCCGGGCGTTCGGGTCGCGGGCCTACAAAGCTCATTTCCCCTAGAAATACGTTGTAGACCTGCGGCAGCTCGTCGATCCGCCACTTGCGAATGAACCGTCCGACCAAGGTAGTACGGTCGTCGTTGACCGTTGCCCATTGCGGAGTCCCGTCGCTCTCCGCCTCGTTTCTCATGCTGCGCAACTTGTAGAGGGTGAACACGCGCCCGCCTTGGCCGACCCGCTCCTGCCGGTAGAGCACCGGCCCGCCGCCTTCCAGGAAAATGCATAGCGCGGCGACCAGCATTACCGGTAGGGCGAGCACAAGCAGCGCCCCGCTCATGGTCAGGTCAAACAGGCGCTTCACGGCATTCACGAAGTATCCTTGGCGGAAGCCATCCCCAAGGATCATCCAACTCGGGTTGAGCGACTCCAGCAACACTTGCCGGTGTTCACGCTCGAAAAAGTTGGGCAACTCGATGACTTTGACCCCGTTCATCTTGCACTCAAGCAGCTGCTGCACCGGAAGCCCGCCGCCCCGCCGGTCCCTGACCCCAAGAACGATCTCGTCGATTGCGTGCTTCTTGACGACGGACAGCAGCGATTCTCCCTGCGTCACGGGGATGACATGCGCCGATGGTACGTAATGCTGGGAGGGTTGCAGCGCGATATAGCCGATCACCTGATGGTTCGGGTTGCTCTGAGCATATTCTGCAAGCCTCGTGACCCGGGAACCCGTGCCCATCACCAGCACGCGCGACTTGAGAGCGCCCGCGTTGTTCCATTTGTGAAAAGCGGCACGGACCAGGACACTTCCAGCCAATGCCGCGATCACGGTAGTGCCGAGTGCGACCGGCCCCAGGTGGAGCGAGGGCACCAGATACGAGACAAGCCACGTGACCGCGAAACCCAGCAGGAAAGCGGCAATCAGCCGCGCCACGACGGACCGGTTGTTGTACCCTAGTTCAACCTGGTACAGCCCCATGCTCGATATGGCCATTACCATGCCCAGGGTTAATGCAACCGCCTGGGGCGGTACGATTTCTCCGACTCCCATACCCGAAATCGGCTCTGCGGATCCGGCAAGCTGCAGGAAGAGGCTGACGCAGACCGCGATCAGCATGACGAGCGTTTCCAGGGCTGCTAGAAGTATCAATCTCCCGGGAACATAGTGGTTGAAGATCTGGATCATGGCGCTTAATCGTTATTTTCTTGTTGTCTTGGGTATTGCCTGCGTGTTGATGCTCGACGCACGTTATAGCGTTCGCTTGTTTCTAAATTATTAAAGACGTGTCGTAGTCAACAAATCACTCCGTATGCAATCGCTCCCCGAGAATTCCGTGCGCCGCTGCATCGACTGTCTCTCCGCCACATAACTTCGCCACAAGAGAAGAGAACTTTACCTTATGCCGCCGCTTCGTAAAATGAGTCCGATATCCTACGGTCTGACAGATGACACAACCATTTCGAGGTAGTACATACCTCCTATATGGTCATACCAGCGCAACTCGGTCGTAATAATTCAGGCGATGGACGTGCTGTCGTTAAGCTGCCTTCGACGAGCAATATGCACTTTGCGTTCTGGCCTAAGCCAGCTGCATCACCGATTCGGTTATTCGCACCGCCACACCCACCGTGGTATCGCGCAGTTCGGTGCGAACGATTTCTCCCCGGCACTTCAGCGTCACCCTGCCGGCGGGCCTGCTGATCTCCACGGTGAAGCTGATGAGCTCCCCGGGCGCGCACCCGCCTTCTGTCCAGAAGAACAGACCCGATACGCTCACGTCGCGCGTGACGCCCGTGGCGTTCTTCAGGAACACCGGCAGCGCGGTGTGGATCCGCTGGTCTCTTCTTTTTTCTGCTTGTAGTATCGTCATTCCCCGCGACCCCCCGGATCGTCACGAGACAACATCGCGAAGAATACGCGCACGCGAGACGGCGCGCATGAGCGGACTTGCTTGTTTCTTGGGGGCAAGAGGAGCTACGGTTAGTGAGAGTTACCTCCCCCGCACGAGTAGGATAAACCTCCTATTCACCGGTAAGACCGAAGGGGAACAAAAAAGCCTCACCGCAAAGGACGCCAAGGACGCGGAGGAACAGAAAAGCTTTACCGCGGAGGACGCCAAGGACGCAAAGGAACAGAGAAGCTTTACCGCAGAGGACGCAGAGGACGCGGAGGAACAGAAAAGCTTTACCGCGGAGGGCGCCAAGGACGCGAAGGAACAGCAAAGCTTCAACTCGGAGGACGCCAAGGACGCGAAGGAACAGAAACGCTTCACCGCGGAGGGCGCCAAGGTCGCAAAGGATTACAAATCAAACCCACAAGCGCCGTAAGGTCGATCACACCTCACCGAAGCCTACCCAGACCACCCGCCCTCCTGTATGCCACCCTTGGCGTTGTCTTAGCGTCCTTGGGGTTCGATTGAAATTATTGTCCCCTTGGTGTCCTTCGCGTCCTCCGCGTCCTTAGCGGTGAGGCTGTTACTTTCCTCGGCGTCCCCCGCGTCCTCGGCGGTGAGGCTGTTATTTTCCTTGGCGCCCTCCGCGTCCTCGGCGGTGAGGCTGTTATTTTCCTTCGCGCCCTCCGCGTCCTCGGCGGTGAGGCTGTTACTTTCCTTCGCGCCCTCCGCGTCCTCGGCGGTGAGGCTGTTATTTTCCTTGGCGCCCTCCGCGTCCTCGGCGGTGAGGCTGTTATTTTCCTTCGCGCCCTCCGCGTCCTCGGCGGTGAGGCTGTTACTTTCCTTCGCGCCCTCCGCGTCCTCGGCGGTGAAGCTGTTATTTTCCTTGGCGTCCTCCGCGTCCTCGGCGGTGAGGCTGTTATTTTCCTTGGCGTCCTTCGCGACCTTGGCGGTGAGGCTTCTGTTTATTGTGGCTAAGGTTTCCGGTTTTCCGATTCACGTTTCACCACTGAGGACACGGAGGAACAGAAAAGCTTTACCGCGGAGGACGCCAAGGGCGCGAAGACAACGCCAAGCGTGGAATCAGGAAACGACCGTGGGATAACGTGCTCATTCCGAGCCCGTCCTTGAATCCGCCGTGCCGTGTCAACCCAACGCATCGCTGCACGTTAAACAGCGACGAACGGTATGTGGGCGTAGCGCATGGACTTCGCGGATATTGCTCGGGAAATCGTTGATTCTGCGATCCGCGTGCACACGCGGCTTCGGCCAGGAATGCTCGAGTCCGCCTACGAGGCTTGTATCGAATACGAGCTTGGCAAGCGTTCGCTCGCCGTGAAGAAGCAGGTTCCGATGCCGCTGCAGTACGACGAGCTCACGATCGATATCGGATACCGGCTGGACCTGGTCATTGAAGATGCCGTCGTGGTCGAGCTGAAATCCGTCAAGCAACTGCTGCCGATCCACACGGCGCAACTCCTGAGCTACCTCCGTGCCGGCGACTACCGTTTGGGGTTCCTGCTCAACTTCAACACCGTGCATATGCGCGACGGCATAAAACGCGTGGTGAACCGGCTGTAGTACTCCGCATTAGGGCTCACTGAACCACTCAAAAGCTTTACCGCGGAGGACGCCAAGGACGCGAAGGAACAGAAAAGCTTTACCGCGGAGGGCGCCAAGGACGCAAAGGAACAGAGAAGCTTTACCGCAGAGGACGCCAAGGACGCGAAGGAAGAGAAGAAAGAGAAAAGCTTTACC
>Ga0224512_10002043_pt1 | contig 18788 bp, 18 predicted proteins | sample SF_May12_sed_USG_4_FD_169103 | JGI IMG/M metagenome (GOLD analysis project Ga0224512, IMG submission 169103) | Sediment microbial communities from San Francisco Bay, California, United States - SF_May12_sed_USGS_13 | ecosystem: Environmental > Aquatic > Marine > Sediment | place: USA... | reverse complement strand
AAAGTCCGAAAAGGGCTGGGGCTGCGGAATGCATCGGTACGAGTTAGACCTCGATGGGTCGCAAGACAGCGAACTGTATTCGGTACTGGCTATGCATCAAGATCAGGTCGTTGATATTCCGTCCGATGCCGTCGTTATCGGCGGCACCGAATTCTGCCCGTTCGGGGCACTGCAATACGCCGCGCCGGTACGCACCGTCCAATTTCATCCGGAATTTAGTAAAGCGTACATGTTAGATCTGCTCCGAATACGTGGCGGAACCATCATTCCGCAATCCATCGCAACGGCCGCCGAAAAATCGATTACTGGGCGGGCCGATTCCGTGGCGATCGCACGATGGGCTTCTGCATTTTTCAAATCGGAATTCGGTAACGTTTAGGGCCGTTTCGACTCCGCTTAGTAGAGGCGCTCTGAAATGCCAAGATTAACGTTAGTGTGTTGCCGTAGGTAGCCTTGGACTCATGACGGTACTTTCGACTTTCACGCCCACTCGCATTGAGCCGGAACAAATTGAACAATTTCAGCAAGACGGATTCCTGTTACTCGATTGCATCGTCGACCCGACGACGGCGCACCGACTCCGTGGCGAATTCGATCGGATGTTCCGTGGTGAATTCGAAATCGGAACTCTTCCCGATGAGGTCAACTGGCAAGAAGGCAAGTCTGATCCGACTCTGACGCGACAGATTTGTAACGGTTGGCGCGCGAGCCGACTCATTGCAAGCATCGTGTTGCGGGAAGACTTCGGTCATGCGCTGGCAAGGCTTATGGGTTGGCGCGGCACCCGAATTATGAGTGACAACATACTGTGGAAGCCGGTCGGCGCTCGTTCGCTAAACTTTCATCAAGATAATAGTTATCTCAGCTGGTACGAACCGACGGAGCTCTGCACTCTGTGGATCACGCTCGATGACATCACCCCGGATAATGGCACGATGGAATTGGTCCGCGGCTCGCACCGTTGGCAGCACTCAGAACCCGAAGGTGAATTTCACGGCCCCGAGGATTATCGGGCACCGATGCGCAACGCTGCACGTCGCCAAAACCTGGAACCCGATATCGTTCCAGTAGCCGTACCTTGCGGTGGCGGTTCCATTCATCATGGCTGGGTTTGGCATGGTTCCGGTACAAATCACGGCACATCTCCCCGACGATCGGTGGTATTGCACGCGATGCCGAGCGACGTATTGTTTAAGCCCGCGAACTTTTCACGCGGCACCGGACCGATATACAGCCGCTATGCCAAACTCGGATCATTGGAAATGGATGAAAATTACTTTCCCACACTGTGGCGAGAGGATGGCTATCGGACAAAAGGAATTGACGCGTTCATTGGGGGCCCGGGAGTATCGTAAGTCGGATGGATCGACTCAAACGACAAATACTACTTAGACTTTCCGGCAAAGATACCGATATCTTATCAATGCCCTTGAGCTATAGAGCTCGACCATCGTCTCAAGGTAAGCCTGCTCCCGATCGAATGCGTCACGACCCAACATGTCGATCAATTCGGTTTTGTATCGTGTTCTGGCCGTAAATCTTCTGTTGCAAATATCGATCGGACTCTGACTATTTTCCTCCTTCTTAAGCAATTCAAACCCGGCAGTTCTTAGTGCAGCCTCATTAAAACCATCCGCTACATACTGGCTAAAGCCGTTGTAGCTACGGCGCTGCACCTGCTCGTTGCTAACCTGCCCCGCAACTATCCCAGCGTCGGTAAGCAGCAGCCTACCGTGAGTTTTCAGCACCCTCGCGATATCCGCAAATACATCTTTGCGATCGATAAGATGCATCACCACATCAACGCTGATTGCTGCATCGAAGGTTTCGTTATCTAACGGCAGCTCCCGATTCGCATCGACCTGTTGGAACTCAATCTTTTCGGCCACACCGTATTGGTCTGCTCGATTCTTTGCCAAGCGCAGTGCATCGGCATCGAGCTCTATCCCAGTGGCTGTAACGTCCGCATTCATAACGAGATACGTCAGCGGCCCGCCTGGCCCACAGCCAAAATCCAATAATCGCCCCGATTCGGTCAGTTCCAAATCGACTAGAAACTCGTCCAATTCCGTAACGGTGGTCCAGGAATGTTGGCCGATATCGTGATCAAACACCTCGGCTCTGATTTTTTGAATGAGCGGTGAGTCAAGAAACGCGTAGGTCGACGCATAGCCTCCAGACGATTGTCGCATATTCTGATTCAATAGATTTTCACCGCGGGCATTTACGACGCAACAATGTCAATATCATCGCACTACCGGCCAGATAACCAATAATACAGGCCGATAACCGCGGCGTGTTCGCTACTTAACAATCTACCTCGACCGGATGTATTGCCAAATCACGCGGCCGAGACGTCCCCTTGTCTCTACCTCGTTACGAACACTATACCACCCCTCTAGACCCCGTGTAGGCGCAGGACTACGGGCTCATACTCATCAGCGCTGGATTATGGAGAACTTCTCCGACTCCGATCGTTGGGCCGAACACAGTCGCAATCAAAGCTCCGACGATCGTGACGAGAGCGATCACGCCGATCCACTCTAACCAGTGGATCTCTTCCGCGTCGAAGTGATGAATATGAAATTCATGATGAAGGAGTTGCATCTTAACCTCCTGTGCCGAAACGACACATCAGCTGAGCTATACTGCCAGAATCAACGCAATCGAACCTTGATCTAAAGCACTAATAAGGACGACAAGGACGACGAGGTCGCATTGCGCGCACATTATGGTTAGGGCTGATTCCACCTGCAGCCGCGTCCAAAAACTGTTACTTTCGATAGACACGTTCTAAATTTCCGCTACATGAGACAATTGAATCAGCAAGTTCTGCGATAACGTTACGTAGAAGAAAAACCGCAGTCGCAGTATCCCCGTGGACTTGTCAAGGGGATTTGAAAGTTGCCGAGGACGTTGGATGGGATTCTGTATGCGGATGCCACCGATTAGAGTCGTCTGACTCGGGCCGCTTTCACAGCCTCGAGAATGTTTCGCTGATAACCATAATGTAAATAGAAATGTATATAATAAAATATATTTACATCTATTCACAACAGACACTCACCTCTGTCGATCCGTTCTCGTCGCCGATTATCTATATTCCCTCTAGTTTATGAGACACCATCGCACCAGTTTGCCATCAGGGATAGAATGCTTTGGCGCATCTTAATGGGTGTTATTGTTCAACGGCACAACGCCGCAAAAGCAGCAATAGGTTTTGAGGAGAAGCGTTTTCCTACGGATATCTGGTTACATGAGCCGTGCGCAGCGAACCATGCGCTGAACACTGATCCGTCAGTCACCGGCGTGACCTTATAACGCCCGGTTCCGCACGGTCGTTACTTCCCGACGAAGATTAACAAATCCGACCGCTTAAAGACGAGGCGGGACCACTTGATCTCGGTTCGCCTGGTCCCGTTTGGATTCATCCGCTCGACGGTTTTCGGCTCTGTCATTAAACTTCCGGCGCATCCCGGGAAAATTCGTACCTGTCCGTTTATGCCAGGGACTCAACTGATCAGGGGCACGGATTGCCGGGCAAACACGCACGCTCCGGGTGCGATTTTACATTTTCATCACGGGACAGTTGGCACAAAGGCTGTATCAGGACTCGGTGACGGCCACTTCCTCAGAAGCTGTATCGAAATTGTAAGTTTGCAAAGAAAGCATTATCGGCGTCAGCAGAGAAGGCATCGCCGGGTCGGTGATAGCCCAATGCTGTTGAATTGGCCATTTACCGTCGATAACTTCTTCTGTATTGCCTGCATTAGGCGTTGTGGATTTAATTCATCGTTATGAATAGCCGTAAACAACCCTAGCTCCGCCATCCGGTGGCGCGAATCCACTGTTCCTGCACAGGTTTGACACGAGGTACGGGGATCGCAGGCTTCCTGAGCGTAAGAATTTCGCAGACGGTGTTGTATCCGGCCATGGAGACAACCAGGTCGGCTGCCGCCATATAACTCATCATATCGTCCGTGAACTCCTTGATACTGACGTTGGCGTGGTACTGGGCTCTCTCTAAAACATCGAGGCGCTGCGCGGTGGAGAGCTCGGGGCCAAAAAATATTACCGTCTTGGGAATGTGTTCACGGGGCGTGGTCTGCAATCCATCCAGGTAGCAAGTCAGAAGGTGATGGCCATCCTCACCGCCACCCGGGGTAACTAAAATGAGCTTTTCGGAACTAACGCCGAGATCGCTGCGCACGACCTCGCGGGACCTGTGCCCTGGTTTCCGACGCAAATAACCACAGAATCGCACTTTTTGGCGGCTGGCTAATGGGAATTGATATTCTTCGGACAGATTAAATATCTCCCGAGAGCCGGCAACCAATACGCTGTCGTATTGAGCTCGAATAATGTCATGGTAGTTATGTTTTACCCAGATGCCTTTGGTGGCATCGGGCGTGTCCAGAATGTCGCGGAGCAGGAGCACCAACTTCGGTGGTTTGGTCTAACAGAGCAAATGACCCAACGTCGGGGCCAGTTCATTACTGAGATCCAGCGGCTTTTTGTCCACCAGGATCAGATCCGGTTTGAAGTCTACGACAGTACTTAAGATCAAATTTGCGCGTAGACGCACGGTTTCCTCGTAACCGAGATCCAAGAATTTCACGCGATACTGACCGTCCGCCGTCCGCGCGAGACAACGTAACTTGACATAGTCCACACGAGGCGGGATACGAAAAGCATGCAGTACTGGGGAGCCAGACAGCAAAAGTACGGAGAGATTCGGATCGGCATCGACGAGATGTGTCGCGATGGCTAGCACCCGACGGATATTTCCGAACCCGAAGGTATCGTGCGAATAGATCAATATGTGTTTCATGTGGGCTCTCTGTCAGCAGCGAGTCCCCCCAACCCGCGGCAAATGCAATGTTGGATCGAAGGATCTCACCTCAGTATTCGGCTTGCCTGCCGCCTGGGTGAGCGCAGCAAGGGTAAAGGGCTTGCGGAAGAACGCTCTTGCGCCCAGTCTATAGGCACGCGCCTCGTCATCCGGCGAGTGACCCCCGGTGATGACAATGAGGTGCAAATGTGCGTAGTCAGAGAATATTCGTCGGTAAAAATCGAGGCCGTCGCCGTCGGGAAGATCGATATCTAGCACCACGATATCGATATGCTGGGCCGTGAGTTCTGTTAGGGCATCGAGGGCACAACACGCCACACTCACTCGAAAGCCACGGCGCGATAAGAACCGCATGATGTTTTTCGCAAGGATTGGCTCGTCTTCGACAACGAGCACGTGCCGATCGCCGCGTCGGAGTTGAGCGCTCGAACTGAGTCCCATTCCGGTGAGTTCCTTAACGGTTGTTTCTGTCGGTGATGCCCATGCGTTAGAAAATGCAATTTGTGTGCCATATCTAAGCGCTGCGGGACAGAGCAGTGCATCCTCTTGAAATCCTTGCCACTCTGCGCCAAATTGTGCTCCGGATTCGTTGTCGGCCGGCTTGGCCAACTAAAGATTTTGGGCATATACCCCGGTGGGATTGGGGGATATCCCCATCGGGAGCGCGAGCGGGTAGTCAGACGCCAGCTGTACTGGAATGGCGCGGAGTGAGGCGGTAGTGTCAAGAAGGTCCGTGTCGCCAGCGACAGTCCCACGCCTAGCGGTAGCCGCTCTGTGGTAAAGAACCGTTGAAAGAGCTTGTGAATATCGTCATCGCGAATTCCTGGCCCGCCATCGGATATCGATGCCGCTACATGGTGCGGTTCAGGTGTGAGGCTTGTGGTCACCCGCCAACTGCCTACCGCTGGGCATCGCCTCGCGGTCGTTGGCAATTCAGTTTCGAAGATGGTGATGGGGTATTTCACCCAGCATGGGAGATATCCCCCAATTTCTTGCCGCAAAAACACAAGAATTTGGGTGCGTCAGGCCAAGAACCAAGCGACAAAGCACTTGGCACAAATATTGCTTATTTTACTGACAGTCAATAATTTACCTCAGGAGCAATACTCAAGATGCAAAACAACCCACGTATTAATCGTATTCGCCGCTTGTTAACCCTTGCGGGATTACCCCTGATTTTCGGTGGTTTGTATGGGTGCGGTGGCGGGTCCTCAAGTTCTGGGTTCGGTTCGACGTCGGGCAGATCTGGCACTTCGGGAACAAGCGGCACATCCGGAACGGCAGGTACCTCGGGAACGGCAGGTACTTCGGGAACGGCAGGCACCTCGGGAACGGCAGGCACATCCGGAACGGCAGGCACCTCGGGGACCGCAGGAACCTCGGGAACGGCAGGAACCTCGGGAACGGCAGGAACCAGCGGAACTTCGGGCACCAGCGGTACCTCAGGATCTTCAGGAACGTCGGGCTCATCCGGCTCATCCGGCTCATCCGGTTCATCCGGTTCATCCGGATTGATATGACGATTAGATAGCGGTATTCCTTATCCAGTGTTGCTGCAAAGCTAAACAGTAATCGAAGCAATGGATGGCGACATGCTGGGGTTCGCCACAAGTGTCGTGACTCGCGGTCTGATTGTGTTATCGACATCATGCCGTTTGACCAGTTAGTGATTGGATCGCATCAATAACCATTTGTGGCGCAATGGATCTGCTACATTCAAATTGTCTATCGGTACCACAATGCCGCGGACACCAATTCCAATCGGCGCGGTCAAACACGTAATTAGGATCGTTCCAACAGCCAGTGCAAACATCATTGTTTATGACGCGCACACAATTTTCCCTAAACTCCGTATACGGTTCGCTAAATCCGGAGATGAGCACAACCGGTTTGTCCAAAGCCCACGCTATCCAGGACAAGCCGGATCCTAATCCGATAAAAAAATCGCAACTGTTTAATTCGCCCATTCGTTGTTGGATGGGATGATCACCGCTACGATTGATAATTCCATCCATTTCCACTCGCTTCTTCTGGATCAACACGGCGCGATAACCGTTTTGATTTAAATATGCGACAATTTGGTCCCATCCACCAGGGTATTGCCAAAGCTTGCAGGCAGCGGTGGATTCCATGGAGAAGCAGACGTATTTTTCGTCGATATCGTTCGATGTGTTACTGATCGCTAACCGCGGGCGCAACTCTTCATAATCGATACCGAGAATATCCGATGCCACCTTGGCCAAAGGTTGGAGGCGTGGATCGATTGGATGCATACTTGCCAGATCATCCCCCAGAAAATATCCAATCGTAAAAGTAGCGTAGATATTCTCCAGTGTCGTGTCTGGCGGAACGAAAGTGATGCCGGGATAAGTGGGTTCAAAACCCAGATCCGACCAAAAATGGCTACAAAAAACCTTCGTCGTCGGATGCATCTGGGTGAAGCGTTCCACCTGTGGTATCCATGCCAGCGTGTCACCAAGACTGCGCGAATCGAAGTTTATCAAAATATTTTTATCAGCCGGATCGAATTCATGTTTCGTTATTAGTTTTCCACACTCATCGAGTATTTCGATTTTCCATGGCGCGCAATACCGTTTATAACATTTACCCCATTCATTTGGTTTTAAACTAACCTCGTACTCAAGTCGGTCATGCAATAAAAACCTCGCTGTTAATGAGCGGCGTTTGTGCAGATTGGTCAACACCGGTCCATCGTTAAAGTGCACGTTAAAATCCGGCGTTTGTGTTTTTTTAAACCAATGCATCGGTATGGATTAGTTCTTGGTTAGAAGATACCCCTTATTTCCTCGTATTGACCTAGTGTATCCTCGCCAGCCGACGACGTCCGTTCAGAAGCGGAGAATTCCCATAGCCAGTTAACTAGGCTATGCCTTCGAAATATTGAGGGAACTTTGCTAGTAGAATTCAAGATAATCGACCTGCGAATGAAATCCGGGGGCGCTGTACGGATCGCTGGAAGACAACGGGCTGCGGCGAAGGGCGAGATTCTCAATGACGGGGTCTCTGCGTGTCTTGAGACCCAACCAGGCCGATTGAAATGGCATCGGGAAGTGGACGAAGCATTGGTGAGATACGTCAGCTTTATTGGCGGAATATCAACCGAAACAAGGCAATCCTAACCTTGGGAATGACGGTCAAGAAAATGCAGTTCATCCATACTTTTCAATCCGATAACGCAGTGTGTCGCGCGAAATACCCAGGAGCTTTGCTGCTCTTGTCACATTTCCCTTGGCTCGCTCAAGTGCTAGCTTTACCAATTCGGCTTCAACTCGCTCTAGATTAAGTCCTTGATCTGGAAAGTATTGGATTGGCCCGAGGCCGTTCCCTTGATTGCTCTGTGGCGCGTCGGAGATCAGAGCAAGATGCTTTGACTCAACGGTTTCCGTCGTGGTCAGCAAGACCGCGCGCTCGATAACGTTGCGTAGCTCCCGGATATTTCCAGGCCAATGATAGTGCTGAAGGGTATGCACCGCCTCTGCAGAAATGTGCAGTTTCGGCTTGCCGTAGCGCTTGCTCTGGAGTTTTAAGAACTCATCGACTAACGGCTCCACGTCATCACTGCGCTCACGTAGCGGTGGAAGTTCAATATGAATAACGCGAATTCGAAACAACAGATCCAAACGAAACTGCCCGCTCTGAACTCGCTCGTCCAGGTCTTGATTGGTCGCGGCGATTATGCGCACATCGACATTACGATCACGCAGCCCGCCGACCCGACGTATACGCTTAGTCTCAAGCACAGTGAGCAATTTTGCCTGCATGCTGAGATCCATGTCGCCAATCTCATCCAAAAATAAAGTGCCGCCATTGGCGCTCTCCACTAGCCCCAGTTTGCGTTCTTTGGCATCGGTAAATGCGCCTCGTTCATATCCGAATAACTCAGCTTCGAGAAGCTGCGATGGTATGGAAGCGCAGTTCAACTCTACCATCGGCTTGTCTCCGCGGGGGCCGTCGAAGTGAAAGGCGCGGGCCACCAAGCCCTTACCTGTACCGGTCTCCCCGGTTATTAACACCGGCGGTGGATCACCATAAGCAAGACGTCGTTCAGCCTCCAGATAGTGTTGGATTTGCTCCTTCAACTCGAGAATTGGAGCAGATTTTCCTAACAGAGTGGCTAAACCGCTCTGGCGCGCCTGTTTGTTCTGATAGTAGGCGAGCGCTCCCTCGGCACGCACTTGCCCAACTACCTTTTCCAGCAACAGCTTGAGTTCGGCCAACACCAACGGCTTGCTCAGGTAATCGTTCGCACCTGCCTTCATTGCGTCGACAGCAACCTGCACTCCTCCGACACCAGTCATGATGATAATTTTTACTTGGGTGTCCGTTTTGCGGATTCGTCCCAGCACTTCTAGGCCATTCATGCCGGGCAGGTTATAATCGAGAAGGATTAGATCTGGCCTGAAGGTATCCAGCGCCTCCAAAGCGTCTTCGCCGGTCTCAACCAAGTGCGTGTCGTATCCCTGGCGCGCAAGGTATCGCTTTATGTTTCGCCCGAGAGTGACCTCGTCATCGACGACGAGTATGCTGTGAGATATAGGTTCGTCCATTAGGAACGTTGCGAGTCGTCCGATAGGACTAGTGGCTTTTTCATTTTCGGGGTCGAGTCCTTATTTATAATTTTGGAGGGCTTAACATTCGGCGAGCGGGCCGGAGATCAACGATCGAGGTTTCGTGGGTTCCTTGTCCATGCATGCACAATTTCGGTTGCCACCGGGCCCAGATAACCACCAATATGTCTACTAACGTGGGGCCGGAACGCGTACGGTCATTGTCGTGCCACGTCCGTGTTCACTTTTGACCTCAATCGATCCGTCGATTCGTTCGATGATCCGCTTCGCCAGCGAAAGCCCCACGCCCAACCCTGTCCGTTTTGTAGTAAAGAACGGCTGAAAGAGCTTGTGCATGTCGCCGTCGCGAATTCCTGATCCGGTATCGGATATCGATACCTCCACATTGCGGCGGTCCGGTGTAAGGCACGTGGTTACCGCTAACTGCCCACCACCCGGCATTGCCTCGAGGGCATTGGCGATAAGGCTGTTGAATACTTGACTCAAGGCGGCGGCACTGGCGCGAACCGTGGGCAAGTCCTCGGCATTCCCTTCAGCAATGCAAATGTTCTGGCGGTCTATCTGTTCGGTGAACCCCAGCATGCAGCTCGACACAACATCATTGACTTGAAGTTTCTCAGTGTGTCCGTTTGCCGGGCGCGAGTAGGTCAAGAGATCCCGTACCCATTTCTCCAGGCGGTCTACCTCGTCGGTGACATCTATTAATGATTCGTGGGCCGCGTTCAATGATCCGTCGTCTAATGCCAATTCGGCCGAGGTTCGCAATGACGCCAGCGGATTACGAAACCCATGTGCTACAGCGGAAGCCATCTCGCCGATGGCCGTGAGGGTCTCCGATTCCACCAGCTGTTTCTGTTGCTGCCGTATGGTGGTGTTTGCGCGGCGCATAATCCAAAACAGTGAAAGATAGAGAAACAGCCCGCCTGTACCGGCCGCCACCCAGACGAATTGTTGCCCCCGATCAATGGCCGCGAACAACGTCATGGGAGACTTGTAGATCTCGACCACCGCTCTCACGTTGGCCTTATCCCCGCCCCAAATGGGCAGATAGTTCTCAATAAATCTGCCGGCTAACGGGGCTTCAACGTGCTCTGGCTTCCCGGCCGCTTCAGCGCGATTCTGATGTGCGATTAGCTCGCCCGAAAATGCGCCTTGCAATTCGTGATTATCGAGAAACCGCCGTCCAACCAGCTTCCTGTTGCTCGACCAGACGATCAATCCATCGCTACGGTATACGTTAGCCCGCAGAACACTCGGTATCTCCCACAACAGGCCGAAAAATTCGCTAAGGCCGGCGTCGGGCGTATGTGCGTGGCCCTGTAGTGGCTCTCGGTGACCAGCCAGAAAATGATCGAGCGCGCCCAGTGGGTGATCTTCGGACACCGCGGCGTGGATGTGATCCGCAGGTGGTTCGCGCAGATGAACCGCATTCGCTTGCTGTACGGCCTTCTCGATAAACTCGGTTGTTACTATCGCATCGCGCTGCAGAATTTGGTTCGTCAAGAAACGTGACAGTAATACGGCTGAAATACTACTAATGAGCACAATACAAATGAAACTGAGCACCGCGTACCAGTGGAGCAGATTGAATGACCTTTTTTCCGCGCCAGGTTTTGCATCGCATTGGTTCGACGCCGCTGTATCCCATCTCGACTGTATTGCCATCGCGCCTACACTGTTCATCATAAAGACATACCTCGGCAGAATTTAAACGTCGGATTCGTCCTCGGTATCGTAGAAATAAACACCAAAGTTCATCCGATAATTCGCTTCGTTAGCACCGCGATCCCGCGCCTGTAACTGTCGCGCACGCCTGTTAACTGTCTTTAAGGCTTTCACAGCTTCTTCCTCAGATAGCTCCGCGAGGGCGTCAATCGATTTTGGCGTTAGGCCATCGTAGTAGACGCTGCGTTCAAGCCTTGAGGGATCGTTGGACTGCACGTTGTGCCGGGCGGCTGCCAAATGATCGTGCACATTACGGCCTAAATAATAAGCCTTCTCATCGAAACCCTTGGCAGGAATAAACGCCGCACTCTTAAGACGCACGCGGCCGTCGGCATCAATTTCGACGACGCCGAGCCGCAACCATTCGTCCAGCACTGAACGCGGCCGGATGTCCTTGCTGATCGCGGTCACCAAATCTTCAAAACTGGGCTCGTCGCTATCACCGGCGAATCGCAATAGCGGTTTTGGAACTCTCTCATTGTCAAGAAACCGGGCCTCGCTGGTCCACAACGCGACCAGTTGCGCACCCAGAAAAACAGTGGCCGGTGGCGGACTGTCTCGCAGCAATTCTTCGCGCAGGCGCCTTACGTCTTTGCGGTGCACACCGGTTAACAGGGTGATTCGACTGTTGGTCAAATTCTTACCTGGCAGCTGGAACTCTTGCGCCGCAACGTCTACAAATAAAGACTTCAGCAGTCCCGATAGCCACACGTAGGTCAGGCCATGTTCGAGCAATAGCCCGACTAACGGACGCAATAATCGTTGCACCGCAGCGGTCAGCGCTTCTGGCGGCGTTCCGGCCTGTTTCGGGGATTCCGGGTTAGGCATGACGTCTGTCGGAATAGGGTATTTAATCTTAAGGGAGAGTATTATACTTTACGTGGGAAATATGCCCACATTTGAGTGTACACAGAAATATTCAGCAAACCCAGCTCCCATGAAATTTGTTGAGAAATTATGGATTTATGCCGCGTTGGTGGCGATTTCAGTGATTCTCGCCTCGTGCGGGGGCAGTAGCAGCTCGACCGGCGTCGGAGGATCGGGCATCGGCGGTACCGGCAGCACCCGTGTGCAGGGTAACGTTGTGTCGGTCGTGGCGCAGCGATCTATTCGCAATGGCGACTACTGGCCCGCCACGATGTTGGCGGCTGTAGTTGACTTTATCAGCACTCCCGTCATCGCCCAGACCGGGGGCGGAATCGGCGGCATAAAGATCAACGGCGGCGGCCGCATGACGGTGACCGACGAAAGCGGCCGTTTTGGACTGGACGATGTCACTCCCAGCGACGCTTTTGTTCTCACGTTAACGTTATCAACCGGTCAAGTGATATCGCTAGGGATCGGTTCGGTTCCGTCGGGCGCCTTGGTTGACGTTAACAACATCGTCATCGATACGGGCCAAGGTAGAGCGACACCGGGCAGCATCGACGTGGAAATCGACGACGATAGCACCGACGACGATAGCACCGACGACGACAGCAGCGATAACAGCGGCAGTGGGAGTGGCGACGACGATAGCTCTGACAACGATAACAGCGGCAGTGGGAGTGGCGACGACGATAGCTCTGACAACGATAACAGCGGCCGTGGCAGTAGTAACAGCGGTTCGGGTTAAATTAAGTCGCTAACCACGGTAGCAAGAACTCAGTCGGACGCCGCCGATCGAGCAGAAGAAACGAATTGAAGCGCTATAGCTCCGCTCGCGTTCGCTATATAACCAAGAAAAGTAATCAATAGAATACTCATCGCGAGCATTTCGATGAATTCCTCAATGGCTTTCGAGAAATGTCGGATGACTTCGTTTCCCCATCCGAAGGCATCGATCAACCAACGATATCCGTCGTCCATTCCCTCGACAAAATCCATCGCCACCGCGACCGCAAGACATCCTAAAGCCGCCGTAACCCGCCATCGATCTACCGGTCTCGGTAATTCGCGCCACAGAAACAAGGCCATGAGAATACCCGCTATTACGAAAAACGGCGCCACAACCATTTGCCAGGCATAGCTTGGAAATAGCCCTATGCCTTGGCTTTGCTGGAATGCGGACCCTAAGCGCTCATGGATCAATGCGCCATCATCAATGGCCATAAAGGTGAACAACAGCGCGAGAAATAACCACCCGATGCGCCGCAGCGCAGAGGCACCCTGCTTGCAGGTGATCGCGAATACGCTCCACAACGTAAGCGCAACCAACACAGTCTGGGTAACAGCAAACCAGGAGGCGAGTCCGTCTTCGCGCGTAATATTGAATAGGCGGCGGATTGGCCCGGAGTCGCTCCCTCGTTGCCAGTTGACAGTAAGATCCAAGTAGACCAAGCCGACTTCGAATATCAGACAAAATAAAAACACCATCCAAAGCAAACGGCCAGCATCAACGACAAACGTCGTCGAGCTGGCCGCCGTGTTATGCATGCCGTGATTTTTATACGATCAGGTCATGAGTGATTTGGAACGGTTAGCTCGTGCTGCCACTGCAATCGTCGCTGCTGGCGTCGTCACTGTCGCCGTCACTGCTGTCATCATCGATACTGTCGCCGTCGCTACTAACGCTATCGTCATCGGCGCTATTGCAGTCTTCAACGTCCGCCGACGAGTCATCGTCGTCGATGTCACCCGAAATAGAATCGCCTTCTACCTCAACTTCGACGAATAGGAGCGCACCATTGCTGGATAGCTGGACAGTCGTTTGTGAATCCACCCCGACCTCAATGGAGTCCGTTTCCCCCAACACGACGTCGCCTTGCAGCACGCGGATCGTGTAGACACCGGGAGCCAAGCCCGTAAATGCGAAATTTCCGCCGTCGTGGGTCATCTCAGTCGCCACCACAGTACCGCCTGAATCAATCAATTGGAGAGTCAAATCATCGACTCCGGTCGCATCGGCGCTACGAATAATGAGCGCAGTCGCAAAAACCAGCCACCGTTCGCTGCTGTCCGAAGTACCGATCGATGCGTTACCGCCGTTCACGGTCCCGGCAATCGTCGACCCAGCGCTGCCGCCGCCCGCACCTCCCGAGCTGCCGCCACCGCCACAGGCCGCCACGCTAAGTACAATTGCCGTCAACAGGGAAACTAACGTAACAACCTGAGATTTAATGATATTTTTCATTCCAATCGACCTCTTTTGTGATGTTGTATCTTGCCGAGTCGCCGTCCAGGCAAATCCTAAAAGTGGGATTTTTTCCCACATTACTAATACTAAATGATCCAAACGGCACGAATAGTGTTTTCCGACGAATGGTCGTTCTAGGGTTGATGGGCGTTCGGGTTAGCCTGTCGAAGCCACGCACTTCGAACCGCGCGAAGGCATCCGGCCCCAATCCGACCACAGCTCTGCAGGCACCTGATTCGCCGCAGTTCCGCCGGTTATTGGAACCACATCAGCTAGCTGGATTTCACCGTAGCCGACTAATAGGCCTAATAGGCCAACACAAATTTCCATTCAAACACGCCCGCTATCGCGCTTTCGGTCGTTCGGGGGCATGGCCGTTCCGGTACGGAACGCCTTACGGCAATAGTCAACCGTACGAGGAAACACGGCGAACAGTGTCAATACGGTTGGTGGGGCATACAGACCATTCACGTTTAGCCGATCCGACGCGGTATCATCGCACTATGCCGACTGCGCAAAATTAGCGCCAACTATAACCATAGCTCCATATTGACCGAACCTAAGGAACCATAATGACATATAAGCACATCACACTTCCCGAATCCGGCGACAAAATCGCCGTCGCCGACGGCAAACTTCAAGTTTCGGATAATCCCATCTTGGGATTTGTCGAAGGCGACGGGATCGGCCCCGACATCACCAAAGCCTCTCTGCGCGTGTGGGATGCTGCGGTCAAACAGGCCTACGGTGGCAAACGCAAGATCCACTGGGCCGAACTCTATATGGGGGAAAAAGCTGCGGCGGTATACGACGGTGATTATTTTCCAGCCGAAACCTTGCAGGCATGTCGAGATCTCGTCGTCTCCATAAAGGGTCCGTTGACCACACCTATCGGGGGCGGGTTTCGTTCCCTTAATGTGTCTCTGCGTCAAAATCTGGACCTATATGCGTGCGTGCGGCCCGTGCGTTACTACACGGGCGTACCTTCGCCGCTACGGCATCCGGAAAACGTGGATGTGGTGATCTTTAGAGAAAACACCGAAGACGTTTATTCGGGCATCGAATTTGCAGCCGGTTCGGCAGAAAACGAAAAGCTTGCCAAGTTTCTTCGTGACGAAATGGGTTGCGAATTCTTTGAAGGCGCCGGGCTCGGCGTCAAACCCATCAGTGAATTTGGATCGAAACGACTCATTCGAAAAGCCATTCGATTCGCCATCGATCACTCGCGCGAAAGCGTCACCTTAGTACACAAAGGCAACATCATGAAGTTCACTGAAGGCGCATTTCGAAATTGGGGTTATGAGGTTGCCGCACAGGAGTTCGCCGAAAATACGGTGAGCGAAAGCGACTTGTGGGACAAGTACGACGGGCAGAGACCGGAAGGAAAAGTGATCATCAAAGACCGGATAACCGACATTATGTTTCAGCTCATGCAACTCAGACCGTCAGAATTCGATGTGATCGCAACGATGAACTTAAACGGCGACTATCTGTCGGATGCGGCGGCTGCGGAAGTGGGTGGAGTCGGCATCGCGCCCGGTGCGAATATCGCCGATCACCTGGCAGTATTCGAGGCGACACACGGCACCGCGCCAAAATACGCCGATCAAAACAAGGTTAATCCATCGTCATTATTACTCTCGGGTGTCATGATGTTGGAGTACATTGGCTGGAGCGAAGCCGCGAACCTGATCAACGACGTGTTCCCACAAGTCATCGAAGACAAAACTGTAACCTATGATTTCGCACGCCAGATGAATGCCGCTACGACGGTGTCGACCAGCGGTTTCGCGGATGCGCTGATCAAGAAGATTGAGGCAGCCTAAAGCCAACACTCTGTTGGTTGAAAACTGACTGCACGCCACTTCCATGGATCCAGTTCGCGGTATCGCCGAGGCCATCCTCGAAGGCTTCGACCACCACTATAGGCTGTTCCGGGAGATCAGCGCTGCGGCACGCGAGCGTTTCGAGAACGCCGACTGGGCCGGCGGCGCGGATGCCAATCGGGAACGCATTCAGATGTACGATCTGCGGGTTCGGGAAACGGTGGCTGTATTGAATGCCACGTTTCCCGAAGCGGAACACGATGAAAGTTTGTGGCCCGACATTAAGTTGGCCTATATCGGATTGCTTTACGAACATCTACGCCCGGAACTCGCGGAAACGTATTTTAATTCGGTCGCGTGCCGCGTGCTGCATCGGTGGTACTATCACAACCGATATTTATTCTGGCGGCCGGCCACATCAACGGTTCTCATCGAAGGGGACGAGCCCACGTATCGATGTTACTACCCGGGTACAAATGGATTACGCAGAGCGTTACTTAACTGCGTCACGGAGTTCCGGCTTAGCAATAATTTCGCCAATCTCAGACACGACGTTCGCTGCCTGCAAGCCTCCGTCAACGGTTATTTTCCGAACCGGTCGGCGCAACAACCTAATTACCAGATACAGGTATTGGGATCTTTGTTTTTTCGGAATAAAGCCGCCTACATCGTTGGCCGCGTACTCAATGCCAATGACCTTCTGCCGTTTGCCATACCGATATTGCAAAACTCCCACGGTGAGTTGTACTTGGACACCGTCATCATTGAGCAGAATTTGCTATCAACATTGTTCAGTTTCAATCGTGCATACTTCATGGTCGATATGGACGTGCCATCGGCCTATGTCTCGTTTTTGCAATCGGTACTGCCCGCAAAACCTGAATTTGAGATCTACAACATGCTGGGTTTGCAAAAACAGGGGAAAACGATGTTTTATCGGGAGCTCCATCACCACCTCCGATATTCGAGCGACAACTTTACAATAGCGCCAGGCATTAGGGGAATGGTCATGTTGGTGTTTACGCTGCCCTCATTCCCGTATGTATTCAAGATCATCCGTGATCATTTCGAACCACCCAAAGAGGCCAGCCGGCAGACCGTAAAGGATAAGTACTTGCTGGTGAAATATCACGATCGGGCCGGCCGTTTGGCGGATACCTTAGAGTACTCCCAAGTCGCATTTCCGCTGCATCGCATCAGTAGCGAATTACTCGAGGAGCTACAAAATCAAGCTAATTACAGTATCGAAATTACTGACGATGAGCTACTGGTCAAGCATCTCTATATCGAAAGACGCATGATTCCACTTAACGAGTATATGGCGACGGTTGACGGGGAAGAGAAGCGCGACGTAATCGACGAATACGGCAAAGCCATCCGCGAACTCGCCGGCGCAAATATATTTCCCGGTGACATGATGCTAAAGAACTTCGGTGTGACACGAGGTCGTCGAGTGGTGTTTTACGACTACGATGAAATCGTTTACATGACGGACTGCAATTTCCGCCGAATTCCCCCGCCGAGCTCATGGGAGGATGAAATGATGGCCCAGCCGACCCACTCCGTCGAACCTAACGATGTATTTCCCGAGCAGTTCTCTAACTTCTTTTTCAGCGATAAGTTCACTCGTAAAGAGTTTTATCGCAATCATCGCGATCTAGTGAAGCCTAGTTTTTGGCGGGAGAAGAAAAATCAAATATTGGCGGGGCACCACGAGGACATCCTGCCATATCCCAACTCAAAACGGTTTTCGGTACTCTACCCGACTCCAAAAACGTTTTTCGCTAACCCGGATATGTCGCGTACTGCAGCGCTCGCGAGGTAACGACTGAATCCGGTTTCCCATCGAGATCAATTTGGGGAAACACCGGGATCGCGCTTGGCCGCGGTGACGTGGTGGAACGGGGAGCGAATTATTCAGCTACCGCAGATTTGATTCTACGGTGTGCTGCTCTCCCATTAATGGGAATGAACAGACGCGAGGACGTCCGTCACCCGTTGCATATTGGGCGACGCTCATGTTCAAACCTTAACCTTCAAATGATACGACTTGGGCCGCGTTAGGTATCCGTAACCCAGACTAGACAGTGTGCAACCCCGCCCGGAATCCTTTACCCCGGTCCACGCCAGTGCTGGATCCAGATAATCGCAGCGGTTCATGAACCAAGTACCCGTCTCGACGCGATTACCGATACTGATCGCGGCGTCTTCGTCTGTCGTGAAAACTGCCGCGGTTAATCCAAAATCGCTGTCGTTCATAAGCTCAATGGCTTCGTCGTCGTTAGCCACTGACATGATGCCCACCACCGGACCGAAACTTTCCTCGGTCATCACGCGCATCGAATGATCGACCTGGGTCAATACCTGGGGCGCCATATACGGTGAACCCGCAGCATCCATTGAAAATTCACCGGGATCGATATGGGCTTGGGCGCCTGCCGCGACCGCGTCCCTTATCTGCTCGCGTACGAATTCCGCAGCGGAGGTTTTTACCAATGGGCCGAGGTTGGTGTCGGGTCTATCGGGACGATCGAGGTTATATTGTCTAACCAAGTCGATATAGTCCTCGATAAATCGATCATAGATCGGGGCCTCAACATAGATACGCTCGATGCCGCAACACGACTGGCCACTATTAAAAAAGGCGCCGTCAACGGTGGTCTCGATGGCGTGCTCAAAAT
>Ga0224512_10002042_pt1 | contig 18798 bp, 17 predicted proteins | sample SF_May12_sed_USG_4_FD_169103 | JGI IMG/M metagenome (GOLD analysis project Ga0224512, IMG submission 169103) | Sediment microbial communities from San Francisco Bay, California, United States - SF_May12_sed_USGS_13 | ecosystem: Environmental > Aquatic > Marine > Sediment | place: USA... | reverse complement strand
CCTTGATAGTGACAACAAGCGTCGCTTCGGCACCAACGGGGACCACATTGGGCTCGACCACGGCCGAGATAGAAATATCCGAAGCAAACGCAAAGGGCGCAAGAAGGGATACGACACCAATTGTCAGCGCAATCACGCGCAGTCGAGCCATGTCTCCGTTACCAGTCCTTACCTTTTGTCGCTCGTTTGATCGCGACCTTTCTCTTGGCCTTCTGCAGCTCCTTCTCCTGCTCCTCAAGGAGCCTCAAGATGCGCAGCGCATCCTCTCTTGACAGCTGGATACTGGTTTGTTCTTTGGGTGGCTGCGTTTGGCTCGAGTCCGGGTCCGACGGTTGGCTCACCTGGGAGGAATCCGGCGCCTGTGAGGCATCCTGATCCTGCTGGTTCTGCTGCTGGCGGTTGTCGTCCGATCGAGAATCCTGCCTTTGCGAATCTTGATCTTGCTCATCACCCTCTTGCTGTTCCCGCTCCTCGCCCCCCTCTTGCTGCTGGCTCTGCTGCTCCTTCCGAAGCCTGAGCGCAAGCTCGAGATTGTGACGCGCGTCGGAATCGTCTGGCAAATACTGCAGTGCCTGGATATACGATTCTATAGCCTCACCGAGCATTGCCATCTTCATGAGCGTGTTCGCCCGGTTGTACATCATCTGACCCGCCTGCAGACTATCGCCCGAAAAGCTCGCATGATACTTGCCCAAGGCTTCCTGGTAGCGTTCGAGCATGTGCAATGAATTGGCCTCATTGTACGAGACACTCTCGGAGAACTTGTGCCGGACAGTGGTATCACCCAAGGCCTCGCGATAGAGGACCGCCGCCTTCTCGTACTCACCCGAATCAAAATACTGATTGCCGGATTTGACGCGACTTCGGTCGATGCCTTTGGCGAGAGATGGCGGAATAAGGAACAAGAACGATATCAGGAAAGCTGCCCCCGCCAAGCCGGTGTGAAGAACTTTGCGCCTGCTGCGCATCGATCCCCTACCCGTAACGATTGTCTCGAGCCCCAGAAGTGCAAAGGCTACCACAAGAAATAGACTGAATCGCTCGGTCTTTCTCTCGATGAACTGGCCTTCTATTGTTTTCTGCTCCAATCCTGATATCTCCCGATAGAGCACCTTGAGTTCGAGACCTTCCCGCGTGGCGGGCATGTATTTTCCCCCACTCGATTGGGCCACCGCCCTGAGGGTTTTCTCATCGAGTCGAGTCAGAACCGTCTCGCCCGAAGTGTCTTTCTTATACCCCTCTACACTGCCGTCTGTTCCCCGCAGTGGAATCAGGTCGCCGGACGGGTTACCGATGCCAATAGTATAGATACGTATACCTCTTTCGGCTGCTTTTTTCGCCAACCTTTCGGGTTCTCCATCATGACTTTCACCATCCGTGACCAGAATCACCACCCGGTCGCCCTGGCTCGACTCTTGAAACAACGCCGTGCTGGTCTCGATCGCCTTATCCAGCGCCGTCCCCTGCTTAGAGACGATATCTACATCCGCAGTCTGCGTAAACATGAGCGCGGCGTCGTAATCGACAGTGAGCGGACACAAAACAAAGGCCTCGCCGGCAAAGGCCACCACTCCCACGCGATCACCTCTTAGCCCACCGATCAAATCGATGATCTCCCGCTTCGCGCGCTCCAGACGATTTGGCTTCATATCTTCAGCCAACATACTCAGCGATGTATCCAGCGCTATAACCAGATCGATGCCCTCGCGTTCTATCTTTATAAGCTGGCTACCGAACTGCGGACGTGCCATTGCGACAATCACTGTAATAACAGCCAGCGTCTTCAATGTGGATTTCAACAGACTCTTTCGCCAGCTCCGCCCAGGCGCCAACGTATCGCTCAAACGCGTACCCGCGAAACGTACTAGTTCCTTCTCTCGCTGTTTTGCCCCATAGACGAAAAGCATCACAACCAACGGTACGAGGTAAAGACCGTTCAGATATTGCGGGCTTGCAAACTCCATCGGTGATTACTCTCCTCTCGCGTCCGCCAACGCGATCCCAGGCTGGCCCAGGCACAACCCCAAGTCTCTCGCTCCTCTCGCGTCCGCCAACGCGATCCCAGGCTGGCCCAGGCACAACCCCAAGCTCTCGCTCCTCTCGCGTCCGCCGCAGAGATCGATCGCTTCGTGGTGCCGTTGCTCGGAAGTCGCGAGAGCTTGGGGTTGTGCCTGGGCGACTCTATGGGATCTCGCGCAACCACACTTCCGATAGCAAGAACTGAATCAAGAGCAGACCCAAGGCCGGCGCTACAAAAAACAAAAAACGTTCCGTGTAACTCGTGTAAGATTTTGTCTCGATGGTTGTTTTCTCCAACTCATCGATCGTGTCATAGATCTTCAAGAGTTCTTCGCTATCCGTCGCACGGAAGTATGCGCCATCTGTAAGCTGTGCGATCTCCTGTAACGTCTCCTCATCCAACTGTACCTCCATCGGCACCAGGCGCCGGCCGAGGAGGGGATCATCGACGGGCACCGGCGCGAGCCCCCGGGTGCCCACACCTATGGTGTAGACTTTTATACCCAGCGACTTGGCCACTTCAGCGGCAGTGATGGGCGAAACCAAACCCATGTTATTGCGCCCGTCGGTCAAAAGCACAACGACTCGACTCTTGGCCTGGCTGTTCTTGAGACGATTGCACGCCGTGGCCAGAGCTACACCGATGGCTGTGCCATCTTCTAACATACCGAACTCGACGCGATCCACGAGTTCACGCAGGATATTGTAGTCCAAGGTCAGCGGACACTGCGTGATGGCCTGCGCCGAGAAAACGACCAGACCTATGCGATCCGCGTTTCTTTTAGAAACAAAATCGCTGATAACTCGTTTCGCTACATGTAAACGGTTACGAGGTTTGAAATCCTGAGCTTGCATACTGCTACTCGTATCGAGAAGCAAAACGATGTCTATGCCTTCGGTCGTCACCGTTGCCTGCGACCGTCCTGTCTGCGGTCTTGCCGCTGCAAAGACGATGAGCAGGAGAATGAGCGACCTCACGAATAATTTGCCATATCGCTTCCAAAAAGCAGCCGTCATGCCGGCTGCCTCTATGAGATCAAGTGACGAATAGGCGATACTTCGCTCACGTCGCTTCGTCCTCACACCCATGTAGAGTAAGGGCACAAAGAGAAGAAGCAAAAGAAACGCCTCCGGTTGGGCAAATCTAAAAATCACCCGTCACTCCTTGCTGCCGCAACGACCGGCCTCGGTGTGGTTCTGACCACGACGTCCTTGGCGGTTTGCATAGCACTCTTACCGCGAGCAACGTCGGGTTTGAACTTGGCGAATTTTACAAGATCCGCCTCCTGCAATAAAGGTTCAAGACCGTCGATTTGCACTCGTCGGCCGCCCAACTCCAAGAGGATTTCTTCGGTGGTTCGGTCCATGGCCTGGATTCCGTATCGCCTCTCCAGGTAGTGCCGCAACGTGTCCACAACGAGCGTATAGTACTTCTTGTACTTTCCTGCCTCGAGTAGACTCATGCCTTCTATTTCGCCCAGGGCCTTGAGCGCCACAAAATCCGCCGGCAGTTCGGGGCGCGGTGTTTCGCTGACCACCGGCTTCTTGCGTCTCTTCCACAACCAAAAGGCTATGGCGGCTAGCAGCAGGATAGCACCGGCCAGGAAGTAGTAGCGGTAGCTTGCGGGAGCCTGCCACTGCGGTTTGAGGGGTTTGGGCTCGCCGCCATTGTGGGTCATTTGTCTTATCGGCACGCTGACTTCATCGGAAAATGCGACCAGCGTGTCACCATCGGGCAACAGGAAGAAGAACGGAGCCGGCGGAACAAGAGCCGTTTCGAGATCGAGCGGGAGGACGACCAGATCGGCCTGTTTTACCGTGCGCCCGTCGCGTGAGTCCTCCTGCCACTTGCTGGAAACCAGCCGGCAACTACCCGTATCGAACTGTCCCGGAGGTAGCAGAGTGAGTGAGTCGGGGTACGTCGCCCTGTAGCGCAGGTGGAGTCTTTCACCAACGGTGACCGAATCAGCCGCAACCGTCATCTCTATTGTGATCGATTGAGTAACATCCTCTTGGCAGCGAGGCGCCGACACTACACAGAAGCTGCCCGCAAGAACGATAACAAGAACAACGAGTCGCATGCCCCACCTCTGTTATCTTCGCCTCGCCCGGGCCCGAAAGAACATACTGAGAGGCTTGGCATAGTCATCACCGGTGGCGATGTCAATCGAGTCTACACCGTAGCGGTTGAACAGCTGCCGTAGTTCTTGATTTCGCTTGGTGGATAGATCGTTGAGGCGTTTTCTCGATTTCTTGTTACCCAGATCTATGAGCTGTTCCACACCCCGCTCCTGATCCCAAAGCCTGACTAACCGTGCTCTTCCCAGGTCCCGTTCGCGCCGATCCGCTATCCTTATCGCAACCACGTCGAACCGGTTGGCGGCGGCCGCGAGGGTCTTCGAGAAGTCGGCCGACAAGAAGTCACTCAGAATGAAAACGATCGCGCGTCGTTTGACTACGCGCATCAGGTAGTCCAATGCACTCGTAATGTTGGTGCCGCGCCCGGTGGGTTTATAGAAGAGGAGGTTGCGGATCACGTGCAATACGTGACGCCTTCCTTTGTCGGGTGGTATGTACTGCTCGACCTCGTCGGAGAATATTATGGCCCCCACTTTGTCGTTGTTCTGCACAGCGCTAAAGGCAAGCAGCGCACAGATCTCCGCCGCCGTATCGATCTTGGTCTTGACCTCGGTCCCAAATTGACCGGAGGCGCTCACGTCGAGCACGAAGAGCACCACCAGCTCACGTTCCTCAACAAAGCGCTTAATAAACGGCGTGCCCATACGCGCCGTCACATTCCAGTCGATAGAACGCACGTCGTCGCCCGGCTGATATTCACGAACCTCGTCGAACTCCATCCCTTGTCCTTTGAATACACTGTGGTACTCACCGGAAAAGAGGTCGTTTACCATCCTTTTGGTAAAAATCTCTATCCTACGGATTTTCCGGAAGATCTCCGTTAGATCTCGCTCATCGGCTGATCGTGACTGGTCATTCATGTTAAGGCAAATCCCGTCTCGACAGAACCTTCTAGGGAACCTCAATGGCATCGAATATCTGTCTGATGATGGCTTCCGAATCGAGATCCTCTGCCTCCGCCTCATAGGTGACGATCACCCGGTGTCGAAGCACGTCGGCGCTGACCGCTTTGACATCCTCCGGGGTCACGTAACCCCTGCCACGCAGGAACGCGTGTGCCTTTGACGTCTGCGCGAGAAAAATGGTCGCGCGCGGTGAGGCTCCGTATGCGATAAGATGTTTGATCGGTAGCTTGAAACGATCCGGCTCCCGGGTGGCAATAATGATGTCGAGGATATAGTTCTTTACCTTTTCGTCCATATAGATGCCACGGATCAACTCCTGAGCCCGCTTGAGACGGCTTGGCTCAACCACCGGCTCGATGTCGGGCAAACCGTCAACCGTGACCCTTTCCATGATTGTTTTCTCTTCGTCCCGTTGAGGATAAGTGATCTTGAGCTTCATCATGAAACGGTCCACCTGGGCCTCCGGCAGGGGGTATGTGCCCTCCTGCTCGATAGGATTCTGGGTTGCCATTACCAGAAACGGAAACTCCAGCGGATACGTCGTGTCGCCAATGGTCACCTGACGCTCCTGCATACATTCCAGGAGGGCACTCTGTACCTTGGCGGGGGCTCGGTTTATTTCGTCGGCAAGAATCAGGTTGGAAAAGATCGGGCCCTTCTTCGCGGTAAAACTGTGATCGCGAACATCGTAGACCTGCGTCCCAACAATATCGGCGGGTAGAAGATCTGGCGTGAATTGGATCCGCTGAAAGCCCGTATGAATCGCTTTGGCGAGCGTGCTCACCGACAGCGTCTTGGCGAGTCCCGGCACGCCTTCGATCAACACGTGCCCGTCACACAAGAGTCCGATAAGCAGACGATCGATCAAGTAGCGCTGTCCGACGATCACGCGCTGGATCGCCTTCTGTAGATCGGGCACAAAGCGGCTTTCGCGCTCGACCTGTTCGTTGAGGGCTTGAACCTCGTATTCCATCCGCAACCTCCGTCTGTTCTCCGGCGCAGTGTATAGCTTAAACAAAGACACCAACCGATAGTTCCGGGTCCGCAGCCCACCCTCCGGAGCTGGCCATGGACCCGCGCGAGCGATGTCATATCATCTACGGCCGGCCGGAAACCCAACACTCTCGCCTTGACAACGGCCTTCGCCCCTAAACGGCCACATCGGTTGCCAAATCGTTGGTGATCCTCTACAATGTCCAGCGTTTGCGGGTCGGGTTTCCCGACCCCTTTTATTCGGTTCCGGGCCGCCAACAAATTGTGAGAAAAAGAGTATTGCACTCAGGAAGGGGCTAGCCACTCGCTGGCGTTATGGTAAACGATTTGGCGAATAAGTCAACCGGCGGCGGCAGTGGATCACCAGGCGCAGGCGCGGAGCGGCGTTTCCCGGCATACGGTGTCGTGGGCCTGCTGATTATGGTGGTCGGCGAGATCCTCCTCCTGTCCAGGTTTCCTTTTGTGGCCGAATGGTTTACGCCCATTATGTGGACGGGCTACATCTTGTTTGTCGATGGCATCATCCGGCGACGCCGGGGAACCTCGCTCATATCCAAGTACCCGAGAGAGTTTCTCATGCTGGCGGTTATATCAATCGGTAGCTGGGTGATTTTTGAGGGGTACAATGTCGTCCTCAAGAACTGGCGTTACGTTGGACTTCCCGAGAACATGGTGGTCCGTTACATTGGCTACGCTTGGTCCTTTGCGACTATCTCGCCGGGCATGTTTGTCACCTATGAGCTACTCGAAGTGATGTTACCCGGTGCAGGTCGGGTGGAACACCCGCGGCTTTCCAATGGTGTGTTCTATGGCTTTGTTGCCGGTGGCCTCATTTGTTTGATAGTCCCCCTCGTGTGGCCCTCGACCCATATGTCGCCGCTGGTGTGGATAGGGTTTGCTTTTTTCCTCGATCCCATAAACGGGCGACTCGGCGAACGCTCGTTCCTCTCGGAGTTTTTTACCGGACGTTATCGCTCTATGTTGATCATGTTTTTGGCCGGCTTGGTGTGCGGGATCCTGTGGGAGTTCTGGAATTATTGGGCGACAACCAAGTGGGAGTACAATGTGCCATATCTAGGGCACATAAAGGTATTTGAAATGCCGATCCTTGGGTTTCTTGGTTTTCTCCCGTTTGCTGTTGAATCCTACGCAATCTACGTATTTGTTCGACGGCTGGTACCGATCAAGAGGCAGGTGCGGTATCTTGGATAAACTACGCACGCTGGAACAATTGCTGCGGCCGGCCAAAGGCCTCATCCTGGACTTCGACGGGTTACTGGCCGACAGCGAAAAATACCACTTTCTCGCCTACAGAGAGGTGTTCGAACGGTACGGCCATAAAGTCGACGAGACCGAGTATTACAAGTACTGGACGTCGCTTGGACACGGCGCAAAGGGTGAAATCCAGCGCCACAATCTCGCGCTCGATCCCCTGGCCATCCGCAGCGAGAAGATGCCGATCTTTACACGCTACTGCGAAGACGGCAGCATCTCGCTCTATCCGGATGCCAAAGAGTTGCTGGGCGTGCTGTCGGCGAGCGGAAAGACGCTGGCCATCGCCAGCGGCTCGTTCACCCATGACATCCGGGCGATTCTTCGCAACGAAGGGGTAGGCGATTTGTTTGCGACAATTCTGGGTAGTGATATCGTCCCCGCCATAAAGCCCGCACCCGACATTTTCCTGCGAACGATGGAGACGCTCGCGCTGACTGCGGCTGAGTGCGTCGTGTTCGAGGATGCGGAAAAAGGCATGTACGCCGCCATCGAGGCGGGGATTCCGGTGATCATTGTGCGCACGCGCGAGACCAAGGACTTCGACTTTGGCCGCGCGGATCTGGTGCTGGATTCGCACCAAGAGCTGTTGAAGTTTGCCGGCGCCGCCTCTTTGTGATGCGATGTCTACGCCACCAGTTGCAGACGGAGCCCGGCATGGGCTGCCTCAAGGATACTAACTCGCCGCGTCGGGACACATTTCTCTGAAGCTGCAGCCACGGCATACCATCCCGGGCGCCGAAGGATACTCGCCGTGTTTCTTCGCGTCTGCCAGCCGTAGCGCGCATGATTCGATACGGTCAAGCTCCGCCACGGACACATCGACATTGATGATGTCTGGCTGTCGATGCAAATACACAATCGACGCATCCGTCACCGGCTCCTCGAGAACCCTGTTCAATATCCATGCATAGAACCTGATCTGATACAGATATTCCTCTCGCTGTGTCCCGACTTTATAATCGATGATGCGAAGGCCATCCCCATCGCGGTCCACGCGATCGATGACACCATGAAAGATAACGTCGGCCAAGCGAGCCTGTACCGGCCACTCGAGTTTGAATACGCCCTCTTCCTTCCACGGCGCCTGGGTCTTGTATTTTTCGATCAACTCCAACGTAAGTCCCACCGCCTTATCCCGCACTTTGCTTTTAAGCTCGAAGCGTGCAGCGAGATCAAGGACTAACTCACGGGATGTGGCCCCGGCGGCCTCATCCCCGCTGAGCCACTCGCATAAGAAACGATGGACAAAGGTTCCGTATTCCTCCGGTTCCATCCCGGCTGGAAACGCCGCCGCGTCCTTCTCGGTGTCGTCGCTGTCAAGGTCCCGTTCGCTTGACCTTACCGCGCGCTCGTCTTGAATCCCCGCAATATCGCGAAAGTAGTACGTCAAGGGGCAATGACCGAAGTCATGCAGTCCACGCCAACTCACAAACTGCAATCCCCGGCTCACGGGTTTTCTTACCACGCGGGCCTCAGCCTGTCGGTCGCGGCCACCCTGCCACTGGTCGAGCCACTTCGACAATTCCGTTGAGCGATCCAGTTTGGCGGGCGGGTGGGCTCTGGCGTCCATTTGCGGCACATCACGCCATTCGCGGTGGTCAATACCTGTCTCGTGCAGAGATCTTAGCACCGCCGCCAGTAGATTTTCCTTCTTGTTCTTTTCCATGCCGTTTGCAAACGGGGAGCTCAGAAATAAGTGATCTTTGGCTCGGGTCATGGCAACGTAGAGCAGACAACGCTCCTCTTGAATCCTCTCCTGCTTCTCCTTGCTTACCGCCGCGTTGTCCTTGGTTCCTCTATTCCAGTTGTCGCCGTCGCTGAGATAGAGCCCTTCACCTTTTATCAGATAGAAACCGTCCGATGTGCGCGAGGCATTCTTGATACCGGGTATGGCAACGGCTTTGAACTCGAGCCCTTTCGCCTGGTGTTGTGTCATGATGGCAACACGGTCCTTGGGCATATACGGCGCGTCGTCCTCGCCCAGCTGTTTCTCGCTAAGGAGAGTCTCGACCGCCTCGATGAGCGCTGCCACATTGGCCTCGTTTCTGCCGATGAGATACTCGACAAGCTCGAACATGCGCCCCGATATGGTATCGACGCTAGGCATATCCGCACCCCCGGCAAACAGCTGATAAAAGAACTGCGTGAGCTCCATGGCCTCGGTGACGAAGGCCGGCAGGTCGAGCCGCGCCCTCCTGCCGTCCAGATCCTCGAGGGCGGTGTGCAGCGCACCGAGCCTGCAGCGCACCTGCGCATCCTCGATCTGTTCCAATGAGCGACCGGACAGGACGTCGACGACGTGAAACGATTTGCCTTTGCGTTCCAGAAGCTGGTGAATGGCTTTATCCGGGATTAGAAAAGGTTTCGCCTCCAAGATACTCAGGAACGATACGATATCGCGCGGGTAAATCAGCAGGCGCAGCACATTTTTGAAGAGTTCGAGCACCTGCTCCTCGAGCGCGCTTACGCCTCCGGTCACGCTGTATGGGATGCCCAGTCGCTGTAGCTCTTTCTCATGTGCCGGCAGGCCGGAAGACGGTTTGAGCGTGCGCATGAGAATCGCGATATCACCAAAACCAAGCCGGGGGACGGTATCGCCGAGTTGCGCAAATTGTGAAGACCCGGAGTCTAGCGCACCCGTAATCGAGAGGATCCAGGCACCGAGCGCCCTCGCCTCTTCGGCAGACGACCGCACCGACCCATCCTTGGGATGAAAGACCGAGATGGGCGCCTGGCCCTCACCCCGATATGCCTGCAAACGAATATTGTCGGCTTGCTCTCTGAAATAGGGATCCTCGACCAACACGTGAAAAGCCAGATCGAGAATACCTTGTGTCGACCGATAATTGGTCTGCAAGAACATTTCTTTGCCCTTGAAGCGGCGAATGTTCTCGACACGGGCCTCACGCCAGCGATAGATCGACTGCTTTTCATCGCCCACTACGGTTACCCGCGACGAGTCCTTGCCCGACAACAGACGGATGAGCTCGTTTTGGGCTTCACTGGTATCCTGAAACTCATCAACCAGAATATGTTCGAAACGATTGGCATACCGCTGCCTCAGAGCATTGTTGTGCGTGAACTGGTCCACAACGATGCGAATCAAATCGCTAAAATCGTGCAGCAGTTGGGAGTGAAGATCGCTTTCGTAAGCGTGCCACACGGCGATGATGGTGTCGAGATATCGTCGGTAGGCTGGCAGGTCATCGCGCCTAAACGTTGACAGCAACATATCGTGTGTCCACAGAGTACCACGGGCTTTATCGACAATCTTCCTGCATCGATCAAAGTATTTGTCCATCTTACTCGGAACTGGCACGTCGTCCTCATAGTTGTCGGGCAACCGATCAATGGTTCCAGCCTCAAACCGACGCTCGAGGCTCCGCCGAATACGCACCACGTCCACCTTGGATGCGATTTGTGTGTCTGGATCGATGGCAAAGGCCGCCGCGTTCTCCTTAATGACACGAAACGCGAACTGGTGAAAGTTCATAATCCATGCGCTGTACAATGATCGCACCAACCGTTTGTCCCCTCGTTCTATCACGCGCTCGAAGACCCGCCCGTGCATTTCTGCGGCAGCCTTCTTGGTAAACGTCAATGCCAGTAGTCTCCCGGGATCGACGCCATCTTCAAATACGAACTTGAGATAGCGCTCCACCAGAACGCTTGTCTTGCCGGTTCCCGCCCCGGCCACGATCTTGACCGTTGCGTCGATGGGAAGATCCACGGCAAGCTGTTGCTCTTGGTTTAGTTTCACTCGACCCTCCGGCCACACAGACCCTTGAAAAGGCAATGGCGACAACGACCGATGTCATCTGTCTTATCAAAACTGGACCGTTCAGAAAAAATTTGCTCCGCATGGTCCGCGGCATAGTCCATGATCCGCTTTACCTCACTCTCGAGCAGATAGGAGAACCGGTTATACTCTCTCTTTTTGGACAGCGCCTCGCCTGGAATATCCGCGTCGTTTTTGCGAACGTACAGCGTGACAAAAAACGGCCTATCGCCAGCCTTTTGTACGAGAAGCCTAAAGGTATCGGGCAATTCCTTCTCCTCGTGGCAATGGGCCCACACATAGATCGGCACCTGCCAGTTGGCCTGGTCAGGTTTGGTCAACGTATCCAGCGTCTTCTCACGCAGATTCGCCCCTGTCTTGTTTACCTCGCCCGTTTTGTAATCGAGAACCGTCGCTCCCGCGTTTGTAGCCTGTATTCGATCCATCCGTCCTCTGAACTCCCATCCCCGGTACTCAAATTTAAAATCCTTTTCGACACCCTTTATCACATAGTCATCGGATTCACGTCTATCCAGGTCGAGCACGCCGCGTACCATCGCTCGCAAGTGAAACGACAGCGACCGTCCCAAAAAGCTGGCTGATGTGACACCGCTCTCTTTGCTCAGCCTATCAACGGTCTTGCGAACAAATGTGTCGTCCACACCCTCGTGCAGTGCCTGTTTTGAAGAAAACTGCCTGCCGAAGGCGGCCATCGCGTCATGAAAAAGCCGCCCCACTTTTTGCGCCTCTGTATCTTCCTCCTCGATTCTGAGCACCTTGTGCAAAAAGAAACGTCTCGGACAACGCAAGAACGTCTCCAGCGATGACTGACTCAAGGCGAATCGAGCAATGGCAAAAGACTCCTTCACCGGTGGGCTCAGGTTCCACATCCAGCCAAGCGTGCTCACGCTCTTTAGCCGCTCGCGGAGATCCGGCGCTGAGGGCTGGTGGATCCACGCGTTGGCAAAACGTATTTGCGGCGGCGTTCGACGCTCGGGCGGTGTCTTTACGCGGATCGACTCGGGCAGCGACTCGTCCAATATGGTCGCAGGCGCCGGATAGGTCTGGCCGGCAAAGGTTTTGGGTGCGGATAGATACAGAGCGTCCTGCGCACGGCTCAGCGTGTGATAGAGCAAATGATACTGCTCGTAAAGATGCTCGAGCGGCTTTCGTGCCCCGTAGATCTGTACGCGCAAATCGGGTAGCGCGTCATCGAACAACGCCTGCAACGAGGCCGTGGGCATGATGGAGGTGCCCTGCATGGCCGACGGGAAGAGGAGCTCGGAGCATCCAATCACCAATACAACGGGGAAGAATCTGTCCCTGGCTTCTCGGCAAGAGTAGAAACCGACTTCCTCAGCGGACGGCATGGGCATGGCCGAACGTGTGGCAAAGAGCCCTCCCACTCGCACAAAAACGCGCAGATCGGGTTTCTGGCCGGTTGACCGCAGCGCAGTGACATACTCTGCCCAACGTCTGCTAAGCACGGACTGGAAACCGGCGAAGGACTCGTCTTCTGTTTCCTGCCGGTATGGCTCGCTCGCCTTGCGCACACAGTGTTCGATTATGTGCGTCATCCACTTTTCGTATTCGAGCTCACCCAATTCGGAAGCGACGGATTGCAGATATCGTCTTAGCTCTGCGATCTCCTGGAGGGTGTGAGTGCCCGGCGCTACGCTTTGCAAATATTCTCGTCGAAAATGGGGATAGAATGGGGATGTGGTCAGTGACTGCACCGCCACTGGGTTTCGTGAATATGCCAGCAACTCAAGTAGAGCATATACGAAGTCTCGAAAGACTCCTTGCAACGGTCGACCGGTATCAAGCGGAACCCCCCATTGGGCAAACGCAGCTCGCAGCATCGGCTCGTAACGATGCTTCACATTCGTGATCACCGCGATGTCGTCGGGACGGTAGCGACCGTCGGCAATGATTTCATGAACTTTTGCCGCCGCTGTGTAGACTTCTCTTACCTCATCGTCGACGACCTCCAATTCAACGGCAGGCAGCTGTGTCTTTTCATCCGGCAGCTGCGCGGGTGAAGCATGGCGAACCGGCGGGGCACTGTCGAACAGTGGTCCCCACGTCTCCCTGCGGGAAGACGTTGTTCGAGTTTGGGTTTTAGGTTTCTTGTCACCGCGGCGGTCGGATGGGCTTGGCTCAGACACATGACAGCCCGCAACACCAAGAACCTCTGACGCCAGTTCGTGCAACGTCTCGCCTAGCGGTCCTTCATCGCGTGGCATGCTCATGTTTAGGGTCTCGCAGGGATAGATGTTGGGAAAATCATGTAACAGGTAGCGCGGGTGGGTGCCTCGAAAACCAAAGTAGGCCCCCATGGGATCGCCAAAGACATTGACGGCCGTTTCGCCGTCTGGCGGTGCCAGGCTTGTCAAAAGCGCAAACTGTCCGGCATCAATATCCTGGAAATCGTCGAGCAGAAAAACCCGGGCCTTACTCAGCGGATGCGATCTTGGCAGGGCGTGGCACGCGTTTTCGGCAAGCCTCGCAATGTCATAATATGTGACGCGGCCCTTTGTCTCGAGGAGAGTTCGGAACTTCCTGTAGAGCATGAATATATCGGCGAGGCGTGCCGTCTGTGCCTCCGCTTGCAGACGCTCGAGTTGATCACCCTTGATCCCGTTCTGCAGCAGAAAGTGAAACAGATCGAGGAGTTCACGATGGAGACTTTCTGAGTCACGGATGCTCTTGTACTCGCTTCGGAAGTCGTGCTCGCAATCGGCGATCACCTTCCGAATCAGCAACACCTCTTCCAGCCCTTCAAGGATACGGGGCGGCTTTCTACCCGTAGCGGTGATGATTTCTCTCGCCAGACCAAAGTACGTCATCACCGGGGAGGGCCCGGCGCTGGCCGAACCGTCTGTCATTAACGCGCCGCTTACTTGACTGCGATGTTCGCTCGAGTAGGTAAGGACGAACACCTCGCCCGCGTGACCCCGTTCCAACAAAGACTTGTAGCGGTCGACGAGAAGCCGGGTCTTGCCACTGGCCGGCGGACCCAATACCCGGAGGTGCCGTAGAGGGTAATCCTTGACCTGATCAATCACGTTTTTTGAGGGCTGCATCTGTCAATCCCACATAGGTGAAAGGTACATCTACGATCGGGATTGTAGCAAATCCTCGGGGCGTGAAGAATCGTTCTTTGGGTAAGTGGTGTACGGCAGCTGCCTAAACGCCTTCGGCCACGATCATGTTGGCGATCGACGCGCTTTGCCGAAGCGCTTTCGGGGCTTTGTACTCTTGCGAGGCCCACCAATTTCTGGCGTCGGTTACGCTATCGAACTCGAGGACCACGACCCGCTTCGAAATCCGATCTGGATCACCGGAATTAATCGCCTCCACGAACGAATATGCAACTTCTGTGGGGCTCATTCGGTCACAGCCTTCCCATCGTCCTGGCCACGCACGGGAATGTGGATCTTTACCGGCGCCTCGCTATCGCCCATTGCAGGGTATTGCTCGTAGGATGGGAGTCCGCCGGCCAACTCGTACCCCGAGCTTGGCAACCACTTCGCAAAGATCTGCTGGTAAGTCCCGCCAATCTCCGCAATCGAGCATTCAAAAACCGCATAATCCCCGCCCGGAACCCGACGAACGGTGAGGCCCTCGAGAACATGAGCGGAGTCTCAAGGCTGTCCGTCAAGGATCCACAGCTTCTCGAGTATGATGCCGTGATCTCGACGTACGCCTTCAGCCCGCACAAGATCGCCGATCTCGACGCGTCTGACTACATCGTAGAGCCTGAGGTCCTCATCTGTCGGCGGTGGTGACGTGAATAAACCAGGAAAGATGAGCCGGTGGGATCCGTCGTCCACGAGGTCAATATCCAGTGTGATCCCACCGTCCACGGCTATCTCATTCTGTATATGCGTGACCTCGCCGCTGGCGACGACTCCATTGTCGGTTCCTGGTGTCGTCGAATCATCTCCGTTCGTCCCACACGCTGCAAGGACCGTGAGCGCGGCCATAAGGGCGCTCAATCCGTATGTTGTGACTAACCGATTCATTTTACCACCTCGTATAGCTCTCGCGCACACCAGGCGCTGTACGTGCCCCCGACGAGTGTCCCGTCCTCCGACAGCCACTACGATGCCACGTGCCGCCGCAGCGCGTGATTTGCCGCCGCAGACACGTCCATCGATGTTCACTTTACTTCACTTAGCTCCAGAAGATGCCCGTCAGGGTCTCGAAAGAAGCACCGGATTTCATATCCCCCGTCCTTCGGAGGCGTTAAGAACTTGGCACCTCGTTCTTTGAGCACATCGTACGCGGCATTGCAGTCCGGAACCCGCAGGGTGAGTTGGTGGCTTACGTGATCCGGATGCTCCGGAGGTACGAAGGTCACCCCCGGCTTGTCATCCGTTGGGCCCCCTCCGGTCACCAGCAGCAACCACGAGCCCTGCAACTTGAACACGCACGAGGTGCCTCCGTATTCTCGATAGAACTCAGCGCCTAAGACGTCTCCGTAAAATTTCTTGGACCGTTGTATGTCACTGACAACTAAGAGTTGAGTTACTTCCACGCCATCTACCGGGAATTCTCTCGTCATATTCTCTCCTCGCGGGTCATCCTAATCGGAGGTGTACTCGTCTGCCCCCTCGAAATGCAAAGAAACGTAGGGCTCATCGCCCACAACCCAAGCATCGTGTCCCGGTCCAATGGAGAACAAATCTCCAGTGGTCATCTCGAATTCCCGACCACCGTCCATGCGAACCATCATGCGACCCGAGAGTACCATCCCGACGTGATGAACGTGGCAGCTCGTCACGCCTGTCTTTGACCCCACGTGTTGCGACCACTTCCACCCCGGGGCATATGTGGCCCGGCCGATTGTCATATCGCCTATTCGAATCAGCTCGAATCGACCCAATTCAAATTCCCGAACCTCATCGGGAGACTCAAATCGCTTTAATATGGTATGAATTCCGATCCCCCTTTGGTCTCACCACAACGGATTCCACGCATAAGCGCGTCTGATTCGGTTATCGCCGTAGGTCGCCCCACGATCCACCACGATCACCGAGTCCACCGTAACGCTTTGGATGAGCAACTCGTAGTCCATTCAACGTGGGGTTGGCATTGCATCAAGAACACTGTCGATTCTAGTTAATTCCCGGTTGCCATCGGCGTGTTAGTCGGCTCACCTATTCGGTGATCGTTTCTTCTCTCGCATATTTGATCAAATGCCCTTGTTCCCAACGACCGTCTTCCTTGCGATAAAAATAGTCTTCAAGCGTGCCACCCGCGCGGATGACAAAAGTCTGTTTGAACTCGGAAACACCATTGGGGCGTATCCCCATTCCCAGAAGCGTTACTCCGCCCTCATCGACGCTCACCGTTCCCCTGCTAAATATTCCTCTACTCGTGAGTCGCAGAAATGAAACGGCTTCCTTCTCCCAATCCCAGAAATAGAATGTCTCCATGCTGAAATCCAGGGATGCCACTTGCTTCGTTGATTTGACAACCTTGCCGCCCAGTATTGGAGCCCAATGAATCGCGTGCTCTAGCTCCGAGTCGGACGGGCCATCGTAATGCCCAATCCACGTCTTACCCATCAGCGGTTGCAACAGCAATAAATGTTCATCCAAACCCTCGCTCACAACCCGTGGCGCAAAGATAAAGAGAATCACGAATCCGGCGGCGAAAGGCATGATTGTCTTTGGTTTCACAATACTCCTTACCTTAGACTCGTCGTGTTGGACTTACGCGATGGATGTGCCTCAAATCTATCCGCCAACGAAATGGCCCGCTTCGAATTCTCAGCTCCCTTGCGTCCACCACATAATAGGTGCCGAGATAAACCCACGGTATCAAGATCACGGTCAGGACCACCAGCCCTGCCGTGACAACTTTTATAGTTGCATCGACGTCGGCGAAGAGCATCGGCGCTATCAAGGCGACGGATATGGCTGCTCCACTCAAGCCGACGACCATTAGCCAGGTATCACGTTTTGATGCGAATTGCTGAGACATCTGACCGACCAGCTAGCGCCCCGGCACTCTTCCGTTATTAGAGAGACATCCGTTTTCCTACATGGTTCGCTTGCCATTGTGACAACGCGCTGTCAACTTCACCCCATCGCGGCTGTAGTGCTCTCATTCAACGTCGGTCATAAGACCAAACGTGCCGCCCGATCGCTCCCGCCTTTCATCAAAGGCCACGATCTCCACTTCGGTCACCGTACAATCGATCCTCGGTGCATCCAGTGTCCTCACGAACCGTGACACATCCTCCCAAACTGCTGGATCCAGGGCCTCGCAATACGCGATTGACATATGAAAGATCCAATCCTCCGGCGAAATCGCGGGCCAGTCTGGAAGCCCTTGTTGCACTGCGGCGCGTCGAAGGCGGGCGAGTGCACCGAAGAGTTCGGGGGTCTTCAGTGCTCGTAGAATCAGGACCTGAAATGGCGGCGGGAAAAAGTCACATCCCTCCACCTCAATGCGCAATGGCCCGACGGCGGGGGCCCAGGCCAGAACAAGATCCCGGATGGCCCGCAGGGGCGTACCCGCCGGAAACCCGGTGAGCGTGACGTGAGGCGACGCCGGATACGACACTGGATGGCCAGCGAGCCGCGCCTGGGTAGCGCTCCTGCACGTTACCCATAGCTCAGGCACGGAACCGTTTGGACGCAGGACGATGTAGCGCTGTCCCTCGAGACGAGCTAGGTGCTCAGCATCATCAATGAACGGGATATACCGTTTCATTCAGAACCAACTGCCTCCCGACACCGGCCCCTAGCCCGATCATCGTCTACTGCTACGTTTACCAATGCCCACGTACGCAGCGATTAGAACCAACCCCACCACAACACCCGGCAGTAACACGGTGAACACGACGTGGTCGGTGAAGTGCATGACCGTAAACAGCAAGGACGCAATGATAACAGCACCACCCAATACTAAGACAGCCCCTCTGATCAGCTCTAGTCGCATGTCGATACGTCCTTCTACCGTTCCCTTGCGGCGTCTCCTAAATCATCCTCCGTAGCTCGCGGTTGCCGGGAGCCATTTGCGGAGCGGTCACTTATAGTTCACGATCCTTCCAATTCCACCACTTGAGAAGTTCTGCATCATGCGATTCATTGCTCACAAAGTAGACGGCGCATCGAAACGCGTACAAGACGCAGCGGTCCACCCGTTGGTCGCGAAGCTGACACAGATCCTCGAACATCCGTTCCGGGTCCTGGCCTCGAAGGTCTGAAGCCTCGGCGAAGCCCAGGTCCCGCAGATCCTGAGCCAAGTTTGGCCCAATCCCGGGAATCGTTTCGAACCTTGTAGTTGATTGTAGCACTGACCATAACCTCCTGGAAACGTGTCGCTCTAGACTATCTTAGGCGCCATTGATTAAGATTGAAAGAACTGAATCAACTTGCCGCAGGCATCTCATGAGGTTGGCGAGCGTGAGGTGCTCGTGGCTTGCACGTCGGCGGAAAGGACTCCTCATCGACTCAGGGACGCGCCCTCTAACGACCCGACGCTCAGCAGCTGACTAGTCAGGTGCGGCGATTAACCTATACCGAATTTTTTTCGATTCCTAGACACCTTTGACCATGCTCTCTGATACTTTCTAGACCAACCACCAGGCTTGCGTTTTGGATCCCTGTCCCGATCGGAGCACAGCAATTGATGACGTGTTTGCACTTCCCACCAAGAGTCCGGGAATTC
>Ga0224512_10002041_pt1 | contig 18812 bp, 16 predicted proteins | sample SF_May12_sed_USG_4_FD_169103 | JGI IMG/M metagenome (GOLD analysis project Ga0224512, IMG submission 169103) | Sediment microbial communities from San Francisco Bay, California, United States - SF_May12_sed_USGS_13 | ecosystem: Environmental > Aquatic > Marine > Sediment | place: USA... | reverse complement strand
TGTTCTACGCTGTAGTAAATCCTCGGTCTCTGCTTCATGTGCAACATCCTCCGCTCTATAGTTAGAGTTTAGGCGTTGCATCGACCAGTTGAGGTCACCCGTCAACAGCAGACGAAAAATCTCGTCAATTATTGGGCGGGCATTCGGCAGAAATCGGCCAATAGCGGAAGTCGGCAATTCATGACAGTTTCTCTGACAAGTTTCTTCTCGTGATCTGCGGCTAAAGTATTCTAATGGTGGGTTATCGTGCGCTCGTGGGGTGTCGATTACCGTTCTTTCGCACACTCGCACGCGTTCTGATTCTCCGCCGGATGCACCTGCATCCGCAGCAGGGACGAAAACACATTCTCCGTTTGACATAATGATTACCAACTTGACGCCGCACACGCCAGTCCGTAGTTTTTACCGTGTCTTGCAGCAAGTCTTGTGAGCAAGCGACTCAGTAACCACGACATTTGAGGTAAATAATGAATATAAGATCGGCAAAGAATATACAACTCGCCTTAGTACTCTGTACGGCTTGCATTCTGAGTATCGGTGCAAGCGTCGCGCTCGCTGGTGAGATTACCGGCAATGGCAAGAGTCTCAAGAACTCCGATGGCACTCTAAATGGCAAATCGATCTGTGCCTTTTCCGGACTGAATGACACTTATACCGGCGATCCTACTGAACCTGATGAGGATGGGTTTTTCCGAACGCAGGCGTGGGGCCAGTTGCCTAAAGACGTCAGGGACTTTCTTATCTCGATAGGCGAGTATCCGGCCGTAGCGTGCAACCCGAGCGGCCACTGAGATTCTGGAGGCAGGGCTACAGACTCATCGAAAACACGATTTGAAATTAGAGTGCGATTTGGAGCCCCGCTCTGAATCGGTCTTTTGGTTCACGCCCTAATTTGACAGCTTATGCCGATGACGGCTTTGGGTCGACTCCAGCCGTTGGGCCGCAAGGGTTCTGGGCGACCGCTATGCGCTCCAAACCCGCCCCTCAGATCGAGAATTTAAATTTCCCAGGTTGAACGGCAGCTTTGGCGCGCTTAACCGACTCTCGAAACGCGCTTTTTTGCGCAGATGACAGGCGCTTCACGGCCAATTCCGGGCATCGCTTAATGGGTCTTTGTCGACGTGAAAGTCCACGCGTCAGTCCTCTATACTGATGAGACCAAACAGCAGTAAGCTATAGACTGTTAGCTGGAAAGCGCCGTTAAACGAACTCGTGCCGATCTCGGTCTGCCACATCTGGAACAACGCGGCTCCGAATGTGCCAAAAAGAAGAAGCCAGACGACGACGCCCACGCCAAATCCATTTAGTGCGTGCATCTTAGCCGCACGAAATTCGACGCTCGTTGCAGCACGATATTTCCACATGTGCCAGGCACCAAGGCCGACAAGAGTCCCGCAGGCAAATTCAAGAACGAGCACGAGTAGTAGCACAGACCAAATTAGAGCTGGCTGAGTTATCGCAGGCATAACTGATTCAGGATATGCAGCGTGATCAGCTTGACTGAGTACGTAAGCGAACGAGGCAAACATGCCGCCCGTGATATTCGCTACATTTTGTATGGCGTAAGAAAACACCAAAAGACTAAAGATTGCAGTGAAGATAATCTTCCAAACACGGATATTCATGGACCTCAATCTCCCCGTTGGTTTCCATGGCCAGGGGAGCAGCCTAACCCAGTTGCTCATTATCTTGAATGGGTCGTTAGCCGAAGTTAACCGATGTCGGCTATGGGTCGCCAGCTGCCTAATGCTGCGCAGCAAGGGTTGTGGCGGCTTTCGGGCGGTTAGCAGTCGTCAGATCAAGCAGAAAAGCGCCACCCTAGAGGGCCGAGATCGGCCAAAACCAGCCTCATGCGATGCAAAAAGAAACCCGCTCGAAGTGTATGTGTAAAAACTCAGATCTCATCGGACAGACAGTGTCCGATCAAGCGAAAAACGGGCTTCGCAAATCCACTGTTGGAGGCAGGCCGCCGGAGACCCTTTCCGCTTTATTCCCTGCAGAGGATATGCCGCAGACAAGACCTCGGCAGGTCACGACTGTTTGGAATCGGTAAACCTTTGAGTTACGAACCTAACAGGGCAGGTAAAATTAAGTCTGAGTTATTACAGTGTATGTCTGGTCGGATACCGACCAATAAAGGTAACGATTTGATTAGAATCTGATCAGGGCCGATCCCCAGGTGATACCGCCACCGAAGGCTTCCAGCAGGATCAGATCGCCATGCTGAATTCGTCCATCGCGAACCGCTACGTCAAGGGCCATTGGAACCGAACCGGCAGAGGTATTGCCGTGATCCTGCAAGGTCAGGATCACTTTTTCCATCGGCATACCCAATCGTTTCGCCGTCGCTTCGATTATTCTTATATTTGCCTGGTGAGGAACTAACCAATCGATTTCGGTTTTATCCAGACCATTTGCTTCGAGCGTCTCATCAACGATACTTTCTAAACATCGCACCGCTACCTTGAATAATTCATTGCCCTTCATTCTGATAAAAACGTCGTCGTAACTTCGCTCACGACGCTTCTCCAGGTTTCCGTAAGAAGCGTAAAGAAGTTCCCAGTATTTACCATCCGCTCTGAGATGGGTCGATATGATTCCTGGTTGATCAGCCGGCTGCAGTATTGAGGCGCCTGCGCCGTCGCCAAATATCACGGCTGTCGCACGGTCATCCCAGTCGATAATCTGCGACAATATTTCGGCGCCCACCACCAATGCACAGCGGAATTGCCCCGCGGTGATGAATTTGTCGGCAATGCTGAGCGCGTAAATAAAACCGCTGCAGGCAGCTTCCAATTTAAAAGCCGGACAAGCCGGTATTCCCAATTGCTTTTGCAGCTGATATTCCATGCCACCCGGAACGATATCGGGTGTCAACGTTCCGATCGCGACCAGGTCAATGTCCTCCGGCCTGACCCCGGCGGCATCCATCGCCTGTTTTGCCGCCATCTCACAAAGATCCGTCAAGGTTTGACCGTCTGCAGCGATATGTCTTCGTTCGATACCCGTGCGGGTGCGGATCCACTCGTCGGTGGTATCAACGATCTTCTCCAGATCGAAGTTCGTCATGACGCGCTCGGGAAGATATCGGCCTGTTCCTGTAATTCGGGAGTACATTGATTTACCTGTGGTTCTGGATTGGACCAAGCTCCTGCGCCGGCGTGAAAAATAACACGTTAACGAAAAGGGCACTCGATTATGTATTTTTAGACTAACTTGCTTGTAGCAAACAAGTAACCAGTCTATGATCGTCCCTCATGAACGCTCGAATTTCTCCGGAAAGCCTACCCCGCACGCAGGCGGAACGGACGGCCTTATCCGATGCCCGCATGCTGGACGCCGCGGTGCAGCTCATCGTCGAGCGCGGTGCCGAGGGCACGACTCTTAAAGAGGTTGGCGAACTCGCCGGCTATAGCCGTGGTCTGGCCGGCTATCGCTTCGGCAGCAAGGCTCAGCTCTTTTCATTCATCGTCCGCTCGGTCGGGGAGGAATGGCTGCGGGAGCTGGGGCAGGCAGTCGAGAATAAGGTCGGGCTGGACGCTATCCTTGCGGCGGCCGACGCCCATTATCACTTCGTGCTTGAAGCGGCCGATCGAATTCGTGCTTTCTATATTCTCTGGTTTATTTCCATTGGCCCGGACGTGGAATTCAAGCAGGTCATAGCACACGTGCATGAGCGTCGACAGAAAGACGTCGAAGACTGGATCCGGCGCGGTGTCGCGGTGGGCAAAGTGCGGAATGACGTCGATGTTCGCGGCATAGCAGATCAGTTCTGCGCCGCCATTATCGGAATCGTTTATCAGTGGCTTGTCGCCCCGGATGCCGACGATTCCATTAAGCAGCTTCATGAAGGCTTGAAACAGCAGATGATCAGCGCCCTCGGCAAACCGGAGAGAGCGTAACTTTCGCGATGGAGGCATGATCGATGAGCAGTCGTGCAGAAAACATTCGTAAGGCAACCGAGACCGGCACCGACGACAGTCCGCTCCGGTTCGTGACGGCGGCTTCGCTGTTCGATGGCCACGATGCCGCCATCAACGTCATGCGACGTTTGATTCAGGCGGAAGGCACGGAAGTCATTCACCTTGGCCATAATCGGAGCGTAGCCGACATCGTTCGCGCCGCCATTCAGGAAGACGCAGACGGCATCGCCGTGAGCTCCTATCAGGGCGGACACAACGAATACTTTCGCTACATGGTGGACATGTTGCGCGAGTTGGATGCCGCGCATATCCGGGTATTCGGTGGTGGCGGTGGCACCATAACGCCGGACGAGATAGACGGACTGCAGGCCTATGGGGTCGAACGCATCTATAACCCCCATGATGGTATGGCAATGGGGCTTAAGGGCATGATCGGGGATCTCGTTCAGCGCACGCAAACAGGCCGGCAGCGCAGCGCCATTCCGGCGATGGCGCGCCGCGAAGATCCGTTATCCGTTGCCCATATGATCTCTGCTCTTGAGGATGGCGTCATCGACGATGCCGACCTCGAAAAACTTCGCCGGGAATGGCGGATGGCTGCCGGGCCGGTCCCGGTCATCGGCATCACCGGAACCGGCGGCGCCGGGAAGAGCAGTGTGACGGATGAAATCCTGTCCCGCTTTGCGCAGCATTTTCCCACCATGAGCATCGCCGTACTTGCTGTCGACCCGACCCGGCGCCGCACCGGCGGCGCTCTGCTCGGCGATCGCATCCGCATGAACAGCCTGCGCAATGAACAGATCTACATGCGTTCGATTGCAACCCGGCGTCAGCACCTTGCCACCAGCGCCATGCTCGGAGATGCCGTGCTGTTTCTGAAATCCCTGGGCTTTGAACTCGTCGTCGTGGAGACCGCTGGCATTGGGCAGAGCGACAGCGAGATTGTCGACGTGGTGGACATACCCTTGTATGTGATGACCAGCGATTACGGGGCCGCGAGCCAGCTCGAGAAGATCGACATGCTGGACTTCGCTGAAATCGTGGTGCTGAACAAGTTCGACAAACGCGGTTCGGAAGACGCCATGCGGGACATTCGAAAACAGTGGAAGCGCAATCACGTGGCATTCGATGCCACGGACGAAGAGATACCCGTCTATCCAACCATTGCGAGCCAATTCAATGATCCGGGCGTTACCTGGATGTTCAGCCAGCTTTGTCGAATGCTGCGGGAACGATTTGCCACACAGGGCAATGACTGGAGCCCCGAAGTCGATGTGAGTATCCGTGAGCCCAGGGCGACTGCGCTGATTCCCGCCGATAAGACCCGATATCTTGCCGAAATAGCCGAGCAGGGACGCGCTGTAAACGCGACGATTGAGACGCTCTGTGAGGCTGCTAACCGGGCCCAGCACTGTTATGCAGTGCTGCAGGAACTCGAAGACCCGCAAATTCCGGCTCGCCTTGGAGCCTACGGCGAGGCGGCCCTGACTGAATCGGCAGATCGAACCTTAATCACGCTGCGACAACGTTACAACGCTGCGCTGAGCGACCTGGGTCCCGAAGCGCCGACGTTGCTCGCCGGCTGGCCGGCGCGCCTGGAAGGGATCACCGCGGAAAAATACAGTTATCAAGTGCGCGATCGACTTATCGAAGGGGATAATTACCGCGAGAGCCTGAGCCATCAAAAGATTCCCAAAATCGCGCCACCGCGATTCGAGGGGTGGGGTGATTTGTTGCGCTTCCTGATGAAAGAAAATCTTCCGGGAAGTTACCCGTACACCGGCGGTGTTTATCCTTATCGTCGCGCCGGGGAAGATCCAACCCGCATGTTCGCCGGTGAAGGTATGCCGGAACGGACCAACCGGCGCTTCCACTACCTGTCGCACGGTCATGACGCCGTCCGTCTGTCGACCGCGTTCGACTCGGTCACCCTCTACGGAGAAGATCCACACGAGCGCCTCGATATCTACGGTAAGGTCGGGAACTCGGGTGTCTCGATTGCTTCAGTGGATGACGCGAAAAAACTTTATTCGGGCTTCGACCTCTGTGTGCCGAGCACATCGGTATCGATGACCATCAACGGCCCGGCACCCGCGGTTCTCGCTTTTTTCATGAACGCGGCGATCGATCAGCAAATCGAAAAGTATTTGCGACAATCAGGCCAGTGGGACGACGCGCAGAAGAAGATCGATGCCCATTTCTCTGATCGAAAGCGCCCTGCATATTTTGGCGACCTGCCGGACGGACACGATGGACTGGGCCTCGGTCTGTTGGGCATATCTGGCGACAAGGTCGTGGACCGGCAGACCTACGAACGAATAAAAACGGAAACCGTCCAAACCGTTCGTGGCACCGTACAGGCGGATATCCTGAAAGAGGACCAGGCTCAGAATACCTGCATCTTCTCCACTGAGTTTGCCCTGAAGATGATGGGTGACGTGCAGGCGTATTTTGCCGAACGGAACGTGCGCAATTTCTACAGCGTCTCGATCAGTGGTTATCACATCGCAGAGGCCGGGGCGAATCCTATTTCACAACTCGCTTTCACTCTTTCGAACGGTTTCACGATTGTTGAGTATTACCTCGCAAGAGGCATGGACATCGATGATTTTGCGCCAAACCTGAGCTTTTTCTTCAGTAACGGCATGGATCCTGAATACTCGGTGATCGGCCGGGTTGCGCGGCGCATCTGGTCACGTGCCATGCGGGAGCGTTATGGCGCAAACCCGCGTAGCCAGATGATGAAATATCATGTCCAGACCTCCGGCCGCAGTCTCCATGCCCAGGAAATTGGCTTCAACGACATTCGCACGACATTGCAGGCGCTCTACGCGCTTTTTGATAATTGCAACAGCCTGCATACGAACGCGTTTGATGAAGCAATTACCACGCCGACGGAAGCATCGGTACGTCGCGCGGTGGCGATTCAGCTAATCATCGGCCACGAACTCGGACTGAATTATTGTGAAAATCCCTGGCAGGGCTCATTCATCATTGACGAGCTCACTGACCTGGTCGAGGAAGCGGTGTATACGGAATTCGAACGCATCTCGGAGCGTGGTGGCGTACTCGGCGCCATGGACACGATGTATCAACGCGGCAAGATCCAGGATGAAAGCCTCTACTACGAGAGTAAAAAGCATGACGGCAGCCTGCCGATTATGGGCGTGAATACGTTTCTGCCGAAGGCGGGTCAGGAAGACGAAATCAAGAAACTCGAACTCATGAGATCGAGCGAAGACGAAAAGCTCATGCAGATCGATGCGGTGAGAAATTTTCGGTCCGGCCACGCGGGCGATGCTGAAGCCGCCGTAAAGAAACTCCAGGACGTTGCCCGGGCGCGCGAGAATATCTTTGCAGAACTGATGGAAAGCGTGAAACACCTGTCCCTGGGGCAGATTTCCGCAGCACTGTATGCCGTGGGTGGGGAATATCGTCGCAATATGTGATCAAATCCCGCCCGCAATATTCGGACTAGTAACATTGGAAGACACCATGAACTATAAAACTCTGGAATTCGAAGTCAGCGATCAGATCGCAACCATTACGCTGAGCCGGCCCGATGCGGCCAATTCGCTGAATCAGCAGATGGGCGATGAATTATTGATGGTTGCGAATCATTGCGCCTCCAATGCGGACATCCGCGCCGTCATCCTCACTGCGGCAGGCAAGATGTTCTGTGCCGGCGGAGACGTCGCCGGATTCGCGGATTCAGAGAACCCCGGAGAATTACTTCGCGGGATCACCTCGGGCTTGCATGCGGCTATCCAGCGCTTTCAACGCATGGACGCACCGCTGGTTGTGGCGGTGAACGGCATCGCCGCCGGTGCAGGAATGAGTATCGCCATCAGCGGAGATTTTGTTCTGGCCGCCGAGTCCGCCCAATTTACGATGGCCTATACGCGTATCGGGTTGTCTCCCGACGGCAGCAGCACGTTTTTTCTGCCGCGCCTGGTCGGCGCCTTGAAAGCCAAAGAGCTGATGATACGCAACCCGCTGCTGAGCGCCGCCGAGGCACTGGAACTTGGCCTGGTTAGCCAGGTCGTGTCCGACGATGAATTAATGGGCGCCGCCCGAGACCTGGCTGGAAAACTGGCTGCCGGACCCACCCGGGCTTACGGCGAGGTCAAACGCCTCGTGGCCGACAGCTTCAATAGTTCCCTTGATGCCCAGCTTGAGCGCGAAACCCGGGCGATCGCCGACCTGGCGAATTATTCGGAGGACGCGACAAACGGCATCGCAGCGTTCATGGCCAAAGAAAAGCCGGATTTCAAAGGGCGGTAGATTCCCCAAGCACCGGGCTATGAATTCACCGCGGTGTCGGCGCCCGGACGCAAGGCCCTGAGTTGTGCTTCCAGATAATCCAGCACGTGCTGCTCGCGCTCGCTTTCTTCATGGGTCAGAAAACTGACGGCCATGCCTTCCAGCAGATAGCGGGACAGATCGAGAGCCAGATCGAAGGCCGCCGTGTCACTCTGCCACTCGGGAAAAGCTTCGGCGGCGGTCCGATACCACTCTTCGTCGAAAGCGGCCTGGGCCGGTTTGAGAATCGCCTCGAGTTCGGGATCGGTGCGCGCTGCGACCGACAGCTCGAAAAAAGCGACGAAGGTGGGGTGGCGCACATGCTGCCAGTATGCTTGCACTGCGACGTGGACCCGGCCTTTGCCGGCCGCGGGCGCCTGCATGATTGACGTGCGGAATGCCTTGAGCCGCTTGGCGTGAAGTTCCTCGACCGCCGCCTTGACAATATCGATCTTGGACGGGAAATGATGCAGCATGGCGCCACGCGACAACCCGGCCGCCTCCGCGATTCGCATCGTGGTGGTGCGTCCATAACCAAGGTCGACGAAGCACTGAATTGCAGCCTCAATGATCAGCTTACGGGTGGCTGCGCTCTTTTGCGCCTGCCAGCTGGTACTTTGAATTTCCTGTTTTTTCGACCGGACGTCGGTCCACTCCGGGTTTCTCATGGGGCTCTCTGCCCAAGTTTATCGAAGCGCTGTAGCATGGTAGCTGCGAAGAAAAAAGTCAAAGGTGATTGTAACCGAACGGCCTGACTGATTAGACTCCGTAATGCTGTAATCAAAGGAGACAGGGGATGGGCAGGGTCGCAGGAAAGGTCGCGTTGATTACCGGTGGCGCCTCCGGATTGGGCCGCGCAGATGCCGAAGTTTTGGCTCGCGAGGGTGCCGGGGTTGTGCTGACCGACATCAATGACGGCGCCGGCGAATCCGCTGCGGAGCATATCCGCGCGGCCGGCGGCCGGGCGACATTCATGCATCACGATGTCAGCGATGAGGCGCAATGGGCAAAAGTCATCGCCGCGGTGCGCGACGAACATGGGCGACTCGACGTGCTGGTCAACAATGCCGGCATCGCGGTAGTCGAGAGCATTGAGCAGTGCTCTCTGGATAGTTTCCACAGACAGAACGCAATCATGAGCGACGGCGTATTTTTGGGCTGTAAACATGCTCTGCCGTTGATGCATGAATCCGGTGGCGGTTCGATCATCAATATGTCGTCCATCGCGTCCCACCTGGGCTATCCGGTTTTCTTCGCCTACAGTGCTGCGAAAGGTGCGGTGCGCGCCATGAGCAAAGCCATTGCGGTGCACTGCCAGATGAACGGCTACAAGATACGCGTCAACAGCATTCATCCCGGCGCTATCGATACACCGATGATCGACGAGACCACGTCGCAATTGGGACTGGAAGACAAGACTGCGCTCAGCCCGGTCGGTCTGGGCCAGCCGGAAGATGTGGCGAACGTTATTCTGTTTCTCGCCTCCGACGAATCCCGTTTCATCAACGGCACCGAGATCATCATCGACAATGCCTTGAGTATCCAATAGTGTGAAAATGTTGCCGGATATATTTTCCGAGAGAACAACCAGACGAATGCAGCACCATTGCGTGAAAATTAATCCGGCAGTCTTTTTTGGCCTGATTACGATTTTGCTGACAGCCGGCTGCGAACGGGCACCGGCCCCGCCGGTCGAAGAGCAGGCAGCCGTTGCACCCCCGGGGGAAATTGTTTACGACGAGTACTGCGGCGAATGTCACAACGGCTCAGTCTACAAGGCGCCGCACAAGATGTTCCTCGCCATGCTGGCGCCGGATGCAATCCTTGCATCCATGGACAGCATCATGGCCACCCAGGCGGCGGCGCTGAGCGATGAGCAGAAGAAGCATGTAGCCGAATACCTGTCCGGAAAGTCCCTGGAATCCCAGGTGATCGAAAAGCCACCGCCGACCTGCGATAGTATCGAGATCGACTTGAACCAACCCCCACGGCAGCTCGCCTGGGGTGTAGATTTGTCTAACTCCCGATTCCAGCCGGCCGCGACCGGCGGCCTGACGGCCGAAAATGCGGGCGAACTGGAACTGAAGTGGAGCTTCGCCTATCCCAATTCGATAAAGGCACGTTCCCAACCGACCATAGCCGGCGGCACAGTTTTCGTCGGCAGCGAAAGCGGAACCGTCTATGCGCTGGATGCCAAGCGCGGTTGCGTGCGCTGGACTTTTCGCGCCTCCGCCGAGGTGCGAACGCCGGTCATCGTTGCAAACTGGAAGGCGGGTGACGGGAACGCCGCCCCACGGGCGTACTTCGGTGACATTCTGGCGCGTGCCTATGCCATCGATGCGCGCGCCGGCCAGTTGCTCTGGATGACAAAGGTTGACGAACACCCCAATGCGACGATTACGGGTGCACCGGTGCTCGTGGATGACAAGCTCTATGTTCCAGTGTCTTCCCTGGAGGTGGTTGTCGCGGCCGACCCGGCTTACGCGTGCTGCACTTTCCGCGGTTCGTTGGTCGCGATTGACAGCAATTCCGGAGATATCGTCTGGAAGACTTACACGATTGACGAACAACCCGCAGACTCGGGAATGACGAGTGCCGGCACCCGAATCCTTGCACCATCCGGTGCGCCCGTCTGGAACAGCCCGCTGGTCGACCGGAAACGGCGACAACTTTACGTCGGCACCGGCGAGAGCTATTCGTCGCCGGCCGGTTCGACGAGTGATGCCGTCATCGCGTTCGATATGGAAAACGGCGACATCCTCTGGGTGAATCAGGCCACCGCAGGCGATGCCTGGAACGTCGCGTGCCTGTCCGACTACACGGAAGACTCGGCCAACTGTCCGGAGGAGAATGGTCCGGACTTTGACTTCGCAGCCGGGATGATGCTCGTGTCCCTAGCGGACGGTAGCGAACTGTTGCTGGCCGGCCAGAAATCCGGCGAGGTGATGGGCATCGACCCCGATACGGGGGTGACGCGCTGGCGAACGACGGTCGGCCGGGGCGGTGTTCAGGGCGGTGTTCATTTCGGCATGGCGACGGATGGTGAGCGACTGTTCGTGCCCATCAACGACATGATCTACCCCGAAGATGCAACCCGTTACAAGTTTAAGACCCCCCCGCGACCCGGGATTTTTGCGCTGGACCCGGCAAGCGGGGAGGAAATCTGGGCGCAACCGGCGGCCGATGTTTGCCCGCCCGGAAATACGTTTTGCGATCCGGGCATCTCCGCCGCCGTGACGGCCATACCCGGAGCTGTGATTGCCGGCCACATGGACGGGCGACTGCGCATTTACGCTGCCGAAGACGGGTCGGTTCTCTGGGAATTCGATACCTTGCGTAAATTCACAACAGTATCGGGCGAAGCAGCGCAGGGCGGTTCCATGAGTGGCGGCGGACCGGCCGTGGCGGATGGCATGCTCTACATCAATTCGGGTTATGGCATTTATATGCACATGCCCGGCAACGTGCTGCTGGCTTTCGGACCCGCATCGCCGTGAGCGGCGATTTCGTCGACCGTCATGCCATATCGGAACGGTGGCGGCTCAGGTCACCCACGAGGTCGGGTGAGATCTCGCGCAAAGCAAAACGCCAATGTCCGTCGACCCGCTCAAATTTATCGTAGTAGTGGCCACTGAAAATAGGCTGCAGAGGGAAGTCGGGTGGCACGGCCTGAAAAACGGTGATGTAACACTGGGCTTCGGCCCGATGCGAAGATTCATCGACGTCAATTTGAACATTGCTCATCACATGCTTGGTATTGGGTTTACCGTCATAGAGAATTACTTGCTGAAGCGTTTCGCGGACTGCCTTGGCGCCGGTATCGCCACCCTCCGGGTCTCCCCGTATCAACCACGTAGCATGTTGGAACAGGTTGGCAAAGCCGTCGATATCGCCGGTGTCAAGCCGGTAACAGTAGTCGTTCATGACACGCCGGATCGCGTCGTGCGCTTCAGTCATCAGATAAGGCCGGCTCGGAAAACCAGAATTCTCTAGTCGACAAGTTCATAAAACTGCAGGTCCATGTCTTCGGCCAGGGCTGCCAGGATAGGCGGCACGAGTTCATCATGGGCCGGCGCGTCCTGATGCAGCTGAAACGCGGCCTCATCTTTAAACCGCGCGTACACGACATAGGTATTGGCCTGTTCCCGGTGCTTGATGAAATCGTAAACCAGCGTGCCGGGTTCCGTATCATGCGTAATGTCCGACAGCTTCTTTTGCAGCTGTTCAAACTCCGCCACCTTATCCTGTTTGACGATGAGTGTCGCAATGAATGCCGTCTGCACGGTCGCTGTCTCCTGATCGTGAATGGATTTACGTGTCCGCCAGATCCAGTTCCTCAAGGAGCTGGTTCTGCAGGCGGAACTTCTGAATTTTGCTCGTCGACATGGGCCACTCTGTCACGAACCTCACATATCGCGGTACTTTGAACGAGGCGATGTCGCCCCGGCAGAAATCGATCAGCTCCTGTTCGGAAGCATCTTCGCCTTCTTCCAGTTCTACAAACGCGGCCGGCACCTCCTGCAGTCGCGCGTCCGGGACGCCGACGATCTGGGCCAGCTTGACGGCCGGATGTCGTGCCAGGAATGTTTCGATCTCAATCGCCGCGACATTTTCGCCACCGACCTTGAGCATGTCCTTGGTCCGCCCGTGGAACATGATTTGGCCCGCATCATCGAAGGAGCCGACATCTCCGGTGTGAAAAAAACCGTCTGGCTCGAAAGCTTCCGCGGTTTTCTCGGGGTCCTTGTAATAACCCTCGAACAGGCAATACCCGCGAACCAGGATTTCGCCACGTTCGCCGGTCGGCAATGCAGCGCCGGTCTCCGGCGATACGATTTTCACTTCAAGCCCCGGCAGTGGTGTACCGAGTCGGGTGCAGCGAGCCTCGAGGCTATCGGTGAGTTCACTGGTGCAGACGGTGCCGCCGGTTTCCGTCATGCCATAGGTGCCAACGTAGATGGTGTCGGGCATCGCCTCCAGCATGGCATCTTTGATACCCGGTGGCTGGACCGCGAAATTACTGTTCATCAATCTGATGCGACTGAGATCGGTATTGGCAAAATCCGGGTGATGGATCAGATCCGACATGATGGTGACGAAGCACGGGTAAGTGGCGGTCGCTCGCTCTGCTTCGAGCATCTTCAACGCCGCGCCCGCGTCAAAGTAACTCATCGTCAGATAGGCACCGCCGACATCGAATATGGCGACCATCGGCAGGATGGCGGCGATATGAAACATCGGCAGTGGTGACCAGAAGCGGTCGTCCTGGCGCAACTCATAACGGTGCCGACCCAGCGCGATGCTGTTTCTTACGATGGCCTCATGGCTCATAGGGCAGCCCTTGGGGTTGGCGGTCGTGCCCGAGGTATACAGCATCAACGCCGGATCACGAACGCGGGTGCGCATGCGGGTTGTCTGTACGTCCGCGACCGGGATACTCGTGGCCTGTTTATTGAAAGCGGCTTCGGTGATAAAGCCCTGCGGCTCGGACGACCCAAGTAGCACCAAGTTCCTGAGACAGGGCGCAGTTTCCAAACGCAAATTCAACGGATCACGGGCATCGTCGAGCTCGGGCAATGCTTCGTTGAGTCGCTCCACAAAATTTACATGCTCCGCGATTTCCTCGGTGGTGACTACCGTGACGAGGTCCGCGTTCTGAATCAGATATTGCAGTTCACCCGCGCGGTAGCGGGCATTGATCGGGACCGCCACGGCGCCGCACAGAGCGATGCCGAACAGGAATTCCGGGAAATCGAAACAGGTCGGCAGCAGCAGGCCGACGTGATCTCCGGGCCTGACTCCCAGCGCCTGGAGACCTCGGGCGCGTTGATACGCGCGTTCAGCCAGCTGCGCGTAGCTCTGGCGACCATCGGGAAAAACGATCGCGTCGGCCTCCGGGCAGTCATGCGCGGCTTGCAGGAGGAGATCTCCCAGGGTCGTGGCACGGATGGGATGCTCAAACGCTGGCAGAGTCACGATGCAGATATTCTCCGGGGGGTTCTTTAATCAATGGGATCCAGATACTCGCGAATGTAGGGCGGGTCCCCTTCGAGGCAACCCAGCAGAGGCGGGGCGGTCTCGGCCAGGTAATCGGAGTTCATATGCTTTTCCTCTGCTGCTTCATTGGCGAAGGATTCCATCACCGCAAATTGCCGCGGTTCACGCAGACGGAAAAAGCGGTAATACAGCGTGTCCGGTTCGTTGGCATGGACCTTTGCTTCGAGGTTCCGGGCGAGCCTCAGGAACTCTTCTTCATGGCCGGGTTTGACAGTCATCCGGGCTAGAAACGATATCGCAGACACAAGCTTTCCCCTTGTTCACTGGTATTGGCTCGACCAAAAAAACAGTCAGAATTGTTTTTTTATCGCGGGGCAATGCTACCATTCCGTCGCCCTGACGACCAAGCTGTTCAGACCCATTGAGTGCCGACACTTATATAGATGTGGCGGATGTGTCCGCCGTGCCGCCTGGCGCCACCGTGCCGTTCGAGCTGTCGGGCCGGGATATCCTGATTTGTCATACCAAGGAAGAGTTCTTCGCCGTGGCGAATCAGTGCTCGCATGCCCGCTCAAAACTCGAAGACGGCAAGCTCCGCGCCTACCGCCTGATCTGCCCCCTGCACGGCGCCGCCTTCGATGTTAGAGATGGCGCCGTCAAGGGTAAACCGGCGACTCTGCCGCTTAAGACGTACCCGGTGCGCGTTGTTAATAATCGCATCGAGGTCAAGCTCGCGCAGAGCTAGTTCGATTCTGCACAAAGAAGCCGCCAAAGCAGAGGCGCCTGAACCACAGCGAAAAATGGCGCATAAGCTTTTTGCTAACATAGTTCGGGTAAAAGTCGGCACGGCAAAAAAATATCGATGGAGTTTCAGGATCATGAGCCGGAAGCAACCGTTTCTTGGAGCCAGTCTGGCGGTGCTCGCGATGCTGGCATCTGTTCAGTCGTCCCTTGCGGTTGGTGCCTACACCGATGCGCAGGCCGCGAAAGGCAAGCAGGCCTTTGACCAGCACTGCGCCAGTTGTCACTCGATAAACCTGCGTGGCTCGGCCCACGGCTCGGTACTCACGGGCCCGAATTTCATGGGCAAGTGGGGCACGCGAACCACCACGGATCTGTTCCGCTACAACAGTGCCAACATGCCGCCGGGTGTCAGCGGATCGCTAAACGAAGCAGACCATCTCGCAATCATCGCTCATATTCTCAAGGTCAATGGTCTTGCGGCCGGACTCGACGAACTGCGTGCGGACTCGGAACTTTTGATTAACTCCGGCGAAGTCGCTGACAATGCGAAGCCGACCTGGCAATCCTGGTCGGAGGCTGGAACCATCGAAGCTGAAGCCAAGAGCCGGTCCGGCTTCGTTAACAAGATTGTCCGGGACTTCAGGCCCGTCACGGATCAGATGCTGCAGCAGCCCGCGGCTGGAGACTGGCTGAGTTGGCGACGCACCCCGGACGGTCAAGGGTACAGTCCGCTCGATCAGATCAATCGCGGCAACGTGAATGATCTGAAGCTTGCCTGGGTCGTGGCGATGCACGAAGGCAGCAACCAGGGGACCCCGCTGGTCCACGACGGTGTCATGTACCTGACCCACCCCGGCAATGTGCTTCAGGCGCTGGATGCGCGCAATGGCGAGTTGATCTGGGAATACGCCTATTCGTTTCCGCCCGAATCCCGAACCCTTGGGGGACCGACCCGCAATATCGCCATCTACAAGGACAAGTTGTTCATGGCCACTTACGACGCGGCTCTTGTGGCGGTCGACGCCAGCACTGGAGAACAGCTTTGGCGAACCGTGAAAGCGGACTATCGGGAAGGCTACACGCACACCAGCGGGCCGATCGTCGGCGCCGGCGTTGTCCTGAGCGGCATTAACGGCTGCGAGCGATACAAAAAAGACGGCTGTTTCATTACCGGTCATGATCCGGACACCGGGAACGAACTGTGGCGCACATCGACCATTGCGCTGCCCGGCGATCCTAACGACGACTCATGGGGCGACCTGCCGCCTGAACTTCGCGCCGGGGGCGATACCTGGCTCGCCGGCAGCTACGATCCGCAACTGGAGCTCTTCTATATAGGGACGTCCCAGGCAAAACCCTGGGTAGCGGCGAGTCGCGGCATGTCGCCGCTGGATGCAGCCCTCTACACCAACTCGACGCTGGCGCTGAACCCTAAGACGGGCGAAATGATGTGGTACTTCCAACACGTGCCCGGCGAGACCATCGACATGGAAGTGGGCTTCGAACGCGTACTGATTGATAGCGGCGCTGAGCAGCTACTGTTGACCGTGGGCAAGGACGGCATCCTCTGGAAGCTCGACCGGCGGACCGGCGAGTTTGTTGACTTCGCCGAAACGATTCATCAAAGCATTTTCGATTCCCTGGACAAGAACACCGGCCGTGTGACCTACCGGCAGGACATTATTGACGCAAACATCGGCGATGTTATCTCCGCGTGTCCTGGAATTTACGGAGGGCACAATTGGCAGGCGACCGCCTACAGTCCGCAGGTGGGCTTATTGGTGATTCCACTGCATCAGTTGTGTTCGGAAATGACCGGTCGCACAGTTGAAGCGGAACTCGGCGCCGGCGGCTACGGCGGCGACTCGCGTACATTCGAAATGCCTGGCAGCAATGGAAATCTCGGCAAGCTCACGGCCTTCGATGTGAGGACCATGAAAGAAAACTGGAGTCATGAACAGCGCGCGATGTTCATGACCTCGATACTAACCACGGCCGGCGGTCTGGCCTTCGTCGGCGATCTGGATCGATACTTCAAAGCCTTCGACGTCGCTTCTGGCAAAGTGCTGTGGCAAACCCGTCTCGGTGCCCCCTTGCATGGTTTTCCCATAACCTACAGCGCCGGCGGCAAACAATACGTCGCCGTACCTACCGGCATCGGTGTGTTCCGCGCAATGACCGCCGTAGTCAGCCCGGACATCTATCAGCCGACCAACGGCCACGCGCTGTACGTGTTCGAGTTGCCGGACCGGAAATAGTTCGACCTCCAGCCATCAGACCAATTACTGGACGGCTGCTTACGAGCAGATAGCGGAAGTGCGGGTTGCCGCGCTGCATGGGGCTTCAGACGACCCAATATAGCGGACATCCCATATTTCAGCAGCAATAATTCATGCCATTTTGTGCGGATGTGCTCGCGTGCCCATACTCGCCATTCATCGAAGCAGACCTTGAACGAACACTGCTCAGGCATTAGTCAAAACAAATCTGGAGTTACGAATCAACGCCGGGGGAATTCGGGACTTGATTTCTTCGTGCAACGCGGGAAGCTTCGACCAGTGAAGACCCTGACGGTAATGATGCGCAGTGTGATAACCGAGATTACCGGTCAAAAGGTTGAAGAGCCGGTTTGTGTTGTTGTATGAGGCTTCGAATGCATCGTCAGTATCCAGGCCGCTGTGGTGGTCGTATGTCACCCAGGCGGTAAAGAACAGGCTGAATACCATCGGAAATACGAAAATAAACAGTGCCGGCACGAGCCGGAACCAGCAAAGCAACGTGACGCCAAAAAGCGTGACTACCAGATAGAGTAGAAAGTCACGCTGTAATCGTGGGAATTTTCTGCCTACCTTATAGCCTCGATAGTAAGCGGTTCCAGCAATGGTTAGCGTGTATTCCAGTGCGCTCATCGGCTGGCCATCGGCTCGTTTCCATGCGCTCTCGTCACGTGTCTGGTCGAGAAAGTTTCTGTGATGACCTTGCACGTGGTGCAATACCCAAAGGTTTGTGCTCACACCGGTGTGCAGCGCGTAGAAGAACTCTAAAATGCGGTTCAGAAATTTTGCATGGAATGTCACCGTGTGCTGGTGATGATGGTTCCAGGCGCAAATCACGCCTTTTGGTATGATCGATAATAGTGCGTATCCTGCCAGCCACCAGGCATTATCGACCAGAAGATACACAATGAAGTCGATCAGACTAATTGTGAGCACAATAGAGACCGGAATCCGATCCGCAGCAAATCTGAACATAGAGTTGTAGTGGGACCGGGGAGTTCCTGATCCGTCAATTATAAGTAATCGGTTGGGTACAAAGCCTGCAGGCTAGCATGAAGGCTCTGCTCCGAGAAGAGCGACAATATATTTCTAATGAAAGAGAAAACGGTATTCTGGGTTGAAACTCAGGCCTTGCCTGAGAGGAAGGTTCCCAGCCTGGCGGATGATGAGAGTTTCGTCGCGACTAGTATCAGCATCATCGAGTCTGCCGGTTGTGATGTGAATCGCTCAACGCTTATCTTAAAGATAAACAGGATGTTTTTGGACTGTGAATGATGCTATTGGCCGTTTTGCACCTGTCACTAGATCGTTTTTGCAGCAATATGAGTGGCTGCTTCTCCCGCAGAAGCGGCCGTAACGCTATTCAGGTACTCGACTTCCCGTGTCGACCCAGGCCATGTGAAAACTCACCTCATTTCCGATTATGAAGTGATCGACCAAATCATAGTCGATTTTTCGATCTGAGGGATTTGGATTTCGGCCTGGCAGTGATTTTTGGGTACGGATTTCGCGGCTATTTTGCTGCGGCTTACAGAGACGCACACGGGCAGTGAGGACGCAGCGACGGACT
>Ga0224512_10002040_pt1 | contig 18824 bp, 18 predicted proteins | sample SF_May12_sed_USG_4_FD_169103 | JGI IMG/M metagenome (GOLD analysis project Ga0224512, IMG submission 169103) | Sediment microbial communities from San Francisco Bay, California, United States - SF_May12_sed_USGS_13 | ecosystem: Environmental > Aquatic > Marine > Sediment | place: USA... | reverse complement strand
GGTGACGGGCGTGACCGTGGACCCGTCCACACTCACTTCATAGGTCCCCGGCGAAAGGTACCAAATCTTGTACGCGCCGGCGTCGTCGGTCACCGCCGTCGCTTCGGCCGTCTGCAGCTCGGGCAGGACCGGCGAGTCGAGCAGGGTGGCCCGCACGGTCGCTCCCACCGCGGGGGACGCGTCGGCCGCGTTCGTCACGGTGCCCGCGATGCTGCCGGCCACGTCGCGCACCACGGCGCGGATCACCGGCTTGAACAGCACGCCGGTGGGCTCCCACTTGGGCCCGGTGAGCACGAAATTCCGGGCGACGTCAAAGTCGAGCACGATGATCGTCTCGCCCGATCCCAGGGTCACGCCATCGCGCTCCTCGGGATTCTCCGTCCCCATCGACTCGTCGTGGCCGAAATCGTCCTCGTCGAACAGCAGCACTTTGATGCCCGACTGCGCTCCGCTCGGCACCTTGAGGGTCTTTGACGTGGACCCGTCGCGGAACGCCATCCCGTCGGCCAGCGTGACCTCGGCGCCGTTCACGATCAGGCGCAGCTGGAGATACTGCCCGGCCGGCACGTCGAGCGTGGCCAACGTGGCCGTCACGCCGTTCTGCAGGTCGAGCAGGTTGAAGCTCCCCGCGTTGTCGGTGACCGTGATCGGAGGACCGTCCGCCGGAATGAGCACCACCGCGCCGATCTCCACCGTGGCCGCCGAGAAGTCACCGAACCCGTCGGTGAGCTGAATCGTGACCCGGGCCATCTGCGCGTTCGGGCTCGTGCCTTCCGTGCAGGCAACGCCTGCCGCCAACGCCACGACCGCCATCGTACTCAGAAACCGCCGCATCATCCCCATCCTCTCAACGTGGAAGTGTCGATTCATCGGGTTCAGCCGAGCCGGGCGTTCGCCAGGAGCAGCGCCTCGAACAAGGTCACGGCCCCGGCGGCGCTCTGCCGCAACGCGCGCCGTACCCGGCCTTGGAGACCGCGCGCGAAGCTCACCGTCGAGCGATAACTGTCGCCGGGACCCAGCGCGCACAGGATCAGGGCGGACGGCCGGCGCGGGCTCTCGCCGACATACACGTAGTACGTCACCGCCTCGTGCTCGCAGCGCCCGATCTGCTGCAACAATGGCTGGGCAATCATGGCCCGTGCTCCGCATGAGTTCGCCAAGAGACACGGGAGGGATGCGGTTTGTGACAGGACGGAGGGCGGTTGGGCGGGCGGGCGGGCGGGCGGATCCCGCCAAAACGTGAGACGGAAGAGGAGGTCAGTCTATCTAAGTGACATTATGACAATGATGTAGACATCATGAGAATGAGGGGTCGCTTCCTCGTCCAACCGCTCAGCCGCCCGTCCGCCCAACCGCCAGTATCCGCATCGCCAGCAACGCGGCGTTCTTGGCCATGCCGATGCCGACCGTGCCGACCGGGCATCCCGGCGGCAGCTGGGCGATGGCGTACAAGGCGTCCACCCCGCGGAGCGGTCCGACGTCGAGCGGTACCCCGATCACGGGCAGGTCGCTCACCGCGGCCACCGCACCCGGCAGCGCGGCGGCCAGCCCGGCGCCGGCAATGATCACCTTGTACCCGTTCTTCCGGGCGTCCCGGGCCAGTTGCGCGGTCTGGTCGGCGTTGCGATGGGCGGAGGAGACCACGAACTCGTAGCCCACCTTGGCTTCGTCCAGCGCCTTGCAGGCGGCGTCCATGCGTTCGCGATCGGATTCGGAGCCCACAACGATGAGCACCGGTTTGGTGGTTGGGGCCACGGGCTTACCCTCTTGGCGTCGGGCGCCGTCAGTTGCGGTAGCGCCCGACGAGGAGACTGACGTTGTGTCCGCCGAACCCGAAGGAGTTCGACAGCGCGACGTCCACCGAGCGCTCGACGGCCTGGTTGGCGGCGCAATCGAGGTCGCACTCGGGATCGGGGTTATCGACGTTGATGGTGGGCGGGATCTTGCCGTGCACTAGCGTGAGCACGCTGATCGCCATCTCCAGCCCGCCGGCCGCGCCCAGCAGATGCCCGGTCATCGACTTGGTGGACCCGGCGACGACCTTGTACGCATGCGGGCCGAACACGTCCTTGATCGCCTTCACTTCGGCGACGTCGCCGTGGGGCGTGGAGGTCCCGTGGGTGTTGATGTAGTCCACGCGCGTCCGATCGAGGTTGGCGTCTCTGAGCGCGGCCAGCATCGCGCGCTTGGCGCCTTCGCCGCCGGGCGCCGGTTGCGTGATGTGATAGGCATCCGCGCTCATGCCGTAGCCGAGCATCTCGGCATAGATGCGCGCACCTCGCGCCTGTGCGTGGTCCAGGGCCTCGAGAATCAGGATCCCCGCGCCGTCCCCCATCACGAACCCGTCCCGATCGCGGTCGAACGGCCGGGACGCGCGCTCGGGCTCGTCGTTCCGCCCGGAGAGGGCCTTCATGTTGGAAAAGCCCGCCACGGCGAGGGGGGTGATGGCCGCCTCGGCGCCGCCGCTGATCATGACATCGGTCTCACCCGACTGGATCAGCCGGAACGCCTCGCCCAGGGCATGCGCTGAGGAGGCACAGGCTGACACCGTGCAGTAGTTGGGGCCTTTCGCGCCGGTTCGGATGGAGATCACTCCCGAGGCGATGTCGGGGATGAACATCGGCACGAAGAAGGCGGAGACGCGCTTGGGGCCGGCGGTGAGCGAGATCTTGCACTGTTCCTCGAACGTCCCGATGCCGCCGATGCCCGACCCGATGATCACGCCGGCCCGCTCGGGTTCGGGGACCCGCTCGCCGAGTCCGGCATCCTGCATGGCCTGGCTGGCCGCGGCGATCGCGTACTGGAGGAACAGGTCGTACCGCTTGGCCTCCTTGCGATCCACGTACGGCAACGGATCGAAATCCTTCACTTCGCAGCCGAACTGGACCTCCATCGGGGTCGGGTCGAAGCGCTTGATGCGCGCCGCCCCCGACCGACCGGCGAGCAGACCGGCCCAGGTGTCGGTCAGGTTCAGGCCCAGCGGTGAGACCACACCCAGCCCGGTCACCACGACCCGTCGCGGCAACTACTTGCTCCCCTGCTTCTCGTGCAAGTACTTGAGCGCGTCCCCGACGGTCCGGAGCTTCTCGGCCTCTTCGTCGGGAATGTCGATGTCGAATTCCTTCTCGAACGCCATCACCAGTTCGACCTGATCGAGGCTGTCCGCCCCGAGGTCTTCCATGAAGCTCGCGTCGTTGGTGAGCTTCTCCCGCTCGACGCCCAGCTCCTCGGCGATGATGTCCTTGACCTTGTCCTCGATGCCGCTCATGTGGTCCTCGTCGGAAGGAGGGGAGTTACATGACCATGCCGCCGTCTACGACCAGCACGTGGCCTGTAATGTAGTCGGCGAGATCGGATGCGAGAAAGAGCACGGCGCCGGCGACGTCCGCGCCCCGGCCCAGCCGGCCGAGCGGGATCTGGCCGATCAGCGCCTCGCGCTGCGCCTCGCTCAGCGCGCGAGTCATGTCCGTATCGATGAAGCCCGGGGCGATGGCGTTCACCAGTACGTTGCGGGAGGCCAGCTCGCGGGCCACCGACTTGGTGAACCCGATCAGGCCGGCCTTCGAGGCCGCGTAGTTGGCCTGGCCGGGATTGCCGCGCACGCCCACGACGCTCGTGATGTTGATGACGCGGCCCCAGCGGCGCTTCATCATGCCGCGCGTGACGGCCTTGGTCAGCAGGAACGCGCCCTTGAGGTTGGCGTCCAGCACGGCGTCCCAATCGTCGCCGCTCATTCGGGCGAGCAGCCCGTCCTTGGTGAGCCCGGCGTTGTTCACCAGGATGTCCACCGGCCCGAGGCCCTGCTCGACACGCTCGAGCGCCGCGGTCACCTGAGCGGCGTCGGCAACGTCCGCGGTCACGGCCAGCGACCCGGCGCCGAGCGCCTGCGCGGCGGCTTCGGCGCGGGCGGCATCCCGACCCAGCACGGCCACCTTGGCGCCCGCGCCGCTCAGCGCGGCCGCGATGGCCTGCCCGATACCGCGGGAGCCACCCGTCACGAGCGCCACCCGGCCCGCGAGATCGATCGTCACGCGACCCCTTGTGCCAGAAACGTGTCCATCTCAGCCGCCGTGCCGACACTGGTCGCTACCGCGCCCGGCACGCAGCGCTTGAGGAGACCGGCCAGCACGTTCCCCGGCCCGATTTCCACGAACGGCGCGCCGTCGGCGAGGTCCGCCGCGCGCTGCATGCTCTCGACCCAGCGCACGGGCGCCGTGAGCTGTTCGCCCAGCAGGCGGCGGGCCGTGGCGGCGTCGCGCACGGGGCCTGCGGACGCATTGGCAACTACCGGAGCCGCGGGGTCCCGGAACGGCACCCCTGCCAGCGCCGCGCGCAGCCCGTCGGCGGCCGGCGCCATGAGCGGGGAATGGAAGGCGCCGCTGACCTTGAGGGGGAGCACCCGCTTGGCGCCCGCCGTCTTCAACAGCGCGCCCGCGCGCTCCACGGCGCCCGGGTCCCCCGAGATCACGACTTGGTCGGGCGCGTTGAGATTGGCCGCCACGGCGACCTCGGCGTCCGTGCTGGCTTCGCGACACACGTCGGCCACCCGTTCAGGCGTGAGTCCAAGCACCGCGGCCATCGTCCCGGCCCGCGCCGCGCCGGCTTCGAGCATGAGCTCGCCGCGCCGGCGCACGAGCCGCACGGCGTCACCGAGCCCGAGCGCGTCCACCGCGGCGTAGGCAGCGTACTCGCCGAGCGAGTGGCCCGCCGCGCCGACGGGATCCACGTGCTCCCGCACGACCGCATGCGCCGCCAGGGCATGCACGAGAATCGCCGGTTGGGCGTTGTGCGTGAGCGTGAGTTCCGCCTCCGGCCCGTCCCACATGAGGCGCGACAGCGCGACACCGAGGGCCTCGTCCGCCGCGGCGAACACCGCCCGCGCTGCCGGAAACCGCTCGGCCAAGTCCTTCCCCATCCCCACCCGCTGCGCTCCCTGCCCCGGGCAGAGCAGCCACACTTTCACCAGCGCACCGCCGCGCTCGCCCAGGTGAAGCCGCCCCCGAACGCCACGAGCAGGATCATCATCCCTGCCGTGATGCGACCCTCCCGAATCCCCTCATCCAGGGCGATCGGGATGGAGGCGGCGGATGTGTTGCCGTAGCGGTCCACGTTCACGTAGACCTTGCTCATCGGGATGCTGGCGTGCTTGGCCGTCGCCTCGATGATCCGGATGTTCGCCTGATGCGGAATCAGCAGGTCGACATCGTCGCCCGAGAGGCCGGCCCGCTGCAAGGCGTGGTCACAGGCATCGGCCATGGACCGCACGGCCGACTTGAACACCTCGCGCCCCGCCATGCGGATGTACTGGGACCGGTCGGCCAGCAGCTGTTCGCTCGGGGGGGCGACCGTTCCGCCGCCCGGGCGGTAGAGCAGGTCGCCGAGCGTGCCATCCGATTTCATGTAGGTGGACAGGATGCCGCGGCCGTCGCCCGGCGCCGGCCGTAAGACCGCCACGCCCACGCCGTCGCCGAACAGGATCGCGGTCGAGCGGTCTTCCCAGTCCATGATGCGCGTCAGGCGCTCGGCACCGATCACCAAGACCGTCTCGGCCTGCGCGGTCGCGATCAGTCCCTCGGCCACATTCGTCGCGTAGAGAAACCCGCTGCACGCCGCACCCACGTCGAACGCCGCCGCGTTCTTGGCGCCGAGCACCGCCTGGACGTCACATGCCTGGGACGGCAGCAGCCGGTCCCACGACGCCGTCGCCAGCACGATCGCGTCCACGTCCGCCGGCGTCAGCCCGGCCTCGGCGAGCGCCGGCTTCGACGCCTCGCTGGCCATGTAGGCGATCGTCTCGCGGTCGTCCGCCACGCGCCGCTCCGCAATCCCCGACCGATCGCGAATCCACTGATCCGAGGTGTCGAGGCGCGCTTCCCAGTCCTGGTTGGTCAGCACCTGGGCTGGCGCGTAGCGCCCCGTCCCCGCGATATGGGCGATGGGACGCTTCATGCCGCGCTCCCACCAGCCAGATCGGCGCCGATGTGCTCGCTCAGGTGGCGCTCCACCGACCGGGCGGCGACACCGATGGCGTTGCGGATGGCCCGCGCCGACGAGCGTCCGTGGCAGATGATGGACACGCCGCGCACGCCGAGCAGAGGGGCCCCGCCGTAGGTGGAGTAGTCGAGCACGGTGAAGACGCGTCCCATGGCTTCACTGCGCAGCACGGTTTCCTCCATCTCCCGCTGGAGCAGCCCGGTAAAGAGATGGGCCACCGACTCGTAGAACTTGAGCACGACGTTGCCGACGAACCCGTCGCACACGACCACATCCACGTGACCCGCCAGAATGTCCCGTCCCTCGACGTTGCCGACGAACCGGAAGGCGTGCTGCTCGTCCTTGAGCAGCTGGTGGGCCTCCTTCACCGCCGCATTGCCCTTTTCCGGCTCCTCCCCGATGGAGAGCAGGCCGACCGCCGGGTCCTTGCGGCCCATCACGTCCCGCGCGTAGATCGCCCCGACGTGCGCAAAGCTGCGCATCTCGCGGGGGCTGGTATCGACGTTGGCCCCGGCATCGAGCACGAGCACCGGCTTCGACGCGGTCGGGAACATCGCACCGATCGCCGGCCGCTCCACGCCCTGATGCAACCCGAGGATGAGGGCGCTGGCCGCCATGACGGCCCCGGTGTTGCCGGCCGAGATGAAGGCGTGGGCCGACCCCTCGCGCTGCAGCTTGAGGCCGACCCCGATGGACGAATGGGGTTTGCTGCGCACGGCGGCGAGGGGCTTCTCCGCCATCCCGACGATTTGCGGGGCGTCGATCACGCGGATGCGGCCGGACGCGTCGCCGTGCTTGGCGAGCTCCGCTTCGACCTCCGTCTGGGGACCGAGCAGCACGATCTCCGCCGTGGGCGGCAGGTCCGGCAGCGCGCCGACCGCGCCGGCCACCGGCGCGTCCGGGGCGAAATCACCACCCACCGCGTCCAACGCGATCCGCATCAACCTCAGACGTCCTCGGCCACCTCGGCGCGTTTCTTCCCGGCATAGAAGCCGCAGGTCGGGCACACCCGATGCGGCCGCTTCGGATCGCCACAGCGCGGGCAGGGCTGAATCGCCACCGGCGCCGCCTTGAAGTGGGTGCGCCGCTTCCGCTTTCTCGCCTTCGAGGTTCTGCGCTTGGGTACTGCCATCCCTACCTCGTCTCGTCGTCGCCCTGCGTCCCGAGCGCCTCGAGCGCCGCCCACCGCGGGTCGGCGTCGGGCCGGCACTGACAAGGCCCCTGGTTCAAGTCCGTCCCGCACCGCGGGCACAGCCCGCGGCAGTCGTCCCGGCAGAGTGCGAATTCCGGCGCGTCAAGAATGAGCTCTTCGCGCACCGCGTCGCCCAAATCGAGGGTCGCCGCCCGGGGCGGCAACAGGACGGCGGCCGGGTCGTCCGTGTCCTCATCCTCCGTGAACAGCAGGTGGACCCGCTGGTCGATCGGCACCACGACCGGGACTAGACAGCGGCGGCACGTGACCGCCATGGCCGTCCGGATGCGTCCTTCCCAGAAGTACGAGCCCTGGCCGGTGGCCATGATCCGCCCCGTGATCCGCACCGTCTCGGCGGGCCGGAACTCGAGGTCGGCGAGCGCCGGATCCGCCGGGGCCACCTCCGCCACCGTCTCGAGGGGTCCCGCGGCAACCGCGTGCAACTCCACCCGTAACATAGCCGTTAAAGGTAGCCGCCGCCGCAACTTGGGTCAACGAGACCGCGCCGCTCGGATTACCCGCCCAACCGCACCCGCTCCATCTCCGGGAAGAAGAAGGCAATCTCCCGCGCCGCGTTCTCGACGGAGTCCGACGCGTGGATCGCGTTCCGCTCCTTGGACTCGGCGTACAGCTTGCGCACCGTGCCGGCCGCCGCCTCGGCGGGGTCCGTCGCGCCGATCACCGTCCGGAGATGCGCCACGGCGTCCGCCCGCTCCAGGACCAGCGGCAGGCAGGGACCGGACGTCATGAACGCACAGAGCGACCGGAAGAACGGGCGCCCCCGGTGCACGGCGTAGAACGCCTCCGCCTCCGGCACCCCGAGGCGGGTCATCCGCAGCGCCCGCACGGCAAATCCCGCGGCTTCGAGATGCGCGAGGATCTTGCCGGTCTTGGCGGCCGCCACGGCGTCGGGCTTGATGATCGCCAGCGTCTGGGTCACGGTCCGAACAACCTCCGCACGATTTCCTCCCGGGTGAGCAGCCCGACCAGCGTCCCTTCGCGCACGACGGGCATCCGTTCGAGTTTCTTGTTCACCATCAGCGCGGCGGCCTCGGTGAGCGACTGGTCCTCGGAGAGGCACAGCACGCTCCGGTCCAGCGCGTCCCGCACGGTCACTTCCTGCGCGGCGGGCGGCGTGGCTCTCGCCCGCTTGCCGGCCGCGGGGTATTCGCCGCTCAGCTTGCCGACGAAACGCGGAAGGAGATACCGCAGGATCTCGCCGTGGCTGATGAGGCCCAGCACTTCGTTCTTCTCCGAGACCACCGGCACCGCGGGCACCCGGTGCGCCACCATCAGCCGCGCGGCCTCGAGCAGCGAGGTCTCGGGTGTCACGGTGACGAGCCGGCCGCCGAGCACGTCTCGCACGAGCAGCTCCGACGGCACGTCCAGGTCGGCGAGCGTGGCCGCCTCGAGCACGTCCGCAGGCGTCTGTGCCGCCTCGAGCGCCTTCACCACTTCGTCACGGGCGAGGGCGCGCGCGAACGCCGCCAACGCGCGCAGGTAGGCCGAGCCTTCCCCCGGGGGCGCCAGGAGCAGCAGGACGATGCGCGCCGCCTTGCCGGGATCATGCTGCCGGTGCACCGGGGCCGCCGTGACCCCCAGGGCGGCCGTCACGCCGTCGACAGCATCAGTGCGGAAATGCAGGAGAAACACCTGCTGCCCGACCGTCACCGCCTCGCCGGGCAGCGCGTCGGCCAGCAGGCCTTCGACCTTCTCCGCGTCCCGCGCGCGTCCCGAGGCGATGACAGCGTGCACCAGCTCCCGCGCCGCCTCCCGGACGGTGTCGCCCGGAACGCCCAGGAGAATGCGGTCGGGTGCCAACAGCTCGACGAGCTTCATGCCGCGACGCGTCGCTCCTTGAGCAGCGACACGACATCCGCGGGCCGTTTCATCACCGCAATGCCCGCTCGCGTGAAGGCGGCCATCTTCTCCGCCGCGGTCCCGCTCGCGCCGGAGATGATCGCCCCCGCGTGCCCCATCCGTCGTCCCGGGGGCGCGGTCTGGCCGGCGATGAATCCGACGATCGGCTTCGTGACGTGCGCGGCGGCATACTCGGCGGCCTGCTGCTCGTCGGTGCCGCCGATCTCGCCGATCATCACGATCGCCTTCGTGTCCGGGTCGGCCTCGAACGCCGCCAGGCAGTCGATGAAGTTCGTCCCGATGATGGGGTCGCCACCGATCCCGATGCAGCTCGACTGGCCGTATCCGGCGCGGGTGAGCTGGTGGATCACCTCGTACGTGAGGGTCCCGCTCCGGGACACGACGCCGACGGTGCCTTCCCGGCAGATCGACCCCGGGATGATGCCGACCTTGCAGCGGCCCGGCGAGATCGCCCCCGGACAGTTGGGCCCGATCAGGCGCACCTTCCGCTCTCGCAGATACGGCATGACCCGTGTCATGTCGAGCACCGGGACGCCTTCCGAGATGCACACGATGAGACGAACGCCGGCGTCGGCGGCCTCGTAGACGGCATCGGCCGCGAACCGCGACGGCACGTAGACCACGGACGTGTTCGCGCCGGTCGCCGCGACCGCCTCCGCCATCGTGTCGAACACGGGGACCTTGTCTGCGAAGGTCTGCCCGCCTTTCCCCGGCGTCACCCCCGCCACGACGTGCGTGCCGTACTCGAGCATCTGCTTGGTATGGAACGAGCCGTCCCGACCCGTGATCCCCTGGACCACGAGTTTCGTCGCGCGATCGATGAAGATGCTCATGCCGCCCTCCCCGCGAGTTCGACCGCCCGCTTCACCGCCTCGTCCATGTCCGTGAGCGCGCTGAACCCGGCCCGCTCGAGAATCTTCACGGCCAGCTCCTCGTTCGTGCCGGTGAGGCGAATCACGATCGGGACCGCGAGCTTGGTGCGGCCGGTGGCGGTGACGATCCCGTTCGCCACGTCGTCGCAGCGCGTGATCCCGCCGAAGATGTTGAACAGGATCGCCTTCACCCGCGGATCGGCGGTAATGATCTCGAGAGCGACCACCACCTTTTCCGGGTTGCTCGACCCGCCGATGTCCAGGAAATTGGCCGGCTCGCCGCCATAGTACTTCACGAGATCCATGGTCGCCATCGCCAGCCCGGCACCGTTCACGCAGCAGCCCACGGATCCGTCCAGCTTGATGAACGTGAGACCGGCCTCGCGCGCCTTCACTTCGGCCGGATTCTCGCTCGCCGTGTCGCGCAGGGCGGCAATCCCTGGTCGGCGGTCCAGCTCGTTGTCGTCCACCACGATCTTCGCGTCCAGGGCCAGCACCGCGCCGTCCGGAGTCGTGATCAGCGGGTTGATCTCCGCGAGCGACCCGCCTGCCCGGACGAACGCGTCGTACAGCTGCCGCATGATCGCCGCCGCGGCCCGCACCTGGGGCAACTCGTCGTAGAGGAAGAAGCCCAGCTGCATCGCCTGATGGGGCAGCAGCCCGAAGCGCGGGTCCACGCCGAGTTTCATGATCTTCCCGGGCGTGGTGGCCGCCACTTCTTCGATGTCGATACCGCCCGCCGGGCTCACCATCAGCACGGGACGCTGGCTCGCCCGGTCGAGAATCACGCCCACGTAGCTCTCCGACGCGATATCGGCCGTCGGCACGACGAGCACCTTCTCCACCGTCAGTCCCTTGATCGTCATGCCGAGGATCTTCTCCGCATGGGCCCGCGCTTCGGCCGCGTCCTTGGCCAGCTTCACGCCGCCGGCCTTGCCCCGCCCGCCGGCGTGGACCTGCGCCTTCACGACGACGCCCCCCCCGAACCGTTTCGCGATCGCCTCCGCCTCCGCCGGCGTCGCCGCCACGTCTCCGTCCGGCACGGGAATCCCGGCGGCCTGCAGCAGAGCCCGCGCCTGATATTCATGCAGATTCACTCGTCGCTCCTGATCGTGGTCCCCGTCTCCCCGCGCAACGCCGCCGGCCCGTCCGTGAGGCGCGCAATCACTGCCAGCGCCCCACCAGCCCGCAGGAACGTCGCGGCGGCCTCGACCTTCGGCCGCATGCTACCCGCGCCCAATGCCCCGTCTCGCACCATCTGCTCCGCCCGGGCGAGCGACAGCTGCCGCAGCGGTCGCCGTTCGGGTGTGCCCCAGTGCTCGTACACGGCGTCGATGTCCGTGAGGATCATCATGCACTCGGCGCCGATCCGGGCCGCCAGCACGGCCGCCGTGCGGTCCTTGTCCACCACCGCCTCGATCCCCTCCCAGGCCCCCGACGTCGTCCGGTAGACCGGCGAGCCGCCGCCGCCCGCGGCAATGACGATCTTGCCTTCGTCGACCAGCTGCTTGACCGCGCCCCATTCGACGACGTCCACGGGGGTCGGGCTCGGCGCGAGGCGGCGCCACCGGCCGGCGCCGTCCTGGCCCACCGGCACGCCGCGGGCGCGGAACTGGGCAACGTCCGGCTCGGCCAAGGCGTGGCCGATCGGCTTCGTCGGCTCGAGCCCCGCATCGGTCTGCGGGATGACGGTCTGCGTGATCGTGGTGAGCACCTGGCGCCGCACACCCGCCCGCTCGAGGGCGTTCAGGAGCGACTGCTGGATCATGTACCCGATCCAGCCCGCCGTCGCGGACACCAGCACGCCGAGGGGCAAGGGCGACACCCGCTCCGCGGCGCGCTCGTTCCGCTCCAGGGCATCGCCCACCTGCGGTCCGTTGCCATGCACGATGGCGATGTGCCAGCCCGCGGCCGCGAGCTCCACCACCGCCGTCAGCGACTCGCGCGTGTGGCGAAACTGATCGTGGATCGTGGCGCGTTCGCCCGGCGGCTGCAACGCGTTGCCGCCCAACGCGATCACGATCGTCCCCGGCCGGTCACCGGCGCGCGTCAAGCTACCCCCTCCCCGGCGGCACGGCAACCGGCACCCGGCCCGTGTCGGACCGCGGGAGCAGCACCCCCCGCAACCCCTCCCACGCCTCGCCGAACGCGTCCCAGTCGCCTGCCGCCCGCGCGGCGTCGAGGCGGCGGAACCACTCCCGCGCCGCGTCGAGCGGGTGCGCACCCACCGTCGACTCGAACCGTTCCGGTCGGATGGCCGCGAGCGCTTCGGCCAGAGTCCCCCCCCGCCCCACCACGTTGCGCCACCCGACCGCCACCTGGCTGAGGGTGCCCGAATCCGCGTAGAACGCCTGGAGCGCGAGCGCCCCGTCCGCGAACGGCACGACCCGCACCGTCCCGTCCACAGGCGCCCCGTCGGGCGCACCGCGGCGGAAGCTCTGGGCCAGGACCGACGGCCCCGGGAACCCATACGGCTCGGGATAGCGCAGCAGCGTGAGGTGCGGCCGACCGTCCACGACGACGCCGTCGAACACCGCCGCCATGCGCGGATCGGCCTGCACTTCGTCCACCAGGCGGAGCCGCAGCCGCGCGGTCGTGTCCCGCACCGACCGTCCTACCCACCAGAACGGCTCCGGCACCCGCGCGCGGCCGGCGCCCACCAGCACGGTCACCTGCGCCGCAAACGACTCCGCGGGATAGCGAAGCTGCCCGAGCACCGCCGCCGGGATGGCGCCCTCCGGCTCGATCAGGTCCGGGAGCAGTTTCCCCCACGCCGTGCTCAGGGGATCGGCGCCGGGCAGGAGATAGAGCGCGGTCGCCCCGGTGTGCGCGTTCACGGTCCCGAGGAAGCCGGCGCGGAGGTACCGTACCCGATCGCCGCGCCACAGCACGGGGCGCGACAGCGGATAGGTATCGGACCACACGTAGCCCGTGGCCACCCACACGACCTGCCCGTCGTGGACGACCGGATAGGCGGCGCCAAAGCGGGCGAACGGCGCATACCGTCCGAGGCGCGCGCCCACGGCCCGGTCGGCGACCACCAACGTGCGCCGCGTGACCCCGGCGTCGGTGAGGAGCCGCGGCGCCTGCAGCGTCCACGCCAGCGCCAGCCGGCGCCAGACGGGGCCCGCCGCGATCCCGGCCACCGGCCCCGCATCCGGCCGCACGAGGGCAAAGTCCGTCGTGCCCGGTGCGAACCAGATCGCCGGTTGGCGCAGCGTCAGGTCGACCGCTCCGGCCACGACCGAGTCCGGCTCCGCCAGATCGGGCACAAACAACGGCAATCCGTTCTGCGCGCGCCCCGCGTGCACGGCCACCGCCCCCTCAGCGACGATGTGCGGCTCGCCGTGTCGCTCGCCCCAGGTCAGGCGACGCCGCGCGACGGTATCCGGCTCACGGACCGCCAGAAAGACCGGCTCGACCCGACCGTCCCGACGGCGCGCCGCCGAGAGCGTGGCTTCGAGGAACCGGTCGCCGCTGCGAGGATCCGGCGCGGCCGGGCGTGCCGAGCGGTTGAGCAGCGCAGCGAGCACGAACGGATCCCAGATGGGCGCGTCGCGCAAATCCGCGCGGTGGCGCGCCGCGAACCCGGCATCGGGTACGGCCAGCTCGACCAGCACCGTATCCGGGAAGAGTCCGTACGCCTCTCCCAGCATCGTGCCCGCGGCCGCCGTGAGCACCACGTCCTGGGTGGCCTCGGGGCCGCGGGACGCCGCGACGGCACTCGGCAGGATGTAGTGCCCCACGAACGACGACCCCAGCAGCACCCCCCACGCCCCGACCGGCACCAGACCCCGCGCGAGCCACACCCAGACCACCGACGCCGCCGCCGCGAGCAGAGCGAGAACGCCGAGGAAGCGGGCAACGGGAATTCGCACGGCGGTGAGGATCCCGTCGTAGGGCACGCTCTGGGGCCCACCGACCAGCTCCGCGGGCTCGAGCCGGTATCCCCACCAGAGCACGACCGCTAGCGTGGCAAGCAGCAGCCCGAGGTGCCCGCGGGCGAGGTCGGTCGCCGCGAGGCGTCGCTCGGTCCACCGCAGGGCGCCGATCGCGCCGTACAGCACGCTCACGACGAGCAGACCCACCAGCACCAGGACGAACCCGTACCCGTGCGCGGCGCGGAGCCAGGGCAGCCGGAACAGGTAGTAGCCGATGTCGCGATCGAGCACCGGATCGCTCGTCCCCACCACGACGTCACTCTCCACGAGGGCCCGGAGCCGCCACCATTCGCCGGCGCCGTGGCTCAGCGCGAGCGCGAGCACGAGGCCGATCGCCACCGCGCCCGCGAGCAGGTACCGGCGCGGGACCGCTTCGGCGATTTCGAGATTGCCGAGCCGCCGCGGCACCTGCACCGACCCGATCTGACGGTAGACGACGAGGAGATTGCCGACGAACCACACCGCCGCGCCCACGAAGCCCGCGCCCGCGAGCGCGAGCCGCAGGGCGGCGATGTCCGCGTGGGGCGCCGTGGCCCCGAGCGCGCCGGCCCACAGGCGGTCGGTGGTGAACTCCGCGAGCCACCGACCGGCGAGCAGCACCAGCGCGACGCCGAGGCCCAGCTGGAGCCAGCGCCAGCGGGTCATGCGGTCAGGGCTGGACGCCTTGCCCCCGCAGCCACGCCTCGACCTCACCGCGGTAGGCGGCGAGTTCCGCTTCCGAGGTCGCCTCGAACCGCATCACCAGAACGGGCTGCGTGTTCGAGGCGCGGAGCAGCCCCCATCCGTGGGCAAAGCTGATGCGCACGCCGTCGAGCGTGAGCGTCTCGTAGCGGGACTTGAAATGCGCGGCCGCCGCCTCAACGACTGCGAACTTGCGGGCCTCGGGGCAATCGACCCGGATCTCGGGAGTGGCGAACGTCGCGGGGAGGTCGGCGAGGTGCCGCGACAGGGGACCGCCTTCCCGCGCCACGAAGGCGAGCAGCCGGGCCGCGGCAAACAACGCGTCGTCGAACCCGTAGTAGTCCCCACCGAAGAAGATGTGCCCGCTCATCTCGCCCGCGAGCGGCGCGCCGCTGGCTTTCATCTTGGCCTTGATCAGCGAGTGCCCGGTTTTCCAGATCACCGGCTCGAGACCGGCCGCGGCGAGCTCGTCCCGCAGCACGTTCGAGCACTTCACGTCGAAGATCACAGGCCGTCCCGGGCCGAACCGATGGACCAGGTCCCGGCCGTACAGGATCAGCAGTTGATCGCCGAAGACGATCGTCCCCTGCTCGTCGACCGCCCCGATGCGATCGCCGTCGCCGTCGAACGCGATGCCCAGCTCCGCCCCGGAGCGACGCACGACCTGTTGGAGATCTCGCAAGTTCTCAGGCACCGTCGGGTCCGGATGGTGATTCGGGAACGTCCCGTCGGACTCGCAGAACAGCGGCACGACGTCGGCCCCCAACCGCGTGAGAATGCGCTCCGCGACCATGCTCGCCACGCCGTTCCCGCAGTCCACGACGACGCGAACCGACCGCGTCAGCGGCCCGTTGCGCGACACGATGGCGTCGGCGTACCGCTGCAGCACCGACGGATCGGCCTCGAGCCGGCCCTCGCCGCGGTCGAGCGCGTCCGCCTCGAGCATGCGGCGCAACTCCTGGATCGCCTCGCCGTGCAGCGTCTCGCCCGCCGCGAGCATCTTGAAGCCGTTGAACTCGGGAGGATTGTGCGACCCGGTGACCTGGATACCGCCGTCCACCGCCAGCTCGTGCACGGCGAGATACAGGGCGGGCGTGGGCAGTTGGCCGATGTCCACCGCGGTGCCTCCGGCCAGCGCGATCCCGTCGCGCACGGCACTGGCGAGCCGCGCGCCAGACGGCCGGTTGTCGCGGCCCACCGCCAGGCGCGCCACCCGCCCCAGCTTGGCGCGGGCGTACGTGGCGACCGCGCGGCCGATCCCGTGCGCCAGCTCGGGCGTCAGCTCGCGATCCACGACACCGCGGATGTCGTACTGCCGGAAGATGTCGACGGGGACCTGCACGGTCTCTCCTCGCGTCGTTCGAGTCAGCGCGGCAGGCCGATGATCACGCCCGGCACGGCCAGCTGCCGGCCGCTGTCGCGCGCGACGTCCAGGGCCCGATTGGGCCAGACGCCGAACAGCAACAAGACGACCGCGGCAGCGGCGACGACCAGCCGCCCGCCCCGGGCCAGTCGCGCCCCTTCCGCCACCTCCGCCCGCTCGGACGGCTTCATGTACATCGCCATGATCACCGGCAAGTAGTACCCCGCAGACAGAACGCTGGCGCCGACCACCATCACGGCCAGCGTGGCCTGCCCCGCATCCACCGCGGCGGCCAGGATGAGCCATTTGCCGATGAACCCGGCGGTGCCGGGGAAGCCAAGCAGCGAGAGCATGAACACCGCGAGCGCGAACGACAGCCACGGACGCCGCTCGGCGAGCCCGTTGAAGTCGTCGATCAGGAGATCGCTTTCGCCGTCCCGGCCCACCGCGGCGAGCACGGCAAAGGCGCCGACGGTCATCAGCGTGTACGCGAAGGCGTAGAACAGGAACGCACTGCCGCCCTGGGTGGTGGCCGCTGCCACCGCCACCAGCAGATAGCCCGCGTGAGCGATCGAGCTGTAGGCGAGCATGCGCTTGAGCCGTCGTTGCGCCAGCGCCACCAGGTTGCCCACGACCATCGTGAGCACGGCCAGCCACCAGACGGTCGTCTGCCACGCCGCGGTTGCATCGCCCAGCGCCGTGAGCGCCACCCGCACGAGCGCGGCGAAGCCCGCCGCCTTCACCGCCGCCGCCATGTACGCGGTGACCGGCGTGGGCGCGCCGTCGTAGACGTCCGGCGCCCACATGTGGAACGGCACCGCCGAGACCTTGAACCCGAAGCCCACCAGGAGCATGCCCGCGCCCAGCGCCAGCATGGGCCGCCCGACGATCTCGCTGTCCGCGAGCTGCAACGCGATGGCCTGGAGGTTCGTCGTCCCCGTCGCGCCGTAGAGCAGGGCGATCCCGTACAGCAAGAAGCCGGACGCAAACGCGCCCAGCAGGAAGTACTTGAGCGCGGCCTCGGCCGACTGCGGGCTGCGGCGTTTGATCCCCGCGAGCACGTAGACCGAGAGCGACATCAGCTCCAGCCCGAGGAACACGACGATCAGATCGGCCGCGCCCCCCATGAGCAGCATGCCGACCATCGCAAAGAGCACGAGCGCGTAGAATTCGGGCACCAGGATGCGCTCGCGTCCCAGGTAGCCCTGCGCGAGCAGCACGGCGGCGATGCCGCCGATCAGGAAGATGGCGGCCGTCGCCCACCGGAACCCGTCGAGGGCGATCATGAGGGGCAGCCCGTCGGGCGTGGCGCCCGCCCGCCAGAGCCACAGCACGGTGCCGAGCGCCACCAGCAACCCCACGAGCGTGAAGCCGCCCGCCCAGCGGTGGTGGTCGGGATCGCCATGACGCCACCCGATGACCAGCAACAGGATCAGCGCCCACCCGGTCAGCACGATTTCCGGGAGCAACGCGAGGGTGATGCCGGCCGGGGCAGACAAGTCGATCAGCATGGGCGTCATTCCGCCTCCCTCACGTCAGGCCGCCGCACGAACCGGAGGGCCGGTGCGGCGGGCTGCCGCACCTGCTCGACGAACGCCCGCACCGAGGGCTCGATGCGCGTGAGGATCGGCTTCGGATAGAGTCCGATCCACAGGATCAGGACGACGATCGGCGTGAGGATGGCGAACTCCCGCGGGGAGAGGTCGCGCAACTGCGCGTTCTCGGGTTTGTCGAGCTTCTCGTAGATGATCCGCTGCAGCGCCCACAGCAGGTACGCGGCGGCGAAGATCACGCCGGTCGTGGCGATGCCGGCCGCCCAGGGCTGTGTCCGGAACGCCCCGAGCAGCACCAGGAACTCGCCCACGAACCCGTTCGTGCCCGGCAGGCCGATCGACGACAGCGCCACGAGGGTCAGAATCGCCGCAAAGGCGGGCATGACGCGCGCGATGCCGCCGTACGCCGCGATATCGCGACTGTGGCGCCGCTCGTACATCATGCCGACGAGAAGGAACAGGGCGCCCGTCGAGATGCCGTGATTGATCATGATGACGATCGCCCCGGCCACGCTCTGCGCCGTGAGCGCCCAGATCCCCAGCATCACGAACCCGAGGTGGCTCACCGAGGAATAGGCGATCAGCTTCTTGAAATCGGGCTGGACCATCGCCACGAGGGCCCCGTAGATGATGCCGACGACCGCCAGCACGATGACGATCGTCGAGACCGTCGGATCGAACGCCGCACCCGGGAAGAACGGCACTGCGAAGCGCAGGAACCCGTAGGCTCCCATCTTCAGGAGAATGCCCGCCAGCACCACCGACCCGGCCGTGGGCGCTTCCACGTGCGCGTCGGGGAGCCACGTGTGGAACGGAAAGACGGGCACCTTGATCGCGAAGGCGAGCGCGAACGCCCCGAACAGCCAGACGGCCCACGGCCGCACGACCTGGCTGTACGCGAGCAGGTACTCGTAGTCGAACGTGTACTGGCCGGTCTCGCGTCCCACGGCGGAGTACAGCACCAGAATCGCCACCAGCATGAGCAGCGACCCGACGAAGGTGTACAGGAAGAACTTGATGGCCGCGTACAGTCGGCGGCCGCCGCCCCAGACCCCGATGATGAAGTACATCGGGATCAGCATGATCTCCCAGAACACGTAGAACAGGAACAGATCCAGGGCGACGAAGACGCCCAGCATGCCGGTGGTCATCACCAGCATGAGCGCGTAGAACCCCCGTTCCCGCTGCGTGATGTACTGCCAACTCCCGAGCATCGCGAGCGGCATCGTCAGCGTCGTCAGCAGGATCATGAAGAGCGAGATCCCGTCCACGCCCACTCGATAGGCGATTCCGAACGAGGGGATCCACGGAGCCCAGAACTCGAACTGCATGCCCGCGGACGCCGGA
>Ga0224512_10002039_pt1 | contig 18824 bp, 14 predicted proteins | sample SF_May12_sed_USG_4_FD_169103 | JGI IMG/M metagenome (GOLD analysis project Ga0224512, IMG submission 169103) | Sediment microbial communities from San Francisco Bay, California, United States - SF_May12_sed_USGS_13 | ecosystem: Environmental > Aquatic > Marine > Sediment | place: USA... | reverse complement strand
GTGCGTGTCATCGATTAATTCAGCGTCCTTGTAATAGATCCGATATTCACCGCAAAGGCGCAAAGAAAAACACAGGATTATTCACCGCTGAGACGCCAAGGACGCAGAGTAAGAAATCCATAGTAAGAAAATCTGAACTATTAATTAATGTTTTAATTAATGACTGATCCCTTGCCCCGGATAGAAGGGGTTTATGGTGCAACTATAATCTTAGTGGATTTTCTTTGCGTCCTTTGCGCCTTTGCGGTGTGGAATGTTATTACTTTTCACTGCGTCCTTGGCGTCTCAGCGGTGAAATAATGCCGTGCAGAAAATAACCGGGGCAGCACCTACAGGACGGCCCGCGGGTAGGAACCCAGCACCTTGACGGCGAAGGTCCGGGCCTGGAGCTCGGCCAGCGCGGCGGCAACGGTGGCGTCATCCCGATGCCCCTGCATGTCGATATAGAAGATATAGTCCCACACGCCCTGGCGGGAGGGGCGCGACTCGATGCGCGTCATGCTGATGTTGTTCTGGGCAATCGGCTGCAGCATGTCATACAGGGCCCCCGGCTTGTTGTGTACCGACACCAGGATCGAGGTCTTGTCATTGCCGCTGGCCTGCACATTGCGGCTGCCGATCACCAGGAAGCGGGTGGTGTTGTCCGGTTCATCCTCGATATTGCGTGCCACGACATCCACGCCATATAACTCGGCCGCCGTGTCACTGGCAATGGCCGCCGTCCCGGGCGAGTCCGGCACCGTCCGCGCCGCCTCGGCATTGCTGCTGACCGCCACGCGCTCGGCGTGCGGCAGATTGATATCCAGCCAGCCACGACACTGCGCCAGGGCCTGCTGGTGGGCCAGCACCCGGGTTATTTTCCCCAGGTCGGCGTCCATGGCCAGCAGGTGATGATGAATGCGCTGCTCCACCTCGCCGCAGATGTTCAAGGGCGAACGCTGGAACAGGTCCAGGGTATGACTGATCACGCCCTCGGTGGAATTCTCGACCGGGACCACGCCGTAGTCGGCGGAACCGGCCTCCACCTCCCTGAACACGTCGTCGATACCGTCCAGCGCCACGGTCTGCACGGAATGGCCGAAATGCTTGAGGGCCGCTGCCTGGGTAAAGGTCCCTTCCGGACCCAGAAAGGCAATAGTCAGCGGCTTCTCCAGCGCCAGGCAGGCCGACATGATCTCCCGGAACAGGCGCACCACCTCCTCGGCCGGCAGCGGCCCGGCGTTGCGCTCGCTGATCCGCCGCAGTACTTCGGCCTCCCGTTCCGGCCGGTAGAAATCACTGCTGTCCCGGGTGATCGACTTGATCTCGGCGATGGCCTTGGCGCAGCCGGCACGCTCGTTGATCAGCTCCTGGATCTGCTCGTCCAGGGCATCGATGCGATCGCGCAGGCTCTCGAGTTTGCTATCGGCGCTCATGCTTTAGAAGGGTAACGCAAACCGGATAACGAGAACATAGCACCCCGCACTGCTGCGCACGGCGTGCCCAAAACGGGATACCTCATAGCGCCCTGACTGCCAGGACCCCCTCGATCTTCGCGATCTGATCCAGACACCGGGGTGGCGCCTCCGAATCGACGTCCAGCAGCGTGTAGGCGAGATCGCCCTTCGACTTGTTCATCATGTCGAGGATATTCAGGCCGCTCTCCGCGACACAGGTCGAGATCTGGCCGAGCATGTTGGGTACATTCTCATTCACCACGGCCAGGCGGTAGGCACCATTGCGCGGCATGAATAGCTCCGGGAAATTGACCGAATTCCTGATGTTGCCGTTTTCGAGGTAGTCCCGGACCTGCTCGGCGACCATGACCGCGCAGTTCTCCTCGGCCTGCAGCGTGGAGGCTCCGAGGTGCGGCAGGGTGATCACCCGCGGATGATCCTTGATGAGGTTACTGGGGAAATCGCACACGTAGGCGTAGACCTTGCCCGAATCGATCGCGGCCACCACGGCCTCATCGTCGACAACACCGTTGCGCGAGAAGTTGAGGATGACCACATTGTCCCTGGCCAACCTGAGCCGCTCCGCGTTGATCATGTTGCTGGTGGCATCCACCAGCGGCACGTGAAAGCTCACGAAGTCGGCGGCAGCCAGCAGCTCCTCGACGCTGGCCGCCTGGCGCACGTCCGAAGACATCTCCCAGGCGCGCTGCACCGTGATGCCCGGGTCGAAACCGATGACATTCATCCCCAGGGCCAGTGCACCGTTGGCGACCTGGACACCGATGGCACCCAGCCCGACCACGCCCAGGGTCTTGCCCGGCAGTTCGAAGCCGACGAACTGCTTCTTGCCGGACTCGACTTTCCTGTGGATGTCTTCATCCGTGCCTTCGAGGGTGCGCGCGAAATCCCATCCCCGGGCCAGATTGCGTGCCGCCATCAGCATGCCGGCGATGACCAGTTCCTTAACGGCATTGGCATTGGCACCGGGCGCATTGAATACCGGCACGCCCCGCGCACTCATGGCGTCCACCGGGATGTTGTTGACTCCGGCTCCGGCACGGCCGATGGCCTTGACCGTGGACGGGATCTCCAGGTCATGCATGTTATAGGAACGCAGCAGGATGGCATCCGGGTGCTGGATTTCGGAGGCCACTTCATAATCCTCGCGCGGCAGGCGCTCCAGGCCGGCAGGAGAGATATTGTTCAGGGTAAGGATCTTGTACATTGCGTTGCCGTTATCCCTTGTCAAGAATACACCCGGGTTATCGGGCGGCTGCCCCTGCAAAGGATCAGCCGCGGTTGCGTTCGAACTCGGCCATGAATTCGGTCAGCGTGCTGATACCCGCCTCCGGCATGGCATTGTAGATACTCGCACGCATCCCGCCGACCGAGCGGTGCCCCTTGAGGTTCAGGAGACCGGCGTCCCCGGCCTGTGACAGGAACTCGGCATCCAGGGATTCATCGGCCAGGATGAAAGGCACGTTCATCCAGGAGCGGTAGCGCGGATCGACGGGGCTGCTATAGAAGTCCGAGCGGTCAATGAACTCGTACAGCTTGCCGGCCTTGCGCTGGTTGACCTCCGCCATGGCCGCCAGTCCACCCTGCTCCCCGATCCACTCGAATACCAGTCCCGCGAGGTACCAGGCAAAGGTCGGCGGGGTATTGAGCATGGAGCCGTTATCGGCATGTGACTGGTAATTGAACATCGACGGGGTGCAGTCGAGCACATCGCCGACCAGATCACTTCTGACGATGACCACGGTCAGGCCGGCCGGACCGATATTCTTCTGGGCGCCGGCATAGAGCAGCCCGAAGCGCGTCACATCCAGTGGCCGCGACAGGATGGTCGAGGACATGTCGGCGACCAGCGGCAGCGTGCCGGTCTCCGGTATCCAGTCGAACTCCAGGCCACCGATGGTCTCGTTCGGTGTGTAGTGCACGTAGGCCGCAGCAGGATCCAGCTGCCAGCTGTCGGCGGGCGGGATGGTGGTGAAGTTGCTGTCCTCCGACGAGGCCGCCACGTTCACGCTGCAGTAGCGCCGGGCCTCGGCGATCGCCTTTTTCGACCAGGCCCCGGTGTTGATATAGTCGGCCTGCTTGCGGCCGCGCAGCAGGTTCATCGGCACCATGGAAAACTGGCTGGTGGCACCGCCCTGCAGGAACAGGACATGGTAGTCGGCGGGAATCCCCAGCAGCTCCCGCAGCCGGGTCTCTGCCTGCTGCGCGATCGACATGAACTCCTTGCCGCGGTGACTCATCTCCATCACCGACATACCCGAGCCGTGCCAGTCCTGCAATTCCTCGCGGGCGCGGGCCAGGACCGGGGCTGGCAGGGTCGCAGGCCCTGCACTGAAATTATAGACCGGCGTCATTCAGAAACTCACCCGGTCACTCATGTGTCAGCAGGCTCGTTGCCTTCTTCGTTGCCTTCTTCATTTTCTTCACTTTCTTCCCTGACCTCGACGATGCGTTCGATGCCGACCAGCTTTTCATTCTTCGACAGGGCGATCAGGCGTACCCCCTGGGTATTGCGCCCCATGACGGAGATCTCGTTGACCCGGGTGCGCACCAGGGTACCGCCGTCGCTGATCAGCATCACTTCGTCATTGTCATCGGCATGCACGGCGCCGATGACATTGCCATTGCGCTCGCTGACCTGTATCCCGATCACACCCTGCCCGCCACGGCCGTAGACGGGATAGTCATCCGCCAGGGTGCGCTTGCCATAACCGTTCTCGGTTGCCGTGAGTACCGGGCTGTCGCTGGCGATCAGCATGGACATCACCCGCTGTCCGGATTTCAGCTTGATACCGCGCACGCCACAGGCGGTCCGGCCCATCGGCCTGACATCCTCTTCGCTGAAGCGAATTACCTTGCCGGCATCACTGAACAGCATGATGTCACGCGAGCCGTCGGTAATGGCGACATCCACAAGGTAATCAACATCCCTGAGGTCGATGGCGATAATGCCGCTGGCGCGCGGGCGGGAGAAACCGGACAGCGCGGTCTTCTTTACCGTACCCAGCGCCGTCACCATGAACACGTAGTGTTCAGCGGTGAACTCGCGGATCGGCAGAATGGCGTTTATGCGCTCGCCGGTCTCCAGCGGCAGCAGATTCACTATCGGCTTGCCGCGCGCTCCGCGGCCGGCCTGCGGCAGCTCGTATACCTTGAGCCAGTACACCTTGCCACGGCTCGAGAAGCACAGGATGGTGTCGTGGGTGCTGGCGATGAACAGCTTGTCGATGAAGTCCTCTTCCTTGACATCGGCGGCGCTCCTGCCGCGCCCGCCGCGCCGCTGCGCCCGGTAGTCCGTCAACGGCTGGGACTTCGCATAACCGGCATGCGATAGGGTGACCACCACGTCCTCCTCGGTGATCAGGTCTTCCAGCGTGAGGTCCAGGTGATCGGTCATGATCTCGGTGCGACGCTCGTCGCCGTACTGGTCGCGCAAGGCCGTCAGCTCTTCGCGGATCACCTCCATCAGCCGGTCCGGACTGTTGAGGATCCGGAGCAGCTTCTCGATCTCGTCGAGCAGCTCCTTGTACTCGGTGACGATCTTGTCCTGTTCCAGCCCGGTCAGCTGGTGCAGGCGCAGGTCAAGGATCGCCTGGGTCTGGGTATCGGAGAGCCGGTAGCCCTCGTCGTGCAGGCCAAAGCTGTCTTCCAGCCCCTCCGGGCGCGAGGCATCGGCACCGGCGCGTTCCAGCATGCTGGTGACCACGCCGGGCTCCCAGCTACGCCCCATCAGGGCCTCCCTGGCGGCCGCACGGTTGGGTGAGCCCTTGATCAGCGCGATTACCTCGTCGATGTTCGCCAGGGCAATGGCCAGGCCTTCCAGTATATGGGCACGCAGGCGCGCCTTTCTCAGTTCGAAAACCGTGCGGCGTGTCACCACGTCGCGGCGGTGGCGAACAAACGCCTCCAGGCATTCCTTCAGGTTCAGCAGCCGCGGCCGCCCGTCAACCAGGGCCACCATGTTGATGCCGAACACGTTCTGCAACTGGGTGTGCTGGTAGAGGTTGTTCAGCACGACCTCGGCGACCTCGCCGCGCTTCAGGTCGATGACCATGCGCATGCCGTCCTTGTCCGATTCGTCGCGCAGGCCCGAGATGCCGTCGACCTTCTTGTCCTTGACCAGCTCGGCGATCTTCTCGAGCAGGCGCGCCTTGTTGACCTGGTAGGGGAGCTCGGTAATGACGAGGGACTGGCGCCCCTTGGCCTCGCGATCCTCGATGTGGCTGCGGGCACGGATGTAGATACGGCCACGACCGGTGCGGTAGGCCTCGTGGATGCCGCGGACCCCGTTGATAATGCCGGCCGTGGGGAAGTCCGGTCCCGGCACATGCTCCATGAGCCCGGCCACATCGATGTCCGGATTTTCGATCAGCGCCAGGCAGGCGTTGGTAATCTCGGTGAGATTGTGCGGCGGGATATTGGTGGCCATGCCCACGGCGATGCCGGCCGAGCCGTTGACCAGCAGGTTCGGCACCCGGGTCGGGAACACCGCCGGCTCCCGCTCGGTCTCGTCGTAGTTGGGTATGTAATCGACCGTTTCCTTGTCGATATCGGCGATCAGCTCATGCGCGATGCGCGCCATGCGCACCTCGGTGTAACGCATGGCAGCCGGTGAATCGCCGTCAACGGAACCGAAGTTGCCCTGGCCGTCGACCAGCATGTAGCGCAGCGAGAAGGGTTGCGCCATGCGCACGATGGTATCGTAGACCGCGGTGTCGCCGTGCGGATGGTACTTACCGATCACGTCACCGACGATGCGGGCCGATTTCTTGTAGGCCTTGTTCCAGTCATTGCCCAGTTCGCTCATCGCATACAGCGCACGGCGGTGCACCGGCTTGAGCCCGTCGCGCACGTCAGGCAGGGCGCGCCCGACGATGACGCTCATGGCGTAATCGAGATAGGACTGCTTCATCTCGTCTTCGAGATTGACGGGCAGGATTTCTTTGGCGAATTCGTTCATTAGGAAAGGACTAAACGGTCCATGTCATCCTGTTGCTGGGTAAGGAAAAAACGCCTCACGGCGATCGAGAGCAATCAAGACAGGGGATTTTAGCATACTCGCCTCCCCCACTACATCATGCAATCAGCCTTTTCTGGGGCCGCTGAGGGCTCCTGCCGACCATGCGGGGGTTCGATAACGGAAACGGGGGCCAGCTAGGCCACGGGGCGCAGGGCGGCCAGTTTCTGCCTGTCCGGCGCCCTGATCACGCCCGCCTCGGTCACCAGGTAGTCGACCAGTTCCGCCGGGGTCACGTCGAAGGCGGGGTTCCAGGCCGAGGCACCCGGTGCGGCTATGCGCTCACCGCCCAGGTTCAGGATTTCGTCCGCCCCGCGCTCCTCGATCACCACCGCCTGGCCACTGGCCAGTGAGAAGTCCAGCGTGGAGCGCGGCGCCACCACCATGAAGCCGACACCGTGATGGCGGCAGTTGATGGCCAGGTTGTAGGTACCGATCTTGTTGATGACGTCACCGTTGGCGGTCACCCGGTCGGCGCCCACGATCACCCACTGCACGCCCTGCCTTTGCATCAGGAAGGCCGCCGCGCTGTCGGTGATCAGGGTGGCCGGGATCCGGTCACGGGCCAGTTCCCATGCTGTCAGGCGGGCACCCTGCAGCCAGGGCCGGGTCTCACCGGCATAGACCCCGGCCAGTTTTCCGGCCTTCCAGGCACTGCGGATCACGCCCAGCGCGGTCCCGTAACCGCCGGTTGCCAGCGAACCGGTGTTGCAGTGCGTCAGCACGGCATCCCCGGCTTGGATCAGACCGGCACCGTGATCGCCCATGCAGTGATTGGCAGCGACATCCTCTGAATGTATGCGGTATGCCTCCTGGAGCAGCGCCGCCCCGGGGTCCGCCCCGGCACCCGCCAGGCAGGCCTGCATCCGCTGCAGCGCCCAGTACAGGTTCACCGCCGTGGGACGGGCGGCAGCCAGCAGGCGGATATCCTCGTCCAGCAGGGCGCGCCAGTCCCCCGGTGCCTGCGCCCGGCGTTGCCGGGCGGCCAGCACCACGGCGAAGGCCGCAGTAATGCCGATGGCCGGGGCACCCCGAACCACCATGTCGCGAATCGCCGCGGCCACCCCGGCCGCATCATCCAGGTACAGATAATCCTCCGCGAACGGCAGGTGGCGCTGGTCGAGCAGACACAGGCGGCCCTCCTCCCAGCGAATGGCGCGGATTGAATCGTGGCGGTCTTCCATGGTCTCTCCCTATTCCTGTTCAGTGGGTTCAGGCGACTGATTCTAAGGATATTTCTGTTGACAAAAAGCCCTGAAAACCACTAGCCTTTGGCCTTGTATGTGTCTAGAATACCCGCCACGGGACAGCTTTATACATTTTTGTACACAAATCACAGGAGTTGTAATAATGAAGAATCTATCTCTTAACGTCCTGATGGCGGCTGTCGCCTCATCAGCCCTGATGGCAAATATCGCAGTGGCCCACGAAGGCGGCCAGGCTGGTGCAGGCAATCTCGGTGACAGCTCCAAGCACATCGTCACCGACAGCTCGGGCAACTGCGTGCGCACCTCATCCTGGAGCAAGGAGACCGCGGTCAAGGCCTGCGATCCTGAGCTGTTCCCGGAACCCGTAGCAGAGGTCGTAGCACCGCCACCCGTCGCGCCGGCTCCGCCACCTGTTGCCTACGAGACCGTGACCCTGTCGGCCGGTGCCCTGTTCGACTTCGACAGTGCCAGCCTGAAAGCCGAAGGCAAGCAGCAGCTTGATGACGTCGCCAGCAAGATCACCAGCAACGGCAAGGTTGAAAGCGTCAGGATCGTCGGTCATACCGACAGCACCGGACCCGAGTCCTACAACCAGCAGCTGTCACTGCGTCGTGCGACCTCGGTCCGTGACTACCTGTCCGGCAAGGGCGTCGACTCCAGCATGATGTCGATCAGCGGCATGGGCGAGTCCAGCCCGGTGGCTGACAACTCCACCCGCGCGGGTCGTGCCCAGAACCGCCGCGTTGAAGTCACCATCGGTGTAACGCGGCAGAAGTAAGCAACCGCACATTGCACTAAACCGGGACCCATCGCCTGCTGCAGGCGATGGGTCTTTTTATTTCTGCGCACGGAAACACCATGAACCCGGAACAGCTGCTCGATCCCGAACTGATCAACACCTATCTCATCCCCTGGGGGATTCGCCTTGTCCTGGCACTGGTCATCCTCATTTTCGGCCGCTGGCTGGCAAAGGTCCTTGTCCGCATTGCCAGGCGCCTGATGGACAGGACCGGCATCGATGCCATGCTGGTGTCGTTCCTGGGCAATATCCTCTATACCGTCCTGCTGCTGGCGGTCATCATTGCCGCGCTCGACCAGCTCGGCGTCCAGACTACATCGCTGATCGCGATCTTCGGCGCAGCCGGCCTGGCCATCGGCCTGGCGCTGAAGGACTCGCTCGCGAATTTCTCTTCCGGCGTCATGCTGATCATCTTCCGCCCCTTCAGGACCGGTGACCTGATCGAGGCCGCCGGCATTACCGGAATCGTCGAGGAGGTGCGCATCTTCAACACCATCCTGCGGACCGGGGACAACCGCGAAATCATTGTCCCCAACAGCCACATCTACGCGGGCCCGATCACCAACATCTCCGCGCGCCCGACACGGCGTATCGATATGGTGTTCGGCATCGGTTACGACGACGATATCCGTAATGCCAAACAGCTGATCGAGGCGGCCTTTGCCGCCGACGGGCGTATCCTGAAAGACCCGGCACCCACGGTCGCAGTGGCTGAACTGGCCGACAACAGCGTCAATCTCAATGTACGACCCTGGGTCAACAGTGACGACTACTGGACGGTACGCGCGGACCTGATGGAACACATCAAGCTGTCATTCGACCAGAACGGCATCAGCATCCCCTACCCGCAGCGGGATGTGCATCTTCACAATGCCACCTGACAAGGCGGCCGACATGACGGTGCCTGGCTACCCTCCGGTCTGCGGCCTTGGCTTTACTCGCCACGGCACCTGAACGCGCGGAACCGCTGCATGCAGACCATCGACAGCCTGATCCATGCCCGCTGGATTGTCCCGGTAGAACCGGAGGACACGGTCTATCCGCACCACAGCCTAGCCGTCCATGAAGGACGCATCCTCGAAATCCTGCCCACAGACCTGGCACGCGCCCGTTTTTCAGCCGGGATCGAGCATGAACTCGACCGGCACCTGCTGATTCCGGGCCTGGTCAACACCCACACCCACGCGGCCATGAGCCTGCTGCGTGGACTGGCAGACGACCTGCCACTGAACGAGTGGCTGAACAGGCACATCTGGCCGGCCGAATCACGCTGGGTCAACGAGGAATTCGTGCATGACGGCACCCAGCTCGCGATCGCCGAGATGCTGCGCAGCGGGACCACCTGCTTCAACGATATGTACTTCTACCCGGATGTCAGCGCCCGGGTTGCCGCTCACAGCGGGATGCGCGCCTGCGTCGGCCTCATCGTGATCGACTTCCCGACCGTGTGGGCCCAGGACGCCGATGAATACATCTCCAAGGGCCTGGCGGTACACGACCGCTTCCGCGGGGATCCGCTGATCCATACACTGTTCGCCCCGCACGCACCCTACACCGTCTCCGACGAACCGCTGGAACATATCCGGGTGCTGGCCGACGAACTCGACATCGGCATCCACATGCATGTGCACGAGACCCGGGATGAAATCGACCGGGCCCTGGAGACCTCAGGCAAACGCCCGCTGCAACGCCTGCATGAGCTGGGCCTGGTGTCTCCCAGCCTGGTGGCCGTGCACATGACCCAGCTGACCGCCGCCGAGGTCGGGGAGTTCGCGGCGGCCGGCGCGCATGTCGTGCATTGTCCTGAATCAAACATGAAACTCGCCAGCGGCTTCTGCCCGGTGGCCGCCCTGGCAGAGGCCGGCATCAATATCGCGCTCGGCACCGACGGCAGTGCCAGCAACAACGACCTCGACATGCTCGGTGAAATGCGCAGCGCTGCGCTGCTGGGCAAGGCCACCAGCAATGACGCCAGCGCCGTACCGGCGCACACGGCACTCAGGATGGCGACCCTCAACGGTGCCCGCGCCCTCGGGCTGGCCGGGGAAACCGGCTCGCTCAGTCCCGGCAAGTGGGCCGATATCACCGCCGTGTGCCTGGATACCATCGAGTCACAGCCTTTGTATGATCCGGTTTCGCAACTGGTATATGCTTGTGGACGTGAACAGGTCACCGATGTCTGGGTGGCCGGCCAGCACCTGCTCAAGGAACGCCAGCTGACAACCCTTGATGAAACAGGGATCCTAGAGCGGGCCTGTCACTGGCAGACCCGTATCGGCAGCACGAACCGCCAGGAGTGATGACACGCATGTCCGCAAGCAAGCACAACGTCGACCCGGGTGAAATCGCCAAGTTCGAGAAACTGGCCGCGCGCTGGTGGGACCCCAACAGCGAGTTCAAGCCCCTGCACGATATCAACCCGCTGCGGCTGGACTACATCAATGAACGGGTGAAACTCGCCGGCAAACGGGTACTGGATGTGGGCTGCGGCGGCGGTCTGTTGTCCGAGGGCATGGCCACGCTGGGTGCGCAGGTGACCGGGATCGACATGGGCAAGGCGCCACTGAACGTCGCCCGGCTGCACAAGCACGAATCGGAACTGGACATCGATTACCGGCAGACCACGGCCGAACAACTGGCCAGTGAAGAGCCCGGCGGATTCGACGTGGTCACCTGCCTGGAGATGCTCGAGCATGTACCCGACCCGGCCGCGGTCATCAAGGCCTGCACCACCCTGGTCAGGGACGGCGGTCATGTGTTCCTGTCGACCATCAACCGCAATCCCAAGGCCTACCTGTTTGCAGTGATCGGTGCGGAATACATCCTCAACATGCTGCCCCGGGGCACCCACGAATACGCCAAGTTCATCCGCCCCTCGGAGATGGAGGCCTGGGCACGTGCCAGCGGCCTCGAGCTCACCGATATCAGCGGTATGAGCTACAACCCGCTGACACGGGAATACCGCCTCGGCAGGGACGTGTCTGTCAATTACCTGGCCTGCTTCCGAAAGGCCTGATCCAGCCAAAGCCATGCGGATAAGGACAGTCCTGTTTGACCTGGACGGTACCCTGCTGGACACCGCCCCGGACCTTGCCGACGCGCTGAATACCGTTCTGGCGGAGAACCACCGTGCTCCCCTCCCCTTCGACACTATCCGCGGAGTGGTCTCGCATGGCGGCAAGGCGCTTATCGAACTCGGTTTCTCACTGCCCGAGTCGCACCCCGACTTCGACCCGCTGCGCCTGCGCCTGCTGGCTGTGTATCGCGACAACATCGCCAGGCGGACGCGACCCTTCCCCGGTATGAGCAGGCTGCTCGAGCAGCTTGAACAGCGCGGTCTCAACTGGGGGGTCGTCACCAACAAGCCGGCCTGGCTAACCGAACCGCTGCTGAAGGAACTGGGCCTGTACGGGCGTGCCGCCTGCGTTATCAGCGGCGATACCCTGAACGAGCGCAAGCCGCACCCGGCTCCGATGCTGCATGCCTGCGAACAGGCCGGCAGCACACCGGACCAGTGCGTCTACATCGGTGACGCGCAACGCGACATCGAGGCCGGCAGGAATGCCCGCATGCACACCCTGGTCGCCCTGTTCGGCTACTTCCAGGACAGTGACAGGCCGCAGGAGTGGCAGGCCGACGCCCTGCTCGAAGAGCCGGGGGAACTGCTGGCATGGCTGGACCGGATGGAGCAGCCGGCGTGATGCATCGCCGGGGTGATGCGCCGCTGCGTGCCATCATTCGCCGGTCAAACAGTGGCATAATGTAGCCTCATGGAGATCAGCCAGCCCAGCCTCCTGATAATCGTTGCGGTCATTTGCATCGAGATCGGTGCCATCGCCGCCTACCTCATCGGAAACCGCCAGATCACCCGACTGCGCAACAAGCTCTCGCGCCTGACGGTCGCCCTCAGTTATGAACGCAAGGCGGCGGCGCAAAAAGAGGCCAGCTTCCAGCAGGCCACCCGCAACCTGAAGGAAACCTTCAACGCCCTCGCCGGCAATGTCCTGAAGGAGAACAGCGCCCAGTTCCTCCGCCTGGCGCAGGAAAACCTCAAGCAGTTCCAGATCAAGGCAGACAGCGACCTCGCCCGGCGTGAACAGGCCGTCGAGAACCTGGTCAAGCCGATACGCGAGGCCCTCGACAAGACCGAGTCGCAGATCCGCAGCATGGAGAAGGAACGCCAGGAGGCGCACGGCGCACTGACCCGGCATCTGGAAACCATGGCGGACTCGCACCGCCTGCTGCAGTCGGAGACCCGCAACCTGGTGCAGGCCCTGCGTCGCCCGGAGGTGCGCGGCCAATGGGGCGAACTGACCCTCAAGCGACTGGCCGAACTGGCCGGCATGGTCGAACACTGCGATTTCCAGGAACAGGGATCGGTGCAGACCGACAACGGCACGCAGCGCCCTGACATGATCATCCGCATGCCCGACAAGCGCGAGATCGTGGTGGACTCCAAGACGCCGCTGGATGCCTACCTCGCGGCAGTGGAGGCCGGCGACGATAAGGCGCGCAAGCGCCATCTCCAGCGCCATGCCCGCAATGTCCGCGAGCGGGTACGCGAACTCGCCGGCAAGGCCTACTGGGAACAGTTCCCCCGCAGCCCCGACTTTATTGTGCTGTTCATCCCCGGCGACCAGTTTCTCAGCAGCGCCCTGGAGCTCGATCACAAACTGCTCGAGGACGCACTTTCGGACAACGTCATCCTCGCCACGCCCACCAGCCTGGTGGCCCTGCTGCGCGCGATCGCCTACGGCTGGCGCCAGGAGGTCCTGGCCGAGAACGCGGAGCTTATCCGTGTCGTCGGCACCGATCTGTACCTGCGCCTCGCCACCTTTGCCGAACACCTGGCGAAACTCGGCCGCAGCCTGGACAGCAGCGTGGACGCCTTCAACAAGGCGGTTGGCTCGTTCGATTCACGCGTCCTGCCGGGTGCCAGGAAATTCACTGAACTGGGGATCGCCGCCAGGAAGCAGACACCGGACCTGCAACAGATCGAACGGGCCACGCGCAGGGTGGAATCCCGCTGCGAACCGGAAAGCGCGCATTAGTTCGCGCACACCTGGCTGCTACCATCGGCCCCCTTGCCATAACACGCTCAAAACGGTTGAACCCTCATGCAAGACATTCAGACAGTCACGACCGAATGGGAACCCCGTACCGACCAGCTGCAGGACCGGGTGATTCTCATCTCCGGCGCCGCCGGTGGCATCGGCCGCGCCCTGGCCGCCGCCTGCGCCGCCCAGGGTGCCAGCGTGGTGCTGCTGGACAAAAACGTGCGCGGACTGGAAAGCGCCTATGACGAGATTGTGGCTGCCGGCCATCCCGAACCGGCCCTCTATCCCATGGATCTCAAGGGTGCGACACCGGAGGACTACCAGACCCTGGCCGGGGTCCTGGACAAGGAATTCGGGCGACTTCACGGCCTGGTCCACAACGCCGCCGTGCTCGGGGCCCTGACACCGATCGACAGCTATGACGATGCACTTTGGTTCGAGACCCTGCAGATCAATCTGAATGCGCCCTACCTGCTGACCAAGGCCTGCCTGGGATTGCTGTACCGGCCGGACGACGCCTCGATCGTGTTCACCTCGGACAGCACCGGGCGTCGCGGCAAGGCCTACTGGGGTGCCTACGCCGTTTCCAAGGCCGGCCTCGAGGGCTTCATGCAACTGCTCGCGGAAGAGCTGGAGACGAATACCGGGGTGCGCGTCAACAGCGTCGACCCGGGCCCGGCGCGGACCGCCATGCGGGTCATTGCCTACCCGGCTGAAAACCGCAAGCTGCTTTGCGACCCCGAAGATGTCATCAAGCCCTTCCTGTACCTGCTCGGACCGGAGAGCAGGGGGATTACCGGGCAGCAGTTCGCCCCCCGCAGGTATTGACCCGGTACGAACGGGAACCACGGGCTGCCGCCCTTCAAGTGCATAGAGAATTCCTTAACAGACCAACGGACGAGAGACGCGTGACAGAGAAGACAGTAGACGTAGCAATCATCGGTTCGGGCACTGCCGGGCTCAACGCCATGGGCCAGGTGCGGCGCGCCCGCAAGCGCTTCGTGCTCATCAATGGTGGCGAGGCCGGCACCACCTGCGCCCGGGTCGGCTGCATGCCGTCCAAGGCCATGATCCAGGTCGCGGAGGACTTCCACCGCCGCACCCACCTGGGACGCTATGGCATATCGGGTCATGACGACCTGAGGCTTGACCTGCCGGAGGCGCTGGAGCACGTGCAAAACCTGCGTGATATCTTCGTCGACCGCGTCCTGGAACACAGTACCGACAAACTGGGCGATGAATTCATCGAGGGCTACGCCCGCTTCATCGAGCCGACCCTGCTGGAAGTCGGGGAACAACACATTCGTGCGGGACGCGTGGTCATTGCCACCGGGTCACGACCCCTGGTACCCGCAGCGTGGCAGGCCTTCGGCGACCGCATCATCACCACCGACGAACTCTTCGAGTACGAGGATCTGCCCGCCGCCATCGGCGTGATCGGTCTCGGCACCATCGGCCTGGAACTCGGCCAGAGCCTGCACCGCCTCGGCATCACCGTGACCGGCTTCGACCAGCTCGACAGCATCGGCGGCATCCAGGACCCGGAGGTCGCACGCACCGCCATTGAGATCCTCGGTCGGGAATTCCCGCTGCACCTCGGCCTGACGGCCGAAATCGAGGCGGACGGTGACGCGCTCAGGGTGAGTGCCGGCGAACACAGCGTGCGGGTCGACAAGGTGCTGTGCAGCATCGGGCGCGTGCCCAATATCGGGAACCTGGGACTCGAGAATCTCGGTATCACACTGGATGCGAACGGCCTGCCGGCGTACAACCCGAACACGATGCAGGTGGAGGACCTGCCGGTGTACCTGGCCGGCGACGTCACGGGGGAGCGCATGATCCTGCACGAGGCCGGGGATGAGGGCAGAATCGCCGGCTACAACGCCGCCCACGACGAGACGGCCGCCTTCCGCCGCAAGACACCGGTTACGATCAACTTCTGCGACCCCAATATCTGCACGGTCGGCAGCCGCTGGAACGAGCTCGACCCGGACAGGAGCGCCATCGGCGAGATCCGCTTCGGCCCGGTGGGCCGCGCCCTCGTCATGGGCAGGAACAAGGGCATCCTGCGGATCTATGGCGACCCGCAAAGCGGCCGCCTGCTCGGCGCCGAGATGATCGGGCCCCAGTGCGAACACCTGGCCCAGCTGCTGTGCTGGTGCATCGAACAGGGCCTGGGCGCCGGTGACCTGCTGCGCATGCCCTTTTACCACCCGACCATAGAGGAGGCGTTGCAGGCCGCCCTGTACGACCTCTACCGCAAGGTGGAGACAAAGAATACGGGCGGACTGGTTGAGCTGGAACGGCTCCCGTCATAGCCATGCCGCCAGTCCTGCTTCTCCACCCCTGTTCGTACCGAGTGGCCGACCGCTTTCTCTGGACGGGGGCGCAATGAAGGGCGCCGTGGCGGCCGGGCATCCGGCCACCGCAGAGGCGGCGGCGTGGGTGCTGGAGGCAGGCGGAAATGCCTTTGATGCGGCCCTGGCCGGGCTGTGCACCGCCTGCGTAGCGGAACCCGTGCTGACCTCGCTGGGCGGCGGCGGCTTTCTGCTGGCACACCAGGATAGCGGCAGAAACACCCTGTATGACTTTTTCGTACAGACACCGTTGCACAGGCGTCCCGAGGCCGAACTGGATTTCTACCCCATTCTCGCTGACTTCGGCACGGTACAGCAGGAATTTCATATCGGCATGGGCAGTATTGCCACTCCCGGCACCATCAAGGGCCTGTTCCGGATTCACGCCGAACTGGGCAGTCTGCCAATGCGGGAGATCGTCAGGCCGGCGGTGGATTTTGCGCGTAGCGGCATCGCAACCAACAGGCTGCAGGCCTATATATTCAGTGTCGTCAAGCCCATCTATCTGTCCACCGCGAGCGCCCGCGGCATCTATTCAAGTCACCAGGTCGATAACAGCCTGGTGGTGGCCGGGGAGACCCTGCGCCAGCCCGAGTTGGCGGATGCGCTGGAATTGCTGGCCATCGAGGGAGAACAACTGTTTTACCAGGGCGAGATGGGGGCCGGGCTGATCGCGGCCTGCGGGTCCGGCGGCGGTTACCTGCAAAAGACCGATCTGTACGACTACAAGGTAGTGGAACGTGATCCCCTGGCTTATCACTACCGGAAGGCACGGATACTGACCAACCCGCTGCCTTCCAGCGGCGGCAGCCTGATCTGTTTTGCCCATGCCCTGCTGGAGGCGCATGACCAGGGTGAATTCGGCTCCGCGCAGCATCTTGAACTGCTGGCCGAGGTAATGAAGCAGACCAACCTGGCGCGGATGGAAAACGCTCAGACCGGGAAAGGGAGCACCGGGCACATCCTTCATCCGGACACGATAGCGCGCTTCCGCACGACCCTGGCAGGGCACCCTGTCAACAGCCGTGGAACCACCCACATCAGTGTCGTGGACAGGGAGAGAAATGCCGCATCACTCTCCCTCTCCAATGGCGAGGGCTCGGGTTATGTGCTGCCCGGGACGGGAATCATGCTGAATAACATGCTGGGGGAAGAGGACCTCAACCCGGGCGGATTCCACCGCTGGGATACCGCTGTGCGGGTTTCATCCATGATGGCACCGACTCTCGCCATCGAGCCCGATCGTGTCATCGCAACCGGCTCGGGTGGTTCCAACCGCTTGCGCACCGCCATTCTGCAGACACTGAACAATCTGTGCTACTTCGGGATGAGTGTGCGCGATGCAGTTGACAGCCCGAGACTCCATGTCGAGCAGGACCTGCTCAGTATCGAGCCTGGTTTTCCCGATGCGGCAGTGGATGAGGTCTGTGCCGGTTACCCCAGCCATAACCGCTGGGCGGAGAAAAACCTGTTCTTCGGTGGCGCCCATACCGTCATCCATGACAAGCGGGGATTCAGCGGTGCCGGCGACCCGCGCAGAGGCGGTGTATTTCTGGTGGTGTAAAGTATTTAGGTTACTGAAAACTGCGCTGATACCTCAAACCGAGTTTTTCAACGGCATCGGCCTATACATGGACTTCCGGAGCTGGCGCTGCGTGCAGATTCAGTACTGTCTACAAATATATGCCAAATATTGAGATCTCAATGAAATATCATCTTAATGACAGTAACGATATTCCTGGATTCTCATCCAAACTCACAGAACGACTCGCCATCTACACACCTTACCTTCTTCCTAGGGCCTATGTTCTTGTTTATTTAGTAGATTAACAACGCCAAACGAAATCAGGCACATCTGGCTAACCCATCATGTTTGTTGAGCTGCCTGATTTGGGGGCTCCAACGAAATACCAGATTTGTGGCGAATATGGCCTTTGTTGTTACTACAGATACCTTCTTGTCGCCAGATACAGACACAATAAACTATTGAATAATGTCTAATAATTTTAAATTAATTTTATTATTTGTCGGGGAAAGACGACGGAGCAACAAAATTCTGACACAATAGCTTACAATAATATGTTTATATTCTAAGTATATAGATACCAAAAATCCCAGACTAGTGGTTAATGTAACCTTCGCTGTTGCTTAAAAATCAATTATGTCGCCATATGATGACATTTTTTCTTATTGAATTACATATAATAATTGCATAAATCATTATTAACCGTCTCTGTATGGCGACAGATAAACAAAAATCTGACACAATAGCTTACAATAATATGTTTATATACTGACTATATAAATAACCTGGCACGCGACTTGCTTACCTACTGGGCAGGATGGTTAACGACACCTTACCAGCGATGCCGGGCCTCACCGCCATGTTGCATCCGGGCTCAAGAACCCAGCTGCCATCCACTCGCTGCCAATGGTATGGCGAACCCGTGAGCTCAGAGGATTAGCCGGTTACACACGGCAACCTGTATGGCAGGTCTGAACCTGTGTACCGCATCACCGAATCGGGATTCGATGTTCTCTAGGATGGGGAAACGAGACCGGCATCACACGGAATATTAACCGTGCGGCCGATGTAACCATCATGATATTAACAGAGAGAGCTATTGTGAACACATTAACCCGGATCATACAGACCACCATCCTGTTCGGCCTTTTTGTCCTGCTGATGCAAGGCCGCGTCCATGCTGTAGAGACTCCGTCCAATGATATCGAGCCACCCGGCACAATGCTCACTTGGCCAAGCAATGGCGCGGCAGTCTCGGATAACGTTCAGATTACTGCAGCAGCATGGGATAATGTCGGCGTCACTAAGGTCACCTTTGGTATAAACGGGGCCTGGGTCGGCAAGGATACATCCGCGCCCTATACTTTTAACTGGGACACCAGCACGCATACCAATGGTACAGCAAAA
>Ga0224512_10002037_pt1 | contig 18840 bp, 17 predicted proteins | sample SF_May12_sed_USG_4_FD_169103 | JGI IMG/M metagenome (GOLD analysis project Ga0224512, IMG submission 169103) | Sediment microbial communities from San Francisco Bay, California, United States - SF_May12_sed_USGS_13 | ecosystem: Environmental > Aquatic > Marine > Sediment | place: USA... | reverse complement strand
CGTCCTCGACGTCCCGAAGGCGTTCGCGAACACTCCGATACTGCTCCTCGAGACACTCGATCCGGTTGCTGAGCTCCTGCCGGAGCTTGTTCCAATCGTGGGGGGTTCGCGCCGCGGATTCCTGCCGGGCCTCGAGATCCGCCAGGCGCCGGCGCAAGCGCTCGTTCTCCGTCAGGAGATCCTGCGTGAACTCCGCTCCGCGCTTGAACAGGCGCAGGAACTCCTCGCCCCGCGCGAAGACGCTGGAGCGCCCGCCGTTCACGCCGGACCCTCCGCGGAGCCGTCCCGTGGGCAGACGCCGCCCTCGCCGCATCGGATCGCGGTCGCGATCTCCCCCAGCGGGACCACGCGATCGACCGCCCCGCTGCGGATCGCCTGCTGCGGCATCCCGAAGACGACGGCCGTGTCCTCGGATTCGGCGATCACGCGGCCGCCGGCGGCCTTGACGGCGCGAGCGCCGAGGCGACCGTCGTCGCCCATCCCGGTGAGGACCACGGCCAGCACCTCCGAACCCGCGTGCTTCGCCGCGGACTCGAACAGCCGGTCGATCGACGGCGCGTACTTGTCGCGCGGGTGCCGCGGTACGACGCGGGTCGTGACGCGCCCACCTACGCTATCCAGCTCCAGGTGCTTTCCGCCCGGCGCGACCCAGATGGTTCCGGGCGCCAGCACCTCACCGCCCTGCGCTTCACCGGCCCGAAAGCTCGTCAGTCGATCGAGGCGGTCGGCGAAGCCCCGGGTGAAGCCCTCGGGCATGTGCTGGGCGACGAGGAAGGCGCAGGGATGCGCCTCGGGGAAGGCCCCGAAGATCTGCATGATCGCGGCCGGCCCCCCCGTCGAGGAGCCGATTGCGACCAGTTTCGGCGCGGAGGCGCCGCCGCCGGGCGGCCCGCCCACGACGGAGGGCAACGCGCCGAGGCGCATCCGGACCCTCTCGATGCGCAGCTGGCGAATCGCGTGAACCTTGCGAATCAACTCCTGTTCGATCGACGCCATCTGGGTCGCCGGGTGCATGGTCGGCTTCGCGACGAAGTCGATCGCGCCCAGCTCGAGCGCCTTGAACACCTGATCCTCGCCGGAGCGTCCACTGATGACGATCACCGGAGTGGGGCAGCGGCTCATCACGATGCGCAGGAGCGTGAACCCGTCCATGCGGGGCATCTCGAGATCGAGAGTGATGAGATCGGGCCGCAGCTCGAAGGTCTTGCGCAGCGCATCCTCGCCGTCGGATGCGACTCCGACCACATCCACCAGGGGTGACGCCGACAGAATCCGCGTGATCACCTGGCGGCTGAACGCCGAGTCGTCGATCACCAGGACGCGAATCGGCTCGGGCCGACTCATTCGCCCTCCTCCGGCGCTTCCTGGGCGATCGCCGCCGCCGCGGCCCGGTGCCAGGGGTCCCGCGACGCCATTCCCGGCATCGGCTTGCGGTACACGAGATCGTTCTTCAGGTGCCTGAGCTCGAAGGAGCTCGACAGCCCGATGAGCGACTCCGAGCGGCCCAGCACCAGGTACCCTCCCAGATGCAGCTTCTCGCCCAGGGACTCGATCACTCGGCGCTTGCACTCCACGTCGAAATAGATGATCACGTTGCGACAGAGGATCGCGTCCACCGCTCCGAGCAGGGCCAGCTTGGACGGATCCACGAGGTTCATGTGGATGAAGTCGACCTGCTTCTTGACGTCGTCCGAGATCCGCCAGAGCCCGTCCTTCTCGACGAAGTAGCGCTCTCGCAGACGGGGCTCGGTCTCGCGGAAGGACGCCTCCCGATAGGCGCCCTGCCTCGCCTTGCGCAGCATCCTGCGCGAGACGTCCGAGGCGAAGATCCGCAGGTCCACGCGGGGCGCGAGCCCCGCCTCGAGCGCCAGCATCATGACGCTGTAGGGCTCCTCGCCACTCGAACATCCCGCCGACCAGATGGTGACGGGGCCGCCACCCCGGGAACGCCGCTCCAGCAGGCGCTCGGGCACGATCTCCTCGATCAGCGCGGACAGCTGGCTTCGCTCCCGGAAGAAGTACGTCTCGTTGGTGGTGAGCTCGTCGATCAGCCGCGCGAGCTCCCCGTCCCCCGGCGACGAACTGCGCATCAGATAGTGATAGGCGGCGAAGCTGTCGAGCTCCAGCTCGTTTACGCGCCGCGCGACCCGCTTCTCGAGCAGGACACGCGTTTCCGGACCGAAGTGGAGCCCGCAGTGGCGGCGCAGTAGCTCTGCAAACATGCGGAACTCTCGATCCGTCATCCGAAGCTCCGGCTCCGTTCCGAAGCGCACGTCCCTAGCCCTCCAGCCGTTCGAGCGCGCGGAGGATCTCGCCGCGTACGAACGCGTCTTGTTCCGTCTCCAGTCGGCGCAGGATCGCAGGCACCGCCCGGGCGACTCTGCTCTCGGACAAGGTCCGTATGGCTTCCGCGCGAACCGACCAATCGGGGTGCGACACCAGGGGAATCAACGCCTGCACCACGGTCGGATCGGCGTGCGCCGCAAGGCAGCCGACGGCTTCCTGCACCAGCTCCGGCTCGGCCCGATCGAGGACCGCGGCCACGCGGGATGCCTCGGAACCGCCGATCTCTCGCAAGGCGCTCACGGCCGCGAGCGCGACCGTGGCCTCGTCCCGCAGAGCCGCATCGAGAAGCGACAGGGCCACGGAGCGTTCGTCGCCGTCGTCGGATCCGGCCAGGCGTCGCCCGACGGCGCGAACCACGGCGGAGCGCACGATCGGCTCCTCGTCTTCGGCGAAGCGCCTGAGGTCCTCGAGCAGCGCAACGCTCTCGAAGGCCCCGATCGTGCGCGCGGCGGCGGCCCGCACGCTCGCGGATTCGTCGCCCAGCGCCAGTCGCAGCAGCTCCGCGGCCGCTTCCGGATCGAGCCGCGCCGCGCCATCGACGGCGGCTCCCCGCACCCGAGCCACGGGGTCCCGGAGGAGCCGCCCGATCAGCGGAGCATCCTGGGGACGGCCAATGCCCCCGAGCAGCTGAGCGATGGCGAAGCGAACGCTCTCGGGCGCGGCGTCCAGCCGCGCGCTCAGGAGATCGATGGCCCGCGCGGTGGCCTCCGCGTCTTCCCGGGTCAGCGCGATCAGCGCCTCGGTGACCGCGAGCACCTCGTCCGCTCCCTCGAAATCGTCCTCCACCGCGGCGGCCTCCAATCGGCGCGCCAGCAGTGGAATCGCATCGACCCAGCGGCGCTGTCCGAGGGATCGCGCCGCCGCGACGCGCACCTCCGGGTCGGCGTCCTCGAGCGCGTTCCGCAGGCGCTCGGCGCCCGGATCCCCGTCCGTGCGGCCCAGCAGCACGCAGGCATCGCGCCGCGAGCTCGAGTCGAACCCGCGCCACGCCGCGTCGAGCGCCGTCTCCGCCAGCTCTCCCAGGGACTCCAACGTGGCCAGCGCGACCTCGGCGAGCGCTTCGTCCCGCCCTGCGAGCAGGATCGGTATCACCACGGCTTCCGATCGGGCGAGTCCCAGGAACTGGACCAGGATCAGGCGCGCCGGCAGACTCGCCTCCTCCAGCTGCTCGACGGCGCTCGCGACGACGAAGGGAGAGGAGCGAGCGACCTCTCGGATCTTCGCCGCCAGCTGCTCGCTGCGTGGCTCGTCGCTCCTCGCGACCAATCCAATCAGCGATCGCATTGCGGCCTCGCGCGTCGAGCGCGACGGAGACGCGAGCGCCTTGAGCAAGATGTCCGCCGCCTCTTCGTCGTCGGGACACCCGAGCAGCACCAGGGCCGCGGGGCGCAGCACGGGGTCGTCGAGCAGCGGAGCGAGCTCGCTCGCGCGGAGCGGATCTCCCCGGACCCCCAGCGCGTGAAGCGCGGAGAAGCGCACCAGCGGGTCCTCGCTGTCGCATTGCGCCAGCTTGTGCAGCGCCCTAACGACCGCGTCCCCGCCGACGACCCCGAGGCCCTCGGCGGCCGCGGCCCGGACGTTGGGATCGGGATCGTCGAGCAGCCGCAGGAGCGGCTCTTCGATGCGCGGGTCGGCGATCGCCGCGAGCGTGTCCACGACCAACTTGCGCACGTCCGGGTCGTCGCTCGCGGTGGCCCCCAGCAGCTGCGGCAGGACGCGCGGCCCGCAGCGAACCAGCGCTTCGACGGCCGCGTTGCGGCGTCCCGGGTTCTCCCCATCGGAGAGCGCAACGAGCAGCGCCTTCGCGACGCGGGCGGACTCGGTGCTAGCAGCGAGTCGCTCGACGGCGGCCTTGCGAACCCGCCAGCCGAAATCACCCAGGCGCTTGATCAGGAGCGGAATCGCTGCGTCCGTCCCGACGACTTCGATGCGCTCCACGGCGAGCCGGCGAACCTCTTCATCGGAGCTCTTGAGGTCCCGCAGCACGCTCTCGCGATCGCGCTCGTCGAAACGGATGCTCACGATGAGCCCCGCGTTCGCGCCACCCGAAGCAGCTCATCCGCGAGGAAGTCCTTCGATTCACGCACGCGCGCATCGATGCGCTGCTGGAAGTGCGCGCGTCCCTCCTGCAGCTCCGCCCGCAGCGCCTCGACGACGTTACCGCTGCGGACGGCGGCGGCGAACTTCTCCTCGTTGTAGAGGACGACGTCCGATACGATGATCCGCGCCAGGCGTTCGGCCGCAGCGACCTGCTCCGCGAGCGAGTCGTCCCTCGACGGCGCTTCCTGCGCCGGCGCGGGCGCCGGCTCGGGAGGCGCCGCGACCGCCGCCGGCTCGGACTCGGGAGGCCGGCCCTCGGGCGCGACCGCAGCCGGGGGCGGCGGCGGCTCGACCGGCGGGGGAGCGGCGGGCGGGGGCATCGTCTTCTCGCGCGCCCCGGCGAGCAGCCCGAGCTCCTGAAGGATCGGCCGCAGAGCCTCGGGCAGCTCCTGGCGTTCGACGTAGACGTCGGCGCCGTAGAGGTCGCTCGGAGCGCGCCGGTAACGATCGCGATGGTGGATGGCTCCGACCAGCACGACGCGGATGCTGCGCAGGCTCTCGTTGCGCTTCATGAGCTCGCACACCTGGAAGCCGAACATCTTCGGAAGCGCGGCGTCGAGGATCACGATCGCGGGCAGCGTTCGCTGCACCGCGAGAATCGCATCGACGCCGTCGTGGACGACGATTGGACGCAGGCCCCAGGCCACCAGCGTGTTCGCCGTCGCGCTGCCGAGCGCCACGTCGGAGTCTGCGATCACGACTTCGGGAGGAGCCGCCTGCTGCTGCGCGGCGGGGGGCTCGGGCGGCGCGCTCGTCGGCGCCTCGCTGCGCTCGCCGGCGGGTTGCTGCGGGGGCGGACACACGCGGAACACGACCTCGCACCGCGAACAGCGCACGCGCGCTCCCTCCGGTCGCAAGCGGCTCCGCTCGATGCGGTAGCGAGCGCCGCACTTCGGGCAAGACGCGATCATTTTCCGCTCCTGGCGCGTACGGCGACCATCCTAGGTCCGGAACCTCCGGACGTCGCGGCGCAGGCTCTCCGCCTGCCGCAGCAGTGCCTTCGTCGCCTCGCCCATGCGTCGGGCCGAGTCCTCGTTCGACGACGTGCGGGCCCCGACGGTCTCGAGGAACTCGACCGCCGATGCGCACGCGGCCGACTGCTCCTGAAGCGCGGCGTTGATCCGCTCCACGGCGTCGCGAACGCCCTCCATGCTCTCGCGGATCCGGACCGAGCCGCGCGCCTGCTCCTCCGTGGTGCCCCGCACCAGTTGGGTCACCTCGCGCATCGCGACCGAGCCGCGGTAGACGACCTCGTTTCCCCGCTCCTGCTCGACCGCGGCGCTCCGGATGAGGTCCACTCCGATGCGCACCCGCTCCATGAGCTCCACGACGTGATTCGCCGCCTTCGCCTGCTCGCGCACCGCCGTCACCATTCCGACGATTCGCGCGCCGCTTCCGCGCGACGCTCGCGTGATCTCCTCGAGGCTCAGGCCGGCCTCCGCGGAAAGATCGACCCCGCTCGCCACGCTCTGCGTACCCTGCTCCACGGCGCCGATGGCGTTGGAGCTCTCGGACTGCACGGCGCGGATCAGGGCCCCGATCTCCTTGGTGCTCTCGAGCACGCGATCCGCCAGGTCCTTGATCTGGTCCGCGACCACCGAGAACGCGCGTCCGTGCTCCCCCGCCTGGGCGGCGATGATCGCCGCGTTGAGCGCCAGCAGGTTCGTCTCATCCGCGACATCGTCGATCACGTCCACGATGGCGCCGATCTCCTTCGTGCGCGCCCCGAGGCTCCGGATGACCCGCTCCGCGGTCTCGGTCGCCTCGCGGATCGCCTCCATGCCGGCGATCGTCTGCCGCACCTTCTCCTGACCGCTCTCCGCGGTCGCGACCACCTGGCGGAACAGCTGGGCCGTCTCCTCCGCCGACGCATCGACCTCGCGCAGGGAGCTCGCCATCTCGTCCATGCTCGTCGACGTCTCCGCCGACCCTTCGGTCAGCGCCTCGGCGTTCTCCGACACCTGGCGCACGCTGCGAACCATCTGCTCGATCGAGTTCGACACCTCGTCGACCTGGATCGACAGGACGCTCGCCGTCTCGTTCAGCTCCGCGCCCGTCGCGCCCAGCTCCAGAGCCGAGCTGCTCGACTCTTCCACCGACAGATTCAGGGCCTGACTCGAATCCGCGATGCCCTGCACCTGTCTGTTGATCGCCTCCATCGACGAGGTCGCCTGCTCGAGACCCCGCTCCTGATCCGCGGTCACGGCCGCCACCCGCTCGGTCACCGACGCCATGTCGGCCGCCGTCGCCTCGACCCGATCCGCGGCCTCCGCGACCCGGCCCATGGTGACTCGCAGGGACGACGACATCCCCTCGAAGGTGCGCGCCAACTCCCCGAGCTCGTCCTCGGACTCGAACACCCGACCCGGGCGCAGGTCGCCCGCGGCCATCCGCTCAGCCTCCGCGCGCAGGACCTCCGTCGCGCACCCGACCTCGCTGGACAGCAGATACGCCAACCCCCCGGCAATCGACGTCGAGACCAGCAGCAGGACCGCGAAAACGATCCACGAGACGGACGCTTCCGGTCGCAGCTCTCGCGCGGGGCTGCGGGCGACGAGGAGCCGTTCGTCGTCGAGGCGACGCCACGCGAAGACGTACGCCGAATCCGGGGCTGCGCTGTCCCCGCGCACCAGGCCGCGATCCAGTTCGCGGCGCAGGCGTTCGATCACGTGCGGCTCGAGGGCTCTCCGGCTCGAGGCCCCGCCCGAAGCCGCCAGATCGACGATCGAGATTTCGACCGCCGCCACCCCGGCGGACGCTTCGGCGAAAACGACGCCGTCGACCGGGCGCCCGCCGCCGCCCTCGAAGCGACCGGCCACGGCCCCGAGTACGGCGTGCTGCCAGCGAACGGTGACGTCTTCGAAAGTTCGCCTCGCCTTCGCCTGGGAGAACAGCACGGCGAAGACCACGGGGACCACCGCGACGCCGATCGCGCAGAACAGGAGCTTGCGGCCGAGAGGGTTGGGTCGAATCAGAGCGCGCCGATCGGCCGCGTCGGGGATCTCCGCCGCGACCGCGTCGCGCACCGGCGCAGCGACGGCCCGCACCGCAAAGTGGAGGAAGCCCCCTACGACGAAGCCGACGGCGCCTCCCGACAGCACGATGACCGCGGCGTCGAAGGCGCCCCACTGCTCGAAGCGCATCCACATGGCCAGGGAGACCAGGAGCGAGGGCGCGACCCAGCCGCCGTTGGCGATCCGGGCGCTCTTGCGGGGTAGATCCATCGCCGCCGCGAAGGCCGCATGCGTCTCGGCCCGCGCCGAGCCGTCGTTCCCGTCCGGCGTCGGCCGGCGCCCCGACCGCTCGCGCCGGCCATCGAGATAGGCGCAGATCGGCGCCAGCATGCGCCGCTGCACGACGAAGAGGGCGGCCCCGATCCCGCCGCCGCCGAGGGCGCCCGCCGCGAACAGCCACGTCCACTGCTCTTTGGTCAGATCGAGCAGCACCACCAGGCAGCTCGTGAAGATCAGCAGCGCCGGGAGGCCGAGGCCGAAGCCGAGGGCGATCACCCGCCAGCGGAAGGCAGCGCCCGAGGGAAGGACTGCCGCCGTCACGCCGATGCCTCCCCGGCCCGCGGGCCGGAGCGCTGGACTCTCTCCAGGAGCCGCTCGAGCGACAGGACGACGATCGGCTCCGCGTCGGGCCGACGCACAACCGCCTCCGTGAGGCTGCAACTCGTCCCGTCGGCGAGAGTCGGCGCACCGCTCCAATCCGACGCGGTCACGGAGACCACTTCGATCGCCGCCTCCACCGCGAGTCCGACGATCCGATCGCCGATCTCGGTGACCGCGATGCGCGCACGCGAGGTCGCGTCGATCGCCGGCCCGCCCAGGGCACGGCCCAGGTCCACGACGGGAATCACCGCGCCGCGCAGGTCGACCACGCCGTCGATCAGGGGCGGCGCCCCGGGCAGCGGGGTCGCGGGCTGCCATCGCACGACTTCGCGAACGAGAGCGACGTCCACGCCGTAAACCCGGCCTGCGACCTCGAAGCATCCGAGGGTCCGACCAGCGCGAATCGCTTCTGCGCTAGACATCGGGATCGACGTCCAGCATCCGCTCGAGATCGAGCACGGAGACGAAGCGGTCGCCGCAGCGGCACAGCGCCGCGACCGCACCGGGCTCTCCCGGCGGCGTGAGGCGAAACGCGTCCTCGGCGACCCGAAGCACCGCGTTCACGCCGTCGACCAGAAGCCCCGCCACGCGGCCTTCGTCGTTCTGGACCACGATGATGCGGCTCGAGCGCGTGGGCGGCGCCTGGGGCAGCTGGAGCCGCTGCCGCGCGTCGATCACCAGGACGATCTCACCTCGCAGCGAGATCACGCCACGAACGTCCGGGGGGGTGCGCGGGATCGGCGTGATGGGGCGCAGGCGGACGATCTCCCGCACGCGCTCCACGGGAACGGCGTAGGGCGCACCCTCCAGCTCGAAGGCGAGCAGCCGCCGCAGAACGCCGGGATCCTCGGCGACGCGACGCGGTCGCAAGGCGGCTCGCGCGAGGGACTCCCAGCCGGGCGCTCGCTCCGCGTGCGGTCCTCTCACGGACACGGGGCCTCCCTTCGCCGCTGCGGATCTTCGACGAGCGCGGCGACGTCGAGAACGAGCACCGGCTCGCGGTCGCCGATCTCGGTGGCACCCGCGATTCCACGAATCGCCGCGATCGGACCCTGGATCGGCTTGATCACGGTGTCCTGCTGGCCCTCGAGGCGATCCACGAGGAGCCCCATGTGCAGGTCGCCGATGCCCACCACGACCGCGAAAAGCTTCGCCTCGGGCGGCGGCGTCCCGAGGCCGAATTCCGCGGACAGCCGCCGCAGCGGCAGGGCTTCGCCCCGCAGATCCAACAGCTCGCGATCCCGACTGCGCTGGATCTCACGGGGCTCGACGAGGAGCGTCTCCAGAACGGAGCCGAGCGGGATTGCGAAGCGTTGCTCGTCTACGCAGACGATCAGCGACTGCACGATTGCGAGCGTGATGGGAAGCGTCATCGAGATCGTCGTTCCGCTCCCCGGGGTCGACTTCACGTCCACGACGCCTCCGAGCGCCGTGAGATTCGTGCGCACCACGTCCATGCCGACCCCGCGCCCGCTCGTGTCCGTGACGCCCAGTCGGGTCGAGATCCCGGGCGCGAAGATCAGCTCGAGGACGTCGCGCTCGCTCAAGGTCTCGTCGGCCGCCACGAGGCCGCGGGCCTCCGCCCTCGCGCGGAGACCCTGCGTGTCGATGCCGGTACCGTCGTCCGAGACCGCGATCACCACGTGGTTGCCGCGCTGAAAGGCGTCGATTCCGATGCGCCCCTGCGGCGGCTTGCCCCGGGCGACCCGCTCCGCCGGGGCCTCGATGGCGTGGTCCAGCGCATTGCGCACGACGTGCATCAGCGGATCGACCAGCTCCTCCACGAGTAATTTGTCGAGCTCCGTGTCGGCGCCGCGAACCTCGAGTCGAACGTCCTTCCCGAGTTCGCGACGCAGACCGCGAACGACACGCGAGACCTTCTCGAATATCTGGTGCAGCGGGACCATGCGGACGTCGATCACGGCGGTCTGCAGATCCTTCAGCTTGCGGTTGAGCTCCTTGTGGACCCGGGTGAAGTCGTTGGCAATCCATGCCGTCGCGTGGTGCGACTGGAGCGTCGTGATCAGGTCGCCGAGGGCACCCCGCTGGATGACGAGCTCACCGACCAGGTTCATCAGCTCGTCGAGCTTGCGGATATCGACGCGAACCGTCTCGCTGATCGACTGCAGCGACGGGAGGCCGTCCGCGCCCTCGACCGGGGTCGCCGCGGCCGGCGCCCGCGGCGCGGCGCGGCGCATCGCCGAGCGTACGCTCGCGCCGGGGACGTCGATTCGCCCGGCGAGGGCGTCGGCGGCCAGAGACGACGCGCTGAGCAGCGAGAAGCGGATCCGGGAATCGCTCCCGTCGTCGGGAGCCGGCAGCGTCGAGATCAGCTCTCCCTGCGAGCGGACGGCGGCACTCAGCGCCGTGAGCCCGGCCTCGAACGAGTCGATCTCGAACGTGGCATCGACGAGGACGATGTGACGACCGTGCCGGAGGCTCTCCTGCAGGCGGTGTTCCTCGTACTCGGTGAGCGTGCGCAGGACCTCGGGATCGACGTCGAGCGCTTCGACCACCTCGGGGCCGCTGCGGGCCGCCCGCACCGCCGCCTCGATCTGCTCCGAGAGGCCGGCGACCGGCGCGGCGGCGACCTCGATCGCCTCGGCGTCGCCGACCGCCTCGAGCAGCGTGGCGAACACGCGCACCGCCTCTGCGATGAGCGAGATGGCGGGCGACTCGAGGGAGACGCGGCCCAGGCGGAGAGCGTCGAGGATCTCCTCGAGCTGATGGGCGAGGTGACGGATGGGATCGAGACCGAACAGGCCTGCCAGCGCCTTGAGCGAGTGGGCCGAGCGGAACAACCGGTTGACGACCTCGGGATCGACCTCGTCGTTCGCGGCGCGCTGGTCTTCGAGGTCCGCGAGGCCCCCGCGCATGCGCTCGATGATCTCCTCCGCCTCGGAGACGAACTCCTGCTCGGTCTTGCTGGTGCGCCCCGATCGCGACCGTCGCCTCGCCACGGCCGGCTACCCCTCGCGGGATGCCGCGAGCAGGTCCTCGGCGACCTGCCGCAGCGTCTCCGGCTCGAAGGGCTTGACGAGGTAGGCGTCGGCGCCGAGCCCGAGGCCCTTGTCGCGATCGCGCTCCGACCGTTCGGTGGAGACGATCACGAGGGGGATCGACCGGTAGGCGGCGTTGCTCTTCACGAACGACACCAGCTCGAGGCCGTTGATGTCGGGCATGTTGATGTCGGTGACGATCAGGTCGAAGGACTCGCGCGGAAGCAAGCGAAGCGCCTCGAAGCCGCTCTCAGCCTCAGTGATCTTCACGGGCGTGCCGAGTTCCTCGAGCGCCGAGGTGAGCAGGGCGCGCATCGTGGGTGAGTCCTCGACGATCAGAATGCGCCGCACGGCCGCCCTCCCCCGCCCGTCCTCGCCCGGGAGTCCGGATCTATGCCGTATCGGCCTGGGCGGGGTATTCTTGAGGCGGCTTGGGCACTTCCGGGGACCCCCCGCGCATCGATTGAAGGTGTGCGCCCACCACCGCGCGCGGAGCCACCGCCCCGCGGGAACGATCGATTCAGGGGCCTTCCGCTCCCTTTGGGGGCTCCCCCTCGAGGTCCCCCTCGGTCCGCTCGAACACGGCCCGGTCGAGGGCCTGGCTCGCCTCGTGGATCACGACCTCCAGCGCGCTCGTGTCGCCGAGGGATGTCGCGTTGGGGAGGTTGTCGGCGTAGAGCAAGGCCACGACACGGCCACCGATCTCGATGGGCGCCACGTAGACCTCGCTCGGAGCGGCCGTTCCCAGGCGCTGGACCAGCTGGAAGTCCGCCTCTTCGCAAGGAACCGATCGGGTCGCCTTGCGGGTCTCGAACACCGTGCGGAACCAGGAGGGCTCCACGCAGTCCAGCCGCAGCTCGCGGAACGGCCCGTCCTCGGGGCCACCCGCCCGCGCGAGGCCGGACTGGGCGATTCCGACGATCCCATCGTCCTTGTACATGAATATCGCGACTCGCGAGAAGACCTGCGCGGCGTACTCCAGCACCCGGCTCAACACGTCGCCGCGGGTCGGCGTCTCCATACCGGGGCTCGCGACCTCGAGGGGCCCTGGGCTCTCCGCGGGCTCCGATTGCGACGTGGAGGCAGCGGGGTCGTCGGTGGGGCTCCGGCCCGGCTCGGGTTGGGAGGCGCGCGCCGCCCACGGCTGCAGCGCTTCGCGCAGCCGCTGCGCGGCCTCCTCGCGCTTGCGTGCCGCGCGGCGCGCCACCAGGCGGCCGGTCGTCGGCCGCGTCAGCACCGAGTCCGCCGCCCCGACGTTCCGAGGCTCCTCTTCCGCTTCCTCGTGAATCACGAGGATCGGCATCGTCGGCGCCTGCGCCCGCAGTCGAGCCAGAAGCTCGCCGAGGTTGTTGGCGGCCACGGCGGAATCGGCGGTCGCCTGCGCGGAAAGCAGGACAACGGGGAGCTCCCCGCGGGCCAGGTACTGGCGGATGCGATCGATACCGCTCTCACAACGCTGGAAGATGTGAACCCGCGGGAACAGTCCCGTGAGCGCCGTCTTCATCCACTCGAGGGCGTCGAGCTCCGGATCGATCGCAATCAACCCCGCAACGGGGCGGCCGTGCGCTTCGGGCGCAGCGGCCTCGGTCTCCGACGCGGCCGACTCCGCTCTCTCGAGAGCCGCGAGAGCGAGGGCATCGGGGAAGGCCCCGTCGTCCGCCGCAGCGGGGTCCTGCGCCCGGCCGGCGTCGGCTTCGTCGTCCCGCAGGCTCTCGTCGCCCAGACGCATCGCCTCCATCGCGAGGTACTGGGTGTTGAGGCCCTGGGGCAGCAGGAGCTCCGCGTCGCGCGCGTCCAGATCCTCGCGCACGTCGAAGCTGAACTCTCCGGCGCGCCACGTGAACATGCGCACGACCGCACGCTCGACGTGCTCCCGCCGCAGCGATGCGAGCCGCTCGGCGCTGAGCGCCGTGTGTTCGGCGATTGCCTCGTCGAGGCTGCGGCCGCTGCTGCGCGCGGCCTCGGCGGCCAGGTCGAAATCGGCTTCCGAGAGGAATCCCCCGCCGACCAGCAGGCCCCGCAGGTCGTCGGGCTCGCCCTTGGCGAACGCCGCCCGCACCATTCCGTCGCAGAACACGATCCGCCCCTCGCCGGCATCCGAGCGCAGGACGAGCATGCCGGACTTTCGGGCCATGCTGACGATCTGGAGGATGTCCCCGAGACCCAGGTCCTCGAGGCTTCCGACGAGGCTCATCCCGCTCTCCGTAACGGCGGTCGCGACCCGACCGCCGCGAGCGACGCGGCCTCGCTCGCCCGGCAAGCCGCGCCGTGGGGCCCGGCGCGGGCACGCCAACGCGCTCCCTTCGCTGAACCACCCACCAAGAGATCGGCGAGCGAGGTCTTTCCTTAAGAAGCGACCGGGCGGTGGGGATCCGGGCCGGCCCGGGGGCGCGGGGACTCCGTGGGGCGGAGCGCCGCACCCGTCCGACGCAGCACCACCGACCCGGGAAGGCCTCGGGGACGCGCGGCGCGCAGCGCCTCCGCGGCCCGTCGCGCCTCCAGGCGCGACGGCACCACCCGCAGGTACACGTCGACGCCGCGATCGGCCAGCGCCCGCGCCGCGCCGGCGATCAGCGCTTCGGCGTGCTCGAGCAGGGCGAAATCGCCGACCTCCGTCTCGCACAGCGGCAGCGTGACCGCTGAGGCACCGAGCTTGAGGCTGCGTTCCAGCGCGTCCCGCGCAGTCGCCTCCCAGCAGCGTGCGTCGAAGCCGTCGCGCGATCCGAGACCCAGTGCGATCAGCAGGGGCGCCCGCAGGCCGCCGCAGGTAGGCACGAGGACGGCCTCGCCCCGGGCCCCCTCCAGTCGACCCGCGGCGATGAGCTGCGAAAGGCGGCCGCAAAGTCTCCAGTCGACGCGCCCCGCGCTCCCACGCAGCGGTCGCTCGGCGGCGAAGAGCGGCACGACGGCGACGTCTGCGCGCGAGCGCTCGATCGGACCCGGGTCGAATTCGAGCGACAGGGTCGCCGTCACCGCCGGGCTTCCTTCGCCCCCGGCAGCGGGACCCCGTTGCGCGAGCGGGCGGTGCGCGCGACCGCGTCGAGCACGCCGTTCACGAAGCCCGGCGAGGGGTCCGAGCCGAAGCGGCGCGCCAGCTCGATGGCCTCGTCCAGGATCACCGAGGCGGGCGTGTCGGTGTGCGTGAGCTCGTAGCAGGCCAGGCGCAGGATATTGCGATCGACGACCGCCATGCGCGAGATCCGCCAGTTCTGGGCGTGGGCCACCAGCAGGGCGTCGAGTTCGGATTGACAGCCGACGGTTCCGCACACGAGGGCCTTGGCGAAGGCGTGGGCGCCGGCCGGCAGATCGAAGTTCGCGGCGACTCGATCGAACATCTCCGCTTCGGAGGGCCGCGGACCGGAGCGCGCGAGCCCCGCCAGATCGATCGCGAAGAGCACCTGCAGAGCAGCCTGCCGGGAGTGACGGCGCGCGCTCGCCGCTTCGCGACTCACCGTTCGTCCTCCCCGCTCTCCGACCGCGGTGGCGCGGCGAGCTGCGGGCCGAGCCTGGCCATCTCGATGGCGGCCCGCGCCGCCTCCTCGCCCTTGTTGCCCTCGGTCCCGCCGGCGCGGGCGAGGGCCTGCTCGACGTCGTCGGTGGTGAGGACTCCGAACGCTACGGGGACCGAGGTGTCGCGTATCACGTCGCGGACACCGTCCGTGACGCCGCGGCATACGTATTCGAAGTGCGGCGTGCCGCCGCGGATGACCGCACCGAGTGTCACGATGGCGTCGTATCGGCCGCTCCGGGCCAGCGCCCGCGCCGCCTGGGGGATCTCGAACGCGCCCGGGACCCACGCGACGTCGATGTCGTCGGGGCCGGCGCCGCGATTTTCGAGCTCGTTCCGGCAGCCCTCCAGCAGCCTCGCCGAGACGAGATGATTGAAGCGCGAGACGACGACGCCGAAGCGCAGTTTCGATGCATCGCCGGAGGTCGCGTATTGCCTCATCGCCGCAGCCCGTTTCTCGAATCCTAGCGACTTCGCGCCGCGCGGGCCCGTGCGGCACGCGCACCGCGCAACCGTCCCCGAACGAGCACGTCGTCGCCGAGCCGGCGCACGCGAACGTCGCCGAGCTCGGGGGCCTGCGCGAGCCGGGGCAACGCGAGCGCGGCGAGGGCCGGCCGGCCGTCACCGCCGATCAGCTTCGGTGACACGAACCAGTGGATCTCGTCCACCAGCTCCTCGCGCAGCAGCGCCGCGGCAAGCGTGCCGCCGCCCTCGACGAGGATCTGCGTCAGTCCCGCGCGCGCCATCTCGACCATCGCGAGGCGCAGGTCGACGTGACCCCGGCGCGACGGAATCCCGAACAGCCGCGCTCCGGCCTTCTCGAGGGCGCGCCGCTTTCCAGGGGCGCCGGCGCGTCCGCACAGGACCCAGGTCGCCTGCTTCCCGCCGCGGTAAAGGCGCGCGGTCGCGGGAACGCGCAGCTTCGAATCGACGAGAAGCCGCACGGGTCGGTGCACGACGCGGCTTCCGCGCCGCGCCGTCAGCTCGGGGTCGTCCGCGAGCGCGGTGCCGGACCCGACGGCAATCGCGTCGACGCGCGCACGTAGGCGGTGGACGGCGCTGCGGGCCGAAGCGCCCGTGATCCAGCGCGACTCGCCGCCGGCCGTCGCGATGCGGCCATCGAGGCTGCTCGCGAGCTTGAGGATCACGAAGGGCCTCCCGCGCTGGCAGACGCAAAGGAACCCGCGGTGCTGCTCCCGGCACTCCGCTTCGAGGACTCCGACTTCGACCTGGACCCCGGCCCGGCGCAGGCGGCGGATGCCGCGGCCGGCGACGGCAGGATGGGGGTCGGCGTGGCCCAGGAACACGCGCCGCACGCCGCTGTCGGTGACGAGGTCCGCGCAGGGGCCGGTGCGTCCGACGTGGCAGCAGGGCTCCAGGGTGACGGCCAGCGAGGCGCCGCGTACGCGCCTCGCCCCGAAGCGACGCAGCGCGCGCTCCAGGGCCAACGCCTCGGCGTGCGGGCCCCCGGCGGGGCTCGTGTGGCCGCGACCGAGGACGCGGTCGCCGCGGTAGACGACGGCGCCGACCGCCGGGTTCGGGAAGCTGCGGCCCAGGGCGCGCCGCGCCTGCGAGAGGGCGAGCCGCATTGCTGCTTCCGGGTTCATCGGGAGGAGCCGGATTTCCGCTGCAGATCCTTCACCGAAGCGAAGAAGTTCCGATAGTCGTCCGCGCCCTGGAAGTCGAGGAAAACCGATGCAAAGCGGGCCGCCGCCAGGGGATCGAGCTCGACGAGGCCCTCCATGACCCGTTCGCCGATCCGCCGACTCGTCACCTCCTTCTGGCCGAGCTCCTGTATGTGACGCTCGACGCGATCGAACAGCCGCTCGAGGTCGTCGGCGCTGACGGGACGCTTCTCGCAGGCCTTCTGCACGGCGGTGATCAGCTTCTCTCGCTGGTACTCCTCGCGGCGCTCGTCACGCTTGACGACCTTGGGAAGCACACCGTCGACGCGCTCGCGGGTCGTGAAGCGGCGCCCGCACTCGGCGCACTCGCGGCGGCGGCGGATCTCCGTCCCTTCGCGGCCGAGACGCGAATCGATCACCCGGTTGGAGGAATCCGAGCAGTAGGGACAACGCACGGCTCAGGCGGAGTCGTCCCAGCGATCCGAGTAGAGCGGAAACCGCCGGCAGAGTGCTTCGACATCGCGGCGCACGGCGTCCAGCTCCTCGACGTCGCCCGGCCGCTCCAGCGAGCGCGCCAGGAGGCCCGCGATCTCGCGCATCTCCGGCTCGCGCATGCCACGGGTCGTCACCGCCGGCGTTCCGATGCGAACCCCACTGGTGACTGCGGGCTTGCGGGGATCGAAGGGAACCATGTTCTTGTTCGCGGTGATGCCGGCTCGCTCCAGGGCGATCTGCGCCGCCTTGCCCGTGGTGTCGCGATCGACGAGCGAAATCAGGAACAGGTGCGTGTCGGTGCCTCCGGAGACCACGCGGTAGCCGGCGGCGGTGACCGCCTCGGCCAGCGCACGCGAGTTCGCCAGGATCTGCGCGCAGTAGGTCCGGAAGGCAGGCGAGAGCGCCTCGCGCAGGGCCACCGCCTTGGCGGCGATCACGTGCATCAGCGGTCCGCCCTGCCCGCCGGGAAAGACCGCGCTGTCGATCTTCTTGGCGAACTCGGCGTCGCACAGGATCAGCCCACCGCGCGGCCCACGCAGGGTCTTGTGGGTCGTGGTGGCGACGACCTGGGCGAGGCCGACCGGTGTCGGGTGGAGCCCGGTTGCCACGAAGCCCGCGATGTGCGCGATGTCGGCGAACAGCACCGCTCCGACTTCGTCGGCGATCGACCGGAACGCGGCGAAGTCCAGCGTCCGGGAGTAGGCCGTGGTCCCGCACTGGATGAGCTTCGGGCGGTGCTCGAGGGCGAGGCTCCGCAGCTCGTCGTAATCGATCTGCTCGGTGTCGCGCCGCACGCCGTAGGGAACGATCCGGTAGAGCTTCCCGGAGAAGTTGACCGGGCTGCCGTGGGTCAGGTGACCGCCGTGGTCGAGATTCATCGCGAGCATCGTGTCGCCGGGGTCGAGCAGCGCGCGGTATACGGCCTCGTTGGCCTGGGAGCCGGAATGGGGCTGCGCGTTGACGTGGTCGGCCCCGAACAGCTCCCGGGCGCGCTCGACCGCGAGCCGCTCGACGCCGTCGACGAACTCGCATCCCCCGTAGTAGCGGCGCCCCGGATAGCCCTCGGCGTACTTGTTCGTGAGCACCGAGCCGGTCGCCTCGAGCACGGCCTCCGACACGAAGTTCTCGGAGGCGATCAGCTCCAGCGACAGCGCCTGCCGCCGCGCCTCCTGGCGCAGCAGACGCGCGATCTCCGGGTCGACCTCCGCGAGGCCGGGCACCTGGACGCGGGACGCCGCCGCCCCGCGATCCTCGTCGCTGCGAGTCAGCGAGTCGATCATCGCGATGCGTCGCGCGTGACGTCCTCCCTCGAAGGGCGTGTCGAGCCAGGTCTTCACGATGGGCCAGGCGCGGTCGCTGTCGAGGCGATCTCCGGATAGCGCCAGCACGTTGGCGTCGTTGTGGCGGCGGGCGAGCGCCGCGGTCTCCTCGTCCTGGACCAGGGCGGCGCGCACGCGCGGAAAGCGGTTGGCCGTGTACATGACGCCCAGCCCGGATCCACAGATCACGATGCCGCGCTCCGCGGCGCCCTCGGACACCGCCCGCGCCGCGGCGGCGGCGAACTCTGGGTAATCGACGGATTCGGTGCCGAGCGTGCCGCAGTCGTGGACTTCGTAGCCCGCGCGCTCCAGCCGCTTCCGCAGCCCTTCCTTCAGGGTCACGCCCCGGTGATCGCTGGCCATGACGATGGGACTGCCCATCGGAATTCCTCCGCCTCGGTTCGCGGCCGAGTCTAGTGCACCCAGGCCGTCATCCCTCGAGCCGCTCCTTCAGATAAGAGACGGCGTCTCCGATGGTCTGGATCTTCTCGGCGTCCTCGTCCGAGATCTCGACGTCGAAGGTCTCCTCCATCGACATCACCAGCTCGACGATGTCGAGGGAGTCGGCCCCGAGATCGTCGATGAACGCCGCTTCGGGCGCGATCTCGTCCCGGCTGACCCCGAGCTGTTCCACGATCAGATCGGTGATGCGCTCTTCCAGATTCATGGCCCGACCCTCCGCGATTGAAATTCCGGCGCCTCGGCGCTGCCGGACGCGATCACGCCGCCTCCGCCGCCGCGAATCGCGCCGCCTGGTCCAGGTGCGCCGCACAGCCGAGATTCTCCCGATGGGACGCGCTCGCGATGCGCCCGACCAGGCCCGTCAGCACCCGC
>Ga0224512_10002036_pt1 | contig 18842 bp, 13 predicted proteins | sample SF_May12_sed_USG_4_FD_169103 | JGI IMG/M metagenome (GOLD analysis project Ga0224512, IMG submission 169103) | Sediment microbial communities from San Francisco Bay, California, United States - SF_May12_sed_USGS_13 | ecosystem: Environmental > Aquatic > Marine > Sediment | place: USA... | reverse complement strand
CTTCTTTTTCTCCTCCGGCGCGGCAGTTCGGCCCCGCCCGTAAGCCTGGAGGCGCTGACGGAAAGCCGAGGCTGCGTCTTCGTCGCCGGGACCGGCCAGGATGAAGATGAAGAGCACGATTCCCATACCCACCGCCAGGGTTCCCAGAAATCGAAGAGTCCCGGCCGACACGGGACCAGCCGTCGCCGGCGAATATGGCTCCGGCTCAGCGAAGGTCACCGTGGTTGTCGTCGTGGGTGGGGGCGGTTTGATGAAGCCGGGCACATACACACTGGTATTGCTGGCCAGCGCCTGATAGCCAACCCCGATCGCAAGATCGCCTGCTCGATCCTGGGTGGCGGTAAAGCGCACTACGACCTTGTTGTCGAGTTCACGTTTGATCTGTTCGTAAAGACCGCTCAACTCGCCAGGTTCAGGCGTTGAAAGATACAACCCATTGGAATCGGCCACGACGGTCTGCAGATCGGCCGGATCGAAGGCGGCCGACTCGAGCGCCACGCCGAAGACACGAACTCCTGTGTCGGCGACGGCCACCAAAGCATCGTCGAGAGTTGCGACGCTGCCCTCATCCTTGCCGTCGGTCAGCACAATGATGTTGCGTTCCAGTCGCTCGGCATCGCCGGAGAACAAATCCGTCGCCTGAATGATGCCGTCGTAGAACGCCGTGTCGCCCTGAGCCTCGATACCTTCCACACTGGCGATCAGCGCCGATTTCGCACTGGTGAAGCCCCGCACCACTTGAACCTCGTCGGCGAAGGTAGCTATGGCGATGAAGTCCTCGGCTCGTTTCTGGTTGATGAACGACAGCGCGGCAGCTTTGGCTGCTTCGATCGGCTCACCCTCCATGCTTCCGCTGGCATCGATAACAAGGACGATGCCGACTTGTACACGCGACTCGGCGATGGTCTCAATCTCCAGCGCGGCGACGGGGTTCCCGTTCTCGGTTACCTTCAGTCCGGCCGGATCGAGGGCCTCTTCGAGATTCAAGAAATCGACAATCATCTGCACCCGGGGGTAACGGGCAATGTTGACGTCTGTGATCTCGATAACGGGAGCGCCGTTGTCTGTCTGAGCGAGCGCCGCCGCGCCGGCCCCGAGGACCAGGAGGACGACAATGATCGTCGCGACGAGGCTACGTATCCGTTTCATGTCGAATACTGGGCCTGGCGGCGAGCAAACGGCTCAGGATCAAACAGATTTGATGGCAATTTGATCCCGAAGTCCTCCAGGTGGCCACTGAAGGTAGGCCGAATGCCGGTCGCTTTCAGCCGACCCAAGTACCGCCCATTCTCGTCAACACCCATTCCGAAATCGAACAGGAACAAATCCTGCAGAGTGATGATTTCGCCTTCCATCCCTTCGATTTCCGTGATGTGCGTGATGCGACGGGAGCCGTCCCGCAGGCGGGTCTGATGAACAATCAGGTTGACCGCCGACGCTACCTGCTCGCGGATGGCTCGGACCGGCAGGTCAAATCCGGCCATTAACACCATGGTCTCGATACGAGCCAGCGTGTCACGCGGCGAGTTCGAGTGGATGGTGGTCATCGATCCGTCGTGACCGGTGTTCATGGCCTGCAACATGTCGAGTGCTTCACCACCGCGTGCTTCACCAACGACGATGCGGTCGGGACGCATGCGCAAGCTGTTCCGAACCAGGTCCCGAATGCTGATATGACCTTTGCCTTCCAGGTTGGGCGGTCGCGACTCGAGGCTCAGCACATGCTCCTGGTGGAGCTGCAATTCGGCGGCATCTTCGATGGTTACGATGCGCTCGTCGCCCGGGAGGTAACTCGACAACACATTGAGCGTGGTCGTTTTGCCAGACCCGGTACCACCGCTGATGATGATATTGAGGCGGCCCTTCACACACTGGTGTAAGAAATCTGCAGTGCTCTGGTTGAACGTATTGAACTGGACCATGTCCGCTTCGGTGAGCGGATCAACCGCAAACTTCCGAATGGTGAGGAAAGGCCCGCCGATGGCCAGCGGATGAACGATAGCGTTGACACGGGAGCCGTCCGGGAGGCGCGCATCCACCATCGGGGTGGCCTCATCGATGCGGCGGCCGATCTGGCCGACGATCTTGTCGATGATCCGTCGGAGGTGCACTTCGTCAACGAATCGAAAATCTGTCTTGACGATTTTTCCGTGGCGCTCTACGAACACGCTGTGGGGTCCGTTCACCATGATCTCGGTGACGTCCGGGTCGTTGAGAAGGGGGTCGATCGGACCGTAACCCAGCACGTCGGAGGCTATCTCGTTGAGCAGTTGGGTACGATCGGCGCGCGTTAACGGAACACTCTCCTCTTGGTCCAATGCCCACTCGAGCATTTCCAGAACCCGGAGACGAAGCTCGGCATCGCTCATCTGTCGGTCGTACAGCGTCGGGCCCAGCTCCTCAACTACTTTGAAGTGAAGCTTGCCACGCAGCTCGCGGAACATGTCCTCGCGCTGTGTATCAAAGCTCACTTCAGCCTGCTTGGCCGCTGCGACCCGCTCGGATAGGGATGCCATCGAGTTCTCCCTCTACTGTCTGACTCGGCGCAACCCGGTTAGGCAGGCTGCGGCGGGGTATTCTTCACTTCTATTCAGGACATCCATCGGCGCTTGCTCGTCTTCCCTGAAGCATCTTGCTTGGCGTTCGTGGCGACCAGGTTGTAGACCGAGTCGAAACCTCTTGCCACTCTTGACTTGGGGGCCGATTCCACTACCGGTCTACCTTCGTTGATGGAGGCGGGGACCATGCCGTCGGACGGAATAGCCGCCGAGATCTTCAGCTTCAACGATCGCTCGATCTCCTTCTCGTCAAGGCGAGCACGAGCGTTGGAGCGATTCAGTACCAGCTGCACCTTTGAGCCGGGAAACTTCAACAGCCGCAACGTCTCCAACGCGAGCTTGGCGTTCTTCACGCTGGGCAGGTCCATGTCGAGCACATAGAGCACCTGATCGGCGCGCTCGAGCAGCGACAACAGCAGCTCATCCAGCAGAGAGGCGGTGTCGACGATGACGTAGTCGAACATGCCGCGCAATTTGGTGATGATCTCCGTCATGGCGGCAGTCGAGATCTCATCAGCGAAGGCCGGCTCAAGGGGCGCGGCCAGGACTCGGAGCCCGGAGGGATGAGACGTCAATAGCGATTCGAGCAGCGGCTCGTCGAGCCGGTGAAGCTCATGAGCCGCGTTCACCATGGTCAACTTTGGTTCCAGCTGCAGGACCAGACAGACATCCCCGAACTGCAAGTCAGCGTCGACTATGCACACCCGGGCCGGGTCGTGGCGTTGGGCAAGGAGCATCGCCAGGTTGGTGGCGGTCACCGTCTTGCCACTGCCCCCCTTGGCAGACATTACGGCAACGACCTTTCCCTCTCCAGCAGGGGAAGCGTACGGCTCCGGCGGAGGTGCGGTCGGCCGTTTGTGTCGCGCCTTCCGCTCGATCTGACCTACTGCGTCCGTGACGCTCTGCACCGTCAAGGGAGCCTCGATCACGTCTTTCAGTCCGGCTCGCATCGCGGAGCGCAACAGCGGGGCCGTGATCGTGCCGGCAACCAGCACGATGGCCAGATCCGGGTCCAGTTCGAGCAGTACACCGACCCCCTGCAGTCCGGCTTCGTGTGCAAACGAGGGTCCGAGCATGACCAAATCGACGGCTCCCTCTTCAACGCCGCGTTGCGCGTCGGCAATGCTGCGCACCGTTGGGACGCGGCCGTCGAAGAGGCGTTTTGCTTCGTCGAGGAAATCATCGTCATCGTCAACGATGACGATTCCCGCGTCGTCGAAAAGGTCGCTCATGTTATTGGCCAAGCTCCTCAGCTGTGTCGAACAGGTTGTCACGGGTGATACCGTCAGTGGCAACCGGGACGAAGTCCTCCGGAACCAGGGTCAACCAGACGGTACCGGACGAGAACGTATATACGATCCGCTCTGCCTCTTCTGGAGTCACCTCGAGCGTCAGGACACCTGTTTGGACCTGCTCGACGGCTTCTCCACCCTCAACGGGCGCGGTGGTCACGGTGACGGTCTGGTCGGCTTCCTCGTCGGCGCGAATCTCACTGCCCACAGCCAGCACCGGGAGCCCCTGCAGCACAAACCGGCTGATGATGCCTTGCTCGAGTTCATCCTGCAGCGCCCTCAATTCCTCCGCGGTGAGGGTATCCGAAGCAATAACGTCTTCGGCGATCTGCTCGATGGGAGCGGTCAAGGTCACAATGACATTGATCCGGTCTCCAGCTTCGATGAACCCGTTGACCCCTTGGATATTGTCGACCCCGATCGTGATCGCTTGTTTGCCCTCCGGAATCCGCTCTGCCAGTGGCTTGATGTCGGCGGTCAACTCAACCCATTGTTCGGTGGTCAGAATCGAGTTGTTCGATATCGGACCAGCGGCCACACGGCCGGTGAGCGTAGCGGTCAGTTGTTCCAGCGAGCCGATCGCGTTTTCCGGGAGGAATCTCGTCTCCTCCTCGCTCGCTACGGCGCGCTCTTGCGACAGGACAAGGCTTCCCTCGGTTCCTTCGGTGATCGTGCCACCGGAAACGCGGTACACAGCCCGCAACACGAGCTCGGCCTCTTTCTCCTCTTCCACATTGGAGAGGAACTGCCATACGGCAAACGCGGCAATGCCCGCAAGGAGTAGAGCCACAATCAGGACCAGGGTTCGCCTGCCCATCGAATCTCCTTCAGTCTAAAACCCGTTCGGTTTCACCGTAAGGTTGGCCGATTTGGGTCGTAATGTCATGGATTTCGCGTCACACAGAGTGACCGTGCGCATCACCACTCGATGGGGCGCCGGCGAACCGACGGGTCGTGCAGGAGATTCGGCATAGCATGTCGCCTCCTTTTGGGCACGACTGTCCCTACCTGTAGAGCTGCGCGGTATCCCCCATCCGAATCTGCCCGGCACCCAACAGAGTGCCACAGATCTTCCGGGTGTCAACCTTATGAAGTACCTATCGGCGCCCGATGCCGCGCTCTTTAAGCTCTTGAAGAATTGCTTCGAGCGACGAATCGACATCGAACGCGCGCTCCTGCTCCTCCTCCGGCTCTTCGCGCTGGAACTCACGTACCTCAGGTTGCTTGCTGCGCGGGGCCCGTTCCTCGGGCTCCCGGTCCTTCCATTCCGGGTTGGCCTGTTTGATAGACAGACTGACCCGGCGACGCTCCTCATCCATCTCGGTGACTTTGACGGAAACCGCTTGACCGATGGAAAGCTCCAGCTCGGGAGACTCCACCCGATGAATGGCGATCTCGGACACATGGACGAGTCCCTCGACACCGTCTCCTACGGAGACGAAAGCACCGAAAGGCACCGTCTTGGTGACGGTGCCTTCGACAACGTCATTTACGCCATGCTCTCGAGAGAACTTGACCCACGGATCCTCCATGGTTTGTTTGATAGAAAGCGAGATGCGCTCACGATCCAGATCTACCTCGAGGACCTTGACGGTGACCTCGTCGCCCACTTTCACGACCTCAGAGGGGTGGTTCACGTGTTGGAAAGACAGCTCCGACACGTGGACCAGACCGTCCATGCCGCCCAGATCGACGAACGCACCGAAGTTGACCACCGAGGAGACCGTGCCGGAACGGATCTCGTCAACGGCGAGATCGTCGAGGAACGCCTGACGTTCCTCGGCTTGCTGCTCCTCGAGGTAAGCTCGGCGGGATAGCACGACGTTGTTCCGGTTGCGATCGAGTTCGATCACCTTGGCTTCGATCTCCTGGCCGACGTACGGCTCTAGATCCCGAACCCGGCGCAACTCGACCAGTGAAGCCGGCAAGAAGCCGCGCAGCCCGATGTCGACGATGAGCCCACCCTTGACAACCTCGATGACGGGTCCCGTGACGGTGCCACCCTCCGCATGAATCCGCTGGATGCGTCCCCAGGCGCGCTCATACTGAGCACGCTTCTTGGAAAGAATCAGGCGACCTTCGTCGTCCTCTTTGTCCAGAACGAGGGCTTCGATCCTGTCGCCGACCGATACCACGTCGAGCGGATTGACGCTGTGACGAATTGATAGTTCCTTGAGCGGTATGTGGCCCTCGGATTTGTACCCGATATCGACGAGCACTTCGTCCTGGTCGACACTCGAAACGGTGCCCTCGACGATGTCGCCTTCTTTGAATTCGAGCACAGTGTGCTCGATGGCCGCGGCGAAGTCATTCGTAAGCATCTCCTCAGAAAGATCACTGAGGCTCTTGGCCACGATTGCCGGACGCTCGGCCCGAATGAAGATCTCTTTTTCTTCTTCCTCTTTGGCTGCATCCTCAGCGCCGAGATCGGGAAAAACCGCTGCCAAAGCAACCGGGACCTCGCCGTCGAGATCGGTGACAACCACTTCCTCGGCCGAAATCTCCAGGTCGGTCGGGGTCGACTTGGGGGCCGGGTCGGGCGTCACAGATTCATCGCTCACCGGCGGCACTTCTGCGGTTGCAGTGTCAACGACATCCTCTACGGCAAGAACCGTTTCCGGGGTGTCATCGGCCGGTTCGTCGGTAGGGGCAACCACTTCAGCGGTTGCCTGGGAAGCGTCCGTTTCCTCGATCCCGTCGGGATCGTTCAAGGGCGCGGACTCGTGTTCGGTGGTCATGTATGGTTTCTACTCCTCGAGAATGTGCTCCCGGCACGCACCAGCGAGCTAGGGCGCAATAACGATACCACACGAGCGAGGTGCACCCCCGGGCGATCGCGAATCAGCCTTTCGCTTCCGCCAGGTTCGTACCGGTCGACAAATCGACACGCAGCGGCACTTCCAGCTTCGTCACGCTCTCCATGAGATTCCTTGTGAGCGTCTCAGCGGCCGCCAGTTCATGTTCGGGAGCCTCCAGAATGAGCTCATCGTGGATCTGCAACAGCAAGGTTGTTGCGAGACCTGCCTCCTGCAATCCCTTGTCCAGATCGACCATCGCCTTCTTGATGATGTCGGCAGCCGATCCCTGCACGGGAGCGTTCAATGCCATTCGCTCACCCATTTGCCGGATCCGGAAGTTGTCACTAGAGAGTTCTGGCAGGTAGCGGCGCCGTCCGAAGATCGTCTGCGTGTAGCCACGATTGCGTGCTTCGGTCACGACGCTCTGCAGGAACTCACGAACCAGCGGGAACTGCTCGAAATAAGCATCGATGTGTTCCGTGGCCTCATCTCGCGAGATTTGGAGGCGATCGGCCAGGCCGAAGGCCTCCATGCCGTACAAGAGGCCGAAGTTGATGGCCTTGGCCCGTCGACGCATCTCGTGGGTCACGTGTTCCCTTTGCAGGCCGAACACGCGGGCTGCCGTCTCGGTGTGGATGTCAGTTTCTGTTCCCCGGAAGGCCGCCAGAAGACCAGGATCCTGACTGAGATGGGCCAGAATTCGCAATTCGATCTGCGAATAGTCGGCGATTACGAACCGCCAACCCGGCCGGGGCACAAAGGCCCGTCGTATCGTCTTACCTCGCTCGGAACGCACGGGGATGTTTTGCAGATTCGGTCTGTCGGACGACAACCGACCGGTGGTTGCCGCCAGTTGGTTGAAGCGCGTGTGAATCCGGCCATCCTTGGTTACCAACGGTAGGTAGCCATCAACGTACGTTGAGCGCAGCTTCTCCAACTCCCGATACTCGAGCAGATCGGAAACTATCGGATGGGCGTCGGCAAGCTTCTCGAGAACCGAAGCATCGGTCGAGGGGGCCCCTTTAGGGGTCTTCTTGAGGACCGGAAGGCCGAGCTGGTCGAAGAGAATCTCGCGTAGCTGTCCGGTCGAGTTGATGTTGAACGGCTGGCCGGCCGCCACGTGGATCCGACCTTCCAGGTCGGCCAACTGATCCCTCAGGCTCTCTCCGAGCTCTTCGAGATAGTCCCCGTCGATGCCGATCCCCGCTGCCTCCATCCGGGCCAGCACCAAAACCAGCGGCATCTCAATATCGTCCAGCAGCGCCAGTTCGTCCCGATCTGCGAGTTCTTCCCTGAGCCGTTCGGCCAGTTGCCCAATGGTGACCGCTCGCCGGCCGGCGGCATCGAGGTCGGGGCCGCCGCCGAAGTCGAGCATGCCCTGGGAACCCGCGCCCTTTTCCCGGTCGGGGGATTCGAGCTCCACGTTGAGATAGCGTCCGGCCAACTCTTCAAGGTCGTAATTGCGGGCGGCCGGATTGAGCAGATACGCAGCCAGGGCGGTGTCCGTGGCGAGGCCATCAAACGCGATTCCGGCATCCAGCAGATACCGGATGAAGTCCTTGGCATCGTGCATTACCTTCGGATGTTTTCCATCGCCGAGCGCGGAGGCGAGTCCGTCCAGATGGTCAACGGGCACGAACCCGGCCCGATCTCTGTCCTGGGCAATCACCACTCCGGTCACATCCCCTTGGTCCCAGACTGGTTCAAGAACCAGTGGGTCCAACCGGGCCAACTTCTCAATCTCCTTTCGGTCGGTGATCACTCCCGTATCGACCTCGAGAACCGCTCCGGCCGGTTCGTCAGCCGCGGAACCCAACGCCAGGAGCCGATCCCACAATGAGTGGAACTCCATGCTGTCGAAAATGTTCTTGGCCGCCGCCCGGTCGAACCCCTCCCAGCGCAGACTGTCCGTCCGAACGTCCAACGAGAGATCCCGGATAAGACGCATCAAGCGCCGGTTCAAGAAGGCTTGTCCGCGATTGGCGGCGAGATTCTGTGCCAGCTTGGGCGTCTGTTCATCGAGGTGGTCGTACAGGCCCTCGAGATTCCCGTAGCCGGAGATAAGTCGGGTGGCGGTCTTCTCCCCCACCCCGGGTACCCCCGGGAGGTTGTCGGAACTGTCCCCCCGCAAGGCTGCGTAGTCGGGATATTGGTCCGCCCTGATTCCGTACCGTCCCTCGACCCAGGCTTCGTCGGCCACCACCAGGTCGGAAATACCCCGCCGGAGATACAGCACCCGGCAATGGTCGTCGATCAGCTGGAAGGTATCGCGGTCCCCGCTGACGATGAGGACTTCCCACCCATCCGATTTCGCCTGCTCCGCCACCGTGGCGATGATGTCATCAGCTTCGAACCCGGGCATCTCGAACTGGGACATCCCCAACGTGGCGACAATCTCCCGGATGAGCGGCAATTGACTGCTCAGGGTGTCGGGCGCTTTGTCCCGCTGGGCCTTGTAGTCCGGGTATTCCTCGTTGCGGAAGGTCGGCTTCGGCGTATCCCAGGTCACCACCAGGGCATCAGGATGATGGTCGCCGAGCAACTTGATCAACATCGAAGTGAACCCATAGGCGGAGTTGGTTACCTGGCCGGCGCTGGTTGCCAAATCGTCCGGAAGCGCATAGAAAGCCCGGTAGGCGAGATTATGTCCGTCCAGAACGGCGAGGGTCGGCATGGTGGCGCATCATAGGTCACCAAGACGACGCAACAGCTTGTCCCGTCTCTGCTCCAAGCGTTCCCGCCTCGATCTGATTTCGTCGAGGGCCGCTTCGAAGCGGTTGACGTCGGCGGCGGTGTCCCGGGCGAACGATCGGTCCTGCCAGTCGTCACTCACGACCGCATCGCGTTGAGCGTCGTCATTCAGGTGGCGGTGATAGCGCAACTCCTCGGCCACCAGATGCTCTTCGCTCCGAAGAGCTTCGATGGCCTCATTGATCTTGAAGAGTTTTGCCTCGATGCCCATCCGGTTTCCCGATGTCTACGTTTTTCGTACCATACTGACGCAGCACGAAGCCGGGATGGCGGAACGGTAGACGCGACGGACTCAAAATCCGTTGTCCGAAAGGGCGTGCGGGTTCGAATCCCGCTCCCGGTACGAACAGAATGGCGCCACCCAAGTCCGACGAGACGCTGGCGACTCAACGGACAAGTCAGCGAAGGCCGACCACGTCAAAACGGGACGGGCATCCCGATGTGACCCAGCAGGTGGTTGCGCAGCAGACGTTGTAGGAAATCGCATAAGCCAGCAGAGCCGCTGGTGACATTACGAGTGTCGATGGGCCGACGACGACTTCCGGCCACGCCCCGGATCGAGAACCGGGTTGGTACTAGCCAACGCTCCTCAGGGGGACGTGCTTGTGACCGAATACAAAAGCCACGCCATAAAGAAGCCCTGCAAAAAGTAAGAGCGATCGATACCCAACTACCAGAGCTCCGTACTCCAGGACGCCCCCCACCATCGCCCCGAACAGGTTGGCCCCAAACGCAACTGTGGAAGAACCCACATCCTTGAACCGCTGCGCAAATACGACGTTGGCCAGGAAGATCGGAGCGAAGGCAAGCATCGTAGCGAATACAAACCGGACCGGACCGGACAGTGACAGCAAGGCAGACTGCGGGATCATCCAGGCCACCGCCAGGGTCACAAAGAGCGCGGCGTAAAGGATGCCCGGTTTCGGGAGTCGCACCCGCCGAGCAACCTCGACGGCGGCCAGGACGGCCAGCAGGATCCCGGCGAACACCAGCGAGTTGACGAACCAGGTGGTCCCGAACAGCAGCGCAAAACGCACAACGTTCATTGTTTCGAGCAACAGGAACGCGACGCCCATGAAGAACAGGTCCGTGTAGCTCCCCATTTTCCCGAGCTTTCCGGCCGAGAGACGAACGAACAACAATGAGACCAAAAGGATCAGCCCAAGTGCGAGCAGGTAATAACCGGGAATCTGGTTGTCGCGCAGGTAGAGAAACGGGTGGTCGTCGGTCACCGTGCTCCCGTCTCCAGTTGTCGAAAGCCGCGTTGCCGGCGGGGTGCAATTGATAGAAACGGTCCCTTGACCTGACATGATCAGGGCCAGGCCGCCTGCAGTGCCGACCTCCTCTACGCAGGGCGATTGGTCGAAAGCTACGTGCACCATTCCGGCGAGCCGTTCGATGAGCCACTCCTCGCGGAAGAAGTTATAAAGCGCGAACACCCCGTCGGGCTTGAGCAGTTGCCTTGCCTGACGAAACGCCTCTTCAGTGAAGAGATAACTTTCGAGACGGAGCGACGATTGGCCGGACACCAGGGTCAGCGAGTCGGGCAGCGTGAAGAGGATGAGGTCGTAGCGACGTTCGGTCCGCTGCATGAAAGCTCTGCCGTCATCAACAACGACCGAGACGCGGGGATCGTCGTACGGTCGATCGGGGTGTTCCTGGCGCCCGATGTCATAGAGCCGGGGGTCAATCTCGACGGCATCGATACGGCCGGCTCCCTGACTCAATGCAATGGCCACGTCACTCCCGGTGCCGGCACCGATGATCAGCACGTCGTCAAGCTGCCACCCGGCCGCCCACTCGTAAGGCAGGAAGTAGATCGGCTCGATTTCACGACGCCTATCGACGGACACTGCCGCCTGGTGGGGAACCCCGTTCACGTTGATGGCGACGATTTCTGACGCGACGCCGGTGCCGTACCGCTCGGTGATCTTGTAGTAGGGCGACCAACTCGTCAAAGGAGCCAATGATTCCAGCAGTAGGGCGAAAACAATCGCGGCGACCGCCATCACTTGAACCTTGCCGAGAGAGGGCCGGATAAGCACGAGGAGCAAAATCCCGACGACCACGCCCCAGGCGACCGGCGGAGCATGAGCAAAAGAAAGAAGCGAGAAGGCAACGATGCCACCGATGCTGCCGAGCAGGTCCAGGCGGTATGCCTCCAGGCTCTCGAATCGGGCGAAGGTTCGCGCCACCCCTTCTCCGATCATGGCCATGACCGCCGAAACCGCCAGGAAGATGGCGGGCAGCATCAGCCATGCGGGTAACCCGCTTGGTTCGAAGCTGCCGAAGTAGATGAGTTCTGAGCCCGATCGGTCGATCTGAACCGGAAACACGAGGATGAAGGTCACAAGCAAAGCCAATCCGACCGGGGTCCACTTGAAGGTGTCGGTGGGCGCCCGGGCCCTCAGGAAGCCGACGCCAATTCCCAGAAAACTCCCGAGCAGCACGAAATTCGAGAAGTACGAGAGATAGACGACATTCGATCCCGTCCACCGGATAAGCGCCAGCTCCACGAAGAGCATGAGGAAACTGAGAAGTACCAGGCGAACCCGGAGGCGCCGCATCGTTGAGATCGAATCGCTGTCTGAATGAGTCACCACAGGTTCCCGCGTTAGCCGTGCTGATCTATCCGTCGACACGACAACCGGTGAACCTTAGGCTTGCGTGCGCGGACTCATACGTGACGCCTGACCGGGCATGGGGTCGGAATGCCCCTCCCGAGAACTCGTCTCGTCGTTCAGCCGCTTCGCAGGGGAAGCGATGTTAGGGGCGCGGATGATCCCGCTCAGGATTTGTTCACCGTTTGCCGATGGGATTTGTGCGCTGGGCCGGGAGGGGCATTCAACGGGTTCGCCTGCCCGGGAAACCCTCCCTGGCCCGGCAGGAACACTCCTGCCGCGAACCATTGATCGTCGTCGTGCCGTTGAACTGCCAAGCCGTTTTCTGGTTGATTGACCTGCGCTCACGAGACAAGAAGGAACTCGGAATTCCGGACGCCGGCGACTCTCTTTCGAGCTTCGGATCTCTAGGTCAAGGAGAAGCCACGAAGAGGCTTCCCGCCTGATCCATGGCAAGCAACGACCACCGGTCTGACGCTTGGAGCGCATTAGCCAGCGGTCGACTCGTCTCCGCCAAGACACAATCGATCCCGAATGCCTCGAGTTCAACCAGCGAATCCCCCTCCAACAAGGCCCGCTGACGCTCGATTCTCTCGGACCCGTAGAGATCGTTGCGTCCGTCCTGAGATACGTGCACCTCCGGCCATCGGGTTGCGATCAAGTAGCCACCGTCGGCGTACTCATTCAACAGGCGACACCCCGCGGGTATCTCCTCGGCGGCCACAACCGGAAACTGACCCGCTTCCGGCCGACCGAGGTCTCCAAAACCGTTGGTCGACTGCATGGCCACCACCACACCGGCAATCCATACCCCGACCACGATCGGCACGGTGCGCGGAGCCGCCCAAGCCCGGAGTCGGTCGACGCGAAGTGAGCTGAGCCCGATGGCAATCTCCGGTGCGGCGATGACCGCTGCGAGCGGAGCATTGCGAATGGCGAGCGCGGTCGCCACAGTGAGGGCGATGATCGGAAGCAAAACCTCCCAGCTTCCCCAGCGGCGGCTGACGACCATCCCCAGGATGCCCAGAGCCGGAACCACCAGGAAGAGCCAGTCACTCGAATCGCCTAGGTCCAGGGATCGCCATTCGTTGATCGTCACGGAAACCGACGGCACGTAAAGCGCGTTCGTGTATCCGCGCCAGAGGAGCGGGCTGGCGAACCCCGCTACGGCAGCTCCCCCGGCGACCATCACCGGAGTCAGGAGAGTACGCCGATCGAGCGCGTAGCCGAGCGCCAGCAAGCCGACCACGCCGACACCTACGACGAAGACACCATGCAGGTTCGCCCAAAGCGCTGTGATACCAAAGGTCCCGATCAACGCCCGGTTCGAACCACGCAGCGCAGAACGAGTTGTCATCACCACGACCGGTAACAACACAAAACTGAACAGCTGCGGTCTTTCGACAACGAAAGGCTCGGCAAAGAACACGGCGAAGGACGCAGCAGCAAGCGCCGACCATGGACCCGCCCCACTGCGGCGGCCCAGGACGAACACAACGATTCCAATCAAGACCATGAAGGTCGGCCTGAGAAGAGCAACCCATGGGAGTCCCCCAAGCCTCTCGAGGACAGCAAGGAAGGCATCGCTCAGCCACCCATTCGGCTGCCAGGCCTCACCTGCTGCGGTCCACGAGAACGAGTCGACTCGCGGTATCGCTTTCTGTTCGAGGATGAGGCGACCGGACGCGAGGTGCCACCAGGTGTCGCTGTCGTAGATGGTCCCGATCTTGCGCATGGCCTGATAGGCGAGAACCGGAACCAGCAGCGTCACGGCCCGCCAGTCGGGCGGAGGGGTCGCGTCACCGGGTTCGATCATTCAGGCATTGTGCCAGCAGGGTAGGCAATACTCCACGATCCGACTAGAGCCCCTCGAATCACCCTTGATAATCCCGGTCCGTGGGTACCGTTCATGGTGACGGCGGTCACCCGACCAAATCGAACCGGACCCACGTGCCGCATCCCCCCACTCCCCCGGCCGGGACGGTTCCTCTCCCGGAAGGGTGGCCGTCGTTTACGCCCTCATCGGTTCCGCTTCCTCGCTGCCTCCTAGCCGCCTGATGGCGACGACGAACAACGCCACGAGCCCGTAGGTTGGCACGAACGAAGCAAGGATGCTCGGAACCTTGGCCGCAAACACCATCGGGCTCCAGAACGCCAGCGATGTAACCAACCCGAAGAGCCACCAGCGATCAGCAACTGTCCGGAGATCCAACCGGGCGCCGACGATCACGAGCGCTGGAATGGCCAGCACCAAGTAGTTGATCCAGGACAAGGGCGACAGGAGTAGGGCGACCGCGGTACCCGCTACCCACACTTGATCGGGCTGGACCGCCAACTTGACGTAGAGGGGCACCAGAATCGCCGCGCCGATACCGGCGAGGATCCAACCGAGGGTAATCGACGACAAGGCGGTGCCAAAGGACAGGAGAGAGTAATTCGCGAGAGCTCCATACCACCTACTCGATGAACCGATGACCTCGGTGACGAATTCGGTCACGTTCGACCATCCAAGTATGGCAAGGCTCAGCATGCCAACGACCACGACCGTTCCGGCGCCCGCTACCACCCCCACTCGGGTGCGGCGCGGAGCCAATCCGATCAACCACATACCCGGGAACAGCTTGAGCGCTGTCGCCAAACCCCACCACACCCCTGCCGCCTGGAATCCCCGACGCCGCAGCGCCCGCCATCCCAAGAAACCAAAGAGCAAGACGAGGGTTTCGATGTGATTGCGGATTATCAGAAACCGGAAGCTGTTGGTGAGCAAGGCGGCGGCGGCTATGGCAATGCCCACCTCCGGCGGGAAGTCGAGTTCGCGGGCGGTGAGATAGACCGCAGCCAGCAGGATCACGATGGACAGCCCCGCCAAGAGCAACCAAGCGGTGTTGTACGGTAGCAGGCTGAGCGGCGCCACCAGCACCACTGTCGGGGGTGGATCCGCCGGATAAGCACCGTAGCCTTTGATGCCGAATTGTTCCTCGATTTCTGCTTCCAATGAGCCGTACACCGGCCTGCCGTCAAACAATCGCTCTCCACCGAAGTAGTAATTGGGGAAATCGGGAGGAGCCGTGCCGTCCAGCGACTTCGGAGCTTCCCGGGCAAAAAACACCCCGAACAGCCCAAAGGCCAGAGCCGCCACCACCAGGAACGTCCACCGCTTCACCGCAGGGCTCCTGCCAATTCGACCACGGCATTCCTAACCGCGTCAAGAGCGGCCTGTTCGTCGGGTGCCTCCAGAACCCGCCGGACGAGGGCCGACCCGACGATGATCCCATCGGCCTCGCCGGCCAGGGAACGGGCCTGGTCCGGAGTCGAGATGCCGACCCCCATGACCAGTGGCAGTCCGGTGACCGTCCGGATCCGGGCGGCGAGTTCCCGGGCATGGGAGCTGGATCCACGTCGTTCTCCGGTAACGCCAAGATCGGCGATGCCGTAGATGAACACCGGGTTGGCGGCCGCAATGGCTTCAAGACGGGCGTTGGAGCTGGTCGGGGCGGCGAACAACACCATGCCCAGCCCGGTCGCTTCGATCGGATCTTGAATCGCGGCGGCTTCCTCCAGCGGCAGGTCTGCAACAATCACACCGGAGGCACCCGCCTCCCTGCACCGTTCGGCAAAGATCGCCGCACCAATCCGAAAGATGGGATTGGCGTAGGTCATTACTATGACCGGTTTACCGGTCCGCTCGACCACCGCGGCGACGACCTCGAGTCCCTTTTCAACGGTGACCCCGCCCGCCAGAGCGCGCCGATTGGCGGCTTGAATCGTCGGCCCGTCCATCATCGGGTCCGAGTAGGGGATACCAACCTCGAAGCCGTCGGCTCCTGAATCCGCCATCGCGACAAAGAGGTCGACGCTGGTCGAAACCGAAGGCAATCCGGCCGTCATGAACGGCAAGAGGGCGGTGCGTCCCGATGATCGCACCTCGGCAAACAGACGCTCGAGCCTGAATCGGCTCACTGTGTCATCCTCGCCAACTGTTCAACGTCTTTGTCGCCTCGACCGGAGAGATTGACCAACACGGTCCGCCCGGCCAGCGCCTCTGCCTCCCGGATGATCCAGGCGATGGCGTGAGCCGACTCGAGAGCCGGAATGATTCCCTCGGTCCGGGCGAGCAACTCCATTGCGGCCAGGGCCTCCGTATCAGTGGCCGATTCGTAACGGGCGATTCCGCTCTCGGCGAAGAAAGCATGCTCCGGTCCAACCCCCGGATAGTCGAGCCCCGCCGAGATGGAGTGCGCTTCCAGCACCTGACCTTCATCATCCTGGAGCAGATAGGTTCTCGTTCCGTGCAGGATTCCGGGTGTCCCGGCTCCGATTGATGCCCCGTGCTGCCCCGATTCGATGCCAAGACCGGCCGCTTCAACGCCAATCAACTGGGGCCCCAGCCCCGCGAAGGGGTAGAAGATCCCGATAGCGTTGGACCCACCCCCCACGCACGCAACCACGTAGTCGGGCAGCCGGCCCTCCAACTGCTCCAGGGCTTCCTCTCCGATGACCTTCTGGAACTCACGGACCATCCACGGGAACGGATGGGGTCCGACCACCGATCCGATGACGTAGTGGGTGGTCTCGACGGTGCGTACCCAGTCGCGCATGGCCTCGCTGACCGCATCTTTGAGCGTTCCTGCTCCGGAGGTGACCGGACTGACCCTCGCTCCGAGCATGCCCATGCGGTGGACGTTGAGCGCTTGCCGATCAATGTCGACTTCGCCCATGTACACATCACATTTCAACCCGAAGTAGGCCGCGGCGGTCGCGGTGGCAACACCGTGTTGGCCGGCCCCGGTTTCGGCGATCACTCGCGGCTTGCCCATGTCACGGGCCAACATCACCTGCCCGATGGCGTTGTTGATCTTGTGGGCTCCGGTATGGGCCAGATCCTCGCGTTTGAGCAAGATCCGCACGCCCAACCGTTCCGAGAGACGGCCGGCTTCGTGCAGCGGAGTAGGCCTTCCGACATAATCACGCAAGACGCGTTGATACTCGCCGACAAACCGGTCGCCGGACCAGGATCGCTCAAAGGCTTCCGCGAGCTCATCGAGAGCGGGGATCAACGTCTCCGGGGCGAACCGGCCGCCGAATTCTCCAAAACGCCCCCGGTCGTCTGGTCTCTCGAGCTTCATCGAGCTCTCACCCTCTCCACGAACTCGCGGATCCGATCCGGGTCTTTGACGCCCGGAGACGACTCTAGGCCCGACGAAGCGTCGACTCCCCAGGGCGCAGCCTGCCGGATGGCTTCCTCGATATTGTCGGGCCCGAGGCCGCCCGCCAATACATACGGACGCCCATGGTCGGGAATCAGCTCCCAGTCAAACGGCTCGCCCGTTCCTCCGTGAACGCCCGCCCGGTACGTGTCGAGCAGAGGCGTCTGGCCCTCGGACACCTCGCTCAGATCGACCGGGCCGCGCATGGATACCGGGTACAGCACGAACAGTCCTTCCTGCTGCGCCGCCGCGGCTGCGTCCCGTTGATGGTGTCCATGCGGTTGGACGCCCCCGACGCCGGTGGCGGCAACGGCCGCCATGAGTTCGTCGGGCGTGAGATCAGCTGTAACGATCACACTGAGCATCGGCAGGTCCTGAGCCAGCGCCCATGCCCTGGATTCGGTCACGCGGCGGGGGGACTGCGCTGCCAGGACGAACCCAACCGCGTCGGCACCGGCTTCGAGGGCCGCCGCGACATCACGCTCGCGGCGCAGCCCGCACACCTTCACCCACGTCATTGTCCAGTTAAGTCCCTTCAAGAACGGTACCCGGTACCGGGGCACATGAGGGTAACACCACTCGCCCATTCCACTTCGTAAGAGTTGAACGAATGCCCCGCCGGTGGGCCGGGTGCTCAACGGTTTGAGAAGGGCAACCGGGGTCGGCGGGGCAACACCAAACTTGCGCTCATGTACTGGCAGGTTTTGGGGGGTAGGCAGCCGGATCGAAGGGGTGTCCAATGGGGGGTGGAGGGAGGGGTGTTCCGACCTGCAATGGGTTGGGGAGGGGGCGTGTTATGCGTCGTGTCACTGTTCTCACGTTGTTAGTTGTCCTTTTGGGCGGCCTGTTGGTAGCGCCGGCCGCAGCCGGTCCGCCGGAGATCTCCGGAGACAGAATCTGGTTCCTGTGCGATGGTGAGGGTCAGCCTGATTGTATCGACGAGTTCCCGGCCGATACGGCGTTCTGGATCAGCCACGGTATCAAAGGGGAGCACGGCCAGGGCATCAAACAGAAGGGGGTCGCACCCGCGGCGGGCCACAACGAATGGAAGCTCTTCCTCGACGGCCAAGAAGTAGAGGCAGATTGGACGTTCCACTCCACAGTCCTGACCCAAAAACTCACCGATGGGGGACTGGGCCTCTGGCTGTTCGTCTTCCCCGAGGGCCTGCAGGCCGGTACGTACGTGTTCAGAGGTGAGTGGCATGCCACCTGCTCCATGGCGGATGTCGGAGTCGAAGCGGGGTGTGAGCGGCCGTCGGACACGCTGATGGGTGGTACAACGACCTTCACGGTCAATTTCAACTAGCGTCGATTGAGCGATAGCACCTCTAGTAAATCTGCCACCCGGATCGACCGGCCATGCTGGCGTTGGCCCAAGCCATAGCTCGTCCGGTTTGCTGGTCGAGGGGGCGTGGACGGCGTTGTCCGACCATCGACCTCAGGTAGCCTCTGACCGTTATGGGCAACCCGCGATCGTTCGACGACTACCCGCCGATCATGGGGACCGCCGATGTCGCCGAACTGCTGTTGATCCCGACCGTGAACACGGTGCGACGGATGGCACAGGAGGGACGTATCCCCGCCTACCGACTCCCCCGCTCCCGCCGGTACCGTC